>Ga0075425_100000213_pt1 | contig 52758 bp, 40 predicted proteins | sample SoiMethybrSBSTD4_FD_75300 | JGI IMG/M metagenome (GOLD analysis project Ga0075425, IMG submission 75300) | Bulk soil microbial communities from a Populus tree surrounding site in Tennessee, USA - Soil MetaG P. TD hybrid SBSTD4 | ecosystem: Environmental > Terrestrial > Soil > Tree plantation... | reverse complement strand
GGCGCCGGCCTCCTGCTCTTCCTTGCCGGACAGCTCGGCGCCGACGTGTTTCTCACTCGCCTTTCGCTGGTTGCCGTGCTCACCGGCACGCTGTGGTTCGTCGCCGGCGCAGCCGTCGTCCGCGTGCTCGCCGCGCCGCTCGCGTTCGTGCTGATGGCGGTGCCGCTGCCGGCGCTGATCGTGAACGCGGTGACACTGCCGCTGCAGTTCACCGCCTCGCAGATTGCGGAAAGCACGCTCGTCACTGCAGGCGTGGCCGTTTTCCGCGACGGCAACGTGCTGGAGCTGCCGTCGACGACACTCCAGGTCGCCGAAGCGTGCAGCGGGCTGCGCTCGCTGGTCTCGCTCACCGCGATTGCGGTGCTGCTGGCGTGGGCGACGCCCGGTCATTCGCGCCTTGCGCGCGTAGCGATGGTTGCGGCAGCGATTCCAGTCGCGATCGTGATGAACGGCTTCCGCATCGCCGGGATCGGTCTCGCCTGCGAAGCCTGGGGCCCGCGCATGGCCTCCGGCGCGTGGCACACGCTCAGCGGATGGCTCACCTTCGCGGCATCGGCCGTCGTGCTGATCGCGATTCAACGGATCATCGCGCCGGATCGCGCGGTGCCGCCGGCCCTCGAAGGAGCGGCGGCGGCATGACCCGACGCGCGCGCGCCTTCGTCGCGATTGTGCTGATCCTCGGCGCCGGCGCGCTGGCCCGCGCCGCGCGGACGGCGGCGCAGCGTCCGGCCGCTGATCTCGACGCGCTGCCGTTGGCAATCGGCGCATGGAGCGGACGCGATGCCGGCGCCCTCGACGAGGAGTCGGAGCGCATTCTTGCGGCCGACGCCTATCTCAATCGCAGCTACCTTTCGGCGCAGGCCGCCGCACCGCTCGGCCTGTACATCGCCTACTACGCCGAGCAGCGCCCGGGCGTCAGCATCCACTCGCCGCTGCACTGCCTGCCAGGCAGCGGCTGGGAACCGCTGGACGTGTCGACGATCGGGCTGCCCGGCGCCGGCGGCGATGGCGCCGGGCGCGTCCGCCGGATGATCGTCAGCAAGAATCTCGATCGCGCGCTCGTTCTCTACTGGTATGCCGTGCACGGCCGCATGCTCTCCGGCGAAGTGGCGAGCAAGCTGTGGCTGCTGCACGACAGCCTCCGTTTTCATCGCACCGATGCCGCGCTGGTGCGCATCGTGGTGCCGGTCGGACGCGACGCGGTGTCGGTCGACGCCGCCGAGCAGCAGGGTGTCGCCTTCGTGCGCGACCTGCTGCCGTTTCTCTCGCACCTCTGGAGCTGATCATGCGGGCTCGAGTGTTCTCCGTCGTCGCCGTCGTCATGCTCGCCGCCGGCTGCGCCAGCCGCGAGCAGGCGGCGACCGCCGCGATGATCCGCGGCGACGAGTACCTGCGCGACGGGCGCGCCGCGGCGGCAATCATCGAGTATCGAAACGCGGCGAAGAAGCAGCCGAAATGGCCCGAGATCTATCGAAAACTCGGCGACGCCTACGCCGCGCAAGGCAGCGGCGAAGAGGCCTATCGCGCCTATTGCACCGCCATCGATCTCGATCAGGCCGACACCCACTCGCGCGTCGAGGCCGGACGCCTGCTGCTGTCGGCCGGACGCTACAGCGAGGCGCTGGTTCGCGCCGAGCAGGCGCTCGAGCGCAGCGAACGGGATACCGGCGCCGCGGTGCTCGCCAGCCGCGCGCTCGCGAAGATGCATCGCACCGAGGAAGCGCTGGCGCAGCTCGACGCCGCGATCGCCAACGATCCGGCGCCGCAGGTTTACGCCGCGCTCGGCGAGATCCGCCGGGCGACCGGCGATCGCGCCGGCGCCGAAGCGGCTTTCCGAGCCGGCGTCGCGCACGCCCCGCAGTCGGTTGAAGCGCGGATCGCGCTCGCCAATTTCCTGTCGGCAAGCGGACGCACTGCCGATGCGGAAACCGAATACAAGGCAGCCGTCGCCGCCAATGGCGCCAGCGAAGCGGCCAACCGCGCGCTCGCCGCCTTCTACGTGACGACTGGCCGTGATCGCGAGGCCGAGGGCTACCTGCGGGCGGCCGCGGCGCAGCCGAACCAGACGCTCAGGTCGACGCTGGCGCTCGCCGATTACTATCTCGACGCCGAGCGGTACGACGACGCCCACCGCGTGCTCGACCCGGTGACGTCAGGTCCGATGGCGACCGATGCGCGTGTGCGGCTGGCCGCGGTCGCGTTCCACACCAAATCGCCGGCCGACGCGCACAAGATTCTCGATCGCGTCATGAAGAAGCGCCCCTCGGCGGAAGCGTGGACGCTGAACGCCCAGATTCTCCAGGCCGAACACAAGACCGACGAAGCGCTCGCGTCGGCGCGCGCCGCCGTTGAACTCGATCCGTCGCAGGTCGTCGCTCAGTACATCGTCGGCTCGACCGAGCTGGAACGCGGCCATTACAGCAACGCCGAAAGCGCATTCCGCGTCGTCGTCCGCGAGCCGAAGTGGGCGCCCGCGGCGTCGCTGCAACTGGCGCGCGTCAAGCTGGCGTCCGGCCATCCCGGCGATGCGATCGCGCTCGCCGAAGCGGCCGGCGACGACTTCGACGCGCGGCTGACGCTCGCCCGCGCGCTCCTCGCCGACCGGCAGATCGACCGCGCCCGCACCGAACTGCGGCGTCTTGAGGCCTCGGATCCGTCTGCACCGGAGCCGGCCGTGCTGCTCGGCTCGCTCGCGCTCACCGACGGCGATGTCCACGACGCCCGTGCGCAGGTGACACGCGCGCTGACGTTGACGCCGGACAGCGGTGACGCACTGCTGCTGGCGGCACGCACGTCGGTATCCGAAGGCGACGCGTCGGCGGCGGAACGGTACCTGACGCGGGCCATCGGCGACAGCGGCGGATCGTTCGAGTCCCACACGATGCTGGCAAACCTCTATGCCGGCCGCGGCGATCTCGCCGCCGCGCAGCGCACGCTCGAGCAGTACATCGCTCGCCACGGCGACGTCGCGCCAGCCCGCACCGCGCTCGGCATCGTCCTCGAAGCGGCAAATCACCCGAAAGAAGCCAGAGCGGCCTACGAACAGGCGCTCGCGCTCGACCCGATCGATCCGGTCGCAGCGAACAACCTGGCGCGGATTTACGCCAGCGACGACGCCCAGGTGTCGCGCGCCCTCGAACTCGCGCAGACGGCGGCGTCGCGGCTGCCGAACGACGCCGACGCGCACGACACGCTGGGCTGGATTGCCTTCAAGGTCGGACGACTGTCGCTGGCAGCCTCGGAACTGGAGCGCGCCGTCGCGTTGAACGGACGCGAGGCGACCTATCAGGATCACCTGCGCGCGGTTCGCACGGCGATCGACGAGGCGGCAAAGGCGGACGCGGAGGCGGCGCGCGCGCGTAAATCAGAGCAGTAGCGTCTCGACGCGGTGCGCGTGGACCATCGACTCGCACGGTGACCACGCGAATACCGTGAACCGTCCGTCCTGCGACGCAACCAGCGCGATCGCGTCGCGCTGGTCGTGGACGAACTGCGCCGCCGACAGATGACGCGTGCCACCCAGCTGCGTCGGATGCAGCGCCTGCGCTTCGTCCCCCTCGATCGGCTCGGTCACGGTGATCTGTTCGACCTGCGGCGATCCTTTGCGGCGCGCGATCTTTGCGCCGAAGGCCACCAGCTCGTAATCGCTCGTCATCACCGTCGCGCCGTCGACCGCCGTCAGGCCGGCAATCGCCTGCACGGTGTAGTACACCGCTTCACGCCAGGCCCGCGTTTGCCGCAATTCCTGCGGCTCGCGGTTCAGCACCGCGAGCTCCGCGAACGCCGGCGCAACCGCATAGGGAATCGGCCGCACGATCGAGTCCTGCCACACGTCGCTGCCCGGCGGCACCATCAACAACACACCGCCGCGGCCGTGGGCGCGCATCGAGACGGCGAGTTGCACGAGAATGTTCACCGAATCGACGCCGTTGTCCCACGAGGCCGGTGAATCGAACCCGAGCAGCGAGCTGAGCAGCGGCGGGCAGTCGGGGAGGCTCGACGCCTGCTCGTCGATCACCTTCACGCGATCGCCTTCGAGCACGGCGACGTTGATGAATTTCCCCGCCTCGCCGCGATGGTGCTTCACCACCAGCAGTCCCGGCGCCGCCACTTCGACGACAACGCTCAGCGTCGGAATCGTGCGGATCGTGCCCCATACCGACAGCGCCTCGCCGCTCGTCGGCGCCGCGTCGCGCCAGACGCCGAGATGAATCCCGGCGCGTTCGACTGCCGGCGCCACCTTCACCAGCGCCGCCGCCGACAAAGACAGCGGCCGCTCGAACAGCAGCGGGTGCGGTGCGATGTCTGGCGGGACGTAGGCCAGCGAGATCTTCGGGACGTAGGTCTCTTCGCGCCGGAGGCTGGCCCAGAAGGCCGCGTCGATCAACGCTTCGATCGTCGCGGCATCGGGCAGCGGCGCGACCGGGCCGTCGCTGCGCCCAATCGCGTCGCGGCTGTGCCGCACGAAGTGATCGACCACCTTCGGCGCGACCAGCCGCGCCGCAGGATAGGCAGGCCCGAGGATCATGACGATCCCCTGCGGTCCCGGCCGCGCGACGGCCATCGTCCGCCCTGCGGACGGCGCCGCCGCGGATCGTGCGACGGCTGCGAGCCGTGACCGCCGCGGCCGCTGCCGCGATGATGCACGGGTTGGCCTCCACGCGGTCCGCCCTGCGGGCGCGGCGGCGCTTCAGGCCGCGCCGCGTAGTCGAAATCGGGCAGCGTCACCCGCGGCAGCCGCTGGTTGATCGCGCGCTCGATGCCACGGAGATCCTCTTCCTCCTCCGGCGCGACGAGCGTGAACGCCGCACCGGTGGCATCGGCGCGGGCGGTGCGGCCGACGCGATGGATGTAGTCCTCGGCGACGTGCGGCACATCGAAGTTCACGACGTGGCCAAGCGCGGTGACGTCGATGCCGCGCGCGGCGATGTCGGTCGCAACCAGCACGCGATACTTGCCGCTCTTGAACCCGGCCAGCGCCTCGGTTCGCTGCGCCTGCGATCGGTCGCCGTGAATCCGCTCGACCTCGACGCCGCGTTGCGCAAGATGCCGCGCCAGGCGGTTGGCGCGATGCTTGGTCCGCGTGAAGACGAGCGCATCGTGCATCTCGCTGCCGTTCAGCAGTTCGAGCAGCAACGCCGGCTTCAGGTGCTGGGCCACTGGATAGACCGCGTGCGTGATGCCGACCGCGGGCGTCGACCGGCGTTCGAGATTGATCGTCGCCGGATGCTTCAGCATCTCGCGCGACAACTGCGCGATCGGCGCCGGCATGGTGGCGCTGAAGAACAGCGTCTGGCGCCGCGGCGGCAGATGACGCAGGACGCGGCGGATGTCGGGAAGAAACCCCATGTCCAGCATCCGGTCCGCTTCGTCGAGGACGAGATACTGGAGGCCCGCCAGTTTCGCGTAAGGCTTCGTGAAGTGATCGAGCAGACGGCCCGGTGTGCCGACGATGACGTCGACGCCGCTGCGAAACGCGTGCTCCTGCGGCGCCATCCCGACGCCGCCGAACACGGACGCCGCGGTGATTGGCGTATGGACCGCCAGGTCATCCAGGTCTTCGACGATTTGAGCGGCCAGTTCCCGCGTCGGCGTCAACACCAGCGCGCGCGTCGTGCCGCGCGGCTTATCGATGAGGCGATGAAGAATCGGTAGCAGGAACGCGGCAGTCTTGCCGCTGCCGGTCATTGCGCATGCGAGCAAGTCCTTTCCTTCGAGCGCCGGCGGGATCGCGTCGGCCTGGATCGCGGTGGGACGCGTGAAGCCGAGGTCTTTGAGGCCTTTGAGCAGGTCGGGATGGAGACCGAAGGTCGTGAACGGCACGGATCATTATGACAGGACGCCTGACTCGTCGTACAATCGGGGCGTGAACAAGTCACGGCCATCACAGCAAAAGCGTCAGCGCGAACGGCAGCGGCAGGAGCGCCAGAAAGAAAAACAGGCGAAGCGCCAGGAGGCCGCCGCGCAGAAAGCGAACACGCCCTCCTCGCGCGGCGACGGCGTCGACCCCGACCTCGAGGGGATCAAGCCGGGGCCGCAGCCACTGCAGGACTGGCAGATCGAATAGGCGCCAATCGGACCTCGCGCCGATTGGCGTTCCCCTACCGCCCGCAGGTTTCCGCAATCATCTTGATCGTCTCGACCTTCACCTTCGGACCGTTCACCGAGTTGGCGGCGCCGTTGGTGGCGGCCGGCGCGTCGACGTAGCCGGTGATCTCCACCTTGTGCCCGACGTGCGGGTTCAGCTTCGCGACGTCGGCGTCCAGCCGATAGCCCTTGTCGCTCGCGGTATTCCCTGTCACGCCGGTCGTTCCGGCAGTCCCGGACGGCGGCATGTCGCGAAGAACGAAGCTCAGGCTATCGACTGTCGTCCCCAGCGAGCTGGCGCCCGGCGACGCCACTTGATCCGCGCGCTCGACACAGCCGGTAATCGTGATCTTCTCCGGCGCTTTGGGCGACGTCTGCGGCTGAGGTGTGGCACTCGTGGTTTGCGCTGCGAGTGCGGCGGCGAGCCAGAAGATAAGCATGCCTTCCTCCTTATGTCGGCACGCGTGGGCCGACACGTATAACCGTGCAACGTGAACGCCACGTCGAGCTGAACGATTCGAAGCTAACGGTGCGTTGCGGGACCGGCGACCAGGTGCGCGATCGCGGCCGCGAGCGCGTTCGCGTCGACCGGCTTGGGAATGTGGTTCTGGTAGCCGGCCACCAGCGCGCGGACGCGATCGTCGGGGTTCGCGTAAGCGGTCACCGCGATCGCCGGCAGGTTGCGCAGCCGCGCAGCGGGCATGGTGCGGATTTCGCGCAGCAGCGCGAAGCCGTCGGTGCCGGGCATGCCGACGTCCGAGACGAGCACATGCGGACAGAAGCTATCGCCGTTGAGCGCGGCGATCGCGGCCTCCGCCGACGCGACCGCTCGGACCTCGGCGCCGTAGTCCTCGAGCATGGCGACGAGCAATTCACGCGCGTCGGTCTCGTCGTCGACGATCAGGACCGACACGCCTTTGAGCGTAACCGGCTGTTTCGACTCGGACACCGTGGCAGCGGGCTGCGCGCCGAGTTCCAGCATGGCCGGGAGCACCACCCAGAAGGTCGCGCCTTTGCGAACGCCGCCGCTCTCGGCGCCAACACTGCCGCCGTGGAGCTCGACGATCTGCCGGACCAGCGCGAGGCCAAGGCCGAGGCCGCCGTGGCGCCGGCTCGCTGACGAATCGGCCTGCCGGAACCGATCGAACACGTACGGCAGGAACTCGGGCGAAATGCCCTGCCCGGTGTCGCGGACCGAGAGCCGCACCTTGCCATCGTCGCGTTTGATCTGCAGACGAATGGCGCCGCCCGCTTCGGTGAATTTCACCGCGTTCGAGAGCAGGTTCCAGACCACCTGCTGCAGACGGTCGGCGTCGCCGCTGACCAGCGGCAGCTCGTCGTCGACCGAGACGTCGACGGCGATCTGCTTCGCCGCGGCAGCCGGTGCGACCACGTCGACGGCCGCCCTGGCGACGTCGGCGATGCCGATCGTCTCGATGTTCAGCCGCAGCTTGCCGCTGATGATCCGCGCCATGTCGAGCAGATCTTCGACCAGGCGCATCTGCGAGATCGCGTTGCGCTCGATCACTTCGAGGGCGTGCGCCTGCGACCGGATCGCCGGCTGCGTGCGGAGGATTCGCGTCCAGCCGATCACCGCGTTGAGCGGCGTCCGGATCTCGTGTGACAGCGTGGCGAGGAACTCGTCCTTCAGCCGCGACGCTTCTTCGGCGACCGACCGCGCCTGTTCCGACGCCGCGATGTGGTTGCGCAGTTCGCGCTCCGCGATCACCCGTTCGGTGACGTCTTCGATCAGGGTGATGGTGCCGACGATCGCGCCGTTGTGGGTGAGCGGTTCGATGCGCGCCGTCTGCGCCATCTCGGTGACGCCGGCGCCGTGAAAGTTGCGGGTGATGGGCAGCAGGAATTTGTGGAAGCGCTCCGACAGGATCCGGACTTCGCCGCCGAGCGCGTCGCGGTAGTAGCGGTCGACGCCACGCTCGACGAGCGCCGGATACAGCTCGAACAGCGGGTGGCCGACCATCTCCTCGGCGCGGCGGCCGGTCTGCGCCGCCAGCCACGGGTTCCACCGGCGGATGATCAGTTGATCGTCGGTGATGAACACGCCGCGATCGTCGAGCTCCGCAAACCAGCGCTGGGCGGCCGCGGACAAGGTGTCCGGCTTCACGGTCGGCGACATGGCTAGCGTTGCGCGCTCTCCCAGTCTTCGACGGCGCGGATCAGCCGGTCGAGCGAGGCGACGCTCAGCACGATCATCAGATAGCCGGTGACCTGCGTGTCGCGAAGGCGGAAGCCAGCGTGCACAATCAATGCGTAGCGAATGCCTTGATGACTGATCAGCAGCGACTCGAGCAGGCCGGCGACGTTGGCAATGCTCAGGTGCGGCACCGAAAACGAGACCTGCACCTTGAGCAGATTGCCGAAGGTGCCGAGGCAGGCGTTGAGGAGGATGTTGCCGACCTCGGTGATCACTTCGCGCGCCGAAGCATCGATCGACAACGGCAGGGCCGGCTCGTTGGTCAGCAGTTCCTTCAGGATTGCCGCCCCAGATTCGTCGAGGATCAGCAGCGCATCGCCACCAACCGGACCAGTGAAGATCTGGTGAACGCTGGCGACGTGGCCGGTCACCATGCGCTCGAGCGCGTCGCCGACCTCACCTACCTCGTGCAGCGAGACCTGCGGCACGTCGAGCAGGACACGGTGGCCGGTGAGCTGCGACAACGACGCCGCAGCACGGCCGAAGCCGATGTTGAGCAGTTCCACCAGCGCGTCCTGTTGGGCGGCGGTGAGTTGCATTACGCGTTCGCTCCCAGCACGTCGGCAATCACCTTCAAGATCGCGGCCCGCTCCACCGGCTTGGTGACGAAGCCGCTGGCACCGCCGCTTTCGGCCATCTCGCGCGACGAATCCTGAATATCGGCCGACACAACCACGACGCGCGCATCGCCGTCGAGTTCATGGAGCTTGGAGAGCACGTCAAGCCCGTTCATGCCGCGCATCACGAGGTCGAGCAGCACCAGATCCGGCTTCTCGAGGAAGTAGCGCTCGAGCGCGCTCATGCCGTCGTCGGCCTCGACCACCTCGTAGCCGGCCGGCTCGAGGATGGCGCGCATGCTGCGCCGCGCCAGTCCGGAATCGTCGACGAGCAGAATCTTCGCAGTCATACCCGTTCGAGCAGCGTGTCGACCATGCGATCGAGCGCCACGGCGCCGTCGCTGAGCCCGGCCTCGACAATCGATCGCGGCATCCCGTATACGACGCAGGTCTGCTCCGCCTCGGTGAGCACCGTTCCTCCTTTGGCCTTGATCCAGGCGGCGCCTTCGCGTCCGTCCGAGCCCATACCCGTCATCACGATTCCCAGCACTCGCGACCCGTAGACCTCGGCGGCCGAATGAAACAACGCGTCAACCGACGGTCTGTACGGAGTGTCGATCGGCCGCACGTCGAGGTGCGTGGTCACTTGCCCCGCCGCGTTACGACGCAGCGTGAGATGCCGGCCGGCCGGCGCAATGTAGACGTGGCCGGCCTGGACGGACTCGCCGCCGCGCGCCTCGACGACGGTGAGCTGCGACTGCTCGTCGAGCTTCCGGGCGTACAGCTCAGTGTAGCCAACGGGCATGTGCAGAACAATCGCGATCGGCACCGGGAACTCGCTCGGCAGTTTCGGAATGAGCGCCTTCAGCGCCTGCGGCCCGCCGGTGGAAATGCCGATTACCACCACGTCAAAACTGTTCGTGGCCACGTTGCGCGACGCGGTGGCCACAGTCGCCGGCCGCGCCGCGATCGGCCGTGCCCCGGCGGCCGCTTTCACCTTGCCGATCAGGTCGTCGGCAATCTCGAGGAGCCGGTCGGTGGCGAGCGCCGTCGGCTTCTGTACGAAATCCACCGCGCCCGCATCGAGCGCCGACAGCACCAGCTCTCCCGATTCGCTGGCGATGCTGACGACGACAATCGACACCGGGCGCCGCTGCATCTGTTCGCGGATGAACCCGATACCGTCGAGCTCCGGCATGATCAGATCGCAGGTAATGACATCGGGCTGGAGCGCCGCCGTCATCTCGAGCGCTTCCTTGCCGTCACGCGCGGCGCCGATCACGTCGATGAACGGACTGCGCGACAGCATCTGCCGGATCACCTTGCGGACGTAGGCCGAGTCGTCGACGACGAGGACTCGTATGATTTCAGGCATCAAATCCTTGCTTCACGTAGACGAACGCGCCGTCGATTTCTTCGAGCGTGAATCTCGTGGTCACGCTGAGCAGCGACTCGGATGCGCCGACACACAAATACCCGGGCGTCGGCATCGCCGAGGCAAAGGTGTCGACCACGCGGCGGATCGCCTGTGATGAAAAGTAGATGAATGCATTGCGGCAGAACACTACCGGGCTGCGCGCGAAGGACACGACTTCGTCCGCGGCGAGGAGATTCACCGTCGTCCACGAGACGACACGCCGGTGCAGCGAGGGAGCTGGGACGAACGTGCCGTCGGTCTGCGAGAAGTACTTCTCGACGAGATACGGCGGCAGCGCCCGCATCGATCGCGGCCGGTAGCGTCCGGTGCGTGCCCGAGCGATCGCCGCCGGGCTGGCGTCGCTGCCGTGGATTTCAATCGCCGCGCGCTCGAACCAGCCGGCCTCTTCGAGCGCCATCGCGATCGTCAGCGGCTCCTCGCCGCTCGCGCACGGGACGCTCCAGATCCGCACCGCGTCGCCGTGCGCGCGGCGCACGAGTTCCGGGATGACACGGCAGACAATCGCCTTGATCTGGTCGATCTCGCGCCAGAAGTAGGTTTCGGGCACGGCCAGCGCATCGAACACCTCGCGCCACGCCGGCATTGCCGCGGCCTCGTCGTACTTGAGCAGATAGTAGAGATCGAGAAACGAGCGGAAGCCACGGCCCACGACCACCGGCGCCAGGCGTTCGGCGAGGGTGTCGGTGCGCCGCGCGTCGAAGAAAAGGCCGGTTCGCTCGTGAACCAGCTCGCGCAGGACGTCGAGGCCAGTCGGCGGGACGCCGAGCGTGTTGTCGTCGACGCGAATCATGCGCCGGCCCCGGCGTCGCCGGCGGGATCGCGATCGATGCCGCCGCGGCGCAGCGCCGCATCGGCGGCGCGTCGCACGCCGTCGGACGGATCGTTGCGCGCCATTTCTGCGAACGATCGCGCAACCCCGCGCGATCCGAGCCGAGCGAGGACGACCACCGCATGCTGGCGCACCGTCGGCTCGCTGTCCTCGAGCGCCGACCGTAGGTACGCCGAGGCCACTGGATGCGACAGGCGGCCGAGCGCTTCGACCACCGCGTGCCGCACGTGCGGATCGCGCGACGACAGCGCTTCGCCGACGCGTGGGATCGCCGACGCCGGGACGCGCGCCAAGGCCGCGACCGCCTCGGCGCGGCGCGCCGGATCGCCGCCGACCGCAGCCAGCGCGGCGATCGCCTGCGGCGCGACGGGTGACGTGCCGCCGCCGATCCGGCTCAACCCGGCAATCGCCGATTGGACCACTGCCGGATCGTCGTCGCCGGCCGCGGCCCACTGCAGCAGTTCGACGGTCGGTTCCTGACCCCAGCGCGCCAGCGCGGCGGCGGCGGCGGCGCGCTGCGCAATCTTGCCGCCGGTCAGCGCGCGCCGCAGCGGTTCGAGCGCGTGCGACGACTCGGTCTGACCGAGCGCGGTAATTGCCGCAATCGACACTTCGTCGACGGGCGTATCGGTCAGGCCAGCGAGCAGATCGGCGGCCGCGTCGCCGCCAATCGCGCCGATCGCCTCGACGGCGGCGATCCGCACCGGCTGATGCGCATCGTGCTCGGCGGCGCGCTGCAGAATCGGCAGCGACCCGCGATCGACCTGGCGTCCGAGGCTCGTCACGCTGAAGTACCGCACCCACGGATCAGCGTCCGCGCTCGCGCGGCGCAGCACGGCGAGCACCTCCGCCGACGACACATGCGCGAGCGCCTGCACCGCCGCCGCACGCGCACGTGGCGTGTCGCGATCGAGCGCCTCGACGAGGAGCGGCAACACGCGAGGGTCGTCGAGGTAGGCGACATGCTCGAGTGCCGCGGCACGAACCGCCTCGTCGGGATCATGGCACCGGGCGATGAGCCCTTCCGCGCACTCGCGGTAGCCGAAGTACCCGGCGATCTTCACCGCCGATTCCCGAACGTGCGCGTCGGGTGCGTCGAGCAGCGTGCGCATGCGCGCCGCCATGCCGGCGTGGCCGATCGAGTTCAGCGCCCCAATCGCCGCGTGGCGGATCGCCAGATCGGCGTCGCCAAGCAGGCCGACCAGCGGCTCGAACGCGCGCGCGTCGCCCAGCCGCGCCAGCGCGCCGGCGGCCGGCCCGAGCAGATCGCGATCGTCCTCCGCGATCACCTCGACGAGCGCCGGTACCGCGCGCACGTCGCCGATGTGGCCGAGCGCGATCACTGCAGCCCGTCGCGTTGCGAGATCGGGGTCGTGCACCTGCTCGATCAACCGATCGACCATCGGCGATCCAAACCGGACGATCGCTTCGATCAGCTCCTGGTGCACCGATGACGCGCCAAGCAGGTGCGTCAAGGTTCGTTCGACGGCGGGCCCACGCAGCCAGCCGAGGACGGTGACGAGGCTCTTGAGCGAGGAATCTGAGGTCTTCGCCGCCGCATCGATGATCCGCTGGGCGCCGGAGGCCGACATCGCGCGGCGCACCAGGTCCTCGATCTGGCCGTCAACGCCGAGCGTCTCGCGGTCTCGGCGGCCAATGCCGGCGAGCGCCTCGACGATGGTCACGACGGACGCGTCGGGCCGGTCGAGCGCGCGGACCAGCGGAACAACCGCGTCTTCGTCGCCGATGTGTCCGAGCACCTCCGCCGCCTGATCGCCGACCAGCGCGTCGTCGAGCAGCGGCACGACCCGCGGCGCAACCGACGGGTCGTTGATCCGCGCCAGCGCGTCGAGCGCCGGAAACGCGAGAAAGAAATCGTTCGACTCGGCAATCGCCGCGAGCCGATCGACCGCCGCCGCCGGGCCCAGCTTGCCGAGCGCCTCGATCGCATGAAAGCGGACGTTCACGTCGGGATCGTCGAGCGCGGTGAGCAGTGCGTCGGCGGCCGCCGGGTCCTGCTGCGTACCGAGCGCGAGCGCCGCCTGGATGCGCAGATCGGCGTCGTCGTGATGCAGCAGGTCGATCAGCGCCGCCGTGAGATCGACGCCGGTCATCGTCAGCAACTGGAGCGCGCTGCTCAGGACGCTGAAGTCGCGATGCTGCTCGCGCAGCGCCGTCACCAGGGTCTCGACGATCGACGGATCGCGTCGCGACGCCATGGCGTGTACCGCCGCGCGGCGGACCTGCCAGTCGTCGTCGGCGATCGCCGCGTGGAGCGGCCCGACGCCGTCGACCGGCTCGTGCGCCTCGAGCGCTTCGATCGCGCGCAGCCGCGCCGCCGGCTCGGCGCGCCGCAGTTCGGCGGCGAGTGCCTGCTCACGTTCGAGCCGGCCGGTGACGTCCTCGATCGTGATCGCCAGGCCAAGCGTGCGATCGTGGTCGCGCAGCGGGCCGATCACGACGCGCTGACGCATCTGATCGAATTGCGACAGGGGCGGAGCCGGACAGCGGATCAGATACCGATGCAGCGCCGGCGCCAGTACACGGCAGACGCCGGTCTCGAGCGGCTCACGCAAGACGTCGAGCAGATGCCGCGCCTCGAGGTCGGGAATGAGATCGGTGAGCGGATGGCCGACGGCGGCATCGGCAGACACCCCGGTCATCGCCACGAGATTGGCGTCCCAGCTCGTGACGACGAGCGCCGTGTCGGTGGTCAGGATGCCGATGCGCTGCGGCGCACGTGGTGCGCCGCCCGCAACGGGAGCGGTCGAATCGATCATCCGCGGCCGTTGGGTCCGTGAGGCTTGCCGTTGCCAGCAGCTGGCCGCGCCGCGGCCCGCGCCGGCTTGCCGGCGCCACGTCCGCTCGTGACCAGGCCAGAGAGTTCCGTCGCCTGGCGCAGCAACTCGGCGGTGCCGCCGCGCGTTTCCCTGACGTCGCGGGCGTTGCGATCGGTGATCACCCGCACGTCGCGGAGCTGCTCGAGCAGCCGTGCCGCGGATTCGGAGTGTTCGCGGTTCGCCTGCGTGATCGCCTTGACGTGTTTCGCCGTGGTCGCCGTCGCCTTGCTCATGTCCTGCACGGCGCGCGTCTGTTCCTTCAAGGCCCGGGACGCCTGGTCGGACTCGCGGCGCATCGCGGTCATCGACGTGGCAATCTGCGTGACCGCGGTCGTCTGTTCGCCCATCGCCTGGTTGACGCTCGAGATCAGGCGGGTCAGCGATTCGGCGGCCTTGGTGATCTGATCGGTCGCGATTGCCTGCTCGTTCAGCGCCCGTGCGGTGGTCGCCGCGCCACGGCGCATCGAGTCGGTCGCAGCCGTGATCTGCGTTGCCGAGGCGGCCTGCTCGCCGGTCGCCTTCCGCACGTGGGCGGCAATTTTCGTCGTCGCCTGCGCTGCCTTGATGATGTCGCGCGCGCCCGTGCCCTGCTCGCTCATCGCCTTGGTGACTTCCTGCGCGATTTTCCGCATGTGGGCGGTTGCGCTGACGATGTTGCCGGCGGCCTTGGCCTGTTCCGCCGTCGAGGTCGCAGCGAGGCGGGCGTGCTCCGCCGTCGCGTTGACGCCGGTGACGACCGCATGCACCGCCGCACGCTGCTCGTCGGCGGCCCGCGCGATTTCGGACACGACGGTGGTCATCTCCGTGACGCCGGCCATGATCTTGCGAAGCCCCGAGGCGCCATTCTCCGCGATCGCGGTGCTCTCGTCGGCGACGCGCAGGCCGTCGTTGGTCGCCGTGGCCGCGTCCTGCGCGACTTCCTGCAGCGCCTTGATGATCTGCGCGATGTCGGCCGTCGCCTTCGCCGATCGATCGGCGAGGTTGCGGATCTCCTCGGCGACGACCGCGAAGCCGCGCCCGGCGTCGCCGGCGCGCGCGGCCTCGATCGACGCGTTCAACGACAGCAGGTTGGTGCGCTCGGCGATCAGGTTGATCGTGTCGACGATGGTGCTGATATCGGACGTGCGCTTGCCCATCTCGCGCATCACCGTCGCCGACTGCAGCATCGAGTCGCGCAGCCGCGTGATCCCCTGCATCGATCGCTGCACCGCCGACCCGCCTTCCTCGGCGTCCCGGCCGACGCGGCGGACGACCTCGTCGCCTTGCCGGGCCAGCGTCGCCACCGACTGGCTCGAGCGCTCCATCTGGGTGGCGCTCGCCGCCGCGGCGCTGGCCGCCTCGGTGATGCGGCGTGTGTTCTCCGCCACCGACTGGATTGAGCGCGACATCTCTTCGATCGACGCCGAGTTCTCTTCGACCGCCGTGCCGAGGGTCTCGGTCATCGCGCTGACTTCCTCGATCGAGGCCGCCATCTCGTTGATCGAGGACGAGGTCTGCTCGGCGGACACGGCGAGGTCGTTGCTGTTCTCGGCGACGGCGGCGATCGACCGCGACATTTGCTCGATCGCGGCGCCGGTCTCCGTGACCGACGACGCCAGAGAATCGGTGTCGCGGGTGACGCTCCTGGTCGAACTGGCGAGCTGCGACACCGAGGTGAGGACTTGCTGCGCGGCAACGACCATGTCGGCCGTAGTTGCCGTCACCGCCTGAATCCCGGCGGTGCTCTGCTGCGACGCCGCGGCCGTCTCGGCGATCGACGAGGCCAGGCCGGCAGTGTTCGCTCCGATCTGTTCGATCGACACCGACAGCTCGTTCGAGGCCGCGGTGAGCTCCTCGGCCGACGCCGCGACCGACTCGGCCTGCTGTGCCGTCTCGCGCAGCGACGCGGCCATCTCGTTGACGCCCGACACCGCTTCGTCGAGCGAGCGGATCTGCGTCTCCGCGCCCTCGAACACGGCATCGGCAATCCGGGCAATGTCGGTCGCCGAGTTGGTCACCTGGTCGGCCCGCTCGCGCATCCGGTGAATATCGATCACGCCGGACACCTTGCCGTCGCCGTTGCTCGTCCGCCGCGGGCCGCCCGGAATCGCGCGGCCATTCGGCTTGCGGGTCTGTGGTGATGCCATGGCTGTCTTCCTGTTCACGCCGCCGGATCCGCCGGCAGCGGATCGGCGAAGTTGAGAATGCGCTGGAGATTCAGGATCAGGATCAGGCGATCGCCGATCGAGGCGACGCCTTCCACGTAGCGGCCGCTCATCCCGGCGAGGGCCTCATGCGGCGGCTGAATCGCGTCCGCTGGAATGCTGACGAATTCGCGCGACGCGTCGACGAGCAGGCCGACGACGCGGGTTTCGGCCTGCACGACGATCAGCCGCGTGCGCAGATCGTGCGGCACGCGATCGAAGCCGAAGCGCGCGCGGAGGTTGACGACCGGCACCACCTGCCCGCGGGAAAACACGACGCCGTCGACGAACGACGGCGCGTTCGGCACACGGGTGATGTCCTCGATCATTTCCATGTGCCGGACGTCGGCCGTCGGCAGCGCATAGGTGGTTCCCGACACGCTGAACAGGATGTAGCTGCCGAGGCCGGTCGTCGCTGTCGCGCCCGTCACCGTCCGAATCCTCCTGCCGTGTAGGTGCGACTGGGCCGGTCGCGCATCTGCCGCGCCAGCACCGCCGGATCGAGAATCAGGACCACGTGGCCGTCGCCGAGGTCGGTCGCGCCGGCGATGCCGGCCACGCGCACCAGCGGATCGGTGATCGTTCGCACCACGATCTCGCGCTGGCCGATGATCCGATCGACGGCAATTCCCAGGGCGCCGCTGCCGCTGCCGACCACGAATACGTGCAGGCGATCGCTCGCCGCCTCACCCATCCCGAATAGCTGCGACAGCCGCACGATCGGCAGCGCCCCGCCGCGATACGGGATCATCTCGTTGCGCTCGACCTGCAGCATCGCCGCGGTCGCCACCTCGATCACCTCGCGCACGCTGCCCTGCGGCACCGCGAAGGTGTCGCCGCCGGCCCTGGCGATCAGCGCGTCGGTGATCGCCAGCGTCACCGGCAGGTCGAGGATGAACGTCGTCCCGACGCCCGGTTCGCTCTCGAGGTACATCGCGCCGGAGAGCTCGTCGACGGCCGACTTGACGACGCTCATGCCGACGCCGCGGCCGCTGGCGCGGTCGGATTGCTCGCGCGTGGAGAACCCGGGCGCGCAAATCAGCGACAGCAACGTGGCCGCGTCGGGCGGCCCGGCCGGAACCGGCAGCCCCGCGGCGCGCGCGCGCGCGATCACCGCCTTCGCGTCGACGCCGCGGCCATCGTCGGCGATCTCGATCCGCACGACGTCGCCGGCGGAGACGGCGCTGAGCACAATCGTGCCCTCAGGCCGCTTTCCCGCAGCGATGCGCTCGCCGGCCGTTTCGATGCCGTGACTGACGGCATTGCGGACCAGATGCAGCACCGGATCCATCATCCGCTCGATCAGGAACTTGTCGATCTCGGTCGCCTGGCCCTTCAGCTCGAGGCGCACGCGCTTGCCGGTTTCCCCGGCGAGATCGCGGACGACGAACGGCATGCGGCGGAAGATCTCGCCGACCGGGACGAGGCGGACGCGCATGATCCCCTCGCGCAGCGTCCGCACCTGGCGATCGAGCGCCAGCACATTTTCCTGAATCGACCGCCACTCGGCCGGCGCGAGCCGCCGCTCCACCCGCCCCAGCGTCTCGCCGAGACGCGCGCGGCTGATGACGAGGTCGCCGACGTTTCGCATCAGGTCGTCGAGCCGCGTGAGATCGACGCGGACGACGTGCGACGGCGCCAGAATCGCCGGCGATACCGACGAATCGGTTTCGAACGGCTGTGGATCACCCACCTCGCCGAGCGCGACATCGGGGGTGCCGTCCTCGGCGGGCTCCATCTGCACACCGTCGCGCTGCCAGGCCGCAACCGTTGCCGCATCGACGCGGCCGGTGAACACGAAATCGAACGCAATCGCGCCCTCGGCCGTCACTCGCGGCGCCGCGCTGAGGATCTCGCCGGCGCCGGCCAGCCGCTGACGGATGGTGTCGACGCGGACGCCGCGCGCCATCAGCTCCTGCGACGGGATGAAGCTGATGTGCCAGCGTCGCGTCCCGAGCGGCGCCTGCGACGCAGAATCGGCGAGCGGCAGTCGAGCGACGCCCCGGGCCGCATCCGTCGCAATCAGCTGCGCGATCCGACTGCCGATCGTGTCGATTGACGGCAGCGGCATCTGCGCACGATGTGCCGCAATCACCTGTTCGAGCATCTGCGTGCCGGCAAACAGCGCGTCGAGGCCGTCGCGTGTCGGTGCCGCCTCACCGGCGCGCAGCACGCGCAGGTAGTCCTCCAGATGGTGCGCGAGCTGTTCCGCCGCGCGGAGCTCCACCATCCCGGAGATGCCCTTGAGCGAATGGAAGTGGCGGAACAACTCGTCGAGCACGCTGCGGTTGGCCGGACCGTGGCCAATCGAGGTTTCAAGCGTGAGCAGCAGACGGCGCGCACCCATGAGGTGCTCGTCGCACTCGGCGTAGTAGTCGTCGAGAAAATCGGAAAAACTGATCTCGTCGAGCGGGGCGCCCTCTTGCGACACGGCAGCTGCGCTCTATGCGTCCCGCCGCGCGACGGCCGGAATGAGATCACGCGCCGACGACAGCAGCACGTGCGGAACGAACGGCTTGGTCAGGTATTGCGTGGCGCCTGCGGTCATCGCTGTTTCGCGGCTCGCCTCGTCTCCACGTGTGGTGAGCACGATCACCGGCACGTCGCGGTAGCCGTGATGACGCCGGACGAACTTCAGCACGTCGACGCCGTGCATGTCGGGCATGTTGAGGTCGAGGATGATGAGCGCCACCGGTCCGAGCGCGATCTGCTCGATCGCTTCGAGCCCGTTGCCGGCCTCGACGAACTCGGCATCCTCGAGCTGACGCAGGGAGGCGCGCACCATCTTGCGGATGGTAGCCGAGTCGTCGACGATCAGGATCTTCGGCACGTTTTGGATTAGTACGCTATCTGACCAGCACGGCCGTTTTTCCGACGGCTACGTGGCCGGTCGGGTTAGAAACCCATCTGTCGAGCAAATCCGGTGCCAGTCGGAGGCGAGCGAGGACCCGGTGCCTACGTAACGCAGCCCGTTGCGGCTGCTGTGCCGTTTTGGCGCGCTATCGCGCGCCAGCAGTCGATCCGCCGCCGACCGCAATCGTGATATCGACCGTCGTGGACAGCGCGCCGTCGTTCGCCGTCGCGCGCAGCACGTACGTGCCCCGCTCGGCGAAGCGGGCCGACGTCTCGGCCTTGCCATTTTCGACGAGGATCGCACCTGGCCGATCGAAGCGCGCCTTCGCGGGACCACGCAGCTGCATCCAGGTGACGTTGAGGCCGCGGGGCCGCGCCGACGCGGACGAATTCGCCTGCGCCTGAATCGCGGTCGCGTCGCGGGTCGGCGCCGTCGGTGCGGGCGCCGCCGGCCGCGGTTTCGGCAGGCCATCGTCAGACACGTTCGCCACGAGCGGCAGCGGCGTGTCGATCGATGCCGTGCCCGGCGGTGCGATCGTGATCGCCGGCGGCTTGTTCGGATCGTCGTCGCCCGGATTGAGATTGCCGCGCGTCATCACGATCCGCTCGGTGATTTCCTCGACCGGCAGCAGTTCGCCGTACGCCTTCTCGGTCTTGCCGTTCGCCTTGATCGTCCAGGTCACGACGCCTTTGCCGAAATCGGCCGGCACGCGCACGCGGTAGACCCATCCCTGCCGCCGCGGCAGAAAATATGTCGGCTGACCGCGATCAGGGCCGCCCGGCTCGACGATGTTGTCCGGGCCGGGTGGGATCGCGATCTCCTCTTCCCAGTTGCGATTGAAGTAGCCGAAGACCAGGTCGAAGCTGCCGTCCTTGTTGTGAATCCACCCCTCGTAGTACGGCACGATGTCCTGCCCGCTCTTGAACTTGGTGGACGGCAGTTCCGTGGGCAGCTGTGCGACGAGCAGCAGCGCGGCGAACAGTACGCTCGGCTGACTTGTCCGCCTTAGCCTTGGCGGAGGCGGAAGCCTTCGCGCTTCTCTATTATTCATTGGTCTTCTTTCGCGCCTCCGAGCGCGCCTGGTACTCGGCCTCGTCGATGTAGAACAGGCTCACCCACGCGAAGCTCATCTCGTCGATCGTGCGCTGGCCGTAACCAACCCAGTTGCGCGGGTTGGGGTTGTACTTGTTCGCCGCGGTGTTGTCGTGCCACGCGGTGATGTGAATGATCGTCCCCCCCGGCAGAATCGGCGCGACGTCGTCGGCGTACGGATAGGTGATGTGCCAGCCGAACTGGTAGTTGCTGACGCAGTTGAGGGTCTCGGTCCGAGCCGGGCCCGGACGCGCCGAGTCGGCGCGGATGTCCGGGTAGATCGCTTCCATGCACATTGCCTTGCCGCGGTTGTGCATATGCGGCTGGAACGCCGAGAGCACCGCTGGCCGCGGCAGGCGGAAGTAGCCGTCGGTGCGCACGACCTGTCCCGGCGGGATGTCGAGGTCGGTGTTGTCGCCCATGTGCTGCGTGAAGGCGACGTGCTTCGGCACCTGGCCCTTGGGATACAGCTTGAAGCCGATCGACACGTTGACCAGCGAGCGCTCGCCGCTCGGGTGCAGGTGCAGGTTGAAGTGAATCTTCGACCCGGCCTTGATCAGGCGGCCCGAATCCTCGGGGAAGATGTCGCCGTTCTTGCCGAGCGCGTATTCGTTGAAGAAGAAGCCGACCGGGTCCGCCTCCTCGTCTTCGATCATGTTCGCGGTCGCGTGATGAACCACCTTGAAGCTGTACGCCTCGGGCTTGGTCTCGACGGCGCTGATGTACATGTCCTCGGTGAAACCGGGATCGACGTCGACATCGTAGAACTCGTCGGGGCCATTCGCCTTCAACTCGTACGGCTTCGGCAACGAGACGACCATGTCGGGCTTGCCGATGTGCCACTTGTCATCGTCGGCGAACTGCCGCGCAGGCGGCATGTCCTTCGGGCTACCCGCCGGCGCACCCTGATCGACCCACCGCGCGATCGTCGCGATCTCGGTATCGGTGAGCGACGGGTCGTCCTTGAACTTGGTGATGCCGATATGGCGATCGATGTACCACGGCGGCATCTCCCGCGCGGTCACCTTCGCCTTGATCGATCGCGCCCACGGCCGTGCGTCCTGGTAGGTGAGCAGCGACATCGGCGCGATCGCGCCGGGCCGATGGCAGGCTTGACACGACTTCTGCAGGATCGGCGCGATGTCTTTGCTGAACGTCACCGGCGGCGGCTGCTGGCCCCACGCCGTGACGCCGATCGTTGCAACGATTGCGATCGACAATGCCGCGCGTGTCATGTGTCCCTCCGGCAGGCCTGAAGGCCTGCGCTACACCGCCGCCTGCAAGCCTGCACCACCCGTTCGTAGCGCAGCCCTTCAGGGCTGCCCGCGTCAACCTGGCAATCTGAACGCGAGCAATTCGCCGCTGTAATTTCCGCCGCTGATCGCGATGACGATGTACTGCTTGCCGTTGTGCATGTAGGTCATCGGCGATCCGCTTTCAGGCGCCGGCATGTAGACGGCGCCGACCTCCTTGCCGTCTTTTTTGTCGTAGGCGCGAAGCATCGCGCCGCGCTGCCCGGACGGTGTCGTGAACACACCGCCTTCGCCGGCGATCAGCAACGACTTCGTCACGAGCGGGCTGATCAATCCAGGACGGCCAGTGCGAGGAATCGTCAGGCCTTTGAGCGCCGGATGGTTGCGGATGTTGTCAGGCGTCTCGCCGTGCGCGATGTGCCAGAGGATGTCGCCCTTGTTCAGATCGATCGCGGTGATCCGCGCGTATGGCGGCTTGAGGAGCGGGAGTCCCTGGACGGTCAGTCCTCCACCACCCTCGCCACCGGCGGGTGCCGCGGCTGCGGGTCGCGGCGCCGGCTCCGCCTCTTCACCGGTGCGGCCACCGCCGGCTGCCGAGCCCGATCCGCCGGTGCGCCGCGCACCGGTGAGCGCGCTGCCCTGGATGAAATTCATGTCCGAGAGTTCGGCTGGCGACGGCACGAGTCCCAGCGGGCTGGCGCCGCTCTGCGAGTAGATGTAGGCGATGTGCGTTTCCGGATCGTACGAGCCGCCGGGCCAGTTGGTCGCGAAACCCGACGTCAAGGTTGCCAGCGGTCCGGGGAGTTTGCTGACGACCGGCGGCGTGAAAATCGGTCCGATCTTGTACCGCTCCGCCGTCTTCATTCCTTCGGCGCGAAGTTCCGGCGTGAAGTCGATGAGATCGTCAGTCGATACGCCCTGGCGATCGTAGGCCGGCGGTTTGGTCGGGAACGGCTGCGTCGGCGCGTACCATTCGCCGGGCACGTCGCCTTTCGCGACCGGCCGCTCCTCGATTGGCCAGATCGGTTCGCCGGTTTCACGGTTGAAGACATACAGCCACGCCTGCTTCGTCGGCTGCGCGACGGCTTTCACCGTGCGGCCGTTGACCGTGATGTCGACGAGGATCGGCGCGCACGGGATGTCGAAATCCCAGATGCCGTGATGCACGAGCTGATAGTGCCAGCGGCGCTTGCCGGTCTGCAGATCGACGGCGACGAGGCTCTCGCCAAACAGGCCGTTGCCCGGCCGATGGCCGCCGTAGTAATCGCCGGTCGGCAATTCGACCGGTAGATACACGAGCCCGAGTTCTTCGTCGGCCGAAATCTGTCCCCAGACACCGGTGTTGCCGGTGTAGGACGCGGAATCCTTTTCCCACGTATCGTGGCCGAACTCGCCGGTGAGCGGGATGGTGTGGAAGATCCACAACCGCTTGCCGGTTCGCACGTCGAAGCCGCGCACGTAGCCCTTTTCGTTGCGGCGGCTCTTCGGGTTGCCACCAGTCTTGTGCGCCGCGCCGACGATGACCACGTTTCTCGCGACGGTCGGCGTCGAGTGCAGGCCGATCTCGCCCTTGACGAGATCCATTTCCTGGTCGTCGTCTTTTTTCAGATCGACGACGCCCGTCTCGCCGAACGTCGCCACCGGCACGCCAGTACGCGCGTTCAACGCGATCAACCGGTACCCCGGCGTGACATACAGGATGCGATCGTCGGAGGCGCCGTCGGACCAGTAGGCGAGGCCGCGGCCCGACAACTGCCGCGGCGCGGCCGCGCCGCGCGCGCCTTCGTTTTCGCTGTGCATCCACAGCAGTTCGCCGGTTGCGGCATCGAGCGCGACCACTGCGCGCCGCGATCCCGCCGTCGAGTAGACCACGCCCTTCGCCATCAGCGGCGTCGACTCGAACTGGTATTCGGGCCGCGGCCCAAGGCTGTCGGTCTTGAACCGCCACGCGACCTCGAGCTGGTTGAAGTTGGAGGCGTTGATCTGATCGAGCGGCGCGTAGCGGGTGTGGGCGATGTCGCCACCGTAGCTACGCCACTCCCCGTTCTGCGCGCCCGATTGCCCGGCGACCGGCGCGATGCAACAGACGCCGATCCACGCTGCCGCGAAAATAATGCGCTTCACGCGGCATACCATACAATAAGTCGTCCTGCCGGAACTGACCTTTCCGCACTCGCCGCACGAGGCGCATGAAGCTCACCGTCGCCGCTGAAAACCCGTTCGAACGGGCCGCGCTCGCCCTCGGTATTCCGCCCGTGCCGCTGATGGAAACGCACCTCAGCTTTCTGCGCGCCCGCGCGATCATGGTTGCGACCCGCCTCGGCGTCTTCGACGCGCTGTCAGCGCCAGCGACAGCCGCGGCCGTCGCGTCGCGATGCCACACCGCTCCGCCGGCGACGACGAAGCTGCTGAACGCCCTCGTCGGCTGCGGCTACCTTCGCTTCGGTGGCGACCGCTATCGTCTCGCGCCGGTCGCACGGAAATGGCTGACCAGCGACTCGCCGCACTCAATTCGCGACAAGGTGTTGTTCGAGTTCGTCGAGTGGTCGCTGGTCGAGCGCGTCGAGGACTACGTCCGTGACGGCCGGCCGGTCGACATTCACGCGTCGGAGTCCGAAGACCAATGGGGGCTGTACCAGCGCGCGATGCGCGCGCTCGCCGCGCTCGCCGCGCCGGAGATTGTCCGCCGCACGCCGGTCCCGCCCGGCGTGACGCGCATGCTCGACATCGGCGGATCGCACGGCTATCTCTCGGTCGCGATGTGCCGGCGCTACTCCGCCCTGAGCGCGGTCGTCCTCGACCTGCCGTTCGCGGTGAGGCAGGCCGCCCCAATCCTCGCCCGCGAAGCCGTGGGCTCGCGCGTCGTCCATCGCGCCGGCGACGCGCTGCGCGACGACATCGGGTCGGCGGAGTGGGACATCGTCTTCGTCTCGCTGCTGGTGCATCACTTCGACGAAGCGTCGAACCGCGCGCTGCTGCAGCGGATTGCGCGCGCGCTGCGCCCAGGCGGCGTGTGCGTGATCCTCGAGTTGTTCCGGCCGCGGTCGCCAAATGACGCCGGCCAGGTCGGCGCGCTGCTGGACTTGTACTACGCGCTGACGAGCGCCGCCGGCACGTGGTCGGTCGAAGAGATGACGCGCTGGCAGGTCGATGCCGGCCTGACGCCGCGCCGGCCGATTTACCTGCGAACCGCGCCGGGCGCCGCCGAGATCATCGCCCAAAAGCGCAGGTGATCACTCCGACACCTTATATAATCGGCGGCCATGATTAGCCGACGAGACGCTCTTGCTTCTTTCGCGCTGTTTGCCGAGTTCATCGCCTCGACGCGCGACGCCGACGCGCAGGCGCAGCCTGCCGCGTCACAGCCGCCGCGGCCGCCGGTGTTCAAACACGATCTCCCGAACGTCTCGCTCGACGGCTGGGAGGTGACGGTGAGCCACGTCGACTACCCACCGGGACGAGTTGGCGCGCCGCACCAGCACGCCGGGTTCGTCCTCGCCTACGTGCTCCAGGGCAACATCGTCGCCAAAGTGTCGGGCCAGGGTCCTGAAAAGACCTACGCCGTCGGCGAGATGTTCTACGAGCAGCCAGGTGCGGTTCACGAGGTCTCGCGCAACGCCAGCCAGACCGAGCCGGCAAAGCTGCTGGCGATGATCTTTGCGAAGAAGGGCGCGACGCTGACGACGCCGGTTCCGACTGATCGCCCGAAGAATCAGGAATAGACTCGATACGTCTATCGCGGCGAATAGATCGTCGTGCCTTGGTGAAACTCGGACCACGCGAACCAGTATTCCGGTTCGAGAATCAGCGCCTCGAGCGTCGCGCCTTTGAGCGCGCCGCCCGTGCATTCGCCGTACGGCGTCCAGCGCGAGCCGGTTTCCGCATCGCGCAGTTCAGTCGCCTTGTCGTTCGCCGCGGCGAAGGTGAGCGTCTTGCCGCGCGCGCGCGCCACGAAGGCCGTCGTCGTATCCGACTCCGGTTGATGCACGATCACGATCGGCTTGCCGCCGAGCGGCTCGTTGACGACCTTCGCCGCACGCAGCGCCGTCAGCGGAAAGGCGCGGCTTGCGCCGTCCACGTCCAGCCCGAGCACCATCGTTTTCGGCTTCAGGCGATCGTCGCGGTAGGTGACGTCGGCGGGCGCCGAGCCTTCACCCGACAGGCCCTGCCGGATCTGCTCGTTCTTGAGCGCCATCCGATCGGCATATCCCGGCAGCGGCTTCAGCACGAGCGTGTCGGGATGCAGCCGGCGCCACTCCTCCCAACTCGTCAGCAAAAACGGGTAGAGCGACAGATGCGTGCCGCGCAGCGGACCGGAGATCGCTTCGAGGCTCGATTGCTGCCAGCGGCTGCCGGTTTCTCGATCCTTGAACACTTCGTTGCCGCCGACGACGCCGGCATTTTCGAAGTAGAGCGCTTTGTCTTTGGCCTGGGCCCTGAACACGAGGGCCGTATTGCAGTAGCTTCACCAGGTGACGGCGATCGGTCCGCTCGGCGAGCGGTCCTCGACCAGGCCGTGCTGCGACAGGATGCCCGCCGGAAACGCCTTCGCGGTTTTCCCGGTCGTAAGGCCGATGACGCGATCGTCATCGTGCATGAACGTCGCGTCGGCTGCCGCGAGAAATTCCGGATCGTGAACGGCGACATATGGAAGCGATGCCGTCGGGGTGGCCGGGGAGGCTGCCTGCTGCGCCGCCGCGGCGGTCGCCGCAAGCAACGCGCCTGCGAAAAACACGATGCGCTGCCTGGTCATAAGGCGTGAGTGTAATGGAGATCGCTGTCCATGTGCGCAGCCGGCTATTCGGACTTCGCCTTCAGCTTCCCGTCGTTTTCCCGGATGAAGGTTCGGATGTCGTCGGCCATGTCGAGAAGGCGCGCCCACTGCTCCTTGTAGAGCGTCACCGGAAAACGTCCTAGTCCGTACACCGAGACGCCGCCCTTCTCGCTCACCTTCAGCGAGACGCCACGCGTCTGGCGGTTCTTCAGCCGCTCGTTCTCTTCGCGCAGCCGCTCGAGCTCGGCTTTCATGTCCTCGTCGCCCACAGTGACCTCCGGCCGGTATTGTGACCCAACCTGGCCGGGCGATCGACTGACCCGCTATTCTTCGCGCAAGGCGACGATCGGGTCGACGAGCGCCGCGCGGCGCGCCGGCAGCGCGCAGGCAGCAAGGGCGACGATGGCGAGCACGGCCGCGACGCCGCTATAGGTCGCCAGATCGTGGACCTGCACGCCAAACACGAGCGACGACAGCGTGCGCCCGAGCGCCGCCGCCGCGACGAGCCCCGCCGCGATGCCGCACCCGCCGACGGTCATGCCTTCGCCGATGACCAGCCGCAGGACGCGCCGGCGCGGCGCGCCGAGCGCCATCCGCAGGCCGATCTCGCGCGTCCGCTGCGTCACCGAGTACGCGAGGACGCCGTAGATGCCGATGGCGGCGATCAGCAACGCGACCGCGGCGAAGATGCCGAGCAGCTGCGCGTTGAGCCGCGGCTGTGCCGCCGAATTCGCGAGCCAGTCCTCCATCGTGCGCACGGTCGCGAGCGGCAATTGCGGATCGAGGCGCCGCACGGCGTCGCGCACACCCGGCAGGATCGCCGTTGCATCGCGATCGCTCCTGACCACGACATCCATCAGCGGCCAGACTCGCCGCGCCGCCGACAGATAGACCGCTGGCGCCTCGCGGTTGAGCGCCGTGTTCTTGACGTCGCCGACGACGCCGATCACCGTGAACGGCAATTGGTCCGCCACTTGATGCAGCGATCGGCCGATCGGATCCGCCTTACCCCAGAAGCGTTCAGCCATCGCCGCGCTGACGATCACGACCGGCGCATCCTGCGAGCGGTCGGCGTCGGTGAAGTCACGGCCGCGCAGCAGCGGCACGCCCATGGTCCGGAAATATCCCGGCATCACGATCCGCCAGTCGATAGACACGCCGGTCTCGGGCGGCAACGCCGAGGGCCCGATCGGGGTCATCGGCGTCGAGGTGTAGTTGCCGGCGCCGAACGGAATGCCGCTCGAGACGGCCGCGCCGCGTACGCCGGGAATCGCCTGCAACGAGTCGATCAACGCGCGATAGAACTGCGGCGCTTTCGAATCGAGCGGGTACTTCGTGGTCGCGGGCGCGAGCTGAAACGTGAGTACGCCTTTCGGTTCGAAGCCGAGGGCGGTGCGCTGCAGCCGGTAGAGCGTCTGGATCAGCAGCGCGGCGGCGATCAGCAAAACGGTCGCGAGGCCGAGTTCCGCCGCGGCGAGGAGATTGCGGACTCTCCCGCGCGGACCAGACGCCGCCGAGCGTCCCGACTGTTTCAACGCGGCATTGAGATCGACGCGCGCAGCCCGCCACGACGGCGCCATCCCGAACAGCACGCCGGTCGCGACCGTCGTCGTCGCAGCGAACAGCAGCACGATCCGATCGACGGCGATCTCGGGAATCGGCAGCAGGTTGGGTGGCAGCACGCGGTTGATGAGCGGTACGGACCAGAGCGCGCAGGCTGTGCCGGCAACGCCGCCGACCGCCGAGAGCGTCACGCTCTCGACCAGCAGCTGGCGCAGCAGCCGTGACCGGCTCGCTCCGAGCGCCGTCCGCACCGCAATCTCCTTCTGCCGCACCGCCGAACGCGCCAGCAGCAGGTTGGCGATGTTCGCGCAGGCGATCAACAGCACACAGACGACGGCGCAGAGCAGCACGACGAGGGCCGTCTCGAGCTGCGGGTTCACGAATGCGCGATAGAAGGTCAGGATGTTGATGCCCCAGTCGCGCACTTCCGGGTACTGCTCGCCGACGCGCACGGCGATGGCGTCCATCTCTTTCTGCGCCTGCGCGACCGACGCGCCGGGGCGCAGCCGGCCAACGACGTTGATCACGTGGTTCAACCGGTGTTCGCGGCCGGGATCGATCGTCATCGGCGTCCAGATGTCGCCGCCGGTCAGGACGGCGAGTGCCGGCGGCGCGATGCCGACGATCGTATGGCTCTCGCCGTTCAACGTGATCGAGCGGCCGACGACCGACCGATCGGCACCGAACCGGCGCTTCCACAGGCCGGCGCTGATCATCGCGATCCTCTCGGCGCCGCGCCGCTCGTCGGCGGCGGCGAAGCCGCGGCCCTGCAGCGGCGACAGCCCGAGCACCTGCAGCAGCGCCGCCGCGATCGGGCTGCCGGTGAACTGCTCCGGCTCGCCTTCACCGCTCAGGCTGTAGCTGGCGAAGCCGAATGCCGCGAGATCCAGCGTCCGCGTCTGCTCTTTCCACGACAAGTAATTCAGCACCGAGGCGCTGAAGTTGGGCAGCTTCAGCTTGTCGTTCTTCTCGTTGACCTGCACCAGCCGCTTCGGATGATCGAAAGGCAGCGGCTGCAGGAGCACCGCGTTGACGACGCTGAAGATCGCGGTGGTGGCGCCGATAGTGAGCGCGACGGTCAGGATCACCGCCGCGCTGAACAGCGGCGACCGCGCGATCATCCGGACGGCGTAGCGAAGATCGTTCATCAGCACGAACCCATGCTCCCGTGGCGCCGTGCGCGCGATGTCGACGATCAGCTCGGCCCAGCGCCAGGCGCCGCCGGCGCGCGACTGATCGCGCACCAGCTGCTCCATCTCGCCGGCATACTCGTCGCGGAATTCGGCCGGATAGAGGCGAATCAGCGCGCGGGCGATGTGATCGCGGACGCGCATCGGCTCAGACCGTCTTGGGCACCAGTCCGACGGCGCGGGCGTGGCGCAGCAGCGCCGACAATCGCGCCGTCTCCTCCATCGCCACCTTGCGGCCCTGCCTGGTGATCTTGTAGTAGCGGCGCCGCACGTCGGCGTCGGGATCGCGGCCGTCGTGCTCGTCGATGAGGCCGTCCTCGAGCAGGCGCTTGATCGATCCGTAGAGCGTGCCCGGGCCGAGACGCACCTTGCCGCCGGTGCGCGCCGCGACGTCCTGCATGATCGCGTAGCCATGCCGCTCGCGATCGGACACGGCCAGCAGAATGTGCAAGGCCGGCACAGGCAGGTTGCGCATATGCCGGCCTACTATATCAAAAGTCGTTATATCGACAACTGGTAGAGCTACGACACCTTTGCCACCTGCGCGGCGAACATGGCCAGCAGACCGCCCCAGCCGCCGTCCGAGTCGACCGCGGTGCGGATGGCCGCGCCGTCGGCGCCGTGGCGATCGAGATGCCGATGTTCGAGATCGACTCGCGTCGAGCCGTCGGCCTCACGCGTGAACTGCACGTCCACCTCGCTCGCTTTTGTGAGGTCGGGCTCGTACTGCCAGCGGCCGTCGATCTGCCATGCGATGACCAGGCGGTACGGCGGTTCCCAGACGAGCACCGATCCCCAATCGCACTCGGTGCCGTCGGTCTGCTCCGAATAGCACCGGCCGCCGGCGCGGCCTTCGACGATCGCTTTCTTCATGGGCGCCTTGCCGATGTGATGGCTCCGCGGCCACCAGGTGTCGAACTCGGTGGTGAACACCTCGAAGGCGCGTTCGGGGCTCGCCTTGACGGTGATCGTCTTGCGGACGGGCGCGATGGTCTGGTCGGTCATGATCGTCATCGTTGCTCCTTGGTCGGATGCGCTTCGACGTGCCGCTTGAATGCGGCGAGTGCGCGGCTCCAGTAGCCGTCGAAGTGCGTGCGCAGGGCGTCGAACGCTTCCGGATTGAGCGCATACATCCGGCGCGTCCCGTCGGCGCGATCGACGACGAGCCGCGCGCGTTTCAGGACGCGCAAATGCTGCGAGATCGCCGGCCGGCTGATCGGAAACTCGCGCGCCAGCTCCCCGACCGGCAGCGGACCGTCCGCGAGCCGGGCGATGATCGCGCGGCGCGTCCCGTCGCCGAGCGCGTCGAGTTGCGCGTGGTGATGGTAAGTCTTCACTTACGGTAAGTATAGTCTTACCAATGCGGGTGTCAAGACGTAGGCGCAGAAAAATGCGCAGACCTGATTACCGCGACGATGGCGTCGCGGGCGTGTCGGGCACGAGCATGCGAATCGTTCCGTCCTGCCGCGACGTCAGCAGCAGTTCGCCGTCGCGCGTCTGGCTGAGGTGCAGGTCTGCGCGCGTGGCGGTCGTGCCGTTTGCCGCCTCGATCAGCTCGCGGAACGTCACGTAGGTGCGCACCCCGCTCGCGCCGCGCACGGCCAGCTGCACCTCCTCCACTGGCGCGACCGTTTCGGGGATCCCATCGTCCGCCTTCTTCATCGCCGCGAGGTCGGCGACGAACACCCGCCCGCGAACGATGTCGCCGAAGACGAACTTGCCGCGCAGTGCGGCGATCCGTCCGCGGTACGCAAAGCCGCCGGTGACTGCCTGGCCTTGCGTGTGATCGAACATCGCCACCGGGTAGGTGAACCCGTCGGTCGTCTTCGTGCGCAGCACCTCCGGCGCGAGCGGGAACAGCTGGTTGAGCGCGCCGCCGGGCCGCGTGATGCCGTTCTCGAACAATCCCTCGCGCTTCATCCAGCCGTAATTCTGGCCTTCGTGAACGATGTTGATCTCCTCGATGTTGTTCATCCCAATATCCGAGGCGAACATCGTCCCGTCGGCAGCGTCCCACGACAGCCGGTGCGCGTTGCGGAAGCCGTACGCGTAAATCTCGCCGAACGTCTTCGGATCGCCGTCGGCCGCAAACTTGTTGATCGCGGGAATCGTATAGTCGCCGACGCCTTTGACGCCGCCGGAGGCCGATGGGCTTCGCGGATCGAAGCGCAGGATCGCGCCGACCAGCGTGTCGAGCCGCTGCGTCTGGCCCGGATTGTTGGCGTTCGGGCCGCCGCCGTTGCTGAACCCGAGATCGCTGCCGCTGGTGTAGAGCAGCCCGTAATCTCCGACGCCCGGCTTCGCCGTCGGGTTGAACTCGAGATCGCCGAACGGGTGCGTCAGGTTCGCGACGACCTGGCCGACGCGAAGCAACTCGCGCCGCGTACCCTCGAAGGTGTTCGCCGACGGGTTGGCCGTGTGCCACTCGGTGATCACGTTGTGGGCGGCGACGTCGGCGCGGGTGAATCCCGGCGGAACGAAGGTCGGCGCGGTGGGATTGCCGGCGGCGCGTTCGCCGTGCACGGTGTAGAACAACCCGTTGCGCGCGAAATCCGGATGAAACACGAATCCGATGAAGCCGCTCTCGAGACGGTTGTAAATCGCGAGTGGGAATGCGGAGGCGACGTTCGCGTACACGGACGGCCGATTGTTGCGGTCGAGCACGTAGAGCAGCCCGCGCGAGTCGTTCACGAAGCGGCGGCCGTCCGGCAGCTCGCGGACGTAGTTGATCCGCGCCCACCCGGCAGGCGCGACATCCTCATCGGCCGGGCGCATGCCGCGCGTATCCGGCAACCGCACGACATCGCGGATGTCGACGGTGAGTCCGCGCTTGACGACCGGCGCGGGAATCGGATTGCTGGTGATCGGCCCGTTCTGCGCGTCGAGCGCTCGAGCGGCGCCGATTGCGGCGGCGATTAACGCGACGAGCGACAGCATGGTCCGCATGAGTCCTCCTGCGCCGGCAGCATCGTGACGCGATCGGTGTCCTACTTACGGCGATTCGGCGGCCGCGTCAAGTTTTAGCAGAGCCGCGTGTCCACTCATCCAGCGCCTCCTGCCCGGCCGGGTTTATTATGCGCGCATGAGTACCATCACCCTGACCGTCAACGGACGTGCGCACACCGTGGAGGTCGAGCCATCGACGCCGCTCCTTTATATCCTGCGCAACGATCTCGGCCTCCACGGTCCGCGGTTCGGCTGCGGTCTCGGCCAGTGCGGCGCGTGCGCGGTGATCATCAACGGGGTCGCCGTTCGCTCGTGCGTGACGGCCTGCTCCACAGTCCGGAGCGAGGTGACGACGCTCGAAGGGCTCGCCAGGGGAGGCACGCTGCATCCGGTGCAGCGCGCCTGGATCGAGGAGCAGGTGCCGGCGTGCGGCTTCTGCCAGAACGGTCAGATCATGACCGCGGTCGCGCTGCTCGCGAGAAATCCCCATCCGACCGACGCACAGATCCGCGAGGGCATGAACAACACGCTCTGTCGCTGCATGACCTACTACCGCGTCCAGGCCGCCATCAGACGCGCCGCCGCCGATACGGGGAGGACCGCATGACCGTGTTCAGCAGCGTTCCGGCGCACATCGAACGATGGCTCGAGGAATCGACCGGCGTGTCGCGGCGGACGTTCCTCAAAGGCTCCGGCTTCCTCGTGGTCACGCTCGGCGCCGCCGCGGCTGCCGGTCCATTCGCGGCCGACGCCCAGGTGCAGCCGGCCGGGCCGTACCCGGATCCTGATTTCCATCAGCTCGATTCGTGGATCGTCATCCACGAGAACAACACGGCGACCTTCTACGTCGGCAAGACTGACTGCGGACAGGGCACCGGCACGGCCTTCCGCCAGATGATGGCCGACGAACTCGACATCGCGTATGACAAGACGAGTTGCGTGATGGGCAGTACCGACATCACGGTCGATCAAGGCGGCTCGGGCGCGTCGGATGCGATCCAGGTCGACGGATGGCCGATGCGGCGCACGGCAGCCGAGGCGCGCCGCGTGCTGCTGGAGATGGCGGCCGCGAGAATCGGCGTGCCGGTCGATCAACTCTCGGTCCGCGACGCCGTGATCAGCGTCAAGACGAATCCGGCGAGGCGCATCACCTACGGGGAATTGATCGGCGGCAAGCGTTTCAACGTCACGCTCACGGGCAACAACATCGACGCGACTACCGGCGTGGCCAAGGTCAAGCCGGTGCAGGACCTCACGATCGTCGGCCAATCACCGCAGCGCTACGACATCCCGGCCAAAGTGGACGGCACGCTGACATGGGCCGTCGACATGAAGATGCCCGGGATGGTCCACGCGCGCAACGTCAAACCGCCGGTTGCCGGCGCCCGGCTGGTGAGCATCGACGAATCGTCGGTCCGCGGCATCCCCGGGTTCGTGCGCGTGGTCAGCAAAGGCAACTATGTCGCGGTGGTCTGCGAACGCGAAGAGCAGGCGATCGCCGCGGCCAAACAACTGAAGGCGACGTGGCAGAAGCCGGCGACGGTTCCCTTCCCTACCTCCGACGATCTGTTCGCGTTCATGCGCAGCGCGACGCCGACGTCGCGCCAGAACCCAGCGGTGAAGGGCGATCCCGATGCGGCGTTCGCGCGCGCCGCGAAAGTCGTCGAGGCCGACTACGACATGCCGTTCCAGGGCCACACCGCGTTTGCGCCCGCGCACGCGATGGCCGATCCGTCGAACGGGCAGATGACGATCTATTCGAACGACATGAAGTCGTACGGCATGCGCAACGGCATCGCGCAGTTTCTCGACATGCCGCGCGATCGCGTGCGCGTCGTCTGGATGGAGGGCCCGCAAGGCTACGGCCGCACCGCCGCCGACGATGCCGGGTTCGAGGCGGCGTTCCTGGCGAAAGAGATCGGCCGGCCGGTGCGCGTCCAGTGGATGCGAAACGAGGAAACCGGCTGGGACACGAAGGGGCCGGCGTTCGCGATAAAGATGCGCGGCGGTCTCGATGCGCAGGGCAACCTGGTCGCGCTCGAGTACGACGCGCGCGCCGCCGATTATTGCCACGTTGGCTACAACGAAGCCGACACCGTGCTGATTGCGCAGCTGATGGGGCGGCGCCGGACCACGCCGGCGGCGGGCAGCGCCGGTCTGCCGTCGGAAATGTACGAGATCGCCAACCGCCGGATGGCATCGCAGGTTGTCGGTCTGCCGCTCGTCTGGGAAACGCCAATCCGCACCGGCAACCTGCGCGACCCGAACGGTCCGCAGATTACGTTCGCCTCTGAGTCGTTCATCGACGAGATGGCGGCGGCCGCGCACAGCGATCCCGTGGACTTCCGCCTGCGGATGCTGTCAGCGGCCACGACCGACGACAGCGGGTTCCGGCGCGCCCGGTCGATCGCGGTGGTGAAAGCGGCGGCCGAAACGTTCGGGTGGGATCGGCGTCCGTCGCCGTCGCCGCAGCCAGCCGCTACCGGCGACGTCGTGACCGGCCGCGGCATCGCTTATGCCTTCCGCGGTCAGACGGTCGTCGCCGAGATCGCCGAGGTGGAAGTGAACCGCCGCACCGGCCGCGTCTGGGTGAAGCGGATCGTCTGCGCCCACGACTGCGGCCTCGTCATCAACCCCGAAGCGCTGCGCCGCACGATCGAAGGCGGTGTGCTCCACTCGGTGAGCCGCGCCCTGCACGAGGAAGTTCGCTTCGACGGCGAAAAGACCACCGGCGTCGACTGGATCTCGCATCCGACGCTCCGCCACGCCGACACGCCGGCGCGGATCGACGTCGTCCTCGTCAACGGCGATCCGAATCCGAAGCGGCCGGACCTGCCGCACTACGGCGCCGGCGAGACCTCGTGCAAGCCGATGATCGCCGCGGTGGCGAACGCGATCTTCGACGCCACCGGCATACGGCTGCGGCGCGTTCCGTTCAGAGACGCGCGCGTGCTGGCGGCGCTCAAGGCGGCACACGCGTAGGTTTCAATTTCTCGTAGTGTCTGGCTTTTAGCCGGACCGGCAGACGGTCGGCCTGAAGGCGGACACTACGGAGGAATCATGAATTTCGCTGCATTCGTGACGCCGCGTCGACCAGTTCGTCCGATGGTTCGAGCAACCCGTTCAACCCGCCCGCATCTGGAATGGACGAAATCAGATCGGCGACGCGCAGGTCGGACATGCTGAGCAGGTAGAGTTCCTCATCGACGAGGCTGTTGCGTACCAGCTCGATGCGCAGCAGCACGTCGCGCTGCACCTGGCGGTCGTCTTCGAGGTCGGCAATGGTCTTGTAGTCGTCCTCGGGATCGCCAGCGCGCCTTTCGATGCGCCGGTCGATCGCCGCGATGGCCTCTTCTCGCGCGCGGATGCGCGCCTCCATCCGCCGGCTCAATTCCTCACCGCGAATCTTGATCTGCAGGCCAGCAATCATCTCGTCGCTCTCTTTCTCGACCGCCCTCACGGCCGTCTTCAGTTCGACGACGACGATGGCATCGTCAAGGGAGTGATTCAACAGGCAAGATCTGCGATACAAGATAGTGGCGGTCGTTGCACTTTCAGCCGCCTGGTCCTAGTCGTCGCGGATACGAGCGTTCGAACAGAGGAGCCAACCATGAAGCGTGTCGCGACGGCGGCGCTGATCATCCTTGCAATGGTCCGCGGCGCGTCCGGTCAGCCACAGCGACCCGTCACCGACGGCGAGCTGCTTCGGCTGTGGAACGGCCCAGCGCCGGGCGCGCTCGGCGAGAGCGACGCCGACGTGCCGGCGCTGACCGTCTACCTGCCGCGCGCGACAACCACTGCCGTCGACGCGCCGGCGATCGTCGTCTGTCCTGGCGGCGGCTATCGGAACCTGGCCACGAACCACGAAGGACGGCAGGTCGCGAATTACTTGAACTCGCTCGGCATCGCCGCGTTCGTGCTTCGCTACCGTCTCGGTCCGCAGTATCACCATCCAGTGGAGTTGGGCGACGTGCAGCGCGCGATTCGCATCGTGCGCGCGCATGCCGCTGCATGGCATCTCGCGCCAGACCGGATCGGCGTGCTCGGTTTCTCCGCCGGCGGCCATCTCGCGATGACCGCGAGCACGCAGTTCGACGCCGGCAACCCGTCCGCGGCAGAGGCGATCGATCGCGCGTCGAGCCGGCCGGATTTCGCGGTTCTCGGCTACCCGGTAATTTCGATGACGGCGCCGTGGACGCACGCCGGATCGCGCGCCAACCTGCTTGGCGATCATCCCGATGCGGCGCTTGCAACACGCCTCTCTGGTGAGGAGTCCGTCACGGCTGCGACGCCGCCGACATTCATCTTTCACACGAATGCCGACACGACCGTGCCGGCCGAGAACAGCCTCTTCTACTTTCTGGCGCTGCGAAAGGCTGGCGTGGCGGCGGAACTGCACGTGTTCGAGCGCGGCCCGCACGGAGTTGGCCTCGCCAACGACGACGCGGCGCTGTCGGAATGGTCGAAGCTGCTCGCCAACTGGTTACGCGTTCATCGTGTGATCAACTGATCCGCCGTACTCCGGCACCGCGTCAGGACGGCGGTCAGCGGCGTCATGAAGGCGAACGAGTAGGAACAGCAATTCGCCATGGGTCCGCGGATGTTATCGGCCCTGACCGCGAAGCAACGACCTGGCCGCCCGCGTTCTGGATCAGAATCCGCGTCGCATGGTACGGTAGTCGTCGATGTCGCTGGGCTTCCAGATCTATCCTGACATCAAGCTGCTGTTCATTCGTGGTCACGGCGTCATTACCCAGACCGAGCGCGTGAAGACCATGCTCGCGTGGCTCCGCGAGCCCGAGTACGCCGCGTGTGTCGATGCGGTGTTCGACGTTTCTGATGCGGAGTCGACGCCGAAGGTCGCGGAACTGCGCGAGCTGATCGGCATTCTTCGAGAGTATCGTTCAGTGCCCGGCGGCGGTCCGCGGAAGCTCGCCATCGTCACGTCCAAGCCGATCGCGTTCGCGATGGCCCGGGTGTTCGGACAGTTGATGGGCCGTGAGAACGATCCACTCGAGGTGAAAGTATTTCTCAATCGCGATTCCGCATGGACGTGGCTTCGGCCGGGCGCGCCGCCAGTCGTTCCGAGATAGTTCAAACAACTCCGCAGTCCACCTTCCCGTCGCCTGAGGGCGTTTCCCGCAAATTGCGCCGCCGCGTCGCGTTCGAGACGATCCCGGCCTACGATCACGAGAACCACGTGTGAGGAAGCTCATCAGGCGTGGGCTCGTCGCGATGGCCGCGACCGCCACGATCGTGCTCGCGCTCCTCGGCGCCGCGCATCTGCCCTTCGTGCGCGCGCACGTGTTCGACTGGGCGCGCACGCACGCCGCGCAGCGCTTGGGGATCATCGTCCAGGCGGACGATGTCGCTTATAACCTGCTGACCGCGTCGGTCACGCTGCGCAACCTCAGTCTTTCAACGGCGGGTGAGCCGCCGTTCCTCCGCGCCGAGTTGCTGCGCGTCGCGCTCGATCGAGACGTGCTGTGGGGAATAGTCCGCATCCAGCGCCTCGATCTCGTGCGTCCGTCCATCAGCGTCGTGCGCCATCGCGACGGCACCACTAACCTGCCGGTCAGCAAGGGCGATCCCTCGTCGCAGTCGCCGCCGCTCCGCCTTGGCATCGTCGATGTGCGCAGGTTCAGCGTCGACATCAACGACGAGATGGGAGGCCAGTCGATCGCCGCAGGTCCCATCGATGTGATGCTCGACGCGAGCACGGCGTTCACCGAGCCTGGGGTATTTGGACCGAGCGCGTTCACCGTGAGACTGCCGAGCAATGCGGCAGGAACGCGATCGCTGTCGGGCACGATCGCCGGGCGCCTCGCGTTCGACGGATCACGGCTCTCGGTCCCGGAGTTGACCGTCGACGCGCCGGAAGGGCGGCTGGCCCTCAGCGGCTCGATCGATCTGCTTGCAGACGTCATGAACATCGATGCGCGCGGACGGCTCGACATCGACGTCGCGCGAGTGGGCCGGTTCGTCAGCGCGCCGGCTGTCCCTCTGTCGGGCTCAGCACGGCTGCAGTTCGAGGTTGCGGGATCAGCGACGGACCCGGTTATGCGTTTCGACGCGACAGCGCGAAACCTTGGCTATCGATCGATTGCCGGCGCCAGCGTGTCGGGTGCAGCGACCTACGCAGCAGGACATCTCGACGTCGCATCAATCGACGTCGCGTCGAGCCTCGGCACCGCGCACGCGAACGGAACGCTGACGCTCACCAGCACTCCTGCGTCACCGGCGACGAGCCGGATCCGTGCGCGCATCGGCGACATGCAGCTCGATCCACTGCTCGACGCGGCCGGTATCGCGCTTCCCGCACGCCTCGGCGCGAGCGCGTCGGGCGAGGTCGACGTGACGCTGGACGGCGCAGACGCATTTGGACCGGACTGGTGGCAGCGCGCGGTTGCGCACGGCACGGTCAGGATGGCGCCTTCGGGCGCCGGCCTGTCGCTCGATGGCGAAATGGACGTCGATCTGGACCACGCGACATGGTCCCTCGCGCACGACTTCCGATCGACGACCGGTCGTGCGTCGCTGTCGGGCCAGTTGTCGGGACGGATGCGCGCTGGAACACTCCAGACCATCGACTCGACGCTGACCGGACGATCACGCCTTCAGGTCGAACGACTTGGTGCCTTAATACCGCTGCTGCAGCAGGCGGGCATCAGCATGCCTTCTCCGATCGACGATCGCGTTACCGGCTCGCTCGACGCGCGGCTCGAACCTCGGGGCACGATCGCGTCGCCCCAACTTCTGGTCACGCTGCGCGCGAGCGCGATCCAGATGACCGACCTCCCTGCCGGCGACCTCGAGGCTGCCGTCACGATCGATCGCCGGACGGCTCGCGCAACGATGCTCGAGGCGCAGCTTGGCACCACGCAGCTCGCCGCATCCGGCACGTTCGCGTGGAACGGAGACGTCGACACCCGGTTCGATGTCGTTGCACACGATCTCGGCGCGCTCGCCCGCGCGCTCGATCCAGTCGCCGTTCCGGTGACCGGATCGGCACGGCTCGCCGGCACTCTCCAGGGCAACATTGCGTCGCCGCGTGCGCGCGGCACTCTCACGGTGCAGCAGTTGATCCTCGACGGCACACCCGTCGGCGCGCTCACCGCCATGCTCGAACTCGTCGACAAACGATTGACTGTCGACGCTGGCGCCGCCGATCTCAACGCCCAGCTTCGAGGCGTCGTCGACACGCGCGAGCCGTTTGCCTATCAGGCCACTGCCGCGATTGATCGGACGTCGATCCCGGCGCTTCTGTCAGCGTCGCTGCGGCAGTCTACGGGGATCGCCAAGGCGACGGTGACCGCGACGGCGCACGCGCAGGGAGTGCTGCGGCGTCCATTGGAGAGCACGGGCGAGGTTACGGTTCGCGAACTGGAGGCGGTTGTCTCCGGCGTCCCGATTCATCTCGAGGCGCCGGCGACCGTGGGGATCGCGCCTGAGCACATCGCCGTCACACGCCTGCAGCTGCGCGCCGGCACGGCCACCCAACTGCGATTGCAGGGCATGCTCGGGCGAACCCTATCTGACCAGGGGCTCGACGCGCATCTGGCGAGCACGGTGCCGGCGCTGCTCGAGTTGGCCGCGCCGTACCTCCCCGAGCGAGCAGTCGCCGCCGACGCGTCGCAGATCGTGCTGGACCTTCATGTCGGGGGCACGATCTCTGCTCCCGCGCCAAGCGGAGCACTCTCGCTGCGAGCGGCTGCAGTTCGGTACGCCGATCTTCCGCCGATCACCGACCTGGCGCTCGACGGCCGCATCGAGCGCACACAGATCTCGATGCCGTCGCTGACCGCGAGCTGGCAGAACGCGAAGCTGCGTGCGGTCGGCGGCGTGCCGCTGCGAATGATCGTGCCGGAACCTGCGCCGGGTGACGCTACAGGAACCTTTGCAACCTGGCGGGCGACGTGGCTGGCCTCGCTGTCCGCCGAGGAGAAACCGGCCACCCTGACCGCCCGCTTCACGGGCATCACACCGGATGTCCTTGCCCCGTTCATGGAGCCGTCGCAGCTGCAGGAGATCGCCGGCACCATTGCGGCCACCGTGATTGCCGAAGCCGACGCGTTCGTGGCCGATCGGGTTCGCGCGTCGGTGGTGCTCGACGAGGCCGCGCTCGTCATGGCCGGCGTGCCGGTCGCGCAATCGACGCCGACACGAGTGCGGCTGGAGAATGGAACCGCGCGAATCGAGAACCTGCGCTGGAACGCGCAAGGCAACGAGGTGATCGCCTCGGGCGTCGCAACGATCGCCGGCGCAAACCCGACTGTCGACGTCGCGATCGTCGGCGACATCGATCTGCGCATTGCTGGCGCGTTCGCCAGCGGTGTCGCGTCGGGCGGCATCGGCTACGCCGACCTGTCGATCAAGGGGCCGTTAACCGCGCCTGCGGTTTCCGGCAGCCTCAACATCACCGCGGGCGAATTGCGCATCGACACCCCGCCGCTCGCGGCATCGGATTTCGACGGGACGCTGTGGGTCGATGCCGAGAGCAATGCGACGATTTCCTTGAACGGCCTGGTCAACGGCGGCGCAGCGACAATCGCCGGCGCGGTCAACCTCAAAGACCCGGGCGATCCGCGCGGCCGCGTGAGCCTCACGGCGCGAGGCGTGATGCTCGATTATCCCGACGGGTTCCAGACCGAGTCGAACGCCAATCTCGCCTTGACGATGGGCGGCGCGACCGCGGCGGTGACCGGGCGAATCGACGTCCTGAACGGCACATACCGGGAGCCGATCGTGATCTCTCGACGGCTGCTGACAGGTCTTGCCGCAAGCGGCGCGGTGAAGACGCCGGCGACCGAATCGTCCTTCCTGACCACCCTCGCGCTTGACGTTGCGGTCAACTCAGCGGAAGCGGTCCGCATCGACAACAACTACGGACGCCTGAACGTCACCGCGGAACTGAAAATCAGCGGCACCGCGGATCGACCAGGTGCAACCGGCCGCATCGAAGCGCTGCCTGACGGTCGCATCTACCTCGCCGGCAATACCTACAGGGTGGATACGCTGGCCGTCGACCTCGCGAATCCGCTTGCCATCGAACCAGACCTGACCTTTCTCGCCGAAACGCGCGTCGGCAACGTGGCGATCGAGCTCGCATTGCATTGCACCGCGTCGGGTGCGTGCGAGCGCGATGTCCGAACGCTCACAACCGGCGCCGACGTGGACCCCGAAGCGCTGTTGTTCGGTATTTCGACCGACCCGGCCGAGGCCGGCGCGCAACTCGCCAGGCTACTGTCGGGCGAGGTTCTCGGCATTGTCGGTCGGAGTGTCGGCCTCGACACGCTGCGCCTCGAAGCTCGCACCGGCAGAGCCGACCTCTTCGACGACCCCTCGCTGGTCGCCGGTGACGTGAACCCGGCGTCGCGCCTGACATTCGGGAAACGGCTCGGCGAGCGCGTCGAGCTCGCCTACTCGCAAGACCTGGCGCAAAACGGCTTCACCACGAGCACGTCATACTTTGCGCCGGCAGGAATTTCATTCAGGGCGTTGCTTCTCGACGATCAAAGCCGATCCTACGAATTTCGCCACGAGCCACAGTTCGGCGCACCGCATCGGCCGCCGCCGCGCCCGGTGCCGCGGCCGTCGATTGCCGCCGTCCACATCGGCGGCACGCCCGGATTTTCCGAACAGGAGTTGCGCGGTCATCTGCGACTGACCGAGGGCGACCGCTTCGATTTCGTGGCGTGGCAGGACGATCGCGCCCGGCTCACCTCTTTCTACCAGTCGCGCGGTTTCTTCGAAGCCAGGGTGCGGGCCCGCCGACTGCCGGCCGATCCGGCAAACGCGGCGTCGGCGGCGGCGCTACAGGACGCCGACGCGATTGCGCTCGACTACGTCATCGACCGCGGCCGTCCCACTCGCTTGGACGTCTCGGGCGTTCAGCTCCCCGCCGCCGTGCACGACCGCATTGTCGAACGGTGGACCGGCGCGATCTTCGACGGCTTCCTCGAACGCGACGCCGCGTTGATCGTCCGCGAGCATCTGTATGGCCGCGGGCGGCTGCAGGCGAAGGTTGTCGCCGCCATGTCGCGCGATGCCGGCGACGGCAAGACATTGCGAATCGACGTCGATCCGGGGCCGACCCTGACCCCGCGCGTGGAGTTCGTTGGCAACGCGCTCGTCACCACGACGCGGCTTCTCGAAGTGGCTCAAGGCGCCGGCCCGTTGACGGCCTGGCTCGATCCCGCAGTCTTCAAACTCGTGATCGATCGCGCGTACCGAGACGAAGGGCTGCTGTCGGCGAACGTCGCAGTTTTGCCCCCTGAGACCCGTGCCGCCGTCTCGGTGGTGCGCGTCGTGATTCGCGAAGGCGAGCCGTGGCGAATCGGCCGCGTCACGCTCGCCGGCGCGGATGTCCTGCCCGATCGCGGAACAGCTGACAGCCTCGACCTGGCCGCGGGCAGCCGCTACGACCCGCGCGTGGTCACCGCGCGGATCGACGGCCTCGAGCGGCGCTTTCGCGCCGCCGGATTCCTCGGCGCCCGCGTCACCGCCGAGACTGCGCTCAATCGAGACGACCACACGGCCGACGTCCAGGTTGTTGCCAAGCCTGGCGCCCGAAGCGTGCTCTCATCCGTCGTCGTCGACGGTGCGAACCCCGAAAGCCCGCTGATCGCGCGCAGCCTGAACTTCGCCGTCGGAATGCCGGTGGACTCTGCGGCGATCAGCGACGCACGACGGAATCTCTACGACTCCGGCGTGTATCGCCGGGTGGACATCAACCTCGAACCGGCCGATGTTGCGATTGCCGGCGAGGATGCCCAAGCGGATCGCCAGATGGTGGCGCGCGTGCACGTCGAAGAGCGACCGCGCTACGGGTTTCGATACGGTTTGCAGGTGATGGACGAAGTCGTCGGCGCTGATGAACGAAGCCAGCGCGTCGGCTTCTCCGCCGATCTGGAGAATCACAACGTCCTCGGCCTCGGCGCGACCATCGGTGTGTCGGCGCGGCTCAGGAGCGATCAGCAGGTTGGGCGCGTGTTCGTCGGCGCGAACCGGTTTTTCGGGTTACCTCTTCGATCGAACCTGTTCCTCTCCAGAGGGCGCGAACAGATCGGCTCGGACCCTGCGTTCCAGACCGTTTCCGACGTCACTGAGATCAGCGCCGAGCAGACCTATCGGCTCCGGCGGTTGATCGATCTGCGCTACGGCTACGGCTACGGACGAAATCGGACGACGATCGCCGGCGAGGACTTCGACATCGCCGTCAAAGTGGCGCGGCTGACGACGAGCGCGATTGTCGATCGCCGCAGCGATCCCTTCGATCCGACGCGCGGGTGGTTCGCGGCGTCGACCCTGGAGGTGTCACGTCCCGGCCTCGGATCAGATCTCAGCTTCCTGCGGAGTTTCCTGCAGTACTTTCAGTTCGTCCCGCTGGGCGACAAGGCGCTATTGGCCTCCGCCGCGCGCGTCGGCCTCGCGCGAACCTACAGGGACGAAGAACTCATTCCGAACGAGCGCTTCTTCGGCGGCGGTGCGACCAGCGTACGCGGATACCTGCAGGATGATCTCGGGCCGCGCAGCATCTTCGGGGACGCGAGCGGTGGACGCGCGCTGTTCATCGGCAACGGCGAGCTGCGATTTCCCGTGTACCGCTGGCTGAAAGGCGTCGGCTTCGTCGACGTCGGGAACGTCTACGAAACGGTCGGCGACTTCAGCCTGCTGAATCTTCAGGTTGGCACCGGCCTCGGCCTTCGCCTCCACACACCCGTGGGGCTGCTGCGCCTCGACATCGCCGTGCCGGTCAATCGCCGTTCGTTCGATCCAACGTGGACGACCTACTTCGGCCTCGGCCACGCGTTCTGAACTGTAGCGCAGCCCTTCAGGCTGCCGGCGCGGCCGTGTGCAGGCCTGAAGGCCTGCGCTGCCGCGGGCCGCGCGTAATTTGAAAGGCGCTCTTATTGCCTGCCGCGCACCGTGCGCATGATCGATTCCACGGCCGGCTTCTCGGGCGCGTTCGGCGCCAGCTTGAGAAAGTTCTCGAAGTAGACCGCCATTCGATCGATTCGCTTGGCTTTGTAATAGTTCATCCCGGCGTTGTAGTGCGCATAGGCCATCTGTGGATTGGCTTCGGCGGCCTTCGCGAACGCATCGGCGGCGGCCGGATTCTCGCCGCGCGCCTCGAGGGCCAGACCCAGTTGATATTGCGCTGCGGGGAGGCTTGCGTCGGCTGCGACCGCGGCCCTGGCCGCCTCGAGCGCGCCGTCCTGGTTGCCGTCGATCAGCGCCACCGCCGAATCTCCGACCGATCGCCACGCCTCGCCGCCGGCCGGCAGACGCGCGAACGCGGCCTTGGCGCCGTCATTCTGCCCGAGCCGTAGTTGCGCCAGCCCCTTGAGATACTGCGCGTCCGCCGGGGCATCGTCGGGCGTCTGTTCGACGACTTTCTGAAATTGCCCGGACTCGAACAGTCTGAGCATGTCGTCCTGGGCATTGATGCCGATGGCAGCCGCGACGCTTGCCGCGGCGATCGCCAAGGCGAATAGAACGAAACGGGTTCTCATCGCTGCTCTCCCTCGGGATCAAGGCTACGCGATGGGCGGATGTGATGACAGGTATTCCTCACCGCGGCTGCTGCCGCCGTGAGATCACCCGCGCTGCCGAACGAGTTCGATTGCTGCTGGTTCGATACCGATATCCCTCGCAAACCAGACCAGCCGCGCCAGCGAGCCGATCTCCAGCTTGTGGATGATCTGCGCGCGGTGCAGCTTGACCGTGCGCTCGCGGATCTGGAGGTCGGCCGCGACGTGTTTATTCGTCTGACCGCTGATGAGATGTTTCAGCACCTCGCGCTCGCGGAGCGTCAGTCGCTCGTATCGAGCAATGAGCGCTTGCCGGCGTGTGCGCTCGGCGCGTTCGGCGGCGTCCTTGGCCAGCGCGCGCGTCACCGCGTCAACCAGGGTGTGCGGTTCGACCGGCTTGGTCAGAAAGTCGACGGCACCGTCACGAATCGCGCGGACCGAGTCCGGGATCTGGGGGTATCGGGTGACGAAAACGATCGGCACGGAGGCCTGACGTTGCGCGAGCGCCGCTTGAACCTCGAAGCCGCTCCGGCCGGGCATGTAGACGTTGAGGACGATGCAGCCCGGCGTGTTCGGCTGAAAATCGGCGAGCAGATCGTCGCCGAGGGCGTAGGTACGGACGACAAAACCGGCGGCCGTAAGCGTGCTCGCCGTTGTGCCTCGAGTGCCTTCGTCGTGATCGACGACGTGAACCGTGGAAACCATGGTGCCTCCCACGAGCGGGTATCAGCAACCAGGCGGAGTAGTACTGCTTAACGTGCGAGACGTCAAGAGCGGATTAGACAGGGCGTCATCGAGCCAGCGGCTCGATATTGACGCGCTGTGCGTGCGTCGGCGTGATCTCGTAAATGCCGTATTCGATTCCGTCCTCGAGATGATTGGCGACAACCCAGTACTGTAACGGCCCGAATGGTAGAACGGCGATCGGCTCGATCGATCCGGTTGTCACACTGAAGGTGCTGCGGACTGACGCTCTGAATCGGCCATTGAGCAGGCTGCCACCCTCACTACGCGGCCGACTGTCGACCCACCCGTCGATTTCGAACAGAGCATCTCCGGTTTCGAGCGACGCCGGCGTGACCGGATATCGATGTGATGCCGCGACGTAGTACACGGCGGACCCGTCCGGCCGCGAAGGGCCGGCGAAGCACGCCTCGATCTCGAGATCGTTCGATCCGCTTTTCGACGGCCCGCGCTTTACGGCATCGGCCAGGGCGCGGGAGGTCGGGCTGGCGTCGAGATCGAGGATCGCCGCGTCCGTCGCGACCCGAGTATCTGTCGTCAACGCGTCGAACAGCCGTCGGCAGGGTTGCGGATCGGCCGTCACGTCGCGAACCCGTCCGATCGAGCGCGGGACGGAAATTGCGACGCCTTGCTGGTCTTCAGGAAACAGCTCGCGCACCGCCTCGTTGTCGGTGTCGGGCCGTGTCGAGATCGCGACGCCGTCGGCGAGCATCAGGCGGATGCCGGTCAGTCCGTGCGCGCGAATCGTCCTCAGCGCACCGCTCGGCTGGCGCGTATACCAGACGCGAGGCACTCGAGACGGCGCGCCCAGCCACGCGCGCGGCACTCGATCCAGAGTTGGCGGCGACGGCAACACCGCCGGATGGTCGCCGCTATCCGGTTCGGGCCACCATGCCGTCCACGCGCGACCATCGAATGCTGCGAACGGAAGCAGGGTGCCATCTCTGAACAGGATTCCGACGACAATCGGAGCCGGGGCCTGCGCCGCGAGCGTGCCGCCGAGTACCGCCGCGACCAACACGTTCCTCATGACTCCGTTCATGTGACCTCGTCGCGTGACCGCCGAGACGCGTTCGTATGAACTCCCGCAGTGTTAGCATGGGTGATGGCTTACGAGAACGCTTCTTCGGCGGATAACCGCTTCGCGGCCTCGATTCCTGCGACGGAGCTGGTTAACACGTTTTTGCGCGCCGTCTACGGGTGGATGTGCGTCGGCCTCGCCATCACAGCCGCCTCGGCGTGGTTCGTCGCCGGCTCACCTGTCATTGTCAGGGCAGTCGCCACCAATCGTCTGCTGTTCTGGGGACTGATGGGCGCACAGCTCGGACTCGTCGTCGTGCTGTCGGCGCGGGTCGAGAAGCTGGCCGCATCGACAGCGTCACTGCTGTTTGCCGCTTATTCGGCGTTGACGGGCGTGACGATGGCATTCGTGCTCCTGGCGTTCACCGGCGAATCGATTGCCAACACGTTCCTCGTCACGGCCGGCATGTTCGGAGGACTCGCCGCTTACGGCACCGTAACGCGCCGGAGTCTCGCCGGAATGGGTTCGTTTCTTTTCATGGGGCTGATCGGCGTGGTGTTGGCGTCGGTCGTCGGCATCTTCTGGCAGAGTGACGCGCTGCAGTTCGTCATTTCGTTCATCGGCGTCATCGTGTTCTCCGGCCTCGCGGCGTACGATGCCCAGCGCCTGAAGGCCATGGCGTTCGCAACGCCCGGCGGACAAATCGGGACGTACGCGGTTGTCGGGGCGTTGACGCTGTATCTGGATTTCATCAACCTGTTCCTGTTCCTGCTTCGATTTACAGGTAGTCGCCGCGACTGAGCGTTCGGCAGTCACAATAAAAAACGATTAAAAAACGATTCTTCTGCCCCGTCGACTCTTCACCTGAATCGCGCGAGACGCGCTCATGTCGGTTGCTGCAGTCGCGTCGATCTCAAGCGGCACCGAATCTTCTGTGGAGTAGCTTCTCGGCCTCGCGCAGCCAGAGTACCGAGCTGGCGATCACGCCGCAAAACAGCCAATCGGAGCCAGAGAGGGGTTCCGTCGAGAACGCCCGCTGCAGGAACGGCGTGTACAGGACGACGCATTGGAGCGCGATCGACAGGCCGATCGCGCCCCACAGCCAATTGTTGCTGAAGAGGTCGTCAAACGCGCTTCGTCTGTCTGACCGAGCATTGAGCACGTTGAACAGCTGAAAGAAGATCAACGTAGTGAATGCCCTCGTCTGCGCGTACTGCAACGTCCCTGCGCCATCGACCATCCCGCCCGGCAGGGACGCGTCCAGTACGTACAACGTTCCAGCGGCCATGACGATGCCGACGAACAAAATGCCAGCCCACATTCGTCCGGTGATCACCCGCTCCTTCGAGGGCCGCGGTGGTTGATGCATCAATCCGTCATCGGGCGGATCGAGCCCCAGGGCGAGCGCGGGTGCACCGTCGGTAATGAGGTTGATCCAGAGCAGCTGCGTCGCGAGAAGGGGAAGGACCAGCACGTCGCCGTGCAGATCGAGGCCGATCGCCGGCGCCAGTACGACGCCAAAGAACATCGTCATCACCTCGCCGATGTTCGACGAGAGCAGGTATCGAAGAAACTTGCGAATGTTCGCGAATATGGCGCGGCCTTCCTCGACCGCCGCGACAATGGTCGCGAAGTTGTCGTCGGCGAGCACCATGTCCGCCGCCTGCTTCGAGACATCCGTACCGGCCACACCCATCGCCACGCCGATGTCCGCCGTTTTCAGCGCGGGTGCGTCGTTCACGCCGTCGCCGGTCATCGCAACGATCGCCCCCCGGCGTTGCAGCGCCTCGACGATCCGCAGCTTGTGTTCGGGATTGACGCGCGCGTACACCGAGACGTCGGCAACGATCTGACCCAGCGCGGCGGCGGACATGCCCTCCAGCTCGGCGCCGGTGACCGCGCGGCCCACAGTCACGATGCCGAGCTCCTGGGCAATGACAACGGCGGTCTTCGGATGATCGCCCGTGATCACGACCGGACGGATGCCGGCGCCCTTCGCGCGTGCGACTGCGTCCCGGGCCTCATCACGCGGTGGATCGATCATCCCGATCAGGCCCGCGAAGACGAGATCGCGTTCGACGTCGGAGCCGAGGCTCGCCGGGGTGAGCGTCCCGTCGAGGGACGACCGGTACGCGACGCCGAGCGTTCGCAGCGCCCGTCCGGCGAGGGCGTCGTTCGCACTGAGGATTTCGTGGCGACGCGTGTCGGTGAGAGATCGCTGGCCGTCGCCCACCAGTTCCTGCGCGCATCGGGTGAGCAACACATCCGGCGCCCCTTTCGTGAACAGCAGGACGCGCCCCTCCGTCTGCTGATCGGTGTGCAGCGTGCTCATCAACTTTCGCTCTGACGAGAATGGCACCTCCCCGACGCGTTCGAACCGGCGCGCCAGCGTCTCTGCCGGCAAGCCCGCTTTCCTGGCAGCGACAACGAGGGACGCCTCCGTCGGGTCGCCCTGCACGGTCCAGCCGCCGTCCCGCTGCTGCACCGACGCGTTGCTCGCGCGATCCGCGACGGCGAGCGCTCGCTCTAATTCGATGCGCAAGCTCCCGGTGACCGGGCCAGAGCCGTCCTGCTTGACGTCGCCAAATGGCGCGTACCCGGTCCCGCTGAACATCACGCGCCCGCTCGCTGTCACGACCTCACGCACGGTCATCTCGTTCCGAGTGAGCGTGCCGGTCTTGTCGGAGGCGATCACCGAGGCCGAACCAAGCGTCTCGACCGCGCTGAGATGACGCACGATCGCCTTTCGACGTGCCATCCTTTGCACGCCGATCGACAACACGGCAGTGACGATCGCCGGAAGCCCCTCGGGAACCGCCGCCACGGCGAGCGCGACGCCAAGAATCAAGACGTCGAACAGCGCCGAAAGCGCGTGAACATGTTCCACGACGATAATCGTTGCGATCATCACCACGGCGATGACGACGACGACGCCGCCGAGTAATTTGCCGACGTAATCGAGTTCTCGTTGAAGCGGTGTGTGCTCGGCGGGCACCTGCGCGAGCATGCCGGCGATGCGGCCCATTTCCGTTCGCATCCCGGTGGCGACGACGACCGCGCGTCCGCGGCCGTAGGTCGCCGACGTGCCGCTATAGATCATGTTGGTTCGATCGCCGAGAACAGCCTCGCCCGAGATCGTGTCAACGTCCTTGGCCACCGGCACACTCTCGCCGGTCAATGCGGCCTCCGCCATGCTCAGCGCTGTGGACTCGATGACGCGAGCATCGGCCGCCGCCGTATCGCCCTCCTCGATCACGAGAACGTCGCCGGTCACGACGTCGGCGGAAGGAATGGTGCGCGGCGCACCATCCCGAATCACATGCGCATGGGCCGCCGCCATCAGCTGAAGCGCGGCAATCGCGCTTTCGGCCCGCCGTTCCTGCAGGTAGCCCATGACAGCGTTCAGCAACACGACCCCGCTGATCGCGATCGCTTCGTACGGCAGCGGCGAGTCGCGTTCGTACAACCACAGGGCGGCGGAAATTGCCGTCGCAATCAGCAGGAGGATGACGAGCAGGTCCGTGAATTGCGCAACGAACTTTCTCCAGGCGGGAACTGGACGCTCGGCGGCGAGGCGATTCGAACCGTCACGCTCGAGTCGTGCGCTCGCCTCGGCGCTGGTCAGACCGCGTACAGCATCCGTCGCTAGGGCGGCGACGACTGCTTCGACGCTGTGCTGGTACTCCGTCGCCATGTTGTGTCGCTTTGGCGGACTCCTCAGGAAGGGCAGCGGGCGGAAAGGCGGGGGATCGATCGCATTGAACAGCAGGTTCAACTCGGCGACGTGAACTTCGATCACCTTGCCGTCACGTGGTATCGGATCGCCACGATCTCGTGCGCGTGCAACAGGCGAGAGAGTTGGACGGGCACCGACTCTCGGCCCTTTGGCGGTCTGGGAATGAGGGTGGTCTCGGCGACGTCATGCGCCATGGCGACGCTGACGCCGCCGAGCATCTGGATGCGTTCGGCGACCGCGTCGACCAATTCGACTGTTCTGCGTAGTGTTTGTCGAACAAAAGGTGCAGCTGATAGAACGTCGGACCGGAGACCTGCCAATGATGCTTCTTATACAGATCGCGCAGCGGGATGGTGTCGGCAAGGAGCTGGTTCAGATTTTCGACGCTTTCTTTGCATGCTGACTCGGCGAGGGCAATCGGCATGCGAACTAGATGACTCCAGGGCTGAATCTCGTGCCCCTGCTGGTGGGTGATCGGACTGGCATGTTGAAGGATTTCGTCCGCATCCAGGATGGCTTTCGACATGATGTCCTTCTTCCGCGCGGACGCGCGGCGCCGAAAGATCGATTCTAGTCCTTTGCATCATTTGGCATTTCTAAACCTGCAGAAGCAATGGTCGAGTGGCGTCCCCGTGATGTTCATCTGCTCGGAGGACCTGGGTTCCGGTCCCCAGTTGACACTGGGCTCGTGTCGTCGCGGTCGCGGTCTCGATCAGGCGTGCCGCGCGCTGTTTTGCGCCGATGCCGATACAACTCGAGCCCACGATACAGGATCGCGGCGGCGAGCCATGCGCCGATTACGCCGATGGGATACGCAATGCCACGCGGGTACGTGAAGGCCAGGGCGGCGATCATGGCGAAGATCGTTCCTCCGATCAATGCGATGTTCGCTTCCACCGACTCCAGAACGCGCGTATTGGCAACTGCCGCCGCAACGGTGTTGCCCACGCGGACCGCGCCTGCCGCGATGCGACCGCCGCTGCCGGCCCCGCTCGTCGCTGTGCCATGACGTCGGGAACGCGCCCCAGGCACGCGAACGCGATTGCGCTGCAGCAGGACCTCCGTCGCATTTCCGAGGTCGTGCAGGTACATGTCCTCCATCTCTCGTGCGAACGGCTCGTGCTCGACGATGACGTCAAGCTCGCGGTTGCCTAGCCAGCTTGCGATGTTGAGGTTCGTCGATCCGACTCGCGCCCAACGGCCGTCCGCGACGGCGGTCTTGGCGTGAATCATCGAACCGTTCCACTCGAACACACGGATGCCGCCTTCGAGGAGCGGCCGGTATCCAGCGCGCGAGAACGGGCGAATCAGGCGAATGTCGGAGGCACCCGGCACGAGGAGGCGCACGTCGACACCATCCCCTGCGGCCGCGCGCAATGCTTGTACGTATCCGGCGGTGCCGGCGTAATACGCGTCAGTCAGCCACAGCGTGTTTCGCGCCATCGCCGCCACCAGTTGATCGATCCTGAACAGACCGGCAGTATTCGGAACGGTGGCGACGATGCGCAGCGGGACATCACCAGCTGGGGCGGCGGTCCGACGCGGAGGCGCGTCGGGCAGCGGCCCCCCTGCGGCGGCCCAGGCTTCGGCGAACGCCGCTTCGACGTCTGCGACAGCGGGACCGCGGATTTCAATGCCCGTGTCACGCCACGGATCGATACCGCGGGCGGGATCGCCAGTCCACATGCGGCCCACACAAAGACCGGTCACAAACGCGATCGAGCTATCGACCGTAATCGTCTTCCGGTGATCGCGGCTGATCCAGCCGAGCGGGTGATCGAACCTCGGAGGGTTGTAGCAGCGCACATCGATGCCGCTCGCCCGCAGGCGATTCCAGAATCGCGCCGACGTCTTGTGAAACCCGCCCATCCAGTCGTACAACAAGCGGACGCGAACCCCCTCGGCGGCCTTGCGAAGTAGCGCATCCGCGAAGAGTTGCCCCTGCGCGTCTTCATGGATGATGTACATCTCGAAGTCGATCGTCCCGTGTGCGCTGCCGATCGCGTTCAGCCAGGCAGGGTAGTTCTCTGAGGCGTCCTTCAGAAGTCTGATGCGATTGCCGTCGCGCAGCGGCGCGCCTGAGGCCCGTGAGAAGACCTGGTTCGCCCATTCGCGAACCGATGGCGGGCTGGGAGTGGACTCAGGTCGTCTCTCGCTCATGTTCGTCGGCAATCACCGAAGCGGCGGGCGGACGAGTACCGCGTGTTCGTCAGTCGTCACTGCGAGCAATCGGAAGCCGGCAGCCGTACTTCAGGGCGAGGACGCGGACGCCGAAGCAAACAGCGGCTCCGACCAGCACCGGGTTCCAGTACGTGGATTCTATGGCCAGAGCCTCGCGCGCGATGGCCACGACCAGTGCCTCGACACCGGTCCGCAAAGTGGGATGAATGACGGACGCAAACTTCGGGCTGTGGTTCACCGCTAGTGGCCCGTATCGACTGAATCGGGACCGCTGGATCCGCCACGAAGCCACGAAAGCACGAAGATCAACATGTCTTTTTCGTGTCTTCGTGCCTTCGTGGCGGCCATGGCGCAGTACTGATCCAGCGTGGACGGTCCACTAGTTCGTTCAGTCGGTTCGCCTGCTTCGCCTTCGCATAGACAGTAGGATCCGTGCCGCCGACACACCCAAACACTGAGGGTACGTGCCACTCGGAACCGAACGAGCCAAAATCCTCGCTCGCCGGCGCGGCGCCGGCTGGCGAACCCGCTCTGCGCCAAAATGCTGCCTGAACGCGTCGACCACCCGCGTGGTCGCCTCTCCGTCGCTGACGTTGAGCGCGCTCATCTGATCGACCGAGCAAGCGATCAGAACATGGTGTTGGCGTTGGCCGACGACTCTGGAATGCGCTGAAGCACATCCCAGTGTTCGACGATCTTGCCCTCGCCGTCGAGACGGAAGA
>Ga0075425_100000212_pt1 | contig 52860 bp, 53 predicted proteins | sample SoiMethybrSBSTD4_FD_75300 | JGI IMG/M metagenome (GOLD analysis project Ga0075425, IMG submission 75300) | Bulk soil microbial communities from a Populus tree surrounding site in Tennessee, USA - Soil MetaG P. TD hybrid SBSTD4 | ecosystem: Environmental > Terrestrial > Soil > Tree plantation... | reverse complement strand
CCGATCTACGAGTCGCAGATCGCCGCCAACGGCGCGAAGCCCGTGCCGATCCACCTGCACGAGAGCCGCAATTTTTCCTTTGACCCGAAGGAATTGGAGCGGCTGCTCAGCCCGCGCACCCGGCTGCTCATCCTCAACTATCCCCACAACCCCACCGGCGGCTGCCTGACGCGCAAGGAGCTCGAGACCATCGCCGCGGTGCTGAAGAGCTTCCCGAACGTCTGGGTCTATGCCGACGAGATCTATTCGCGCCTCGCGTACGTAGGCGAGTTCTTCTCCATCGCGCAGGTCCCGGGCATGTACGAGCGCACCATCATCTCCGACGGCGCCTCGAAGACCTGGGCGATGACCGGCTGGAGGATCGGCTTCACCTCCAATCCCGCGCTAGCGCCGGTGTTCACGCGCTGGATCACCAACACCGACTCGTGCGCCTCGCAGATCAGCCAGTGGGCCGCGGTCGAGGCGATCAACGGGCCGCAGGATGCCGCTGCGCAGATGCGCGAGAGCTTCCTGAAGCGGCGCGATTTCATCGTGCGCCTGCTGAACGACGTGCCCGGCGTGAAGTGCCAGGTGCCGGGCGGCGCGTTCTACGCCTGGCCCAACGTCACAGAGGCCTGCCGCATGATCGGCGCCGCCGACTCGGAGGAGTTCAGGAAGCGCCTGCTCAACGAGGCGGGCGTCGCGGTGCTCGCCGACATCCACTTCGGCAGCCGCGTGCCCGGCGAGGGCCAGCACGTGCGCTTCTCGTACGCCGCCTCCAAGGAGGCGATCGAGAAAGGCGTGGCGCGCATGGCCGACTTCATCAAGAAAAACACGCGCAAGGCCGCATGAGCGACTGGAAGCCTCCCTCGGTGACCGTCGCCGCGGTCGTCGAGCGGGGCGGCAAGTTCCTCCTCGTCGAGGAAGTATTCGACGGCCGCCGGGTGCTCAACCAGCCCGCCGGCCACCTCGACCCGGGCGAATCGCTGCAGGCGGCGTGCGTGCGCGAGATGCTCGAGGAGACGGCGCACGACTTCACTCCGCGCCATCTGGTCGGCGTGTACCGCTGGTTCTACACGCCGAAGGACATCACATACCTCCGCTTCTGCTTCGCGGGCGAAGCCGGCGCGTTCCACAAGGATCGCAAGCTGGACAAGGAGATCGTCCGGCTGCACTGGCTGTCGCGCGACGAATTGATCGCCAGGGAGGCCGAGCATCGCTCGCCCCTCGTGCTGAAATGCGTCGAGGACTACCTCGCCGGGCGGCGCTACCCGCTGGACATCCTGTCGAAGGAGTTCGCGTGAAGGTCGTGGTCGGCATGTCGGGCGGCGTCGACTCCTCGGTCGCCGCGCTGCTCCTCAAGCGCGAAGGCCACGACGTCGTCGGCCTCTTCATGAAGAACTGGGAGGAGGACGACAGCGACGAGTACTGCTCGACCCGCGAGGACCTGATCGACGCCGCCGCGGCGGCCGACGTCATCGGCATCGAGCTCGAGGCGGTCAACTTCGCCGCCGAGTACAAGGACCGCGTGTTCGCCGACTTCCTGCGCGAATACTCGGCCGGCCGCACGCCCAACCCCGACGTGCTGTGCAACGCCGAGATCAAGTTCAAGGCCTTCCTCGACCACGCCATGCGCCTGGGCGCAACAAAAATCGCGACCGGCCACTACGCGCGGACCGATGGCGCACGACTGCTCCGCGGCAAGGACGCGGGCAAGGACCAGAGCTACTTCCTGCACCGCCTGACGCAGCAGCAGCTCTCGCGCGTGATCTTCCCGGTCGGCGCGCTGAAGAAGAGCGAGGTGCGCCGCATCGCGCTCGAGGCCGGGTTGCCCAACCACGCCAAGAAGGACTCGACCGGCATCTGCTTCATCGGCGAGCGGCCCTTCCGTGAGTTCCTGAACCGCTACCTGCCGAAGGCCCCCGGTCCGATCAAGACGCCCGAGGGCAAGACCCTCGGCGAGCACATCGGCCTCGCCTTCTACACCATCGGCCAGCGCAAGGGGATCGGCATCGGCGGCCCCGGCGACGCGTGGTACGTCGCTGGCAAGAACCTCGAGCGGAACGAGCTGATCGTCGTCCAGGGCCATGACCATCCGCTGCTCATGAAGCACACGCTCGACGCGGCGGATGCGAGCTGGGTGGCAGGCAGCCCGCCGTCAGCACCCTCGGCGCACACCGCCAAGACGCGCTATCGCCAGGCCGACGCCGCGTGCACGCTGACGCGGGTGCTCGACTCGGAGATCAAGGTGGACTTCAGCGCTCCGCAATGGGCGGTGACGCCCGGGCAGTCGGTCGTGCTTTACGACGGCGAGGCGTGCCTCGGCGGAGGCGTGATTACGTAACCTTCGGCGCCTGGGGGACGGTGTCGGCGAAGGCGGGGCGCTCGGCCATCAGCTTGGCGTGGTGCTGGGCGAGGGCCGGATACTCGGCGTGCCAGTCGACCTCGCCGGGTTTCCTGAAGTCGAGCCAGCCGAGGCAGCAGCCGAGGGCGATGTCGGCGAGCGAGTAGCGGTCGCCGTGGCACCAGGTGCGGCCGTTGAGATCGGACTGCGCCTGGGCGAGGCCGCGGTGGACGCGCGCGGTCTGCTTGGCACTCCAGGCCTTGCTGCGCTCCTTCTTGTCGCGCAGGGTTTCGTAGCGCACCAGGAGCCCGGCGTCGAGGATGCCGTCGGCGAGGGCTTCCCAGCGGCGCACGGCGACGCGGTCGCGCAGGTCCTCGGGGATCAGCTTGCTGATGGGCGACTTGCCGTCGAGGAACTCGACGATGACGCGCGAATCGAAAAGGGCCGTGCCGTCGTCGAGCACCAGCGTTGGGATCTTGCCGAGCGGGTTGTACGCGTTGACCGGGTTCTCGACCGGGAATACGTCGACCAGCTCGAGCTCGCACTCGATCTTCTTCTCCGCGAGCACGACGCGCACCTTTCGCGTGTAGGGGCTGGCGAGTCCGGCGAGTAGTTTCATAAAGGGCGCGCGATTATACAGACCGCAACGCCGCATTAACGCGCCGGCGCAGCGCCGGGATGACAGCGTCGGCGAACCAGGGATTGCGCTTCGCCCATGCCAAGTTGCGCCAGCTCGGGTGCGGCAGCGGGAAGAATTCGGGCAAGTACTCGCGGAAGGCGCGCACGGTTTCGGTAAGCGTCGCCTTTCTTCGCTCGCCGAGGTAATAGGCCTGGGAATAGCTGCCGACCAGCAGCGTCAATTCGATGCGAGGGAGCGCGGCGCGGAAGCGCGGCTGCCATAGGGGCGCGCAGCGCGGCGGGGGCGGCAGGTCGGCGCCACCGACGGTGCCGGGATAGCAAAGGCCCGCGGGCACGATGGCAATGCGCGAAGTGTCGTAGAACGCGTCGCGGTCCATGCGCAGCCAGCCGCGCAGCACGTCGCCCGAGGCATCGTTCCAGGGGATGCCGCTCTCGTGCACGCGGCGTCCCGGCGCCTGGCCCACGACCAGCAGGCGCGCGGCGGCGCCCACCCGGAACACCGGCCGCGGCTCAAGCGTTTTCTTGCAGAGGCGACAGGCGCCGGCTTCCGCGCTCACCTGCCTGAGCGAAATGCGCATCAACCGTATAATAGAGGCCCATGCCCTCGCCGCTCGCCGCGCTGTCGCCCCTCGACGGCCGGTACGCAAAAGCCCTGGACCCGCTCAGGGCCTACTTCAGCGAGCAGGCGCTCATCGCTTTCCGCATCCGCATCGAGCTCGAGTGGCTGCAGGCGCTCGCCGCCGAGCGCGCGATCAAGGAACTGAAGCCGTTTTCCTCCCGCACCGTGGGCGCTTTCCGCGCCTTGGCGAAGAACCTCTCCGAGCGCGACGCCGAGCACGTCAAGAACATCGAGGCCGAGACCAACCACGACGTCAAGGCGATCGAGTACTGGCTGCGCTCCAAGCTCGGCAAGAACAAGGAAGCGCAGGCGGGCCTGGAGTTCATCCACTTCGCCTGCACCTCCGAGGACGTCAACAACCTCTGCTACGCGCTGATGGTGCGCGACTCGCGCGACAAGGTCATGCTGCCGGCGCTCGACCAGGTTATCGAGGCGCTGCGGGCGCTTGCGCGCCGCCACGCCGGCCTGGCGATGCTCTCGCGCACGCACGGCCAGCCCGCGACGCCCACCACGCTCGGCAAGGAGATGGCCAACTTTGCGCACCGGCTCGCCCGCGCGCGCGAGCGGATCGCTTCGGTCAGCGTCTTGGGGAAGATCAACGGCGCGGTGGGCAACTACAACGCGCACCTGGTCGCCTATCCCGGCTTCGACTGGGAGCGCTTCTGCAAGCGCTTCGTCGAGAACCTCGGTCTGGAGTTCAACCCGTACACGACGCAGATCGAGCCGCACGACTGGCTCGCCGAGCTGCTCGATGCCTACGCGCGCGCCAACAGTGTGCTCCTCGACCTCGACCGCGACGTCTGGGGCTACGTCTCGCTCGGCTACTTCGCGCAGAAGGTGAAGCGCGGCGAGGTCGGCTCCTCGACCATGCCGCACAAGGTGAACCCGATCGACTTCGAGAACTCCGAGGGCAACATCGGCGTCGCCAACGCGCTCCTGCGCCACCTCGCCGACAAGCTGCCCGTGTCGCGCTGGCAGCGCGACCTGTCGGACTCGACCGCGCAGCGCAACATCGGCGCCGCGCTCGGCCACACCCTTCTCGCCTACGCCGCCTGCCGGCGCGGGCTCGCCAAGCTGCAGGCCGACGGCGCGCGCCTCGCCGCGGACCTCGAGGCGAACTGGGAGGTGCTCGCCGAGGCGGTGCAGCAGGTGATGCGCCGCCACGGCGTCGCCGACGCCTACGACAAGCTGAAGGCGATCAGCCGCGGCAAGCGCCTGGAGCGCGGCGCGCTCGCCAGGTTCGTGCGCTCGCTGCCGATTCCCGCCGAGGAGAAGAAGCGGCTGCTCGCCCTCACGCCCGCGCGCTACACCGGCCTCGCGGCCGAGCTCGCGCGGCGCGTCTAATCGCCCCGAGACATGATCTACGCGGCGACGATCTTTCTTTCGTCGTTCCTGCTCTTCATGGTCCAGCCGCTCATCGCGCGGCTGATCCTGCCCTGGTTCGGCGGCACCGCCGCGGTGTGGACCACCTGCATGCTCTTCTTCCAGGTGCTGCTGCTCGCCGGCTATGCCTACGCCCACTGGGTTTCGAAAAAAAGGTTCCAGCCGGCAATCCATACCGTCCTTCTCGTCGCCGCGCTCGCGACCCTGCCGATCATGCCGGCGGACACCTGGAAGCCGACAGGGTCCGAGGAGCCGCTGACGCGCATCCTGCTCGTCCTCGGCGCGACGGTCGGGCTGCCGTACTTCCTGCTCGCGTCCACCAGCCCGCTGATCCAGGCCTGGTTCTCGCGCGCGCGGCCGAGCGAAAACCCTTACCGGCTGTTCGCGCTCTCCAACTTGGCTTCGCTGATCGCGCTGCTCGGCTACCCGTTCGTCGTCGAGCCTTTCCTCAGCGCGGGCCAGCAAGTGAAGGTGTGGTCATGGCTCTTTGCCGCGTTCGCGTTCCTGTGCGCCGTGGTGGCCTGGCGCACGCCGCGCGCGAGCAGCGTCGCGCCGACGGCGGCGGAGGACGCTCCGGTTGCCCGCGCCGACTTTGCCTGGTGGCTCGCGCTCTCCGCCATGGGCTCGGTGCTGCTGCTGGCGGTGACCAACCACATCACCCAGAACGTCGCTTCCGTGCCGCTCCTGTGGCTGGTGCCGCTCACGCTGTACCTGGCGACATTCATCATCGCCTTTGAAGGCAGCAGCTGGTACCAGCCGCGCTTCCTGTGGCCGCTGGTGCTTGTGGCGCTGGGCGCCATGGCGTGGCTGCTCGCCGACAGCCGCTTCGACTACACGCTGGCGCTGCAGCTCGGCGTGTTCCTGCCGGGCCTCTTCATCGCCTGCCTCTTCTGCCATGGCGAGCTCTACCGCACGCGCCCGGCGCCGCGGCGGCTGACCGCGTTCTACCTCACGATTTCCGCCGGCGGCGCGCTCGGCGGCCTGCTGGTCGCGGTCGTGGCGCCGCTCGTGTTCAGCGGCTACTTCGAGCTCGGCGCGGGGCTCGCGGCGGTGGCCCTTGCCGCCGCGCTGCGCTTCGGCTCGCTCGGCCGCCTGGCCTACTTCGCCGCGCTGGCGGTGCTGCTCGGCGTGGCCGGCGCCGCCACCTACGACGGACTGCGCCACCAGAAGGACGTGCGTCTCGCCGAGCGCAGCTTCTACGGCGTGCTGCGCGTCAAGGAGTACGGCAGCGAGGGCGATCCGTCGCAGCTCAGGCGCCTGGTGCACGGCACGATCATGCACGGCGAGCAGTACATGCACGATTCGATGCGCCGCATGCTCACCACCTATTACCAGGAGAGCTCCGGCATCGGCGCGGCGATCGAATCCAAGCGCGGCCATCCGGCGAGGGTCGGCGTGATCGGCCTGGGCGCGGGCACCATCGCCGCATACGGCCGCAAGGGCGACGTCTACCGCTTCTACGACATCAACCCGCAGGTGGTCGATATCGCGCGGCACGAGTTCACTTTCCTCGCCGACAGCCCGGCCAAGGTCGAGGTGGCGCTCGGCGACGCGCGCCTGACGCTCGAGCGCGAGCCGCCTCAGGGCTTCGACGTGCTCGCGGTCGACGCCTTCTCGAGCGACGCTATCCCGGTGCACCTGATCACGCGCGAGGCGCTCGCCATCTATCTGCGGCACATGAAGCCCGACGGCATCGTCGCCTTCCACGTCTCGAACCGCTTCCTCGACCTGATCCCCGTGGTGGCGCGCATCTCGAGCGAGCTCGGCGCGCACGCCGTGCTGATCGCCGATGACCCCGACGACGAGGACGATGCGAGCACGCGCTCGAGGAGCGACTGGGTGCTGGTGTCGCGCGATCCCAGGGCGCTCGAGGTGAAGCGCATCAGGGACGCCGGCGCGGAGCCCGCCGAGGACCAGCCCACCTGGCGCACCTGGACCGACGACTACTCGAACCTGATCCAGATCCTCAAGTAGTAGACTGTTGACAGGCTCGTCACGGAGGGCACATGGGCCGCAATCAGCGCCGGAATCTGCTCCTCGCCGCTGTAGCGCTGCTGGCCCTGCCACGCGCGCGAGCGCAGTCCGCAAAAGTTTTCCGCGTCGGCTATCTGAGCCCGGTGGTGCCGCAGAACAACTCCGACTTCCGCTTCGAGGCGTTCCGCAAGGCGTTGGAGGATCTCGGCTATGTCGAGGGCAAAAATCTCCGCCTGGAGATCCGCTGGGGCGAGGGCAGGCTCGAGCGCATGCCGGAGCTTGCCGCCGAGCTTGTGAAACTGAAGGTGGACGTTCTGGTCGCGGCGTCCTCGCCATCGGTGCTCGCCGCGCGGCAGGCGACGCGCACCATCCCGATCGTGATGCCGGTCAGCTCTGATCCCGTGGGCGACGGGCTGGTTGCGAGCCTCGCCAAGCCGGGCGGCAACATCACCGGTTTGTCGATGATGGCCCCGGAGCTGGGCGCGAAGCGGCTACAACTCCTCCGGCAGGTTGTGCCCAGGCAGCCGCGCGAGGTCGCGGTACTGTGGAACCCCGCGTACAAGGGCATGACCGCCCGATTCGAGGAAGCCAAGACATCGGCCCCGGCCGTGGGCATGAACGTGTTCTCGCTCGAAGTGCGCGACGCCCGCGAGATGGAGGCCGCATTCGATGCGGTCTCACGCAAACGTCCGGATGCCTTGCTGCTGCTCGCCGATCCTCTCACCACGAGCCTGCGCGCGCGCATCGTCGAGTTCGCGCGCGAGAAGCGCCTTCCGGCAATCTACGAGACGCGTGAGTTCGTCGAGGCCGGCGGGCTGATGTCCTACGGCCCCAATGTGCCCGACCTTTATCGCCGCGCCGCTTATTATGTCGACCGCATCCTCAAGGGGGCGAGGGCGGCCGACCTGCCGATCGAGCAGCCGACGAAGATCGAGCTGGTGGTGAATCTCAAGACGGCGAATGCGCTGGGCATCACCGTGCCGCAGTCGGTGCTGCTCAACGCGGATCAGGTGATCCGCTAGCGCTTCCGCTTGGCGACGAGGCGGGCGAGCTCCTGCTCCTCCTCGGGCTTCATGCCGTAGGAGTGCTCGGCGTCGGGAAACTTGCCCGCGCGCACCTCTTCCGCGTATTTCTTCAGCGCCGCGACGGCGACCTCGGAAATCTGGCTGTAGCGCTTGGTGAACTTCGGCTTGAACTGGTCGAACACGCCCAGCAGGTCGAACGCGAGGAGCAACTGGCCGCAGCTCGCCGGCCCGGCGCCGATGGAGAACGTGAAGATGTCGACCGCGTCGTCGACCGCCTTCGCCACCGGGGCGGGCACCGCCTCGATCTCGAAGCCGACCGCGCCGGCTTCCTGGATAGCGATGCCGTCCTCGATGATGCGCATCGCCTCGGCGGCGGTGCGGCCCTGCAGCTTGAAACCGCCGTACTGGTGCATGAAGTGCGGGCACATGCCGACGTGGCTCATCACCGGCACGCCAGCGTCGGCGATGGCGCGGATCACCGGCGCCTTTTCCCTGCCGCCCTGCATTTTCACCACGTCGGCGCCGCCTTCCTTCATCAGGCGCAGCGCGTTCAACACGCCGATCTCGGGGGTGGCGTAGCTGCCGTAGGTCATCGACACCATGATCAGGCAGCCGGGTGCGCCGCGACGCACCGCCTGCGCGTGCGCGATCATCATGTCGATCGTCACCGGCAGGGTGTTGGGAAAGCCGTAGCTCACCATGCCGAGGCTGTCGCCGACCGCGGCGATGTCGATGCCGGCGCGCTCCGCCCATACCGCCGACGGGTAGTCCGGGATCGAGGCCATCACCACCTTCTCGCCGGCCTTCTTGCGAGCGGCGAGGTCCGGGACCGTCAGCTTCTTGCGCTCTTCAGGCACGGAACTCGGTCTTTTCGGTCCCCTGGTAGAGCGCCTTCACTTGCCGGCCCACCGCGTCGGCGTGCGCGGCGAGCGCGCCCGAATCGAGATCGGCCTGCGGGCGAGCCTCGGGGTCGAAATGGCGGTGGCGGTCGACGCCGCGCACCAGCATCGCCGAGTCGCGCACCTTGGTCTGGCGCACGTAGGTCGGGATGTAGCGGATGGCGAAGCCGATGCGCCGGTCGCTCGAGCGGTTGGGCTCCGAGCCGTGCACGAGCTTGATGTGGTGCAGCGACGCCTCGCCGGGCTCGAGCAAGCAGGGCACCGCATGGGCCTCGTCGACTTCCACCGCGATCTCCTGGCCGCGCGAGAGCAGGTTGTCCTTGTGGAAGGTGTCGACGTGCGGCAGCTGGTCTTTCGTGTGCGTGCCCGGGATCACCTTCATGCAGCCCGCCACCAGGTCGCTCTTCGTGAACGCGATCCAGGCGGTGATGACGTCGTGCGGCTCGAGCCCCCAGTAGGTCGCGTCCTGGTGCCAGGAGATGAAGCCCGCGCTCGCCGCCTCCTTGATGAAGAAATTGGTAGTCCAGCACAGGATGTCGGGGCCGATGACATCCTCGACCGCATCGAGGATCTTCGGGTGGTGCACCAGCTCGTCAGCCCAGGTGAAGAGCAGGTGCGTCTTGTGCCGCCAGTTGCCCTGCAGCGGCTTGCCTGCGATTGCCTCGTGATTCTCGAGCGCGGCGCGGTACTTGCGTGCGTCAGCCGCGGACATGACGCGCACCGGCGAGTAATAGCCGTCGCGCTGGTAAGCCCGCACCGCTTCTTTGGAAAGCAGCTTCAAGCGGCGGATTGCTGGATCGGGCCGTCGATCGTCACCGGCGCGTCGGGCCGGCGGAAGCGCTCGATAGTGGGCTTGAGCTCCGGCCGCACGTGCGCCTCGCTATACCCGTTGAAGAGGGTGCCGAGCAGGCCGCGATCGAGGTCGCTGGTGCCCATCACCCAGTCGGCGATCGGGAAGGTGAGGTTCATGTTGCGGCTCATCATGATGCCGTAGTTGTGGTGCGCGGTATGGTGGCGCCGTATGGTGTTGACGAACGGCGTGTAGCGCACGAACCAGTTGTCGCGCACATGGCAGCAGTAGTGGAAGGTCTCGTAGATCAGGTACTGGCCGATGATGGTGACCATCAGGATGTAGCCCGCATTCGGGTTCACCGCCCAGCCGAGCGCGAGCGCGAAGGGCGTGCCCATCGCCATGAAGGTGAAGAGCGCGCGCCAGGGGAAGAAGATGATGCGCCACTCGCGCGTGGTGCCGACGGTCATCTCGTTGTCGGTGAAGTACTGGTGGTGCTGCCGCGTGTGCCGGTCGTAGATCGCGCGCAGCGCCCAGACGTCGACCAGGCGGTGCATCACGTACTTGTGGATCCACCACTCGAAGAGGTTCGAGAAGAAGAACACCGGCACCACCAGCAGCCATTCCCAGCTCGCACCCTGCAGGCGTGACACGCACCAGCCGATGACCGAGAGGCCCACGGCGTAGATCACGCCGATGTGCACCGGGCCGCTGTAGAGCGGATGGATCTGCGCCTGGTAAGCCTTGCGGAACTCGAGCTGCCGCTCGGTCGGGTTATGGATGTCAGCGAACATGGGCCCTCCGCTTCTCCACCAGGTTCACGAATTTCTCATATTCCCGGTCGTCGACGCCATAGCTGTGGTCGTCGTCGGGAAACGTTCCCGCCCGGACGTCGGCCGCATAGGCCTTCAGGCCCGCCACCGCGATCTCGGTGAGGTTGGCGTAGCGCTTGGTGAACTTCGGCTTGAAGTCGGTGAACACGCCGAGCAGGTCGTAGGAGAGCAGGATCTGGCCGTCGGTGCCGCTGCCGGCGCCGATGCCTATGGTCGGTATCTCGAGCTGCTGCGAGATCACCTTGGCGATCCTGGCCGGCACTGCCTCGAACTCGAGCATGAAGCAGCCCGCGTCCTGGATCGCGAGCGCGTCCTCGAGGATCTTCATCGCCGCCTCGGCGGTCCGCCCCTGGATCCTGAAGCCGCCGAACATGGCGATGGTGTGCGGCGTGAGCCCGATGTGAGACGCGGTCGGGATGCCGGCGTCGACGAGCGCCTTGAGCACGTGCGCCTGCGACTTGCCGCCCTGCGGCTTGACCGCGTCGCACGCGGCTTCCTGCATGAAGCGCGTTGCGTTGGCGAGGGCGCGCTCGACGGTGTGGTAGCTCTGGTAGGGCATGCAGCCGAGCACGAAGGTGCTCGGCGCGCCGCGCCGCACCGCAGCGGCGTGCAGCACCATCATGTCCATCGTCGCTGGAATGGTGTTCGGGTGGCCGTGGCAGGTCATCGCCAGGCTGTCGCCGACCACGCACACGTCGACCCCGGCGCTCTCGGCCCATTTCGCCGAGGTGTAGTCGAGCACCGAGGTGTAGACCATCTTCTCGCCGGTCTTCTTCGAGTCGCGGATCTCGGTGATCGTGCGCTTCTTGCGCTCCGCCGGCTTGGCTGCCTCCGCCATAGGCTCAGGTATATCATGCCCCGAGAGGAGGAGCACCCATGTCGACACCGAGAAGGGGAGCATTGCGTCTCGCCATAGCCGTAACAGCAGCCGGGACGATGTTGTTCGCTGCAGTTGCTGCGCAGGCACAAACGAAGGCGCTCACCATGCAGGCGAGCTGGCCGGCGTCGAGCACCTTCATGGACAACTTCAACCAGTTCGCCGACCGGGTGAACAAGACGACCGGCGGCCGCCTGCAGATCAAGACCTCGGCGGCGGGGACCATCGTGCCGGCGTTCGAAGTCACCGACGCGACGCATAAGGGCGTGCTCGACGGTGCGCACACCTGGTCGGGCTATCTCATCGGCAAGCATCCCGCCGCGGTGCTGTTCACCGGCGGGCCGGGCGGGCCGTTCGGCATGGATCTCTTCGATCACCTCGGCTGGTACTACGACGGCGGCGGCCAGCAGCTGATGGACGAGTGGTTCGAGACCATCATCAAGCGCGACATCATCTCGCTGCCGATCCTGCCCTTCACGCCGCAGATGTTCGGCTGGTTCAAGCAGCCGTTCAAAGGCTGGGAGGACCTCAAGGGACGCAAGATGCGCGCGGTCGGCATGAACGCGCAGATCCTCAATGCCGCCGGCGCGGCGGTGGTGAGCATGCCGGGCGGCGAGATCGTGCCCGCGGCGCAACGCGGCGTGATCGACGCCGCCGAATGGTGCTGCCCGGCCGAGGACGTGAAGCTCGGCTTCCACAGCGTCTGGAAGTACTACTACATGCCGAGCATGCACGAGATGACGGAAGTGGGCGACCTGATCATCTCGAAGGCGACGTGGAAATCGCTGTCTCCGGACCTGCAGGAAATCGTGAAGATGGCGGCCAACGACACCTACCTGCGCTGGTGGCTGTGGTACAGCCGCGAGAACGCCAAGACGCTCGCCGAAATGCGCAGCAAGCACGGCGTCAGCGTGAGGCAGACGCCCAGGGACGTGCTGATCAAGCAGCTGCAGACCTGGGATGCGATCCGCGAAAAGTTCGCGAAGGAAGACGCGTTCTTCGCCAAGGTGGTGGAATCGCAGCGCGCCTACGCCGCCAACGTCGTCCCGGCGCGCATGGCCATGTACCCGGCGTACAGCTTTTCCGCGGACTATTACTGGAGGAAGAAGCCGGCCGAAGCGCCGAAGTCGAAGTGAGTGCGCCGCGCGCTCGACGAGGTCGTCGACGTCATGCGCGTGCCGGCGAGCGGCGATGCGCCGCTCGCCGTGCTGGCCGTCGCTTCGTCTGCTTCTTCGCCGGTAGAACACTGTGAAGTGCTGGTCGCTGGCGGCGGCACTGGCGGGGTCGCCGCCGCGCTCGCCGCCGCCAGGAGCGGCCGGCAGGTGGTGCTCCTCGAAGAGACCGACTGGCTCGGCGGACAGCTGACGGCGCAGGGCGTCTCCGCCCTGGACGAGCACGAGCACATCGAGTCGTTCGGCGGCACCCGCAGCTATTACGAGCTGCGCAACGGGATCCGGGCGCACTACGGCGAGATGAACCCGGGCCATTGCTGGGTCACGCGGCTTGCATTCGAGCCACGCGTCGCGCTCCGCGTGATCGAAGCGATGCTGCCGCGCCAGGTCTCGGTTCACCGCCGCACCAAGACGGTGTCCGTCACGACCGAGGGCGATCGCATCACTGAAGTCGCGGCCATGAACCTCGACGACGGCAAGCTGGCGCGATGGCAGCCGCAGCTCGTGATCGACGCCACCGAGCTGGGCGACCTGCTCCCGCTGTCGGGTGCCGAGCACGTAATCGGCGCGGAAACGATCGCCCAGACCGGCGAGCCTCAGGCCCAGCCCAGGCAAGCGAAGCCGCATTGCGTGCAGAGCTTCACGTATACGTTCGCCTGCGAACGGCGGCCGCGCGGTGAGCGCCACCTGATCGCGAAGCCGGAGAAGTACGAGCATTATCGGGCAGCGCAGCCCTACAGCCTGCGCATCGAAGTGCACGGCGGCGAGATCTATGGCGAGGAAAGCGGCTGGCTGCAGTACAGCCTGTATGAGCGGCTGCCGGGGACCAAGGGCGGCGTCTGGACCTACCGCCGCCTGGTGGAGAAGCAGAACCTGACGATGTTCAACTGGCCGGGCAACGACTACCGCGACCGCAGCCTCCTCGACTGCACGCCGCGCGACGCGGCCGCGGCGCTTCAGGACGCGAAGCGCGTAAGCCTGGGATTCCTCTACTGGCTGCAGACCGAGCAGGGTGCGCCGGAGCTCGCGCTGCGGCCCGACGTGATGGGCAGCGCCGACGGCTTGTCGAAGCATCCCTATATCCGCGAGGCGCGTCGCATCAAGGCGCTGAAGACCATCGTCGAGCAGGAAGTTTCGCAGCGTCACCAGAACGGGCCGCGTGCGGCGCAGTTCGCCGATTCGGTCGGCGTCGGCTGGTACCCGATCGACATTCATCGCTCCGGTCCCGACGACGTCGGCGCGAGCGCGCGCACCCGGCCGTTCCAGATCCCGCTTGGCGCGCTGCTGCCCGTGCGCATGGCGAATCTCATTGCCGGGGCGAAGAACATCGGCACCACCCACATCACCAACGGCTGCTATCGCCTGCATCCGGTCGAATGGAACATCGGCGAGGCCGCCGGTGCGCTGGCGGCCTTCGCGCTGCAGAACCGCCTCACGCCCGCTGCAGTGCGGGAAGCGCAGCTCGAGCGCTTCCAGGGCGAGCTGCGCGAGCAAGGCGTTCCGCTCGCTTGGCCGGCGAGCTTATGATGGAGGCTGTGAGCGAAGGAGTACAGCCATGACACCGGAACAGGTTCTCGCCATCAGGCCGAAAGTGCTGTCGCAGGCGCAGCGCGAAGCCTATTTCAGGGACGGGTTCCTTCTGGTCGAGCGCGCGATCAGCGACGACTGGATCCGCAAGCTCAGGGCCGCTACCGACGAACTCGTCGAGCGCAGCCGCAAGGTGACGAAGTCCGACCCGGTATTCGACCTGGAGCCGTCACACCGTCCCGACGCGCCGCGCCTGCGCCGGGTCTCGAACCCCGTGGAGCAGCACCCGGTGTTCTGGGAGTACTGCCTGAACTCCGTGATGGCGGACATCGTCGCCGACCTGGTCGGCCCGGACGTGAAGTTCCATCATTCCAAGCTCAACTTCAAGTGGGCGAACGGCGGCGAGGAAGTGAAATGGCACTACGACATCAGCTTCTACCCGCACACGAACTATTCGCCGCTCACCGTCGGCACCTATCTCTACGATTGCGGCATGGAGCAGGGGCCGCTGGCCGCGCTGCCCGGGAGCCACAACATCGAGCCGATGCTCTCGCAGTACAACGCTCAGGGAGCCTGGACCGGGTGCCTCTCGGATGCGGACGTGGCTAAGCTCGATTTGTCCAGGATGCGATACCTGCCGGGCCCCGCCGGCTCGCTGACGATCCACAACTGCCGGACGCTTCACTATTCGGCGCGCAACGACTCGGATCTCGGCCGGCCGCTGCTCCTGAATGCGATGACCTCGGCCGACGCCTTCCCCTACACGGTCAACCCGATCAAGCCGAAGCACGACCAGTACATCCTGCGCGGAAAGCGCGCGCAGTTCGCGCACCACGATCCACGGCCCTGCCTGGTTCCGCCCGACTGGTCGAAGGGCTACACCTCGATCTTCGCTCTGCAGCAGGAAGAGGCGGCGGAGATCGCCCGCTAGCTCCCGCCGAAGAAGGCGAGCAGCCGCTCGGCGAGCAGCGCGGGCTGCTCCTCGGGAATGAAGTGGCCGCATTCCGGGATCGCGCCGCCGCGCGCATCCAGCGCGATTACGCGCAGCGACTCGAGCGGCTCCTCCGCGCGCCCGCGCGCCTCGGTCCTCGCGCCGCCGAGCGCGAGCACCGGCATCCGCAGGCGAAAACCCGAGGCCAGGACCGCCTGGTTGTCCGCCCGGTCCTGCGGCAGGCTGCGGTAATAGGCGAATCCGGCGCTCATCGCGCCCGGGCTGGTGTAAGAACGCAGGTACTCGTCGACATCGGCCTGCGTGATGGCGCCGCGCTGCCAGCAGAACTCGCGGTAGAACCAGCCGAGGTACTCGCGCTCGCGCCCCGCCGCCAGGACCTCGGGCAGCTCGGGCGTCATGTGGAAGGCGTGGTGCCAGCGCCGGCCGCCCTGCGAGATGTCCGGCCCGATGCCGGGGAGAGTCACGTCGAGGATGGCGAGCGTGCGCACCGACTGCGGCAGCGCGCAGGCCAGCGCGAACGCGCAAGGTCCGCCCCAGTCGTGCCCGACGAGATGAAAGCGGCCGAGGCCGAGCTGCTCGCACATCTCGCGCAGGTCGGCGCCGATGCTTTTCTTGTCGTAGGTCGGCGGCGGCGAGCTCGCTCCCAGTCCCGGCAGGTCCGGCGCGATCACCTGGTATCGGCCGGCGAGAAGCGGGATGAGCTTGCGCCATTCGTGCCAGGTCTGCGGCCAACCATGCAGCAGGACCACCGGCACGCCGGAGCCGGCGGTTACGACGTGCAGCGATACCCGGGTGAGCCGGAGGGTCTGGTGTTTCAGCGTTCGGTCGCGCGGCGCCGCCCGGGGGCGTCCACGGGCGTCAGACTACCGCACCCTCGTGCTCGTCGCGCCGGTCCTTGCGCTGCGGGCGCACGAACTGCTCGCGCTTCGCGCCGAGCCACATCACCAGCGGGCTCGCCACCAGCACCGAGGAGTAGATGCCGAAGCAGATGCCGATGGTGAGGGCGAGCGCGAAGTAGTGCAGCGCCGGCCCGCCGAAGATGAGCATGGTGGTCACCATCATCTGCGTGCAGAGGTGGGTGATGATGGTGCGCGAGATGACGCCGGTGATCGCGCTGTCGATCACCTCCGCGGTGGAAGCCTTCCTCATCTTGCGGAAGTTTTCGCGCACACGGTCGAACACCACCACCGACTCGTTCACCGAGTAGCCGAGCACCGCCAGCACCGCCGCGAGCACCGGCAGCGAGAACTCCCACTGGAAGAAGGCGAAGAAGCCGAGGATGATCACCACGTCGTGCAGGTTGGCGACGATCGCCGAGAGGCCGAAGCGCCACTCGAAGCGCAGCCACAGATAGAGCACGATGCCCACCGCAGTGACGAGCAGCGCGAGCGAGCCGAGCTCCACCAGCTCGCTGCCCACCTGCGGGCCGACGAACTCGACGCGGCGCAGCTCGGCGCTCCTGTCCTCGGCCTGCAGCACCTGCATCACCTTCTGCGAGAGGTCGGCGCTCGACTGGTTCTTCTCCAGGTGCATGCGGATCAGCACGTCGCGCGACGAGCCGAAGTTCTGCGCCTCGGCCTTGTAGCCGGCGCGGTCGAGGGCGCGGCGCAGCGCGTCGACGTCGGCCGCGTGCTGGTAGCCAACCTCGATCAGCGTGCCGCCGGTGAACTCGATCGAGTAGTTCAGGCCCCGGTGCACGAGGAAGAAGACCGCGGCGAGGAAGGTGATCAGCGAGATGACGTTGAACACCAGCGCGTGCCGCATGAAGGGAATCGTGCGGCGGATCTTGAAGAATTCCATCGCTACGCTATTTCCACGTGGTGTTGCCGATCGCGAGGCGCGCGACGCGCCGGCGATGGCCGTAGGTCAGGTTGACGAGCGCGCGCGACACCAGCACCGCCGAGAACATCGAGGTGAGGATGCCCAGGCAGTGCACCAGCGCGAAGCCGCGCACCGCGCCCGGCACCATCAGCAGCGACGCGCCGACGATGAAGGTGGTGACGTTGGAGTCGAAGATCGTGCCCCAGGCGCGCTCATAGCCGGCCGCAATCGCGGCCTGCGGCGTAGCGCCGCCACGCAGCTCTTCGCGGATGCGCTCGTTGATCAGCACGTTCGAGTCGATCGCCATGCCGAGGGTCAGGGCGATGGCGGCGATGCCGGGCAGGGTCAGCGTCGCCTGCAGCAGCGAAAGCAGCGCGATCAGGAGCAGCAGGTTGACGCCCAGGGCGAGCGCCGAGATTAGGCCGAACACGATGTAGTAGATCGACATGAAGACGACGATGGCGATGAAGCCCCACATCGTCGCCTTGAAGCCTTTCTCGATGTTGTCGCGCCCGAGGCTCGGGCCCACGGTGCGCTCCTCGATGATCTCCATCGGCGCGGCGAGCGAGCCGGCGCGGATCAGGAGCGACAGGTCGCGCGTCTCGTTCGGCGTGAACGCGCCGGTGATCTGGAAGCGGCTGCCGAACTCGCTTTGGATCGTCGCCACCGAGATCGCCTCGCCCTTGTTCTTCTCGAACAGGATGATCGCCATCAGGTGCTTGACGTTCTCGCGCGTCACGCGGCGCATGGTGCGGCCGCCGGCGTCGTCGAGCTCGACCGCGACCGCGGGGCGCTGGTCCTGGTCGAAGGTGGCCGAGGCGCCGATGAACTGGTCGCCGGTCACCAGCACGTCCTTCTTCGCCGGCACTTGGCCGATCGTGCCGTCGCGCCGGCGCTCGGGGAACACGTCGACGCCGAAGGTAGCGCCGGTGCGCATCGCCTCCTCGTCGACCAGGCGCACTTCCAGCGTCGCGGTGCGGCCGAGGATCTCCTTGGCGCGCGCCGTGTCCTGCACCCCCGGCAGCTGCACCACCACGCGGTCGGCGCCCTGCTGCTGGATCACCGGCTCGGCCACGCCGAGCTCGTTCACGCGCTTGTGCAGCGTGAGGATGTTCTGCTGCAGCGCGTTCTCCTGGACGCGCTTCTGGAACTCGGGCCTGACGGTCGCGACCAGCAGCAGGTCGCGCCCGTCGTCGCGCTCGGCCACCTGCAGGTCGGGCACGGTGTTGAGGATCAGCGCGCGCGCCTGCTCGCGCGTCGGCGCGTCGCGGAAGCGGACGCGGATCGTCTGGCCCTCGCGCGCGATGCCGGCGTGGCGAACGTTCTTCTCGCGCAGCTGGCCGCGCAGCTCGGCGGCGATGTTCTCGACGCGCTTGGTGATCGCGGCGTTGGTATCGACCTGCAGGAGGAAATGCACCCCGCCGCGCAGGTCTAGGCCGAGGTACATCGGCAGCGCGTGGATCGCCGTGAGCCAGGTGGGCGAGGCCGAGAGCAGGTTGAGCGCCACCGAGTAGGCCCGGTCGCCGGAGTCGGGGTTGAGGGCGCGGTCGATCACGTCCTTCGCCTTCAGCTGCGTGTCGGGATCGGCGAAGCGCACGCGCACGCCCACCGCGTCGAACACCGTCCCCGTGTAGGGCACGCTCGCGGCCTTCAGCGCCTGCTCGATGCGACCGAGCGCCGCCGCGTCGACGCGCACCGTCGACTTGGCGCTCGATACCTGCACCGCGGGCGACTCGCCGAAGAAGTTCGGCAGCGTGTAGAGGAACGCCAGCGCGACCGCGAGGCCGATCAGCGCGTATTTCCAGGTGGGGAAGCGATTCACTTACTGGAGCGTCTTCAGCGTGCCCTTGGGCAGCGGAACCGACACCGCCGAGCGCTGCACCACGATCTCCGTGTTCGGCGCGATCTCGAGGGTCAGGTATTGCTCGCCGAGCTTGCTGATGCGTCCGACGACGCCGCCCGCGGTCACCACCTCGTCGCCCTTCTGCAGCGCCTCGATCATCGCCTTCGTCTCCTTGGCGCGCTTCATCTGCGGACGGATCATGAGGAAGTAGAGCAGCACGAACATCAGGATGATGGGCAGGAAGCCCATCAGGCTGTCGCCGCCGCCGAGGGCGGCCTGCGCGTATGCGGGGGAGATGATCACTGCGGATCCTCGTTAGGAAACTGAGCGGAGCTCTCGGAAGGAAGCGCGGAATTATAGCGCCTGCGCTCTGCGAGCAGCTTCTCCGCTCTTTCCCGAAATGCGTTTTGCTCGATGGCCGTGCGCAGCTCGCGCATCAGCTCCTGGTAGTAGTGCAGGTTGTGCAGCGTATTGAGCCGCGCGCCGAGGATCTCGTTGGTCTTCTGCAGGTGGTAGAGGTACGCGCGGCTGTAGTGGCGGCAGGTGTGGCAGGCGCATTGCGCGTCGAGCGGAGCGGTGTCGTCGCGGTGGCGCGCGTTGCGGATCTTGATGTCGCCCTGGCGCGTGAACAGCCAGCCGTTGCGCGCGTTGCGCGTCGGCAGCACGCAGTCGAACATGTCGATGCCTGCCGCCACCGCCTCGACGATGTCCTCGGGCGTGCCGACCCCCATCAGGTAGCGCGGCCGGTCTTCGGGCAGGCGCGCCGCCTCGAGCACGCGCGTGCGCTCCTCCTTGGACTCGCCGACCGCGAGTCCGCCGAGCGCGTAGCCATCGAAGCCGATGTCGCGCAAAGCGCGCACCGATTGCTCGCGCAGCCGGGGAAAGATGCCGCCCTGGACGATGCCGAACAAGGCGTTTTTTGAAGCGAAGGATTTTTTCGAGCGCTCCGCCCAGCGCATCGAGAGCTGCATCGACTCGCTCGCCTCCTTCTCGGTGTGCGGGTAGCTCAGGCACTCGTCGAAGGCCATCGCGATGTCCGAGTCGAGCACCTGCTGGATGCGCATCGACTCCTCGGGCGTGAGGAGCAGGCGATCGCCGTTGATCGGCGAGGCGAACTGCACGCCTTCCTCGGTGACCTTGCGCAGCGTTTCCAGGCTGAACACCTGAAAGCCTCCCGAGTCGGTGAGGATCGGCCCGCGCCAGTTCATGAAGCGGTGCAGCCCGCCGTGCTTCGCGATCACGTCGAGCCCGGGGCGCAGCCAGAGGTGAAACGCGTTGCCGAGCACGATCTGCGCGCCGCCGCCCGCGACCTCCTCGGGCGACATCGCCTTCACCGCGCCGTAGGTGCCCACCGGCATGAACGCCGGCGTGTCGACCCTGCCGCGGCGCAACTCGAGGATTCCTCGCCGGGCCGCTCCAGACCGATCGGTCACGGAAAACTTCATCGCTCGATCAGCATAGCGTCGCCGTAGGAGAAGAAGCGGTAGCGCTGCTCAACGGCGTGGCGGTAGGCCTTCAGGATGTTGTCCCTCCCGGCGAAGGCGCAGACCAGCATCAGCAGCGTCGACTTCGGCAGGTGGAAGTTGGTGAGCAGGCGCCGCACGACGCGGAACGTGAAGCCGGGATACACGAAGAGGTCGGTTTCGCCCTGCAGCTTGCCGGTCGCCGCGGCGGTTTCCAGCGCGCGCAGGGCGGTGGTGCCGACTGCGAGGACGCGGCGGCCCTTGACGGCTTCCATCGTTGATCGCGGAACGCTGTAGCGCTCGCGGTGCATGCGGTGTGCCTCGACCTTGTCGACACGCAGCGGCTGGAAGGTACCGAAGCCTACGTGCAGCGTGAGGTGCGCGATCCTGGCGCCCTGATCGCGAATTCGTTCCAGCGTTTTTTCGTCGAAATGCAGGCCGGCGGTGGGCGCGGCGACCGCGCCGGGCTTGGCCGCGAACACCGTCTGGTAGCGCTCGGCATCCTCGGCGCCGGGCGGGTGCGTGATGTAGGGCGGCAGTGGCACGGTGCCATGGCGCTCGAGCACGCGCTCGACCTCTTCCGAGAAGCGCACGCGGTAGAGCTCGCCTTCGCGACCTTCCACGGTGGCCCTGATCTCGTCGATGGCGATCTCCATGCCGGTTTTCGGCGAGTGCCCGGCGCGCATGAGCGCGAGAGCTTCGCGCGGGGCGGTGATTCGCTCGACGAAGAGTTCGACGCGCCCGCCGCTCGGCTTGCGGCCGAAGAGGCGCGCCTTGATCACGCGCGTGTCGTTGAGCACCACCGCGTCCTCGGGGCCCAGCAGCGAAGGGAAATCGGCGAATCGAAGGTCTTCGAGACGGCCGCTGGGCGCGTCGAGGCGCAGCAGGCGACTCGCCGTGCGCTGCGCTGCGGGATGCTGCGCGATCAGCTCGTCGGGCAGCGCGTAATCGAACTCGGAGACGAGCACCCCGCGAATTATAATTTTCGCCTCCTGTCACCGGCCGGAATGGCGGAACGGCAGACGCAGCGGACTCAAAATCCGCCGCTGGCAACAGCGTGAGAGTTCGAGTCTCTCTTCCGGCACCAAGGGCCTGAAAAAAACCGTCAGCCGGCGGCGGTCGTTGCTGGACAGCCCGGGGGGCGGGGGGTAGGCTTTTCGCGGCAATTCACCTTGGGGGGGCCATGGCGAAGGCGCAGGTGAAGGTCCTGCCTTCGACGCGCAATACGGTGATGGTGGTCGACGACCAGTCGACCGGCCGCGCGATCCTTGAGCAGGTGGTGCGCAGCCTCGACGAGCGGGTGGTCGTCGAGGGCTTCGCGCGCCCGGTCGACGCGGTGGTCTGGGCGACGCGCCACGTCTCGGACCTGGTGCTGGTCGACTACATGATGCCGGACATGGACGGCATCGAGTTCGTCAAGCGCCTGCGCGCGCTGCCGGGCTACGAGCACGTGCCGATCGTGATGGTCACGGTGCACGACGACCGCAAGGTGCGCTACGCCGCGCTCGACGCCGGCATCACCGACTTCCTCACCAAGCCGGTCGACGCGCGCGAGTGCCTGGCGCGCTGCCGCAACCTGCTCACGCTGCGCCGGCAGCAGGTGGTGCTGGAAGACCGCCGGCGCCTCCTCGAGCACATGGTGGAGGACGCGACGCGCGAGGTGCGCGAGCGCGAGAAGGAGACGCTGCTGCGCCTCGCGCGCGCGGGCGAGTTCCGCGACGAGGAAACCGGCTATCACCTGATCCGCATGTCGCGCTACTCGCGCCTGATCGCCAGCGCCATCGGCCTTGAGCACGACGAAGCCGAGACCATCGAGCTCGCCGCGCCGCTGCACGACATCGGCAAGATCGGCATTCCCGACCAGATCCTGCTCAAGCCCGGCAAGCTCGACGCGGCCGAATGGAACGTGATGCGAGGCCACCCGGTGATCGGCCACGAGATCCTCAAGGGCAGCGCCTCCAAGTACGTGCGCATGGGCGCGCTGATCGCGCTCGGCCACCACGAGAAGTACGATGGCTCGGGCTACCCGAACGGCCTGGTCGGCGATCACGTCCCGCTCTGCGCCCGCATCGTTGCCGTGGCCGACGTGTACGACGCGCTCACCTCGGTGCGGCCCTACAAGGCGGCCTGGCCGAGCGAGCAGGCCTTCGACTACGTCGCCTCGCAGGCGGGGCGGCACTTCGATGCGCGCATGGTCGAGGCGTTCCTCGCCGTGCGCAAGGACGTGATCCAGGTGCAGAACGAATGGCGCGATCCGCCGCACCAGCGCTGATCGAGCCGGCGCGCGCCGTGCTGGGATGGCTGCGCGCCAGGCTCGGCACGCGCGCCGACACCGAGCACGAGCAGGCGCTGGTGCGCGTCGCGGTCGGCGTCGCGCTCGGCCTGTATCTGCTGCCCGAGATCCTGCGCCGCCCCGGCGAGCCGCACATCGTGCTTTGGATGGGGTACCTGGTGCTCTCGCTCGCGCTCTTCGGCGCGATCGTCGCCTGGCCCGGCGTGTCGCACGTGCGCCGCACCCTCGGCGCCGCGCTCGACGCGCTCACCACCACCTGGTGCATGGTGTTCTTCGAGTCGGCCGCCGCGCCGATGATCCTGATTTACATCTGGTCGACCATCGGCATGGGCTTCCGCTTCGGCCCGGGGCAGTTGATGATCTCGCTCGCGCTGAGTTGCGCCGGCTTCCTCAGCGTGCTGGTGCTGAGCGAGTTCTGGCGCGAGAACCTGCACATGGGCCTCGGCTTCCTCGCCGGCCTGGTGGTGCTTTGCCTCTACGTGCGTAAGCTAGTGCGCCAGTTGTTCGACGCGCTGTCGCGCGCCGAGGCCGCCAACCAGGCGAAGCGGCGCTTCATCTCGGTGGTGAGCCACGAGATGCGCACCCCGCTCAACGCGATCATCGGCATGGCCGACCTGCTGCGCGACACCTCGCTCTCGAGCGAGCAGGCCGACATGCTGCAGACCCTGCGCGGCTCCTCGGGAGTGATGCTCGGCCTGGTCGAGGACGTGCTCGACTTCTCGAAGATCGAGGCCGGCAAGGTGACGCTGGAGCGCACCGACTTCGACCTGCACGCGCTCGTCAACAGCACCTGCCGCATCGTTCAGGCGCAGGCCGCCGCCAAGGGCATCGACCTGGTGGTGTCGCTGATGCCCGAGGTGCCGCCGGCGGTGCGGGGCGACCCGCACCACTTGCGCCAGATCCTGATCAACCTGGTCGGCAACGCCGTCAAGTTCACCGAGAAGGGCAGCGTCACGGTGCACGTCTCGGCGCAGGGCGAGACCCCCGAGCGCGTGCGCCTCAAGTTCTCGATCCGCGACACCGGCATCGGCATCCCGCCGGAAGCGCAGGAGCGCATCTTCGAGAGCTTCACGCAGGCCGACCAGACCACCACGCGCCGCTTCGGCGGCACGGGCCTCGGCACCACCATCGCCAAGCAGCTCGTGGATCTCATGCACGGGCGCATCGGGCTCGAGAGCGCGGTCGGCCTCGGCACCACCTTCTGGTTCGAGGTCGAGCTTGAGAAGCAGCCCGAGCGCGGCATCGGCGTGGGCGAGCTCGCGGGGGCGCGCGTGCTGCTGGTCGGCTTCCCGCCTGCGGAACGCGAGCTCCTCGAGCACGCGCTCGCCACCTGGGGCGCGGTGCCGGTCGCTACGGCGAGCGCCGACGAGGCCGCCGGGCGGCTGGTGGCGGAGATCAGCGTCGCCAAGCCCTACCATAGCGCGCTCCTCTACGAGGCGGCGGGCGAGTTGCAGGGCGCGCAGCGATTCCGCCGCGCCGCGCCCAATCCCGCGCCACCGCTGGTGCTCGCCGTGCCGCGCGAGGCGGGCGTAGTACGCTTCGAGGCGCTTTCAGCAGGCTTCGCCGCGATCCTCGAGCTGCCGTTCGACAAGCGGCAGTTCTTCAACGTGCTGCACTCGGTGGCGGCGGTCGAGGATGCTCACGAGGGCGTGCTGCGCCTGCACGACTACGCGCGCCGCGGCGGGACCGAGCGCCGCCTGCGCGTGCTGGTCGCGGACGACAACCCGACCAACCGCGAGGTGATCCGCAAGATCCTCGAGCGCGGCGGCCACGACGCGGTGCTGGTCGACGACGGGGAGCAGGTGCTCGATGCGCTCGAGCGCGACCGCTTCGACGTGGTGCTGCTCGACCGCAACATGCCGGGCCTCGGCGGCGTCGAGGCGCTGCAGGCGATCCGCGTCATGACCGGCGCGCGCCGGCGGCTGCCGGTGGCGATCCTGTCGGCCGACGTTACGCCCGAGGCGCGGCGCGAGGCGCTCGACGCCGGCGCCGACGCCTTCCTGCCCAAGCCAATCGAGGTCGGGCGGCTGCTAAGGGAAGTCCAGGCGCTCGCCGTGCCGGCGGAGGAGGCCGTGCGCGCCCCGGCCGCGCCCGCCGCCGCGCCGCGCCGCCCGCCGGCCGAGTCCGGGGCGGTCAACCTCGAGACGCTGCGCCATCTCGAGGACCTGGGCTCGTCGCCCGACTTCCTCGAGAAGCTGGTGGCGGTGTTCGTCGCCGACGGCGCGGGGCTGCTCGGGCGCATCGAGCAGGCGGTAGCGGCACGCAACGCGCTCGAGATCCGCTCGCTCGTGCATGCCATCAAGGGCTCGTCGGTCAGCATGGGTACCGAGCGTCTGACGCGCGCCTGCGCCGGGTTCGAGGCCTTGAGCGACGCCGAGCTGCGCCTGCAGGCGCCGGCCCTGCTGCGCACCCTGAAGGAAGAGTTCGCGGCCTCGCAGGCGCACCTCGGGCGCTACCTGCGCGACAAGCAGAAGTCGACCGGCTAGACGCGGGCGGGCGCCGCGGTGCTTGCTGTCTGGCGAATGGCCTTGGACGTAAGGCCGCGGCCGTCGGGCTTCCAGCCCGGCGCGCCGAAGAGATACCCCAAGGCCTCGCGCAGGCTGCGCGCCGTGCGCAAATCGCGCGCCAGCGCGAGCCACTCGGCGAAGGCGATCTTGACCGGGTTGAGCGTGTCGATCTGGCGCACCAGGCCGTAGGTGATCGGGGCGCCCTGGCGCTCGGCGGCGTAGGTGCCGAACAGCTTGTCCCAGACGATCAGCACGCCGCCGTAGTTGCGGTCCAGGTAGTCGGGCTCGATGGCGTGGTGCACGCGGTGGTTGGACGGCGTGTTGAGCACGTGCTCGAGCCAGCCTAGCCTGCCGACCGCTTCGGTGTGCAGCCAGAACTGGTAGAGCAGGTTCGCGGCGTACATCAGCATCACGGCGCGCGGATCGAAGCCGATCCAGCACACCGGGAGCAGGAACAGCCACGGCCCGGCGATGAACTGCGTCCACCCGAGGCGGTAGGCGACCGACAGGGTGATTTGCTGCGCCGAGTGATGCACGCTGTGCTGCGCCCACATCCAGCGAATCTCGTGGCTGCAGCGGTGGAGCCAGTAGTACGCGACCTCGACGGCAAGAAAGAGCGCGACCCACGACTCCCAGCGGTCCATCGCGATGTCGAGCAGCCTGACCTCGTAGGCGGCGAGGTAGGCGAGCACGACCAGCCCCTTGGTCGTCGCGTCGGTCGCGAGGCGGCCGACGGCGACCACCAGGTTCGAGCCCGTCACCGCCCAGCGGTAGGGCCTCTCGAGCACGAACCGGTAGTAGAGGGCTTCGACGACGATCGCAGCCACGAGCAGCGGCAGCACCAGCGTGTAGAGCTTAATCGGATCCATGGCGTTCCGGCGTTCCGGCGAGGTGGCTCCTCAGCCCGCCGCGGCGAGACGCTGCTCGACCGGCTCGGCGCCGTCGCCGCGCTCCATGCGCGCCTGCTGCGCGCGCACCAGCCAGCCCATCATGCGCAGGTCGCGGTCATTCAGGCGCAGGGCCGCGTCGACCCAGGTTTCGACCACCGCGTCGAGTTCCTCGCGGCGCACCGGGTTGACGATCTGGCGAAGGCCGAAGATGCCGCGCGTGCCGTTATCGCGCCGCTTGTTGGTCGCGATCCAGTTTTGCACCGCGCTCTCGCCCTGGCCGTCCTTCGCCAGCACATCCACCACGCCCATCTCGTGCAGCTTCGTGGCGGTGAGCAGCCGGCCGGAGAGCATCAGCTCTTCGGCGCCGCGCACGCCGACGCGGCGCGACAGCAGCTGATACGCGCCCATGCCCGGGAACAGGTTGAACATGATCTCGGGCAAGCCCATCTGCGTGCTCTCCTCGGCCACGATCAGGTCGGAGCTGAGCGCGCACTCGAAGCCACCGCCGAGCGCGTCGCCCTGCACCAGCGCGATGGTGGTCATCGTCGAGCTGCCGTAGTGGCGGATGCGCGCATGCAGGTTGTCTAGGCACTTCTCCGCGTAGCGGGCGAGCGCCACGCGATCGCGCGCCTTGATCAGCAGCATGAAGAGCGCGAGATCGCCGCCCAGGTTGTAGGCGCGCGGCGCGCGCGAGGCGCCGACGTAATAGCGAACGGAATGCTGCTCGCCTTCGACCTCGACCAGGCCGCCGTTCGCCTCGAGCGCCTCGTCGTGCGCGCGGATGTCGCGCAGCAGGCCCAGGTTGAAGCAGGGATTGCCCTTCGGATTCATCCAGCCCCAGAGCGTGCCGCTGGCCGGCTCGAACTCGGTCTGGAACTGGCCGCTGGTGGTGCCGTACGGGATGCGCAGTCCCACTGCATCGTTCATGTTGCTCATTTGCCGTCTCCCCGAAAAATGCCCCTGGCGGGGGGCTCATCGCCTAAGGCCAAGGCGGGGTGTGGCACGCCGCGGCCTGCCGTGACGCATTTAACGCCCCGCGCCCTGAGGGATCAATCAGGGCCTCCCCTAGGGATTTCCTTGTTGCCCGACGGCCACATCGGGTAAATTCCCCGCCGGGGAGCCTGCATGTACGCCATCGTCTCGAAGTCCGACGGTTTTCCGATCTGCCGCCAGATGCCGGGGGTGGCCCCGGACCCGGTGGTGACGTGGAACACCGAGGCGGCGGCGAAGGCCTTCATCAGCTCCAAGGGTGGCGACGCCGACTTCAGGCCGGTCGAGATCACCGACGACGCGATGGACAAGCTGGCAAAAGCCTTGGGCTGCGCGGTCGAGTCGATGACCTTCGAGCCCTATCCCGGCTAGGGCGGCTAGCACTCCAGGCTGTCGATGAGTCGCGTGGCGCCGAGGCGCGCCGCGGCGAGCACCACGCGCTCCCGATCGCCAGGCTGCGGCGCCGCAAGGTCGCTGCGGCGGCGCACCTCGACGTAATCCGGGCCCCAGCCTGCCTGTGTCAGCTCGCGCATGGCATCGGCAGGCGCCATGCCGCGCGCGACTTGCTGGACGACGCGATAAAGGCGGGGCGCTTCGGCGCGCTCGGTCGGCGACAGATAGCCGTTGCGCGAGCTCATCGCCAGGCCGTCGGCCTCGCGCACCGTTTCACCGGCGACGACGGTAATGGGCAGGGCGAGCTGGCGCACCATGCCGCGCACCACCATCAGCTGCTGGTAGTCCTTCTTGCCAAATACCGCCGCCACCGGCTGCACGCAGTTGAAGAGCTTGAGCACCACGGTGGCGACGCCTTCGAAGAAGCCGGGGCGGAAGCGCCCTTCGAGCTCGTCCGCCATCGGCGACGGGCGCACCCGGTAGGTCTGCGCCTCGGGATAGAGCACGCGCTCGGTGGGAGCGAATAGCAGCTCGACGCCTTCCGCCTCGAGCATGTCGCGGTCGCGCTCGAGGGTGCGCGGGTACGTGGCGTAGTCCTCTCCCGCGAGGAACTGCAGCGGATTGACGAAGATGCTCACCGCCACCGCGCGCGCGTGGGCGCGGGCCTGGCGCACGAGCGAGAGGTGACCCTCGTGCAGGTTGCCCATCGTCGGCACGAAAGCGAGCGGGCCGGCCGCGGCCGCAGCCCGCCTGAGCGCCGCGATATCGGAGATGGTCTGCATCAGCCGAGGTTGAAGAACTCGCGCCGGCTGCGCATCGCGCGCAGCCGCGACACGAGCAGCTCGAAATCGGCGTCGCGCTCGACGAAGTTGAGGTTGTCGGAGTTGACGATCAGCACCGGCGCGGCGTTGTAGTGGTAGAAGAAGCGCGCGTAGCTCTCGGCCAGGAGCGCGAGGTACTCCTCGCTCAGCGGGCGCTCATAGCTCTTCGCGCGCCGTCGCACCCGCTCGATCAGCGTCGCCGGCTGCGCCTGCAGGTAGAGCACCAGGTCAGGCGCCGGCGTGCGCGGCCGCAGCGCCTCGTAGATCTTCTGGTAGAGCGCGAGCTCGTCGGCCGATAGCGTGATGCGCGCAAACAGCGGATCCTTGTCGAGCAGGAAGTCGCCGACCACCGGCCGGCCGAACATGTCGGGCTGCGCCAGCGGCTCGAGCATGCGCGCGCGCTGGAAGAGGAAGAACAGCTGCGTCGGCAGCGCGAAGCGTGCCATGTCCTGGTAGAAGCGCGAAAGGAACGGGTTCTCCTCCGGCTGCTCGAGCAGCAGGTCGGCCGACAGCCGCGCGGCGAGGCGCCGCGCGAGCGTCGTCTTGCCGGCGCCGATCGGCCCCTCGACCACCAGATAGCGGAATTTATCCACGGAACACGAAGTACACCGCCGCCATGATGCACAGCGCGGCCCAGAGGTAGTCGAGCTTGACCGGCTGGTTCATGTACAGCACGGCGAAGGGCACGAACACGGACAGCGTGATCGCCTCCTGCAGGATCTTGAGCTGCGGCAGGCTGAGCGCGGTGTAGCCGATGCGGTTCGCGGGCACCATCAGCAGGTACTCGAAGAACGCGATGCCCCAGCTTGCGAGCGCCGCGATCCACCAGGGCTTGGCCGCCAGGTTCTTGAGGTGCGCGTACCAGGCGAAGGTCATGAACACGTTCGAGGCGGCGAGCAGCAGGCCGCAAATCACCGCGGGCGAGAGTTGCATCAGCCGATCCTTTCGACGTGCTGGTCGCGACATGCATCGAAACCGTAAGGCAGGTCCGGAGCAATCTCGAGGAGCGGCTTCAGCACGAACGCCCGCTCGTGCATGCGCGGATGAGGGATCTTGAGGCTGGCCGTATTGAGCCGGGCGCTGCCGAAGAGCAGCAGGTCCAGGTCGAGCGTGCGAGGTGCATTGGGAAAGCTGCGCTGGCGGCCGTGGCGCGCTTCGATCTCCTGCAGCTCGGCGAGCAGCCGCTCCGCCGGCAGGCCCGTCTCGAGCCCGGCCACCGCGTTGACGAAGTCCGGCTGCGCGGCATGGCCGACCGGAGCGCTGCGATAGAGCGAGGACTTCTTCACCACGCGCGTGTGCGGCATCTGGTCGAGCTCCGTGAAGGCCTGCATGACGTGCGCACGCGGGTCTTCCAGATTCGATCCGATCCCGACGTACGCGAGGGTCACACCGCTTCCGGCGCCGCCGCGGGCGCCCCGGGACCCTTCTTGCGGCGTCGGCGTCGGCGCTTGCGCGGCCCGGTCTCGGGCAGGAGCATCGCCTTGCGCGTCTCGGCGTCGGCGCTCTGGAAGCTCCGCCACCACTCCTCGAGCTCCGCCGGCACCTCGCCGCTTGCCGCGCGCAGCGCGAGAAAGTCGTACGCCATGCGGAAGCGCGCCGCCTCGACCAGGCGGTACGGACGGCCGCCCGAGCGCTGCTCGAAGCGCGGCTGCATGGACCAGGCCTCGCGCATGGTCGCGGTGAGCTTGCGCGTAATGGCGAGCTTCGCGCACTGCGTGTCGAGCACCTCGTCCATCGCGCTCTCGAGCGCCGGAATCGAGCGCTCGCCGCGCGCCTGGCGCGCCTTCCAGGCCGCGAGTACCTCGTGCCACAGCAGCGCCGCGAACAGGAACGCGGGCGACACCGGCCGCCCGGTCAGCACGCGCTCGTCGGTCTGCGCGAGCGCCAGCGTGACGAAGCGCTCGCCGAGCGGCTGCTCGAGGATCACGTCGAGGAGCGGCAGCAGCCCCTTGTGCAGGCCGACCTCGCGCAGCTGGCGCAGGCAGGCGCTGGCGTGCCCCGAGAGCAGCAGCTTCAGCATCTCGTCGAACAGCCGCGCCGGCGGCACGCGCTCCATCAGTGGCGCGAGCTCGCGGATCGGCGCGCGCGTCGCCGACTCCAAGGCGAGGCCCAGCTTCGCGGCGAGGCGCACCCCCCGCAGCATGCGCACCGGGTCCTCGCGGTAGCGCTCGCGCGGCTCGCCGATGACCCGCAGCAGGCGCTTTTTCAGGTCGGCGAGGCCGCCGTGGAAATCGACGACCTCCTCCGTGGCAGGATCGAAGTAGAGCGCGTTCACCGTGAAGTCGCGCCGGCGCGCGTCCTCGGCCTGCGTGCCGAACACGTTGTCGCGCAGCACGCGGCCATGCTCGTCCTTCTCCGCCGTGTCGGGGTCGGCGGCGCGGAAGGTCGAGACTTCGACCGTCTCGCCGCCGATCATCACGTGCACCAGGCGGAAGCGCCGGCCGATGATGATCGCGCGGCGAAAAAGCGGCTTCACCTCCTCCGGGCGCGCGTCGGTGGCGATGTCGAAGTCCTTCGGCTGGATGCCGAGCAGCAGGTCGCGCACCGCGCCGCCCACCACGTAGGCCGAGAAGCCGGCGTCGCGCAGCACGGCGCACACCTTGCTCGCGGCGGGAGTGATCGCATCGCGCCCGAGGCCGTGCTTCTCGCGCGGCACGCGCTCCATGTGGTTGGCAGGCAGGCCGAACACCCGCCGGATGAAGCGCTTGATCATTCGCGGCCGGGCATTCTACCGGCGCAACGAGATCACCGCCCAACGACGCCGCCCCGCCTCGGCGGCAAGCGCTTCATCGGGATCGACCGCGATGGGCCGCGTGACACGCTCGAGCAGCGCCAGATCGTTGTGCGAGTCGCTGTAGAACGTGCTTTCTTCGAACGCGTCGAGGCGCCGGCCGAGCCCGGCGAGCCATTCGTCGAGGCGGCGCACCTTGCCCTCGCGGAAGCAGGGCGTGCCGGCGACGCGCCCCGTGAAGCGGCCGTCGCGGCGCTCGGGCTCGGTGGCGAGCAGGTGCTCGATGCCGAACTCGCGCGCGATCGGCGCGGTAACGAAGCTGTTGGTCGCGGTGATGATGGCGCATAGCTCACCGGCTGCGAGATGGCGCCGCACCAGCGCGCGCGCCGCTGGCGCGATCATCGGCAGGATGCGCAGGCGCATGAACTCACCGTGCCAGCGCGCAAGCTCCTCCGGCGCGTGCTCGGCGAGCGGGCGTAGCGCGAAGCCGAGGTACTCATGGATGTCGAGCGTGCCGGCGACGTACTGCTCGTAGTACACGCGGTTCTGCGCTTCGTACTGCTCGCGCTCGAGCACGCCGCGGTCGACCAGGAACTGGCCCCACTCGTAGTCGCTGTCGCCGCTCAGGAGCGTGTTGTCGAGGTCGAAGAGAGCCAGGCGCATCCGCGCCCGGAGTTTAACTGCCCGCGAGAAGCGAGCCGGCTAGAAGCGGCGCTGCACGCCGATGCGCACGTCCTGCAGGCGGAGGAGGCCGCCCGGGTCGCGCGACGCGGATTCGGCGCTGAAGGCCCAGTTGGGCGAGAACCAGTAGCGGCCGTAGAGCGCGAGCGGGCGCGGCTCGAGGTCGGTTTCGCGGCTATTGGCGAGCGACATGCTCAAGCTCGCGCGCTCGCCGAACTCGTAGGACCAGCGCATGCGGCTCGCGGGCGCAAAACCCAGGCCCTCGCGCCACTGGTGCGCGGCGAAGCCGAAGCGATCGTATTCCGGCGCAAGCCAGCCGCGCGCAAGCGAGGGGTCGATCCCCTGCTCGCCACGGTCCGACGGGCGCAGACCGGACTGGGCGTAGACAGGCAGCGCTAGCGCGGCGAGCGCGAGCAAAGCGACCCTGGCCAAGGTACCCATGCCCGATCGAATCTACTCAGCGCTCCGGGGGCTGTCCACCCAAACCGACGGCCGCGAGGACCTCGCGCACGAACGGCAGCGTGAGGGCCCGCTGGCGTGCAAGTGAATGACGATCAAGGACTTCCATCACCCGCTGCAGGCTCGGGATGTCGCGCGGCAAGCGCGCGAGCAGGTAATTGATCACGTCGTCTGGCAGCAACAAGCCGCGCTCGGCAGCCAGCCTTTTCAGGTGCAGCGCCTTGTCGCCATCGGCGAGTGGCACGAGCTGGTAGACGAGCCCCCAGGCGAGGCGGCTCCTCAGGTCGGGCCGCAACGCGAGCTGCGCCGGGGGGCGCGGACCTGCGACCAGCACGCCGGGCCCGCCCTCGCGCGCCGCGTTGATCGCGACGAAGAGCGCCTGCTGCGCTTCCGGGTCGAGGCTCTCGACATCGTCGGCGACCACGAGCCGAGGGTTGGCGCGCGCGGCGGCGCGCAGCAAGTGGCTGCGCCCGGTGCCGCGCTCGCCCCACAGGTAGACGATTGCCTCGCCGAGCGTGCCTGCGGCAAGGCTGCGCACGCGCGCAAGCGCCTCGCCATTCGGGCCGGCGACGAAGTTATCGAGGTCGGGCTCCACGGCTTGCGAGATCGCGAGGGGTAGCTGCTGCATCACGTAGAATTTTGGCATGACGAGCGGTCTTTCCTACCGCGATGCCGGCGTCGATATCGACGCCGGCGATGCGCTGGTCGAGGCGATCAAGCCGTTCGCGAAGAAGACGCTGCGACCGGAAGTGCTCGCCGGCATCGGCGGCTTCGGCGCGCTGTGCGAGATCCCGAAGAAATACCGCAACCCGGTGCTGGTGGCGGGCACCGACGGGGTCGGCACCAAGCTCAAGCTCGCCTTCTCGCTGGGCCGGCACGACACCGTCGGCATCGACCTCGTCGCCATGAGCGTCAACGACGTGCTGGTGCAGGGCGCCGAGCCGCTCTTCTTCCTCGATTACTTCGCCTGCGGCAAGCTCGACCGGAAGGTCGCGACGAGCGTGGTCAAGGGCATCGCCGAGGGCTGCGAGCTCGCCGGCTGCGCGCTGATCGGCGGCGAGACCGCCGAGATGCCGGGCATGTATCCCGAGGGCGAGTACGACCTCGCCGGCTTCTGCGTCGGCGTGGTCGAGAAGGAGCGCATCATCGACGGCCGCTCGATCGCGCCCGGCGACGTGGTGCTCGGCCTCGCCTCGAGCGGACCGCATTCCAACGGCTACTCGCTCGTGCGCCGCATCATCGGCGAAGAGCACCTCGCCTCCGAGCTCACCGACTCGCTGATGGAGCCGACGCGCATCTATGCAAAGCCGCTGCTCAAGCTCGCCGCCGCAGTGCCGATCAAGGGCCTCGCGCACATCACCGGCGGCGGCCTGGTCGGCAATGTGCCGCGCATCCTGCCGCAGGGCACGAAAGCGGTGCTCGACAAGAAGAAATGGCCGCGCCACGAGATCTTCCGCTGGCTGCAGAAAACCGGCGACGTCGCCGAGGACGAGATGCTGCGCGTCTTCAACTGCGGCATCGGCATGGTGATCGTGCTCGCGCCTGACAAGGCGCAGCTGGCGCAGATGCTGCTCAAGCGCGAGGGCGAGCTCGCCTACGAGATCGGCAAGATCGAGGCGCATTCGGGCGAACCCGAGTGCGTGGTCGGCTAGGTCGAGCCTCGTCGCGCGAGGTAGATCCCGGTCAGGACCACCACGGCGCCGAGCAGCTGCAGCGGCACGAGCGGCTCCGAAAGCAGGAGCCATGCGAATAGCGCCGCCATTACCGGCTGGAAGAGCAGGCTGACGGACGAGAACGCCGCCCGCAGGTGCGCGAGCGCATAGGCGATGAGACCCTGGCCCGCGCAGTGCGAGATCCAGGCGAGGCCCGCGAGCGTCATCCAGCCGCGCGCGTCTTGTGGCAAAAGGGCTTCGCCGGAGGCGAACGCCACGGGCAGCAGGACCAGCGCCGTCAGGCTGGTCGTCACGGCCATCAACCGCAGCGTGCCGGCGCCGCGGTCGCGTGCGCCTTTCACCGCCAGGAGGTACCACGCGTAGAACACGGCGGTGACGACGCCCAGCGCGTCGCCGAGGAGCGCGCTCGGCGAGAACCTCAGGCTAGAGTGCACCAGAAGCGTCACGCCGACGAGCGCGGCGGCAAGCCCCAGCAGGAAGGTGCGGCTCGGCCGCTGCCGCCAGAAGAGCCACAGCGCCAGCGTCACGAAGAGCGAGGCGAGATTCGCGAGCAGCGTGGAGTTCGCCACGGAGGTGAACCGGATCGACCAGTGCCAGAAGCCGAGGTCTCCCGCGAACGCAACGCCCGCCGCGAGCAGGGCGAGCCAGTCGCTGCGCTCAAGCTTCCTGCCCGGGGCGAGCACCGCCAGCACCGACAGGAGCGGCGCGGCGAGCGCCACACGCCAGAACGCGCTCGCCGTCGGGCCGACGTCGGCGAGGCGGACGAAGATGGGCGAGAGCGCGATGAAGGTCGCGCCGGCGAACAGGGCTGGGAGGGCGGGCGGCATCGCCGCCCGGAATGTTACTTAAGGTCGTTCCAGCGCTTCATCGCCGCGTCGTAGCGGCGCTGCGCGAACATCAGCTCCTGCTCGAGGATCGCCTGGCGCGCGTAGTAGTTCTCGTTCGGGCGGCTGCCCCCGGCGGCGCTCCCGGTGCGCTCGCCGGCGAGCGACTCGATGCCCTGGTCGCGGCGCGCCTGCGCCTGCTGGAGGGCGAGGGATGCGGCCCGCGCCTCATCGACGGCGCGGTCGAGCTCGGCCGAGCGGTTCTGCTGCGCCGGCGCGGCGGTGGCGAAAGCGAGCAGCAATATGAGCAGGGCGGCCTTCATGTCCGGTAGAATTTTTTGACATGGCTAGGCCGCGATTCGTTCACCTGAGGCTGCATAGCGAGTACTCGGTGAGCGACGGCATAGTCCGAACCGACGATGCCGTAGAGCGCGCCGCCGCCGACGGCATGCCGGCGCTGGCCCTCACCGACGCCGCCAACCTGTTCGGCATGGTCAAGTTCTACGCCGCGGCGCGCGCCGCCGGCGTGAAGCCGCTGCTCGGCGCCGATTGCTGGATCGAGAACGAGGCGGAGCGCGACAAGCCGCAGCGCGCGCTCCTGCTCTGCGCCTCGCGCGCCGGCTACCTGCGGCTCTGCGCCTGGCTGTCGCGCGCGTGGCTCGCCAACCAGTACCGGGGCCGCGCCCTGATATCGCCGCGCTGGCTGGAGGAAGGCACCGAGGGGCTGATCGCGCTCTCCGGCTTCCTCGGCGGCGAGCTCGGGGCCGCGCTCCTTTCGGACCATGGGGAGAGCGCCGAGAGGATCGCGCGGCACTGGGCGGCGCTCTTCCCCGGTCGCTACTACCTCGAGCTGCAGCGCGCAGGGCAGCCGAACGGCGAGGCGCTCCTTTCGCGCTCGGCGGCGCTTGCCAACCGGCTCGGGCTGCCGGTGGTCGCGACCCACCCGGTGCAGTTCCTCGAGCGCGACGACTTCAAGGCGCACGAGGCGCGCGTGTGCATCGCGCAGGGCTATGTGCTGGGCGACCAGCGCCGCCCGAGGCACTTCACCGCCGAGCAGTACTTCAAGACGCAGGACGAGATGGCGCGCCTCTTCGCCGACGCGCCGCAGGCCCTGGAGAACACGCTCGAGATCGCGCGCCGCTGCAACCTCGAGATCGAGCTCGGCAAGAACCGGCTGCCCGCCTTTCCGACGCCGGCGGGGATAAGCGTAGAAGACCACCTGCGCCGGCAGGCCACTGCGGGCCTGGAAAAGAGATACCCCAACGTCGAAGCCAAGCAGCGCGAGCGGCTGGAGTTCGAGCTGCGCACCATCATCCAGATGGGCTTCGCCGGCTACTTCCTGATCGTCGCTGATTTCATCGGCTGGGCGCGCGCCAACAGCGTGCCCGTGGGCCCGGGGCGCGGCTCGGGCGCCGGCTCGCTGGTGGCCTACGCGCTCGGCATCACCGACCTCGATCCCCTGCGCTACGACCTGCTGTTCGAGCGCTTCCTCAATCCCGAGCGCGTATCGATGCCCGACTTCGACATCGACTTCTGCCAGGATGGCCGGGACCGGGTGATCGACTACGTGCGGCGCAAGTTTGGCGAGGAGAGCGTGTCGCAGATCGCCACCTTCGGCACCATGGCCGCGCGCGCGGTGGTGCGCGACGTCGGCCGCGTGCTCGACCTCGGCTATAACTTCTGCGACCAGCTGGCGAAGCTGATCCCGGTGCAGCCCGGCAAGAACATCACGCTCGCCGACGCGCGCAGGATGGAGCCGCTGCTCGCCGAGCGCGAGAAGAAGGAGGAAGAGGTGGCCGAGCTGCTCGCGCTGGGCGAGAAGCTCGAGGGGCTGGTGCGCAACGTCGGCATGCACGCCGGCGGCGTGCTGATCGCGCCGGGGCGCCTCACCGACTACTGCCCGCTGTACGCCGCCGAGGGCACGACGCACGTCATCTCGCAGCTGGACAAGGACGACGTCGAGGCGATCGGCCTGGTCAAGTTCGACTTCCTCGGCCTGACCACGCTCACCATCCTCGATTGGGCGGAGCGCTACGTGCGAACCCTCGGCGAGCGGGAGTTCTCGCTGCAGCGGGTGCGGCTCGACGACGCCGAAACCTACCGGCTGCTCTCGGCGGGCAACACCACCGCGGTGTTCCAGCTGGAATCGCGCGGCATGCGCGACCTCATCAAGCGCGCGCGCCCCGACCGCTTCGAGGACGTGATCGCCCTCGTTGCGCTCTACCGTCCGGGGCCGATGGATCTGATCCCGGACTTCATCGCGCGCAAGCACGGCCAGCAGCGCGTCGACTATCTCGACCCGCGCCTCGAGCCGATCCTCGGGCCCACGTACGGCATCATGGTCTACCAGGAGCAGGTGATGCAGATCGCGCAGGTGATCGCCGGCTATACGCTGGGCGGCGCCGACCTGCTGCGCCGCGCGATGGGCAAGAAGAAGGCCGAGGAGATGGCGCAGCAGCGCGACATCTTCGTCGCCGGCGCGCAGAAGAACGGCCTGTCGCGCGCCAAGGCGACGCAGCTCTTCGACCTGATGGAGAAGTTCGCCGGCTACGGCTTCAACAAGTCGCACGCCGCGGCCTACGCGCTGCTCGCCTACCACACCGCCTACATGAAGGCGCACCACCGCGCGGCGTTCGTCGCCGCCAACCTTTCGGCGGTGATGGACGACACCGACAAGGTGCGCCTCTTCCACGAGGACGGTGTCGCCAACGGCCTCACCATCCTGCCCCCTGACATCAACGCCTCCGAATATCGCTTCGTGCCGGTCGACGCCGGCACCCTGCGCTACGGCCTCGGCGCGATCCGCGGCACCGGGCAGGCGGCGATAGAAAACATCGTTGCGGCGAGAAAAACGCAGCGATTCGGCGACCTGTTCGACTTCTGCCGCCGCGTCGACAAGCGCTTCGTCAACCGGCGCGTGGTCGAGGCGCTGGTGCGCGCCGGCGCGTTCGACTCGATCGATGTCCAGCGCGCGAAGCTGCTCGCTTCAGTCGGGCGGGCCCTCGAGGCCGCCGAGCAGGCGGAGCGCGCCGCCAGCCAGTCGAGCCTCTTCGGCGAGGCGGAGGCGCCGCGCGGTGGCGCGCACGCCTACGTCGACGCGCCGGCCTGGGACTTGCGGCAGAAGCTGCTCGAGGAGAAGGCGGCGCTCGGCTTCTACCTGTCGGACCATCTTTTCACGGTCTACCAGCGCGAGCTCGCGGGCTTCGCGCGTACGCCGCTCGCGCGCCTTGCGCCCGGCGAGCGCGTGTGGATGGCCGGCGTGATCGCGCAGGCGCGCATGCAGATGACGCGCCGCGGCCGCATGATGGTGGTGACGCTCGACGACGCGAGCGCCCAGGTCGAGATCACGGTGTTCAACGAGCTGTTCGAGAAGCATCGCGACCGGCTGAAGGAGGACGCGCTGCTCGTCGTCGCCGGCAAGGTTCAGCGCGACGAATTCTCGGGCGGCCTGCGCGTGAGCGCCGACGAGGTGCTCGACCTCGAGGCGCTGCGCGCGCGCTTCGCAGCGCGCCTGCGCATCGCCATGAATGGCAATACGGATGAGATGCGGGATGCTCGTCGCTTGCAGCAAATGCTCGCGCCCTACCGCGCCTCCGGCGGCGGCGCCTGCCAGGTGGTCGTCGCCTACAGCGGCGCGCAGGCGGCGTGCGAAGTGGCGCTCGGCGAGGCCTGGCGCGTGCGCCCCGACAGCCGGCTGATCGCCGAGCTTGGCGCGTGGCTTGCGCCGGAGAACGTGCAGCTTATCTACGGCGTCGGCGCCTAGCTCGCAAAACGCACGTCGCAGGCCGTGCGGGTGAAGAGCCCCTTCTGCCGCACGTACCACGGGTTGACCAGGCGCTCTTCCGGGTCGAAGCGGCGCTTTTGCGCGAGGAAGCTCCTGAGCTGCGGGTAGCAGGCGTCGGTCTGTGCGCGGCTCGCATCCGTGGAGGCGATGTGGAAGCGGCCACCGGCGCGGATTGCGGCGTCGATCAGCTCGCCGCGCAGCTGCGCGCAGCGCACTGCTGCGCCGATCACGTCTGGCTGGGCGAACGCGAGCCTGATTTCGGCATAGTCGCTGCACGCCCAGCGCAGGAAGCTATCCTCCTCCTGCAGCGTGCGGCGCAGCTCGACGCTTTGCAGCGGCACGCGCCAGTCGGCGCAGCGCGTGTCGGTCTCGCGCGTGAAGCCCTCGACCGCCTCGGGCGGCAGCAACAGGTCGATCGTGTTCCAGGCGCGGCTCGCGGGCTTGAGCACCAAGCGTTCCGGCAGCGTCGCCCGCTCGACCGCGCGCGCCAGCGTCTCGATGCGCAGCGTCACGCTGTAAGTGGTGCCGAACAGGCCGTGGCCGCCGACGGCGAGCGCGAACAGCTCCGGATTGCGGCTGCGGCTCACGCGCTGCACCTCCCCGGCGGGCGTCACCAGCGTGAGCGAGGCGACGTGGCCGACCGCAGGCAGGCCATCGGGGCCGGCGGCATTGCGCTCGATGCTCTCGCCCACGGTTGGCATCGTGGTGCGCACCGCGGCGGCGCGCGCGTCGCCGGGCCGAAGCTCGGCAGCGATCGTCTGCCAGGGCGTCGCGGCCTGTACTTCGAGCAGGCCGCGCGCGGCGTCGATGGCAAGGATGCGGTTGAGTGCGCTGGTGTCCAGCGCGTGGCCCTGGCGGACCGCTTCGCACAGCTCCGTTGCTGAAACCGGCTTCGTCGCGAGCATGGGACCCTCCGTGTCGTTGGCTCAGCCTTCACCCTGCGCGGCTCGATGCTGCGATGCAACAGGAGCGTACGGAGTCGCGGATTCTGATACCGTCGGTGGCATGTCCCGGCGAAGCCCCGTGGTGGAGGCGCTGAAGTCGAGCCTGCGCTCGCGCGGCATGACTTACCGCGATCTGGCGCGCAAGCTCGGCGTCTCCGAAGCGACCATCAAGCGCACGTTCTCGCGCGGCACGCTCACGCTCGCGCGCATCGAGCAGATCCTCGAGGCGCTCGAGATCGACCTGCAGGAGCTGGCGCGTCTCGCGCGCGACGGGTCGGAGGCTCCCGCCGAGCTGACGCACGAGCAGGAGGCCGCGCTGGCGCGCGAGGAGCGGCTGTTCTCCGTGTTCTGGCTGATCCAGAACCAGTGGTCGTTCGCCGAGATCCTGGCCGCGTTCGCCATCACGCGCGCCGAGCTGACCTCGGCGTACGCGCGCCTCGAGCGCCTGAAGCTGATCCGCTGGGGCCCGAAGGAGCGCGCGCGGCTGCTGGTACGGCGCGACTTCCGCTGGCGCGACGGCGGGCCGGTGAAGAAGACTTACGGCCCGCGCGTGATGAGCGAGTTCCTCGACGCGCGCTTCAAGGCGCCGCTCGAGTTCCTGCGCTTCGAGTCGCGCGTGCTCTCGCCCGAGTCGGCCGCGGTGCTGAAGCGGCGTCTCGAGCGCGTCGCGCAGGAATTCAACGAGCTCGCCGAAGTCGATTCGTCGGCGCCGAGCGGACGCCGCCTCGGCGTCGCGCTGCTCGCCGCGTGCCGGCCGTGGGAGTTCTCCGTAGTGCACGCCCTCAAGCGACGCCCTGCCGGCTAGGCGCTCGGCGCGATCTCGAACCCGGCGAAGGCGCGGCCGGCCCCGGCCGCGGGAAGCTCGTCGACTCGTTCGACGTCGGCGAGCGGCGGGCCGCGGTGCGCCCATGCAACGAGATCTTCGAGGCTCGCCCGCTCGCCCTGCAGAAGCGCTTCGACACTGCCGTCGCTGCGGTTGCGCACCCATCCCGCGATGCCCAGGCGCAGCGCCTCGCGGCGCAGCGCGTCGCGATAGCCCACGCCCTGCACGCGGCCCGTGACACGAATTTGCCGGGTCTCCATGCGGAATCGCGGAGCCGATGTTAAGCTCCCGGCAGGCAGGTGCGGTCGAAAAAAAGAGGGGGGCACGATGCGCGTTGGCTTGCTGATAGTCGCGGGACTCGCCTTGATCGGTTTCCTGGTGGTCGCGGTCGTGCTGCCGCACATCGCTGGCAGCGAGGCGAAAGAGGCGGCGCAGGCGCTGGTCTCCGGCGCCGAGCCGGCGCAGCAGCAGGTGAGCGCGGCGGCGCAGAAGAACGGCAACCTGTCCGGTGCCGGCAAAGGCGTCAAGCTCCAGGCGAAGACCGACCCGAAGTACGGCGACATGAAATGGGTCGTCGCCGACGACGGCGCGATCCGCGGCTGGAACGAGCGCAACGCGCTCGAGGTTGCGCTGACCCCGTCAGTTCAGGCGGGCAAGGTCAGCTGGAACTGCAAAGGTTACCCGGTCAGCGCGATGCCTTCGCAATGCGGCGGACGCTAGCGTAGAACTACCGGCCGCGCCGCACGATCAGGCGCGCGGCAATAAGGCCGCACACCGCGGCCCCGCCCACGATGAGCCAGTCGCGCCGGCGCCAGCGCGCGCGCGGCGCCTGCGGTATCGACTTGATCGCCTGCGTCGCCGTCTGCGGCGTAAGGGTTGTTTCTCCGGTCGCGCCGGTGAGCGCAGCGAGCCGCTGCGTGGCCTCGTTGGAGTCGAAAGACTTGGCGACGCCCTGCGCCGGCGCTTCGGGTGCTTCGGCGGGCGCCTGGTCGGCCTCGCGCGTGCGGTTGATCGTCTGCGCGAGCACGCTGTGCTTGGCCGACGAATCGACCAGGGTGGGCTGGGGCGGGGCAGTCGCGGTCGCTGCGCGCGGCGGCTGGGTGGCGCTCAGTCCGCCCGCGAGCTGGCGCTCGCACTCGCGCAGGTCGCGCGCCACCTCGGCCGCGTCCTGGTAGCGCTCCTCGAGCGGCTTGGCGATCATCTTGGCGACGATATAGTCGAGCAGCTCCGGCACGCCCTCCTTCAGGCTGCCGGGCGCCGGCGGCACGAAGTTGACGATCTGGTACATGAGCGCGGTGACGTTCTCGCCGTTGAACGGCGCCGCTCCGCACAGCATCTCGTAGAGGATTACGCCGAGCGAGAAGATGTCGGAGCGGTGGTCGGCGCGCTTGCCGATCACCTGCTCGGGCGACATGTACTTGGGCGAGCCAAGCAGCATCCCGGTCTGCGTCAGGTCGCCGGCGCCGCGCATGCGCGCGATCCCGAAGTCGGTGATCTTCACCGGCCCGTTCGCCACCACCATGATGTTCGCCGGCTTGATGTCGCGGTGGACCACGCCGCGCTGGTGCGCATAGGCGAGGCCCTCGGCGACCTGCGCGGCGATCGAGAGCGCCTGCGGCACGCGCAGCGGCCGGCCTTCGCCGATCAGCGTCTTCAGCTCGACGCCCTCGATGTACTCCATCGCCATGTACACCACGTCGCCGCTCTTGCCCACGTCGTGGACGGTGACGATGTTGGGGTGGTTGAGGCCGCCGGCCGCCTTGGCCTCCTGGTAGAAGCGCGCCTCGTACTTGTCGGCGTGCTCGCGCTCGAGCGTGATGTTCACGGTCTTCACGGCCACCGGCCGCTCGAGCACCGAGTCGGTCGCCTTGTAGACCACGCCCATCGCGCCGCGGCCGACCTCGGACAGGATGACGTAGCGGCCGAGCTGCGCGGGCTCCATCGACCCCCCGCGCCCTAGCGGCCGGCCTTGACGGCTCTGAAGATCGGCCCCCAGACGGGATGCCCGGCCTCGGCCGGCGTCAGCTCGAGGGTCGGATCGACGGCGAGCGCCTTGCGGAACTCGTCGCGGCAGGGGCGCGGACGCTCCGAGGCGCAGTGGATGAAGGCGAGGTACTTGTGCGCGCTGGCACGCTCGCGCACCGGCAGGCCCTGATCGATCGCGTCCTGGAAGGCCTTGGCCGAGGCGGCGTAGTCGCCGTCGTCGTACTGGCGCAGCGCGACCGCGATCATCGGCTCGCTCTTCGCCTCGGCCTTCGCCGGTTCGGCGGCCTTCGGCGCGAGCTCCGTCCTCAGTTCGGTCTTGGTCGGGTCGCCCTTGTCAGCAGCCGCTTTTGCCGCGCGGAACACGGGTCCCCATACCGGATGGCCCGACTCGGCGGGCGCCAGCCCGAGCGACGGGTAAATGTCGAGCGCTTTGCGGAACTCGTCGTAGCAGGGGCGCTCGCGGCTGGAGACGCAGTGGATGAAGGCGAGATGCTTGTGCGCGTTGGCCTGATCGGCCGGGCTCAGGTCGTGCATCTCGAGGGCATATTGCAGGTTGCGCGCGGCGTCGGCGTGGGCGCCGTCGTCGAACTGCTGCAGGCCGGCGCGGTAAGGGAAGAACCCCTTGGTGGGCTGGACCACGTTCTGCATCGTCGCGCACGCCGGGAGCGTGAGCGCGATCGCCAGGGCCGCGGCGCGGCGCATCTCAGCGGAAGCGGTGGCGCACGCGCACCGCCTCGCCCGGCTTGACGTTCACTTTCTCCACGTGCGAAGGGAAGGTCGAATTGCGGATCTCCACCGTGTGCGTGCCCGGCGCGATGTCGAGCTGCCGCAGCGGCGGGCTGACGCCCCGGCTCCTGCCGTCGATCAGCACCTCGCCCCACGGCGCCACGGCAAGCTCCAAGCGGGCCGCGCCAGGGGAGGAGCGCTTCTCGAGCTTCTTCTCGATGCGCGCCAGCACTTTCTTCGGCGGCTGCGCCTCGGGCTTGGGCGCTGCCTCGGGCTTCGCCGGTGCCGATACGGCGGCCGCTGCCGCCGCGGGTACCGCCTCGGCTTCGGCGGCGGGCGGCTCGAACAGGGCGCGCGCCGCCACGCCGCCGGCGGTGATCAGGCAAAAAGCGACCGACGCCGCGACCAGCGCCGAGCGGCGCAGGCCGAGCGGCCCGCTGCGCGCAAGCCACGAGGCCGGCTGCGGCTGGCCGGTGGCGTCCTGCTCGATCGTGTCGTTCATGCGCCGCCCGTTTGGCGTGCCGCCGACCACCGAGTACACGTCGTGCTCGCGCACGTGCTTGTCGGTGCGCGCGCCTTCATGGTGGAACAGGCTCGCGTAGTCGCGCGACAGGCACGACACCACCTCGTAGAAGGAGCGCGACACCAGGAGTTGCCCGGGGCGCGCAAAGCTCATCACGCGCTGCGCGACATTGATGCCGTCGCCGATGATGTTCATCTGCCCGTTCAGGTCCTTCACCAGCCGCACCGGGCCGAGATTCACGCCCAGGCGCACCGGCACCGGCGGCGAGGTGTCGCGCACCGCCATCGAGGCGAACAGCGCGTCCTCGGGATCGCCCATGAACGTCACCGCCGCGCCGTCCCCGGTGTCGAGGATGATGCGGTCGCGCGAGGGCACCTGCTCCAGCGCCTTGGCGAGCAGGCGGTTGAACTCCTGCTTGAGCTGCAGCTGGTCCGCCACCGGCTTCTTGGAGTACTCGACGATGTCGAGGAAGAGCACGCTGCAGACCAGGGTGCGGCCGGAGCTCTCCATCAGAAATTTTTTGCCGTTATGCGGCGGTTATAGCCGCGACCGCGCTATTTTACGCGCATGCCGGGCTCGGCCCCGCTGTCCGGGGAAACGAGAAAAATCCCCGGTCCGTCGACGCCCGAGGCGGCGAGCACCATGCCCTCGGACACGCCGAACTTCATCTTCCGCGTCGCGAGATTCGCTACCACGACGGCGAGCCGCCCTTCCAGCTTCTCGGGCGCGTAAGCCGACTTGATGCCGGCGAACACCGTGCGGCTCTCGCCGCCGAGCTCGAGGGTCAGCTTGAGCAGCTTGTCGGCGCCCTCGACCGCCTCGGCCTTGGCGATCCTGGCGACGCGCAGGTCGAGCTTGTTGAAGTCGTCGATTGTGATCTCCGCCACGGCGTGCTCCTTCGCGTCGCGCTGCTGCTTTTCGGCGTGGCGCTGCGGCGCAGTGGGCTGCGGCACCGAAGCGATGTCGAACAGCTGCTCGAGCTGCTTCTCCTCGACGCGTGTGATGAGGTGCTTGAACGGACGAATGCGCTGCGGCCGCAGCTTGCGGTCCTCGAAGCGCAGCTCGCGATCGATGCCAAACAACTCGCTCGCGACCCGCCTCGCGGTGGCCGGCAGCATCGGCGCAAGATAGACCGTGAGCGTGAAGAAGGCGTGCAGCGCGTCGCTGCAGACCTGCTGCAGCTCGTTGCGCCGTGCCGGATCCTTGGCGAGCTCCCACGGTTTCAGCTGATCGAAGCGCTGGTTGACGCGGTCGGCGACGGCCATCACTTCGCGCACCACGCGGCCAAACTCGCGATTTTCATAGGCCGTTGCGATTTCCTCGCCGATCGCGACCGCGGCGTTGTCGCCACCCGCGGTCAGCCCGCCTTCGAACTGACGCGAAATGAACGCCGCGGCACGACTTGCGATGTTCACGTACTTGCCCACCAGGTCGCTGTTCACGCGGGCGGTGAAATCGTCGGGGTTGAAGTCGAGGTCCTCGACGTTGGCGTTGAGCTTCGCTGCGATGTAGTAGCGCAGCCATTCCGGGTTCATCCCGAGCCTGAGGTAGCGCAGGGGGTCGATTCCCGTGCCGCGGGACTTGGACATCTTGTCGCCGGACACGGTGATGAATCCGTGCACGTAGACGTGGTCGGGTGCCTTGTAGGGCTTGCCCGCGAACTTCAGCATCGCCGGCCAGAACAGCGTGTGGAAGTAGATGATGTCCTTGCCGATGAAATGGATCTGCTCGCTTTCCTCGAGAAGGCGCTCGAAGTCCAGCTGCTTCCTCGAACAGTAGTTCTTGAGCGAGGCGAGGTAACCGATCGGCGCATCGACCCAGACGTAGAGGTACTTCTCCTCGGTGATGTCCGGGACGCGGATGCCGAAGTAGGGCGGATCACGAGAGATATCCCAGTCAGCGAGCGCCTTGTCGCCCGTGCCCTCGAGCCATTCCTTGGCCTTGTTCACGACCTGCGTCTGCAGCCGGCCGGGCGTGTCGAGCCAGCCCTGGATGAACGCCTTGCACCTCGCGTCCGACAGCTTGAAGAAATAGTGCTCCGAGGACCTGAGCACCGGCTTCACGCCCGAGAGCGTCGAGTAGGGGTTCTTCAGATCGGTGGCCGAGTAGGCCTTGCTGCAGTTCTCGCAGGCATCGCCATACTGATCTTTCGCCCCGCAATTGGGACACTCGCCCTTGATGTAGCGGTCGGCGAGGAACATGCGCTTCACCGGATCGAAAAATTGCTCGACCGGCCTGGTGTAGACGAGGCCAGCCGCCTTCAGCTTGCGATAGATGTCCTGCGACAGCTCGGTATTTTCGGGCGAGTGCGTCGAATGCCAGTTGTCGTAGCTCGCGAGAAACCCGTCCAGATACTGCTTGCGGCCGTTCTGGATCGCGGCGATGTAGGCTTCAGGCGTGGATCCCGCCTTTTCCGCGGCGAGCGTGATCGCCGCGCCGTGCGCATCGTCGGCGCCGACGAAATGCACCGTATGTCCCTGCATGCGCTGGAAGCGCACCCAGATGTCGGCCTGGATGTACTCCATGATGTGGCCGATGTGGAACGGGCCGTTGGCGTACGGCAGCGCGGTGGTGACGAAGAGGGTGCGTGACTTCATGGCAAATGCACGGGAAGGCGCAAATTCTAGCGGCGAATTAGGTAAACTTAGGCGCTTTCCCTCCCCTCATGCCGCTTAGCGAATCCCAGGTCCAGAGCGCGCTGAAGAGCCTCGTCGATCCGAATACCGGCAAGGACTTCGTCAGCGGGCGCGCGGTCCGCAACCTCAAGCTCTCGGGCGACGACGTCGCGCTCGAGATCGAGCTTGGCTATCCGGGCAAGAGCCAGCACGAGCCGATCCGCCGCCAGGTGGCACAGGCGCTGAAGAGCGTGGGCGCGGCGAACGTGTCGGTGAAGGTTGCCTCGCGCGTCGTGTCCCACGCCGTGCAGCGCGGCGTCAAGCTCGTGCCCGGCATCAAGAACATCATCGCCGTCGCCTCGGGCAAGGGCGGCGTCGGCAAGTCGACCACCGCGGTCAACCTGGCGCTCGCGCTCGCCGCCGAAGGCGCGTCGGTCGGAGTGCTCGATGCCGACATCTACGGGCCGTCGCAGCCGACCATGCTCGGCATCGCCGGGCGGCCCGAGTCGAAGGACGGCAAGAGCCTCGAGCCGATGGAAGGCCATGGCCTGCAGGCGATCTCGATCGGCTTCCTGATCGACGTCGACACGCCGATGGTCTGGCGCGGGCCGATGGTGACGCAGGCGCTCGAGCAGCTGCTCAAGGACACGCGCTGGCGCGAGCTCGACTACCTGGTGGTCGACCTGCCGCCGGGCACCGGCGACATCCAGCTGACGCTCGCGCAGAAGGTGCCGGTCACCGGCGTCGTGATCGTAACCACGCCCCAGGACATCGCGCTGATCGACGCCAAGAAGGGGCTCAAGATGTTCGAGAAGGTCGGCATCCCGATCCTCGGCATCGTCGAGAACATGTCGTTCCACGTGTGCCCGAAGTGCGGCCATGAGAGCCACATCTTCGGCGCGGGGGGCGCCGAGCGCATGGCGCGCGAATACGGCACGGAGCTCCTCGGCCAGCTGCCGCTGGATGAATCGATCCGCAGCCAAGCCGATTCCGGCAAGCCGACCGTGGTTTCCGACCCGGACGGGCCGCTGGCCGAGATCTATCGCAAGATCGCGCGGCGCTGTGCGGTCAAGATCGCCGAGTCGCAGCGCGACATGACCTCGAAGTTCCCCAACATCGTCGTCCAGAACACCTAGCTAGGCGGGAACCTCGCCCAGCACCGTGCAGCGCCGGATGACGCGCGGCTGCATCGTCGTGTCGAAGGCCGTGGCGCGGTGCATGACGCAGCGGTTGTCCCACGCGAGGAGCTGGCGCGGCGTCCAGCGGTGCTCATAGGTAAGGTCCGGGTGCACCGCGAGCGCGTTGAGCTCCTCGATCAGCGTGCGTCCTTCTTCGTACGGCATGCCGACGATGTATTCCGCGTGATCACCGAGGTACAGGCACTTGCGCCGGGTTTCCGGGTGCGTGCGCACCACCGGATGGTCGACCGGCGGCTTGGCGAGCCGCTGCGCCTCGGTGAGCGGATCCTCGCCGTGGCGCCGGTTGCGGGAGAAGTCGAGGTTGTGAACCGCCCGCAGGTTCGCGATGCGCGCCTTCCACGCCGGGTCGAGCCGCTCGTAGGCGCCGTACATGTCGCAGAAGTGCGTTTCGCCGCCGCGGTCGGGCATCACCTCGCCGTAGATGATCGTCGCCTGGCCGGTCACGCGCTGCCATGAGCCGTCGGTGTGCCAGGCGAGGGTGCCCTTGTCGGGATGGCGGCCCGAAGGCCTGCCTTGCTCATCGAGGTTCGACAGGCGGTAGAGCTCGGGATGGCCGTCGGCGTGGTACTGGTTCATGACGTGGATCTGCAGCTCGCCGAAGCGGCGGCCGAACGCGACCTGGCGCGCCGGCGGCAGCTCCTGGGGCGGGAAGAGCAGCACCTGGTAGCGGAGGAACGCGGCGTAAAGCTCTCGGAAAAGCGCATCCGACATGTCCTGCGCCAGATCGATGCCCGAAATCTCCGCACCGAGATGGGGCGTCAGCCGTCGTACCGAGAGTGTCTCTTTAGTGCGAGCAACGGGCATGGTCCTCGGGGCGCCACGGATTGTTGAACGTCGAGATCGACTCGAGGAACACCACCAAGGCCGATTGCTCCTGCGCGCTCAGCTGGAGCGGCTTCTCGCCTTGATGGGCATAGGGCGCGGTGAGGAACAGGTGCCGCGGCGTGGCGCCGAACTCGCGCGCGTCCAGGATCGGTCGGAGGCTTTGCGACCAGAGGCTGTCCGCGCCGCCGTCCCAGGCAAACCAGCGGGAAAGGCGCAGGTTCATGAGCGTCGGGGTGTTGCGGTTGACCTCCGCGGCGGGTGTGCCGCGGGTGCGGTTGTCGGTCCAGTTGCGCTCCACGAACCCGATCGCGGTCTGGGCCTGCATCTCGCTAAGATACCAGCCAATGACGATCAAATCCGACCGCTGGATCCGCCGTATGGCGGCCGAGCACCGCATGATCGAGCCGTTCGAGCCGACCCAGGTCAAGTCGCTGCAAGGCCGCAAGGTGGTGTCCTACGGAACCTCGAGCTACGGCTACGACATCCGCTGCTCGACCGATTTCAAGATCTTCACCAACATCAACTCGACCATCGTCGACCCCAAGGACTTCGACGAGAAGAACTTCGTCGACTTCCGCGGCGAGGTCTGCATCATCCCTCCCAACTCCTTCGCGCTGGCGCGCACCGTCGAGTACTTCCGCATCCCGCGCAACGTCCTCACCATCTGCCTCGGCAAATCGACCTACGCGCGCTGCGGGATCATCGTCAACGTCACGCCGCTCGAGCCCGAGTGGGAGGGGCACGTGACCCTGGAGTTCTCGAACACCACGCCGCTGCCGGCGCGCGTCTACGCCAACGAGGGCGTGGCGCAGGTGATCTTCATCGAGTCCGACGAGGTGTGCGAGACCTCCTATCGCGACCGCGGCGGCAAATACCAGGGCCAGAAAGGCGTGACGCTGCCGCGTATCTAGCCCTTCACTTTTTGCCGACCACTAGATGTTGTGGTTGAGCCCCCGCCGGGGCGCTATAGGGACCGTAAAATCGCGAAAAAAACTCTTGACACGCGGGGTCATGTCCCTATACTCCGCTCAAGTTTTTTATTCAGCGAGGAGAAGGAGGTCATCATGACAAGCCAGAGGAACTCCTATCCGCTGTACGAAGTTTGCGTTCGGGATATTCCTGAGACCTAGGTCCGCACGACCGACCTTTTGGGGGATATGGAGATATGGGCGATCGCCCTCCTAGTAGCATCGGACGAGTAAGACAAAACGCAGTAGCGAAGCAGCAGCCGCAAGAGAACCTCTTCGACACGCATTCCGAAGTCAGCCTCGACTTCGAGATCGTGCGCCAGGCGGCAAGCCAGAAGTACACCCGACCGTTCCTGATCGTCGACACGGCCATCGTGCGCGGCAAGGTGCGGCGTTTCCGCGCGGCCATGCCGCGCGTGCGGCCGCACTACGCGGTCAAGGCCAACCCTGACCGGCGCATCCTCAAGGCGCTGATCCAGGAGGGCTGCGGCTTCGAGATCGCCTCGACGGCCGAGCTCGACCTGCTGCTCGCCTTGGGCGTGCCGGCGGCCGAGGTGTTCTATTCCAACCCTGTCAAGTCGCGCGAGTCGATCGCCTACGCCGCCGCCAAAGGGGTGCAGTGGTTCGTGGTCGACAGCGTCGACGAGCTGCGCCGCGTGCAAGAGACCAAGGCCGACGCGCGGCTCTACCTGCGGATCGCCGCGCCGAACATCGGCAGCGATTGGCCGCTCTCGGGCAAGTTCGGCGCGGGCGCGGCAGACGCGCGCGAAATCGTCGCCACCGCCGCCCGGCTGGGCGCCGACCTCGCCGGTGTCACCTTCCACGTCGGCTCGCAGTGCCGCAACCCGGAGAACTGGCGCGTCGCGCTGGAGAAGGCGCGCAACCTGTTCGACGCCATGACCAAGGCCGGCCTCAAGCCGCGCCTGCTCAACGTCGGCGGTGGTTTCCCGGTGCGCCACGTCAAGCCGATCCCGTCGATCGAGACGATTGGCGCCGTGATCAACGAGGGCCTCAGGGCCTTCCCCGACGACACGCAGGTGATCGCCGAGCCCGGCCGCTACGTGGTCTCCGACGCCGGCTACTTCGTCTGCCGCGTGCTGGGGGCGGCGACGCGCGCCGGCAAGCGCTGGATGCACTGGGACGCTGGACTCTTTGGCGGGGTGATCGAGGCCTCCGAAGGCCTGAAATACCGGATCCGCACCGACCGCTCCGGCCCGGACGTGCCTTGGACAGTCGGCGGGCCGACGTGCGACTCGGTCGACGTGGTGATGCGCGACGAGCCCATGCCGTCGGACCTGCAGGAAGGCGACTTCATCTACATCGCCAACGCCGGCGCCTACACCACGGCCTACGCGAGCCAGTTCAACGGCTTCCCGCTGCCCGAGGTGCGCGTCTTCGAGTCTAAGTAGGCTCGTAGAGCACGAAGTCGAACTTCGTGCCGTCGGAAGCGGAGTGACGCTCGCGCTGGGATTCGTGCCAGCGCGAGCGGTCGTAGTCCGGGAACCACGTATCGCCCTCGTAATCCCGCTGGATCTCGGTCATCACCAGACCCGCGGCGAGCGGCAGCGATTCGGCGAAGAGTTGCCGCCCGCCGATCACGAATGCGACCGGCTCGCCGGCGCACAGCGCGAGCGCGCCTTCGAACGAGTTCGCCACTGCCGCGCCCGGGGCGTCGTAGCCCGCGCGGTGCGTCACGACGATGTTCTCGCGGCCCGGCAGCGGCCGGCCGAGCGACTCCCAGGTGCGGCGCCCCATGATCACCGGATGGCCCAGCGTCAGGCGCTTGAAGTGCTTGAGGTCCTCGGGCAGGTGCCAGGGCAGCCGCCCGTCGCGCCCGATTACGCCATTGGACGCCACCGCCGCGACGAGGTAGATCTTCGGTCCGCTGATGTGGGACATTTACAAATTCCTCAGGAATTATAGGGACATGGCGCACGTGCGGTGGCTCGTAGCGGCGCTTGTGCTGGTTGCCGGTTGCGCGGAGCTGGACCCGCGCCTTGGTCGCGTGCTCGACGCCGACACAGTGGTTGGCGAAGCGGTCCAGGCCGCTCGGGCGCCCGTCACCGAGCAGAAGGCCTCGCTCGCCCGTGCCCAGCAGGCCCTCCAGAAGGACGCCTCCCCGCTCAACCGGCTGCGCCTTGCAGCGCTCCTGGCGCTGCTGCCCGAACCACTGCACGACGACGCCCGCGCGGCCCAGCTGCTCGACCCCATCGTCGACGCCGGCTCCCCGGGGGCCGGCCGCCTGGCCGCCCTGCTGCGCGCCCAGGTCGCCGAGCGGCAGCGCCTGGTGCGTGAGCTCGAGCGCGGCGCCGGCGAGCGCGCCGCGGCCGACAAGGAGCGCGACAAGCGCGAGGAGGGGCTGCGCCAGCAGCTCGAGGCGCTGCGGGCCATCGAGCGCGGCATCCGTGAGCGCGAGGAGCGCCTGCGCCGGCGCCCGAACTGACTCAGGCCGAGCGGAAGGCCCAGTGGCGTGCCTGCGCGATCGCAAGCGCGCAGGCGAGGGCGAAGACGCCCAGCGCATAGAACCCCGCCACGATCCCGTAGCGGTCGGCGAGGAACCCCATGATCAGCGGCGTGCTGAGGTGCGACACGCTCCATCCCAGGCCGCCGAGAGCAAGCGCCGAGCCCCGCTCATGCGGCGCGCTCGACTCCGAGATCGTGATCTGGAAATAAAGCGTCATCGCCGCGGTGCCGGCGCCGACCACCAGCATCCAGAACGCGAGGGGCACGATGTGGTTCACCGCCGGCACCAGCCCGATCGCGGCCGCCACCGCGACGCCGCAGGCGACCGGCCAGAGCGTCTCCGGGCCGCTGCGCACGAAGCGGGCGGCAAGGAGGCTGGCCAGGATCGACCCTACCGCGCGCAGCCCCAGCAGCACGCCCGAGGCGCCCTCGGAATGGCCGAACTCGGCGAGCAGCAGCGGATAGAAGGACATCGACAGGGAAAACGGCAGGGCCGAGAGATAGGCGCAAAGCATGGTGTAGAGCATCAGCCGCCGGCGCAGGAGCGGCACGTAGGCGGCGAGGGGATGATGCTGCGGGGGATGCTCCCGGGCGCGTTGCGCCGCGGTGCTGATGCCCGCCACGAGCGCCAAGGCGCCGGTCGTGGCGAGCATGAAGAAGGCGGCCGCGTAGCCGGCGGCGCTCAGCACCAAGCCGCAAAGCACGGTGCCGACGATCTGGCCGACGTTGGTCAGGGCGTTCAGGCGGCCGAGTTGCACGCCGCGCGCCCCCGGCAGCTCGCTCGCCATCGCCCAGGTAGCCGGCCAGAAGGCCGCGCGCGACAGGATCAGGGCGAACTGCCCGGCCAGGAGCATCCAGAACCCCTCGGCGAACGCCAGCCAGACCCCCGAAAACATCAGCGTCCAGCAGGAGCCGAGCATGATGCGCCGCCCGCCGATGCGATCGGTGTAGGCTCCGCCCACCAGGTTGAGCGGCGCCTGGGCGAGCACCGGCACCGCGAACAAGGCGCCGATCTCAGCGTTGGAGAGCCCTTGCGAATGCGCGTAGAGCGGTACCGCGAGCCAGGTCATGCCCAGGCCGAAGTTCCAGGTCGCCGAAGCGACGAAGAAGCTCGCGTGCTGCACGAGGCATTATCGGGGGCGGCCGTAAGCGCACGGCGCGTATTTCGACGAACCGGCATGCATATCCTTGTCGCCGTATTGCTCGCCGCCGGGGCGGCGCCCGCCCTGGCCGCCCAGTGCGCCGCAGCCTCTGGACCGGCGACGGCCGCGCTGGTCGAGCTCTACACCTCCGAGGGCTGCAGCAGCTGCCCGCCCGCCGACCGCTGGCTTTCCGCGATCGGCGGCCGCTATTCCGCGGCGCAGGTGGTGCCGCTCGCGCTGCACGTCGATTACTGGGACTACATCGGCTGGAAGGATCCCTACGCCAGGCGCGAGCACTCGCTGCGCCAGCGCAAGCTCTCGCAGCTGCAGCGCCTCGCGCTCGTCTATACCCCGCAGGTCCTGGTCGGCGGCGCGGATTTCCGCGCCTGGAGCGGGCCCGAGTTCGACCGCGCGGTCGCCGCCATCAACGCCCGGCCCGCGCGGGCGCGCATCGAGCTGC
>Ga0075425_100000210_pt1 | contig 52876 bp, 42 predicted proteins | sample SoiMethybrSBSTD4_FD_75300 | JGI IMG/M metagenome (GOLD analysis project Ga0075425, IMG submission 75300) | Bulk soil microbial communities from a Populus tree surrounding site in Tennessee, USA - Soil MetaG P. TD hybrid SBSTD4 | ecosystem: Environmental > Terrestrial > Soil > Tree plantation... | reverse complement strand
TCGAGAAACGCATCGGCGATGGAGGTCGAGGCGTCTGGAAGTGTTTCGACAAGGCGCGCGGATGCTCCGTCGCGGTTCGTGCGCTCGGAGCGAGCGCCGCTTCCGAATCCGACCTCCGGCGGCTGCGCGACGTCGCCGGCGCGTTGAAGCGGGTCGACGACGGCAACGTCTGCGCGTTCGAAGCGCTCATCGAGCATGACGGCGAGATGTTCGTCGTCACGGATCTCGTCGATGGCGAAACGCTCGAGGAACGCCTCGCGTCCGGCGAGATGTCGACGGACGATGCGATCGCGATCGGCGCTCAGGTTCTCGGCGCGCTCCACTCCCTGCACAGTGTAGGCGTCGTGCACGGAAGCGTGCGCCCATCGAACGTGATGATCGCGTCCGGTCGCGTCAAACTGATGGACTGCGGCGTCCATCACATCGCGTCTCTGCTGCACCGCTCATTGCGACGCGCGCGCGACGTCGTCCCGTACCTCTCGCCGGAACAGCTGCATTCGACGGCGGCGATCGATCATCGCAGCGACGTCTACAGCACCGGCGTTCTGCTCTATCGCCTCATCGGCAAACGACTGCCGTTCGAGGAGAGCGATGACGCGGGCGCGCTGCATTCGCGTCTCGATGCTCCGCGTGAGCTGACGGATCTCGTTCCCGGACTGCGGCGCGGAATCGATGACGTGATCGCGATCGCGCTGCGGCGCGAGCCGGCCGAACGGTTTCAGTCCGCCGCGCTGTTTCGTGAGGCTCTTCTCGATGGAGCAGCCGGTTTTTTTCCCGCTTCTCCGTCTGTTCCTGACTCTGCTCCCGATCCTTTGAGCGCCGAGGCCGTGACGCCGGCGATCTCGCCTCCGCGTGCGACCGGCGTCGCGCAGGCGCGGCCACACAAACGGCGCCCGGTCGTGTCTTGGATCTTCACAGGGGGAAGTCTCTTGATCTCGTCCGTGCTCCTCATCCAGAGCGTGCTGCGCCCAACGCCGCCACCGGTGACGACGACGGTCGAAAAACATCCGGTGATCGTGAAAACGCCTCCGGTCATCGCATCGGTGACTCCTCCGTCTAAGGAGCGGAAGAAGGAGCTGAAGAAGCCTCCGGTCACGGAGACCATCCGCGAACCGCGACCCTTCCCGAAACGCGACACTGAGGCGGACCGTCGCGACGAGATCGACCTCCTGTCGATGCAGATCTCCGACACGCTGGGCCGCGCGAAGGCGAAGCTCGAAGACAACGACCTCGATGGCGCGCACGACGATCTCGATGCGGCCGCGGTGAAGGCCGCGCGTTATCCGGAGGATTTTCGAGCGGAGATCGACGAGATCCGTCGCGTCAACGGGCTCCTCAATGCGAAGCGCGTCGACGCGCAGATCGAGGTCCAGAGAAAGATTCTCGAGCGTTCCCAGTGGGATCGCCGCCTCGCCGAGGTTCAGCGTGACTTCGACGAGAAGGACTACACCGGCGCGAAGAAGGCGGCCATTCGTCTGCTGGCCGAACCGGGCCTGCCGGACTGGGTCGCTGCTCCCGCCACGGAGCTTCGGAACGCGGCGCAGAAGGCGCTCGTCGGCGGTTTCACCGGCACGCAGACGAGTCCCGTGCAGAACAACGTTCGGCGTCCCGGAGGACGCGAGTGAGGTCAATCATGAAAAAGATCAGCAGCATTCTTCTCATTGCCACTTTGCTCGTGAGCAGCTGCGCGACGACGCCCTCGTCTCACATGTCGGGCACTCCTCCGACGAAGCCGGCCTCGATCAAAGATTGGATGGCGATCCAGAGCCGGGCGAAGAAGAAGGCGCTCGTCGGCGCGTTGATCGGCGCGGCGATCGGAGCCGCGACCGCCGGCGCGCTCGGCGACGATCCGTGGCGCGGTGCCGCGGCGGGCGCGCTCGCCGGCGCGATCGCGGGATTCGGAGTGGGGAAGGCGCAGGACCGGATGTACGCCGAGCGCGATGAGGCGGTGCGCCAGACGAACTACGACCGCGCGCAGGGCTACGTCGCGCGAGTCGACGAAGTGACGTTCGCTCCGCCGCATCCGAAACCGGGCGAGACGGCGACGCTCTACATCCGTTATGTCGTCGTTGGTCCCGATCCGAGCGAGGCGATCAGGATCCGCGTCTTTCGCGGCCTGAAATTCGGCGACGACTACGTCTTCGGGGCCGGTCCGAACGACTTCGTGATTCGCAACGGAGGCGGCGTCGTCGAGTCGAAGATGGCGGTCACCTTCGCGAAGACCACGCCTGAGGGAACGTACAGCGTCGAGGCGCTGCTCGAGGATCCACGCGGCCGCTTTCCGCAGGCCGTCGGCACCGGCGCGCTCTCGATCGTCGCATCCGCGCACGACCGTCGTCAGCCCGTGCTCCTGGCGGTGCGATGAAGCTCTCGCGGGAATCGATCGTGGCGCTCGAGCGCCATTTCGTCGGGACGCTGAGCGCACCGCCGCAGGTCTGGATCGAGACCACGCCGTCGCCGCGAATCGCCCTCGCGAGCGCGTCGCCGCTGCGCGCCGGAATCGATTTCTCCGCGCTCGACAGCGGCATGGTCGAGACTCCCGGCGAGGAGCGGCACGCCGTCCGCGTGTCGAATCCCGCATCCGCTCCGCTCACCGTGACGCTGCGCGGCGCGCCGAGCTGGCTGACGGCGCGATGGCGCGACAAGCGCGGGAAGAGCGTCGAGCTTGCCGCGGGCGGGAGTGCATGGCTCGATCTGAGCGCGAAACACGACGTGTTCGAGACGACGACGTTCGAAGGTCGTCTGCATCTCGAGTTGAAGGACGTGACGGGTGTCGAGCGCATGACCGTGCTCGAGGTCCGCTTCGTCGCGCGGCGCATGCATCCGCTGGGCCTCTTCGATTTTCACGGCTCGCCCGTGCCGGCGCCCTTCGATTTCGGATTCGTCGATCCCACCGCGAACCGCACGGAGATGTCTCCGGCGTATCAGATCAGGGTCAATCATCTGACTTCGATTCCGCTGCTGATCAGCTTCAGCGGTCTGCCGCCGTGGCTGACGGTTCATGTCGATGGCCGCGAGAGGCGTGGTCCGGCGGAGGGGAGGTTCTTCGAGAGAGAGGCGCCATTCGTCGCGACAATCCGTCCGATCGCATCGCCGCGTTTTCTCGGCAGGCAGATCGGCGTCGTGTACGGGCAGACGAACGATCCGCGACCGCAGTTCCGATCGTTCGAGCTGCATTTCGCGGCGTCGATTGAGCCGGCCCGGCCATTCGTCCGCGTCGCGGCGCCAGGCAGCATTGCCGTGCGAGCGGGTCGCATCGCGAGTGGTGCAATCGCACTCGAGAATTGCGGGCGCCAGCCTGCGCGCGTTTCGGCGCGCGCCGCCGATCACGCGCTCGAATTTCCTTCGCTGCCCGTCATTCCGCCTTATGCCGAGGGGCACGCCGGCACGGCGACGCTGCCGATCCGGATCGACACGTCGCGTCTTCTGCCGGGCCGTCATCACCTCGGCGTGACGATCGCCGTCGACGATGGCGAGCCGGCCGAAGTGAAGACGATCGTGCCGGTCGACGTCGAGCTCGCGGCGGAAGAGACGGCGGAAGAGAAGCCGCGCGTTCGCCCCGAGCTCGTCGCGGCACTGCTGTCGTTCCTTCTTCTCGTCCTCTCGATCATCGTCTCCGTGGGCGGCGTCTTCCGAGGTTAGCGCGATGACCACCGTGCCCGCTCCACAAACCACTCCGCGACGGAAGGCTGCAGGCGCGACCGCGCCCGCGGCTTCGCTGATGGAGTGTCGCTACTGTCATCAGTGGGAGAGCGCGGTCGACGACATGTACTGCGCTTTCTGCGGGCGTCTCCTGCTCATGGTGGAGATCGAGCCCGAGTCGCTGATGCTGATCTCGTCGCTCGCGCCGCGGCGGGAGATCGTCATCCGCAACACCGGCGCAACCACGACGCAGCTTTCGATCGTGCCGCGCGACGGCAGCGGCTTCAGCGCTCTTCGCTTCGAGCCCGCGTCGTTGTCCGTGCCGCCGAACGGCGAGGCACGCGTCGCGGTGATCCTCGATGCCGGACTACTCCCGGACGACTTTCGCGAGCGTGCCATCGACTACGTCTGCGTCGACTCGGCCGGACGCGAGCGGGCTCTCAGCATCACCGTGCGCAGCGCGCCGCGGCCGAAGCTCATCACACCGCTCATCGACTTCGGCAACGTCGAGGACGGCAGGACGGTCGAGCGTTCGCTGCAGATCATGAACACCGGCGGGACGCCGTTGCGCATCGCCACCGTCGTTGCGCAGGGAACGCCGCGACTTCGCGTGAACGGCGAGATCGCGAACATGGTCATTCAGCCGGGCGCGAAGGCCGCGATCCCGATCGTGTGGGAGGGGAAGGGCGACGTTGCCGGAAGCGATGACGCGGCGACAGGCATCCGCGTGGAATTCGGCAATTACTCGGAGGCCGCGTTCGTGCCGGTGCGCGCGCAGGTCTTTCGATACAAGCTCGATGTGAAGCCGGCATCCATCCGGATCCGCGACGCGCTCGCGAAACGCGAATACCCGACCATCGTGCGGCTCGAGAACGCCGGCACGACCGACGTCGACGTCGTGGCCATCGAAAGCAGCGATGCCTGGATCGCGGTCGTCAGTCGCGCCACGGCGTTCACGGTCCTTTGCGGCGCCTCCGCGGCCGAGCGCGCGATCGGACCGACGACGTTTTTGAAAGCGTACGAGCTCACCATCGTCTGCCGTCCGAAGGGTCTCGCGAAGGGCAAACATGCAGGGAAGGTGACGATCCGGCCGCATGGCCAGGATCCGATCGTGATTCCGGTCGAGATCACCGTCGTCATCGCGAAGGCGTACGAGGACTACATCGGCATCGACTTCGGCACGACGAACTCCGTCGTCGCCGTGATGAGCCGCAAACAAACGATCGAGCTGGCGAAGGAAGCATCAGGCGAGACGCTCATCCCGAGCGTTCTCGTCTTCGATGACGCGGAGACGTTCAAGATCGGCAGCGCGGCGCGCAGCGAGGCGCCGACCGCGCCCGATCGGACGGTCCGCTCGATCAAGCGCGTGATGGGTTACGAGAGCGAGCGGCATTTCTTCGACGTGCCGTTCTCGTCGGCGCAACTCGCGTCGCTCATCATCCGCAAGCTCGTCGAGCTCGCCGAGACGCAGCTCTTCGAGGAAACCGGACGCCACTACGAGGTTCGCCGCGCGATCATCACCGTCCCCGCGAACTTTTACGACCTGCAGATCCACGACGTCCTCGAGGCCTGCAGGGCGGCGGGTCTCGACGTCGAGGCCGAAGGCGTCAGGCGCGCGGAGAAGCGCGGGCGCGCCGCCGTCGGCGAGAGCATCAACGCCGGAGTGATTCTCGACGAGCCGTCGGCCGCGGTTCTCTACTACACCGACCTCCTTCAGCGGACTCGCGGCGACGACGAGATCTCGCGGGCCATCGCCCGCCCGGCGGGACTGAAGCTCCTCGTTTTCGATTACGGCGGCGGCACGCTGGACGTCTCCGTCGCGAGCGTCTCGCGCGTCGCGGACGGCGGGACGGGTCTGCGCATCCTCGCGAACATGGGCGACAACGCCATCGGCGGCGACACGATCGATCTGATCCTCATGCGCGAGCTGCTGCGCCGCTGCAGCGAGGAATCGAACGGATTCGTGTTCGACACGAAGCTCATCGAGGACAACTTCCGCGACATCGAGGCGCGCTGCGATCGTGAAGGATGGTCGATGACGACGTGGCGCGAGGTCCTGAGTGCCCGCAGCCGGTGGAAGGACATCGCCGAGTCGATCAAGAAACGCGCCGCGGAGCCGAAGCAGGCGCAGGTCGAGGTGATGCCCGACCTCATCGTGCGGGTCGTCGACGGCGCGCTCGTGAAGGCGCCGAAGAGCGTCCGCATCGACGCGCCGCCGTCCGACGTGATCGCCGCGCTTCTGCAAAACGTCCTCAAGCGCTGCGGTGAGCTGATCGACTCCGCGCTGGCGCTCGCCGGCGTCGCACACGACGAGATCGACTACATCCTGCATACCGGCAGGCAGAGCATGCTGCCGCACATTCGCGATGCGGTCCGCGAGCGATTCCCGAAGCTGGGACGCGGATGCGACATCCTCGAGGAAGAGCACCTCAAGTACTGCGTCGCGAAAGGCGCCGCGCTCTACGGCGCGCTGCGCGGAGGACTCTCCGCGACCGAGGCGCGCATTTACTTTTTGAACGAGGGCCGCCGGCTTCCGCACAGCTACGGCGTCGAGAAACGCGGAATCGCGATGCGCGCCGAGTTCGAGGAGATCATTCCGCGGGGCACGACGTACCCGCTCGAGATCACGCGCAATTACCCGCCGGAACTGATTCCGCCCACCGGCATCCTCAATCTCAAGTTCTACCAGAACAGCGGCGCGAGCAAAGCGATCGCCGGTAATCCCGACATCACGCTCCTCGGGCGAATCTCCATCGACACGAACGAGGACGATCGGCCGGGATGCGATGTGACCCTCGCCATCGGTCCGAACCGGACGCTGGACATCCTCGCCGACGGCAAGCGCGTCGAGATCGATCGCGCGCAGCTGCACGAGGAAGAAGGGTGGTCGGGATGAGCGCGTCGCGAGCGCAACTGATCGTCGACTGCGGCGGCCGCATTCTCACGTCGCTCGTCGTGACGAAGGACGGCCAGCGCCTGCCCGTCAGTCAGGAGATCCGGCAGGTCGCGACGCGACACGTTCCCGCGGGCATCGTGTTCGACTCGCGCGCCGCGTCGGATTCGGAGCTCAGCTGGGAAGAGCTGCTGGAGTCGATCGAAAAGGCCGGCGCGCATAACTTCTTCCAGCGAGCGCGCCGCATCGGCCTGCGCCGGATCTGGGACGCCGGGACCGAAGGCGTGCTGCTCGCGTCGCCGCTCGCGGTGCTGTCTTCGCCCGAGGCGCTCTCGGACTCGGTGGCCCGCGCGTCGCTCGCGCCGGTTGGTTTCGCATTGCTCGAAGCCCTGCTCGAGCCGGTGTTCGCGTTTCTCTCCGCGCGATCGATGAAAAGCGCGGACGTCGATCCGATTCTGGTTCTGCCATCGAACAGCGGCCGAATCGCGCGACTCGTGCTTCAAAAGATTTTTCGCCGGCGCGGTTTTCCGCGGCCGGTCATCGTGCCGCGCGAGATTGCGGCGGCGATGGCTCTGACCGACGGTCTCGCCACCGAGTGTGTCGTCTGCGACGTCGCGGACGACGACCTGCGTCTTTCGAACATTCACGTCGAGAAGGACGAACGCGTGCGCAGGTTCCGCACGCTCTCGTCGCAGACCATCAGCGGGATCGGCTGGAATCACTGGATGCAGCGCATCGCGGCCGCGATGCGCGAGCGCACGGCAACCGTCGACCGCGCGATCACGGCGATGCTCGGCGGATTGCCCGGTTCAGTCACGTACGGTTCGCTCGAGAAGGTTCTCAATGCGAACTGGATCGACGTCCAGCGCAACGACATCGCCGACCGCCTGAGCGGCTGCGGCGGAGCGCCGATGATCGTCGCCGGCGCGGTGTTCGCGATCGATGCGATTCGCGCCCTCATCACTTCGTTCGGCGAGCCGTGCGAGTCGCTCCCGCCGCTCGAGGCGCCGATCCTCGACCGGCTCGTCGAGAGTGTGGCGTCGGCAATCCGCTGGCTGCGCGAAGACGCCGCGCGCAGCATCGTGATCGAGCGCTGCGGCAGTCTGCGCATCGACACCTTTCGCGGCGAAGCGTTCGAGATCGTTCCCGAAGCGCAGCTGCCGGCCGGTGGCGAGAGCTGCGCCGTCGAGCGCGAGTTTCGATTCGCCGGCGGCGCCGAGGAGTCGTTCCTGCTGCACATGCTGTGGGGGTCGGACGTCGCGACGGCCGGCAACGCGACGCTTTGCGCCGCGCCTCTCGAGCTCACCGCCGAGCCGCGCGGAGATCGTTTGCTGCGCGTCGGTGTGCAACTGCGCCGCAGCGCGGACGGGCGGCGGATGCGGGGAACGATCGAAGCGCGTCTCGCGTCCGGCGGCGCGTCCGTGCGCGAGCGCTTCGTCGAGGAAGTCCTGAGGAGAATGCCATGAGACCCATCGCCGTCGGTCTGCTCATCGCCGCTCTTTGTTCGACGAACGTCGCCCTCGCGGCGTGCGCGGTCGCGAAGCCCTTCATCGAGAAGCTGAATGCCGGCGCGGATCCGGGCGCATTTCCGGACGCGAGCGGCTGCGGCAACGAATTCGAAGCCGATCTCACTACCGCGCTCGTTGCCTTCATCGAGAAGAACCCGCCATCGAAGGTGAAGGTCGTCGTCGCGACGATCCGGGACTGGCACAGGACGCAGCAGCGCAAGTCGCCATTCGAATCCCTCGCAAAGGACGTTGCGAAGAGTCTCGCGGCGAAGGGAAAGACGTTCACGCTTCCGGAAGCGACCGACAAGTACGCGCTGCTCGACGGTGTCCATCTCTTCGCGGGATTGACTGAGCCGGCAACACCGCAGGTGGTCAAACCAACGACTCCCATCGCAGCGCCGCCACAACCGCGACTGCAGCCTCCCGTTCCGAAGAAGGTGCCCGCGCCTCCGACGGAGACTCTTCTCTGGATCGCGGCAATCACCGGCATCGTCACGATCAGTCTCGTCGCATCGCTCGTCATCGCGACGTTCGTTTTCAAACCGAACGCGGAGCTCGTGAAGCGTCTCGAAGCGGTCAGCAACGGCATCAACGATTTGAGGAACGCCGTTCGCGCATCCGCCGACAAAGCGGACAGGGATCATCAGACGTTCGCGGCTGATCTGAAGCACTTCGCCGAGAATCTCGACGCGCAATTCCTGAAGCCGGCGCATCTCGCGCCGCTGTCCGCGTCGATCGTGGATCTCCGGCGCGAAGTCTCCGTCATCGGCAGCGCACCGGCCGCGGATCAGGTCGTGATGCCGTCGCGCAGCAGCGTTGTTCTCGAGCGCGAAGTGCTCGCCGAATCGTGGAAGAACTTCTGCAACAACAAAGAGCTCTTCGCCGCGTACGAAAACGCGAAGCAGTCGGATGGCTGGCAGCAGGTCGATGCGCTGTTCGACGGCCTCGCGCGTTACGTCCCCGACGATCTGAAACCGACCCTCGAGGCAGTGCTCGCACCGGCCCGCGACTACGGCAATCTCGTGCGCCGTCTGCAGCTCGTTCCGCGCCTCGTCAGCGATGAGCTGCCCGACGCGGGATCGGAGGCGAAGGAACTGCTGCGCACGCGCGATCTCGCGCAGGCGCTCGCTGCCGCACACAACGGCGGTGTCGAGCGTCTCCGCTTCCGCCTGCGCGCGTGGGTGACGGATTCGTTTCTCGGGTTCGCCGATCTCTTTCTGCAGCACTACCAGCAGGCGCGGATGGAAAACCGCGACGCCGGGATGGAGCCCGGCGTCGAGATCGTGCGGCGCGTCCTGCGCGTCGCCGCGCTCGAGCCGATCGACGTGAAGCTCGGCGAGACGCCGTTCGACAGCGCGCGCCACGTCGGGCGGTCGATGTCCAGCGATACGCGTTTCCCTGATGGCGTGATCACCGCCGTCGTGCGGAATGGATTCGTCGAAGGCGGGCAGCACGTGATCCGCCAGCCTGAAGTGATCGTGAACCGCCTGCGATGACCGGAGAATGACGTGAACTGTCCCTACTCCGAAAAGAACTGTCCTCCCGATCTCGCCGCGAATGTCGAGAGCTGTCCGGGGTGCGGTCAATTCCTCAGGAACTGCCCGCGATGCGCGGCGCCGAATCGCGCGTTCGCGAATTTCTGCCGTTCGTGCGGTGCGACGCTCCCGGCCGGCGCTGGCGACTGGCTCGCGTACAAGGGAAGCGCGCGCCGGCTCGGCGTCAACAGCGGATGTCCGGAACCCGATCGCGCCGTGGCGGTCCAGTTCTCCGATGTGCTGAAACTGCGCCTCGGCGATTCGTGTCGCGCTCTTCTCGGCTACGACCGTCATCTCATCGCCGTCTCGCAGAGCGGCGCGGTCGAGATCTGCGATGCGCGGCGTCCGTCGAGTGTCCGGCGGTTTCAGGCGCAGGGTCCGATCAGCGCGGAGCCGTGCATCGATCGCGGCATCCTCTACCTCGGCTCGCACGGTCAGCTCGCCGCGTACTCGCTGGGAGCGGCCATGCTCGGCGCACCGCGAACGCGACCGCTTTGGCAGGTTCCGTTGTCCGGTCCTCCGGTGCAGGCACTGACGGTGATCGGCAGCCGCCTCTATCTCACCGTCGCGGTCGACGGTCGCCGCGAGGTTCAGGTCATCGATCGAGTCGATGCACCGCGTCCGGCGGCGCGATCGATTCAAACGGCGGCGCGAGTCAGCTGGATCGCCGGCGACACCGCTGCCGGCAAGGCGGTTTTTCTCAGCGAGGACAACGGGCATGGCGTTCATCTGCGCACGATCGGCGAGGATCACGACGTCGCGCACGCGGTCTCGCTGCACGCGTTCGCCGAGCATCCGATCGCCTACCTCGGCGGCAAGGTCTTCGGCATCTTTGGCGATGCACGCCGTCTGTATCGGATCGACGCCGCGAGCGGCGCGGTCGACGAGCCGCTCGAGGACGACACACAGTTCTTTTCGCTGACGCACGACCGTGACTTCGAATGGGATCGCGACGGCGTGCGCATCGACACGCGCGGCGTGCTGTTCTCGCGCATCGGCGTCAGAGACTCCTTCTCGCATGTCGACCGCGCCGCCAGGTGCTCGCCGGTGATCATGCAGGGGAGGGCGGCGGCAGTGGGGATGGAGGATGGACGCGTCCTTCTCTACGACCTCCTCCACCCGCCGAAACACGAGGTGTGGCGTCCCGGATCGGACGGCACTGTCCCGATCACCGCGCTCGCCTCGTTTGGTCCATACATCGCCGCCGGCAATGCGGCGGGCGTCGTCGAAGTCCGCGAGTTGCGGCTTCAGGAAGGCACGCCATGAGACGCGTGAACGTCTGTCTTCTCGTTGTCGTCGCCGCGCTGCTCGCTCGAACGGGCGACGCCGCAATCACCGGCGACGGGAGCCCGATTCCGGTTCGCATCCTCTACGACAACTCCGGGAGCATGTATCCCGGTTACACGCCTCCGGGATCGCCCGGCCGCCGGACAAAAGCGGATCTCGGCGTGCACTACTTCCACGAGTACCCGCAATTCCGTCAGTGGCTCAACGACTTCGTTCGACTGCAGGGTCGCGTCGATGCCGGATCGGTCGGCATGTGGACGTTCACTTCCGGCCAGTCCTTCGCGCCTTCGGACATCAAACAGGTGCACGCCGAGGTCGCGCCGCGCGATTTCAGCATCGACTCGGCGATGCAGCACTTTCCGACGACGACGGGACAGAACACTTTTCTCACCGAAACGCTCGTCGAGTTCACGCGCGGCTACACGGGGCTCGTGTGGCTCGTGACCGACAACATCGTCGAGACCGGGACGGGCGAGCCGGAGGCTGGCGTCGCGCGGTTTTTCCGAACGCTCAATGAGCGGCCGGAGTTTCGGGCGGTGCATCTGTACAAGTACACGTTCGCGGACGAGGCGACGGGACAGAGAGCGGCGCTTGCGGTCTACGCGATTCTCGTTTCACCCGGACCGGTCTCGAGCGCCGCGCTCGTTCATTACGACCGGAAATTCGAAGAGGACATGCGCAATGCCGAAGGGGCGGCCGGGCGTCTCTTCCCCGGCGGCGAGCACCTGAAACTGAAGGATCTTCGCGTTGGCGCCATCGAGCTCAGGGCGACGCTCAAGCTGCATGTCGAGAAGCCCGGAAACGAGATCTACAAGGAAGGCGACCTCGCTCGTCTCGATCTCGACGGAACGATCAAAAGCTATCTCACCCACCATTCGGTGACGTCCGGTCAATACGCCCTGTCGATCGTCACGCCGATGTTGCCGGCAGGCGCGGCGCGCCGCGATTTCGGCGCGCAGCCTCTCGCGGGGGAGATGTTCGATTCGTCGTCCGGCGAAATCCTGCGCGAGATTCAGCCGGGCGAGACGCTCCCGGTGACCGCGGTCCTGAAGTCGAAGGAGCCGATTCGACTCGCGCCGCACGGTCTCGGGCAGCGACTGCGCCTCGCGTTGAAGATCGCGGAGATCGATTACGCCGGAACCGTTCGGATGACGTTTACGGACGTGCACGTCCGCCTGCGGCGCGAGCACATGGCCGGCATTTTCGGCATCGACCAGGCCTCGCGCATTTTTGATTTCCAGGACGTGCCGACGCTCGACGTCAATCCGAGCGAATCGCCGGTTGGCTTCCGCCTCCGCACGTCGATGAACCGAGGATGGGTGCTGCTCGCGATCGTCGCGTTGCTCGGGGCACTCGTTGGAGTGGCCGTGTTTGCGCTCACGCGCACGCAGTTGTTCGACGTGAAGGTGGGAGCCGCGGCTTCGGAGCCGGTGGCGCTTGCGAGGATGCGCTCGCACTCGGTGAAGCACGGATCCGACGTGCTCGGCAATCTCTCGCGTGACTTCAGCGGCGCATACAGATTCACGGCGACGACCGGCAACGCGGCGATCACCGTCACACCCGCCGCGGGTGAGGCGGACGCGTGGGATTACCGCGTCAGGACCGGCGCAGCCGGCCGCCTGACGATCAGGCCGCGCGGTAACGCGAAACGCGCCCGATCCGGTCCCTCAGGCGGTCAGCCGCGACCGCCCTCGCTCCCGAACACCGTCAACCACGCTCCGCCGCCGCGCATGACCATCGGTGGCCGCCGAACCTGAACGAAAGGACGCAAGCCATGAACGTAGACGTGCTGTATCCATTTGTCGTCGCACAGACGACCACTCCGACCGTCTCACAGATCGACAATCCGATCCTGCGATACGGCGCGATCGCGCTCGTGATCGTGATGATCTGGTACGTGCTCTACAAGGGCGCGTATCCGTTCTTTCTTCGCTATTACCGAGACGAGTTCTGCAAGACCATCTTCTGGCAGCTCTTCTTTCTCTACACACTCACCTGGGCTTTCGTGTCTTTGTACGTAGTGGTGGACGTCGGCTTCTACTGGGGTTGGCTGCCGTGGGGAGCGTGTTTCCTCATGGCGTGGTGGCTGATCGCCGGTCTCCTGCTGTTGCTGCGGCGCAGGCCCGCATAAGACGAAACGCTTACAGGAATCGAAACCATGAGCCTCGACCAGGTCCAGATCCAGCCCAACAGCCTCTCCGCGAAAAAAGACACTGACAAGCCGGTCGGTCCGACGCTGATGATCGGACTGGGCGGCACCGGCAAGGAGATCCTCCTGCGCCTTCGGCGGAAGATCGTCGAACGCTATGGATCGCTGTCCCGATTGCCGTTCCTGCAGTTCATGCACGTCGATACCGACACGACCGCCGCGGCGCAGGAGCAATACGACCTTCGCGGCGGCGATGATCCGCTGCACAGCGAGGTCCGCTTCAAGCCGATCGAGCGCATCGATCTGACGATCGACGGTGGAACCGGGAAGTACGTCGAGCACATCAACAACTTCCCGAACATCAAACGCTGGTTCTCGACCGACGGCAAGATCGCCGCGCTCGGCAATCTCGGCGCCGGCGCCGGTCAGGTGCGCATGGCCAGCCGTCTCGGATTCTTCCACGCCGAGAACTTTCGCCAGATCACCGGCCGCCTCGAGCAGTGCAAGGGCCAGCTCCGCGACGCCGCGATTCTTCAGCAGTCGGCGCGCCTCGGTTTCTCGTTCAATCCCGAGAGCATGAGCGTGATCATCATCGCGTCGCTCGCCGGCGGCACCGGCAGCGGCACATTCCTCGACATGGGATTTCTCGCCTCGCGCTATTTCCCGAATGCCGAACGGGTCGGAATCCTCCTCCTGCCCGGCTTCTTTACCGGCTACGCGGGCGGCGAGCGTGTGCGCGCGAATGGTTATGCCGCGCTCATGGAGCTGAATCACTACGCGTTCGGCCACGCCTTCACGGCCGACTGGGACGGCGTCCGCACACAGAGCCTTCCTCCTCCGCCCTTCACCAACACGTACCTGATCGACGGCCAGAACGAAGCGAACCTCGTCATCGGATCGTCGGGAAAAGAATACGACGCATACCGACTCGTGGCCGAGGCTTTGTTTCAGGACTATTCGATCGGCGAGTTTGCGGGGATGAAGCGCGCGACGCGCGTCAATCTCGAGAACTTCAATCTCAACGTCTACACGCACAACTTCCTCAACGAGGCGCTGCGCCGCAACAGCGGCGACACGCACAAGAGCATCGTCGGCGACACCTATCCGACGCGCTTCGGTTCATTCGGTCTCGCGACGATCTCCTTTCCGACCGAGCGCGTGCAGAGCGCCTGCGCCTGCCGCGTCGCATCGCGGATTCTCGATTACTGGGAGAAGAGCGCGGTCGAGGATCCGCTCGATCGGCTCTTCACCACCTTCCTGATCGACGAGCAGGTGAAGTTCGCGCAGGGACGCTATGAGCGCCGCGACGGCGGAGGCATCGTCGGAGGGAACGACATCGAAGAGGCGCTGCTCGTTTACGACAGCGGCGGCGGCAGGACGTTCTCGAGTTTTCTCTGGCAGAAGGCGCAGTCGGCGCGCGCCGAGCTCCAGGCCGTGCCGAACGGCGAGAAAGCGGCGCGCCTGACGGCACTGCGCAATGAGCTCGACCTCTTCCTCGCTCGCGAGGATTCCGAGCGTCCCGAGGAGTGGGGCGTGGGCATTCGCCTGCTCGAAACGAACATGCGGTCGTACATCGATCGAGTGAAGGCCGGCATCGAGACGAAGGCCGCCGAGCTCTCCAACGACGCGCATTACGGCGTCAATTACACGCTGTCTCTCCTGCAGGAACTCAAGAACCTGCTGACGAACGATGTGTACTGGTACGAGAAGCATTTCGAGGAACAGATTCCCGCGTGCCGCGACAACGTTCAGTACTACGCGCACGAGCTCGATCAGCTGCAGATGGACCTCGCGCGGCACGAGCGCGAGAAGCTGTTTCGTGCGGCCGATCTCCTGCGCGACTACGAGAAGCTCGTCGGCGACGACGGCGACGAGGACCGGGGCGCGTTCTTCAATCACTTCATCGCTCGCGTGAACAAGCAGGTGGCAAAGCGCGGCCGCCAGGTCTGCGAGGAGATCGATCGCTTCCTCGGCGCCGACGATCCGACCGGCGAGGGACTCATCGGCCGTTACTACGACCTGCTCGCCGGCTTCACGAAGGTGAAGGAGCGTCTCCAGGCGAAGGGCAGCTATTTCACGAAGCCCGAGAAATCGGAGCTGATCCTTAGTCTCTATCGCGACGGCGACGTCGACGAGTGGTATCGCACCTGGATCGGCGAGGGCGCGGATGAGACGCACGTGCTCAAGACGCTCGGCAACGAAATCCTCACCTCGATTTTCAACGTCCGCACCGTTACGGAAGCACTCGCGCACATCCAGCGCACGCCGGCCGAAACAGTGGAGGCGCGCATCCTCGAGCACTGCCGCGAATACGTCGCGTCCCAGAAGAAACAGCCCGAGGCGCTGACGCTGCTCAATGATCCGAATCGATTCAGTCCGCAGCAGCGCAATGAGATGGTCCGCCAGGCGTATCGCCTCAGCAAAGTGTGGCTCGCGCGCGGAGAGGGCGGGCTGGAGCACACCGGCCTGCCGCCCGTGCGGCCGGATCAGCGTCCCTGTCTGATCGGAGTCGACACCGGCAACACGCTTCGCGAAAAAGACTTTCGCGACCTCGTGACGCAGATTCAGTCGCCAGGCGACACGCCGCCGAGCTTCCAGAGCATCGGCGAGAAGCACCGCGGCATGATCGTCTTCTATCACGAGCTCGCCGGCGTCCCGGCGTTCTATCCGAGCTCGGTGACGGCGCCGCGCGGTTTGCGCGCGGCCTATGACGCATATGCGGAGAAGGAAGACCTGCACACGGACAAGAATCGTTTCCAGTTCAACGATCTGATTCCGAAGCAGACCCTCGAGGCGCGCCAGTACGCCGATTCGCTTCGCGCCTTCGTCCTCGCCCGCGTCCTCGGACTTCTGCGCGTTCGCGAGATCGGCAGCGAGGCCGAGACTCCGGTCTTCCGCTACAGCTACACGCGATCCGACAGGATCACGGTCGAGGACGTCGACCTCGGCGACGAGGACCATGCCGTCGACTATCTCTATCGCGACCGCCGCAGCGAGCACCTCACCGACCGGCGGATCCTGCTGCAGATGATCGACAGCAGCATCGACACGCTGCGGAAGAACCGCATGCTCCCCGTCTACGGCGTTCTTCTCGAGTTCTATCTCAATAAGGTCTATCCGCCGCACAAGATGGTCGGCCTGGGCATGCCGCAGGACATGACTCTCACGCAGTACTCGCCCGAGTACGCGGTGCTGCACGAAGAGCAGTCGCGTCTCGCTCGTGTCCTCGGGGACGCGGCGGAGCAGAAGCAGTTCCGCAGCGCCGTCGAGACGCTGATGGGCAAGCGACAGGGTGCCGAGATGTCATGGGGCGACTTCCAGAAGGCGCTTCAGCATTACTGCAAGGTCGCGGGACAGTATCCGGAGCACAGCGACGACTCGCTCGTCTATCAGCGTACAGAGTGGCGCGATGTGTTCGCTCTCGACCTGGCGACGATCGATAAGAACGTCGCGAAGGAAACGGCACCGCCGCCGCCGCGCGCCGTGACGCCGGTCGTGCACACGGACAACCGTTTCGGCGATCGGCCCTGTCCGAATTGCGCGAAGGCCATCGACCGCCGCGCGACGTTCTGCCGTCATTGCCGGCAGACGATCGCGCACGCCACCTGTCCGCATTGCGCCGAGCCGCGGGTGCCCGGGGATCTCGAGCTGTGTTTCAAGTGCGGTCTGCGGATGCGCGAGGAGGAGCAGGTCGATTGTCCGCAGTGTTTCTCCTGGCGCGGCTATGCGAGTCAGTTCCCGTGTCCGCATTGCGGATTCGATCCGAAGGCGGAGCCTGTAGCGCCTCCCGTTGGCTCACCGACGTTGAACATCAGATCGGAGCCGGTGGGCGGCGGCAGCGCGGGCAGCAGTCCATCCGCGTCCGCGGCGGAATCGGCGACCGCGGTGCTGGAAGAGACGCCGCCCGTCGCGAGCCTGATGCAATGCCCGATCTGTTACTCGATGGTGGAGCCGGGCGTGCGCTGCTCCGTTTGTCAGAGCCCGCTGGAGATCTGAGGAGACAAGGCCATGACGCGCAATGTGCCGGCTCGCGCCGCGATCGTTCTGTTTCTGTTGTTTTTTCTCGGCCTCGCCGTGACGCTGTTCGCGTTCATCGATCTTCGCTGGACGCACTGGGTCTTCACCACGGCGAGCGTGCTCGGGCCGGGTCCATCGAAGCATGACGCGGCGCCGGTCGATCCGAATGACGTCCAGCGTCTGCGGAAAAGCATCCTCAATGTGCGCGTCGATCAGTGCGGCAGCGTCAATGAGGCAGTGGGCACGGGCTTCGTCGTGAAGGCGGGATACGTCGCGACCGCCGCGCATGTGCTGGGCAACAGCCGAAGCTGCAATGGCGCGATTCGATTGATCGATTCCGGAGGTCTCGAGCACAACGCGACCATCGTCGACGTCAACGACGCGGACGATCTCGCGATTCTTCGGCTTCCGGACATGTCCCTTCCCGCACTCTTACTGGCTGATGCGGCGCTCTATGAATCGCCGGGCGCGATGGCGCGACTGGTCACGATTGGCTATCCGCTCGAATCCGAAGGCGCGTCGGCGCCGGACAGTGCGGCGATCTCCGGCGAGGGAAGTCTCTCGCGCTACGACCACGATCGAAACGTCTTCGTCACGTCCGGACTCAATCTCAACCCCGGCAACAGCGGCGGACCGATCTTCGTGCGCGACAACTGGACCGTCCTCGGCATCGCGCGATCGAAGCTGCCCAACGCCGTTGGCGACGGCATCGGCTTCGTCGCGTCAATCCGCGCCTTCGAGAACTTCTTCCGCCACGCGACCGGAGAGGAGCTTCGATGACCAGCGAACGCAAAGAGGGCCGGCCGCGTCTGGTGCTCATCCTGATGATGGTCCTCGGCCTCGGAGTTCTGAGCATTCCATTCTTTCTCACGCCTCCCGCGTATCTCGACTTCACCGTCCGCGACGCCGTATTCGCGTCGGATCTGAGCGGGCAGCAGCTCGTCATCACCGACGACACGACGGGGAAGCGAGTCACGGCCGAGATTCAGAAGGTGAGCGGCGATTTCATCGCGCGCATCGGACGGATCAACAGCGGCAGGAATGCATTCACCGCGCGCATGGAGGGCTACAAGCCGAGCACCTCGCATGTCGATGCCGCGGCGCTGCAGAACGTGCGCGTTCCCGTCGATCTCACGCCGACGTTCGGCAGACTGGAGCTGACTCCCGTCGACGCCACGCAGCGCGACGAAGCGGTCGACGCGATGGTCCGGGAAGGCAATCGCGCTCTCACGCGCGTCCCCCAACGCGTGATTGCGATCAACCTCCCGCCGGGAAGACATCGGCTGGCCGCGCAGGCGTCCGGCTTTTGCGGCACTGAGCGCGAGTTCGAGGTGCAGGAGGGGAAGGTGACGAAGGCGCCCTTCCCGCTGTCGCCCGATCTGAAGGGCGATGAGATCGCGCGTTTCGTTCTCGGCTGGGACAACGAGCCGCGCGATCTCGACTCGCACTTTCGCAAGCTCGGCGTGATTCAGCTGCTGAATCCGACGCATGTCTTTTTCAAACAGAAGGACGGCTCTCTCAATGGCGTCCCGTTCGCGCGTCTCGACGTCGACTGGCAGGTGCCCGGACGCTACGAGACCGTGACCGTGCGCGATACGGCCGCGGGCGAGTTCGAATATCTGATCGACCGCTATGCCGGCGAGGGAACGATCAGCGACGCGAACGCGACGGTGCAGCTCTATCTGCGCGGCTGCGAGGTCAGGACGTTCAGACCACCGGCCGGATGCTCCGAGCGCGTCTGGGCAGTCGGAAACCTGCGCAACGTCAATGGTCGCGTGGACTGGCTGGACCGTGGAACCTGTGACGAAGCGGAGGCGTGGCGGCTGGGTGTGAAGACAGCTGTGGAATGAGCGCGAGCGCGTTGATCGCCTTGTTCCGCCGTGCGCCCAGGCGTGCGGCGGGAGGACTGATCGGTGCGGTGATCCTCGTCGGCGGGCTGCTCGATACCTGGAACAATGCGAGGAGTCTGATCACACCGGTCAGGACTTTCGTCATCACCGCGATCGTGCTCGCCGCGGCCGTCTGTTTGTGGTTCTTCCGCAGAAATGCACGCTACGCGATCATGCCGAAGACGGCATTCACGCTCGCCGGCGTGGTCGTGGTCGCGTGGATGCCGCGCATCGCCGACGTATTTTCCGGCGACCGTCCCCAGCGTCCGCCGTCGGTCATGCATCGCCGCGTCTCTCAGTTCGTGCCCGACGTCCGGCCGCGCGTTTACATGCTGATGGTCGACGTGTCGGCATCGTTGAAAGACACCGACGTCCGGCAGGCTGTCGCGAATTACGTCGGCAATACGAACAACAAGGTTCGTATCGGCCTCGGCATCTTCGCGCAGCGATTTACTCCTCTCATGCGGCCGAGCGTGCTCCCGGCATCGGCGTACACTCGCGCGCTCGAGCACCTTCCGGTTGCGAATTGCACGCACATCTACGAGTCGATGCTGGACGCGCGCGGTTACCTGAGCGGCTACGACCGCGAGAAACGCCGGCTCGTTCTCTTCACCGACGGCAACGAGTTCCCATGCACTGACGAGCGCCCGCACGATTGGGCGTTCGAGCGCGACTTTCCAGGCTACGAGCTCGACATCGTGATGCTCGGCAGGGCCAACATCGGGGAGATGAAGCGCCTCTTCCCGCGTGCGCACTTTGTTCGTTTGTCGGAAGAGAAGACGGTTGTTCGATAGAACCCTGACGATGAGTGCGGGTTGACACCCGCCCGCGCGGGACCGATGTTCCGCCCATGCAGAAGTCCGTACGCCCGGCAGCGTCGGTTCAACGGCGCGACGCGTCGTCGGAGGTCTCGCGCGTGCTGCGATCGTTCGGATCGCCGCTGGACGCGGAAACGCGGATGCGGATGGAGACGCGTTTCGGTCACGACTTCTCACGCGTGCGCGTTCATACCGACGATCACGCCGCCGAATCGGCGCGCATGCTCGAGGCGAGCGCGTACACGGTCGGGTCTCACGTTGCGTTCGGCGAGGGACGATTCGAGCCGCACACGCGCGGCGGACAGGAGCTCATCGCGCACGAGCTCGCGCACGTCGTGCAGCAATCGAATACCGGAGCGGCGATGGCGGGGGAGCCGCTCGCAATGAGCGCGGCCGGCGATCCGTTCGAGAGATCCGCGTCCGATGCAGCGCATGCGATGGGAGCGGGACATCCGATTCCGGCGCTGGCCGGCGGCATGCCGCCGATGCTGCAGCGGCAGCCGCTGAAGCCGGAAGAGCAGGCGACGAAAGCGCTCGAGGGCGGGCCGAAGACCGACAAAGGAGAGTTCGGGAAATCGAAGACCCGCCGGGCGAAGATCGACAAGGCGAAGACGGCAATCACCCGAGTGACGATCCCCGTCCAGCAGAACAACAAAGGCGTCCGCGGTCTGACGTCGCGCGATTTTCAATCCGAATTCAGGAAGTGTCCGACCTCGCGCAGCGAAGCGGGTTTGCCGTCCGCCTTTCTTTGCGCCACGGAACAGATCACCGCTCCGAAGGTTGCGTCCGACGATCAGGCGGCGCTCGACACGAACGTGCGCGTGGTGTTTCAGGGAGGCGCGACGAGCGGCAAGGCGTTCGTGTCCCAGGCGGACCTGCCATGGGAGCTCACGACGGCGGGATTCCTCGACATCGACGCCATCGATTCGAAGATGCTGACTCCCTACGACAATCACGAGAAGGGTCACCGCACCATCGCCGTGGACATCCTGCAGCGCCTTGCACCGATGCTGCAGGCGGATCTCGACGCGGCGTTGCCGACGAAGGCGAAGCCGCTGACGAAGTCGGGCGGCGGCTGGGGACAGCAGGCCGTGAACGCGATCATCGCCACCATCGACAAAATCACGAAGCGCTATGAGACATGGTTCGCCGAGCTCGCGGATCGCGCCGACGCCGCGTGGGACAAACAGGAGGCGAAGACGTTGTCCTCGATCGCCACCGCGGTGAAGGCGAAGCAACAGCGCAGCGGCGGCGTCCCGCCGGTCAAAGATTAGGCGCTGCGTGGTATCGGTCTCGCACCGGCCGCCGCCGCGCAAGTCGCTCATTCCGACCGTGCTCATCGCGCCGGCGGTCGGGTGGGCGGAGGGCAACGCGCAGGGCCGGCCCGTCGGCCTTGCGGTCGACAAGGCCGGCGCGCTGCTCGTTGCGGATGATGTGGGAAACGCGGTGTGGCGCGTCACGCCGCGATGACAAGCGTCATCGCGAAGGAACCCGCACGGTCACGGTCGGATCGAAATACGACTGCGCTGCGCCGGACAGCGTGACCGGTCCGTCGATGATCGTGTTGTCGGTCGCGAGGATCTGCGCGAAATGCGAGGCGTTCGTGCTGCGCAGACGGCTCTGCAGCGGCGGGCTGACGTCGGGGAACGCCGCGACGATGATCCTTCCGAAGTAATCGGCGACGTTCGCGGGAGTGCTGCTGAGGAAGCTGACGGTCTGGCGAGATCCGAGAATCTCGACCGTGCCCTGATCGAAGGCGACGAGCTGTCCCGTGAAATCGCCCGCGCCGACGAGCACCACAGTCGCGCCGCCGACGGCCTGGGCCGCGGCGCCGGTGACCGTCATGCTGCAGGGATGCGCGGTCGCGAGGCTCACGCAATCGAGATCGGCGATCGTTCCGCCGTCCGTCGCGGCGATGCCTCGGCCGCCGGTGACGACGCTGTCGAGCAGCGACACGATCGCGCCGCGATTCGCGAGCACCGCGAAACTGCTGCCGCTGATGTCGCACGCGGTGCAGAACAACTGAGAGTCGGTCACGCCGATGGCGCGCCCGGCGTTGTTCGCGAACGTCAGACCGCTGGCCGTGACGTTTCCGTCCAGCGTGACCTGCAGTCCGATGCCGTTGTTCTCGAAACGGCAATTGACGAACGCCATGTTCGCGCCGCGGACCGATACCGCCGCCGCTGCGGCGTCGTTGAACGACAGGTTCTGAATCGTGCCTTCGACCGGACCGCGAACGATGAGCGACGGCGTCGAAGGCGCGAGAGGCCGAATGCCGTCGAGTGACGGTGAATTGATTCCGCGCAGCGAGACATCCTTGTCGCGGATCAGAACATTCTCGATGCAAATGCCGCTGATGAGAATCTCGATCGGGCTCGGATTTCCATCGACGGCGTCCTGAATCTTCTGCCCCGCGCCGCAATTCACCGAGACCGTGATCGGCGCCGGCCGCGCCGCGTTCACACTCTGCTCCGGAATCTCCGGCGGAGTCCAGACCTGCGCCGTGGCCTCTGCCACGACGAACAACATGAGACACACGTAACCTGCAAACCGCATGAACTTCTCCTTCTTCTTTTTCCTGTGGGACCGCCTACATACGCGCGAGGCGGTCAACAGGATTCATGGAAGGAGAAGATCACTTCATGCCGTTGCGCAGTTCCTCGACGTGCACCGCTTTGACTTTCGTCGCCGCGGAGATCGGTGAGTCGGTGAAGGTCACGGGCGTCATGCCGACCGATGTTCGCGCCTGCGTCAGTGCGGTGCGCAGTTCCAGCCAGTGCACCGATTTGACCGGTGTTCCGGCGCCGATCGTCGGATCGGTGAATGTCGCCGGCGCGAGGCCGCCGGCGGCGCGCATGGCGTTGACGGCCTGGCGCAATTCGGTGAGATGGATCGTTTTCACGCGCGTCACCTGCGCGATGAGCGGGTCGTCGGTGAAGAAGAACGTCATCGCGGAGTCGGGCTTCGTGAAGAGCGACGTCCCGAGAGTCGGATCGACGGCGCGCACTTTGTAAACGTACGCGCCTCCCGCGGCGACGGCGTTGCTGAAGCTCGTCGACGAAATCGTTGCGATCGTGACGAATGGGCTGCCGGACGCCGCGCGCACGATCTCGTATTGCGTGCTCGCCGTTGCGCCGGCCGGCGCGGTCCACGACAGATTGACGTTCGTCGACGACGTTGCCGTGGCACTGAAGCTCGCCGGCGTCGCGAGAGCCGTCGACTGTTTGCCCTTCCAGAATTGCAGAAGCGCGGTCAATGCCGACGGGGTGTTCACCGGCGGCGCGTCACCGAGCTGATTCTTCGTGTTGATGCCGTGGCACGACGCGCAGACGCGCACTTCGCCGGGCTGGAACGTCAGCCAGTAGCGCTCGCGCACGACGCCGGTGTGATTCGCGTCGCTCAATTGCCAGCTCATGGCGCGGCGCGCGGGAACGAACGCCGCGACGGAGCCGTCGAGCGCGATCTGCACGCTGCCCTGCGCGGTGACGGTCGACGGATCATTGGCACCGATCGCCGCGGCGTCGTGCATCGTGCGTGCGAGAACGCGGCGGCCCGCACGTCCGCCCGTGACGAGGTTCGGATCGTTGGGATCGACGGTGCCGAACAAACCGCGAAGCTGGTCGGCCTGGTACATCTGCATGCGAGTGATGTCGTAGATCTTCTGTGAGACGTTGACGATGTGGCTCGTGCCGCCCGGCACGCGCAGATTGAACGGCTGCTGTTTGTCCGCCTTGTCGCGCGTCGTCACGTCGCGGCTGACGATCACGGCGAGATTGTTCTCGAGCAGCCACTGGCGGAACTGCTGGACGTCGACGCCCGCGGTATTGAAGGAATTGAGCTCCGGCTGTTCGAGCGGCGTCGTCGCGAGGGGCGGAATCGGCCGCGCGCGGACCTCGACGGGACTGAGCTCCCACAATGTGCCGGACCACTCGATCAGATTGTCAGGGTCCCAGTACGAAATGCTCGCCTGAATGCCGCCCGTCAGCGGCGAGCCCGGCGCGTAATAGCCGTTCTGCTGCAGCGTCAGCGGCTTGATGCGGAAGTCATAAAGCGACTGCGGATGTCCGGCCGTTCCGACGTCGTCGTCTTCGCGCGTCTCGGCCGTGTGCACGGCGAGCAGTGTTCCATTCGAAAGTGGCAGCGGATCGCGATAATGGCCGGTGTGGTCGGCCGGCGCGGGAGGATCGCTGAATCCGCGCGTCGCGCGCGGCGTGATCCAGTTGATCTGGATCTCGTCGGCATTTTTCGACGGCGGCGCGCTGAAACTGACGATCTGGCCCGACGCGTGCGACTCGAATTCCGGCGCGTCGATCGCGTAATAGAGCCCCGCATTGACTGGATCTTCTCTCAGCTGAAACGTGTTCTCCGCTTCGTTGGTGTTGAAGCGGACTCCATTGAAGTAAATGAACTCGACGACGGCGGCGTCATCATTGAACGAGCGCGCGAAGTAATTGTGCAGTTCGTGGCGTCCGATGTGATTGATCGTCTCCTCGGACGTCCCGTCCTCATTGATCGCCCACGGGAAGAAGTGATTGATGTTGTTCCCGACGAGATTGCTGCCCGGAGGCGTGTTGCCGGCGCGCGGCTCGGGAAAGATCTCGACGCGCTGATTGAGCTTCTGCGCGGCGGCGGACTCGTTGGAGTAATCGAACGTACCGTAGGAGCCGGGGTCCTCCGCATCGGCGTCGGCCTGCTGGTCGCGCTGGAGGTGATCCCATCGCGTGAAGATCACCCGGCCGAAAGAATCGATCGACGGCGTGAACGCGCCTGACGGCGTGTGATTGAGGAGCCGCAGATCGCCATTGAGCGGATTCAGGCTCCAGATGCCGGTGACCGTCGGCGCTTCCTCGTATTCGTCGAGCTGCGGATAGAGATGCGCCTCACCGCTGCGCGGGCGATCGGAGGTGAAGAGAATCCGTCCGTCGGTGCCGTAGAACGGCGAGACGTTGTTGTAGCTCGAGGGCTGATTCGGAACTTTGGTGACGACCGGCGTCTCGTTTTCGCCGAGGTTCGTGACCTCGTAGATCTGCCAGAAGAATGTATTGACCTGAAACTGCTCTGTCGCCGAGCCGATGACCATGCTGAAGAGGGCCTTCGTGCCGGACCAGTGCACGGACGGCTCGCGGACGGCGATCGCATTCGCTCCCTGAAATCCGGCGTTGCCGAAGCCGGCGATGCGGGTGATGTTTTTCAGCGTGCCGCTCGGATAGAGGATGAAGAGATCGCCGCCGCGCGGCGCCGACGTCTGATGGCCGAGCTGATTGCCGAAGGTCGAGGCGACGGAGGTGAAGTCGCCGGGCAGCGGAACCTGTCCGACGAAGAGGATGGGATTGGGGATGGCGACGCTGTCCGCGCGCTCCGCGGCCGCTGCGGTCGAGGCGATGAGAGCGGCCGTGAAGATGGCCGCGATGAACTTCTGCAATTCCGAACACTCCTCAACATCGAATGAAGGCGGCGCATCTCAGCACGCCGCCGTATTCGCGGGAGTGACCGGAGTCACGAGGAGGGCGACTGTTACGCCGTGATCTCCCTCGCGATCAGATCGAGATCCCTCATCCGCCCGTCCTGCAGCGCGATCGCTCCATCGAGATCGGCGGCGGCGCGGAACGCGTCACTCTGCGAGAGTTTGAGGAAGCGCATCGGGACGGAGAGGGCGACCTCGCTCGCCCACACGCGCGACTGCGCCTGAAGGAGCGCATCGCCGGAGATGCCGGCCGCGCGCACGAGCGCGATCGACGTCTCGACTTCGACGATCGACGTCGCGGCTTCCATCAGCGCGTGCTGCTGGCGGCCGAGCTTTTCGTGGAAGAGGAGATCGAGCGCGACGGAGAGGAAGCGCGCGGTCTTCGCGGCGGCGATGCCGCCCGCATTCGCGAACGGCTCGACCTGATCCGCCATCGCGCCGTACCACGCGCCTTTGCTGCGCACGCTCTCGCGCATGCGGTAGAGGCCGACGATGTTCTGCAGAATCTCCGTCGTCCCTTCGTAAATGCGCAGGATGCGCACGTCGCGGCGGATCTTCTCGACTTCGAATTCGACGCAGTAGCCGTAGCCGCCGAGGGCCTGCACGGCGTCGTCGGCGGCGACGTTGCCCGCTTCGGTCGCGAAGATCTTCGCGATCGCGCCTTCGACCTGGCGATCGGTGTTGCCGGAGTCGAGCAGGTCCGCGACGTGCTCGATGTACGCGCGCGCGGCGGCGAGGTGCACGCTGTTCGGCACGAGCAGCTTGTGCGTGTAGCCCTGCTTCTCGCAGAGCAGCGTTCCCATCTGCCGGCGCTGCTTCGAATACGCGATGGCCTTGTCGAGCGCGCGAATGCCGGCGCCGAGGCCGAAGGCGGCGACCATCAGACGCGTGAAGCCGAAGACTTCGTTCGCCTGCTTCAGACCTTCGCCTTCTTTTTCGCCGACGAGTTGATCGGCGGGAACGATCACCTCGTCGAAGAGCACCTGCGCGGTGTCGGAGAGGCGAATGCCGTGCTTCACCTCGTGCTTGCCCGGTGTGAGGCCCGGCGTTGCGCGCTCGACGATGAAGAACGACGGGCCGTCCGGCGCTTTCGCGAGGACGGTGTAGAGGTCGGCGATCGAGCCGTTGGAAATGAATTGTTTGACGCCGGTCAGCGCGTAGTGCGTGACGATGCCGTTCGTGTTGGTGATCCTTCGCGCCTGCGTCTGCACGTTCTGAACGTTCGATCCCGCCTCGGGCTCGGTGACCGCGTACGCGACGATGAGACCTTCGTTCGCGATGCGCGGCAGCCATCGCTTGCGCTGCGCCTCCGTGCATCCGACGCGAATCGGATCGGTGCCGAGCGCCACGGCGAGCATCGACGTCGCCAGTCCGAGGTCGATCTGCGCGAACTCGCACGACAGGCGATAGATGTCCCACGCGCCGCCGCCCATCCCGCCGTACTCCGCCGGCAGAAACGGCAGATGCAATCCAACCTCGGGACCGAGCATGGCCCGGACGACGTCCGCGGGACAGGTGTCGTGCTCGTCCCACTCCATCCGTTTGTCGAGCGGCGTGTTGCGATCGGTGAAGTCCTTCAGCGTCTCGACGATGAGATCGAGATCACCCGGATCGAGACGCGCGAACGTCATTGCACGATTCCTTCGCCGATGCCGGCCATCGACTGATGCAGCGCCGCGGCGGCGCGATCGCGTGCGATGCGCGCCCCGGTGAGACAGCCATCGAGCTTCTGACGCAGCTGCAGGAACGTGTCGACGCCTTCGAACGTCACGCACGGTCCCGCTTTCGGCGCGTGCGATCCGTCCGCTTCGATGACGTCGGCCTTCGCGCGCGCGCCGGCGGCGATGCCGGGAATCACGCCCTCGAGCTCATCGAGCGCGTCGCCCTGGAAGCAGGCCGCGCATCCCGCGGCGTCCCACGCGCGATGCTGCCGATAGCCGAACACGATCTCCGCGCATGCGGCACCGGCGGCGGCGGATGCGCGCGCCGCGTGAACGTGCGAGAGATCCGTTCGCAGCTCGTCTTTTTCCTTCGCGACGTCGATCGCGAGAGCGCGCGCGGCGAGGAGGGAAGCGACGATCTCCGCGAGCTCGTCGAAGAGCTGCGGCTCGGCGCGGAAATGATCCGCGGTCCAGAGCCAGAGATCGAGCGCGCTGGCGATCGTGCACGCGCCGCTCTCCGGTTTCGATGCCGCGAGCTCGCGCAGCTCGCGAATCCACTGCGGCACGCCGGCGAGGAATTTCGGGGACAGCACCGTGTCGCGGAATCGCTCGCGCGTTCCTTCCTCGATCGGCAGTCCCTCTTCGATGTCGTCGGCGAACACGGCGTGCGCGAGCGGGTCGACGACGCGCAGCGCGGCGGCGGCTTCGGTCGAGGCATAGAGATCGACGAGGCGCCGCAGTTCGCGGGCGCTCACCGCTCTCTCGAGGTCCGGTGTCTGAATGGCTTGCATGTGATTCTCCCGGCCTTCGAAGGTAGAGCCGGATCACACGAGCCTCAGTAGCAGCCGCCACGTGCCGCGTGTGCGGACGATCACGCGGGGATGTGTGCGCGTTATCATCCGTGCCACACCTATGGAAGACGACGCCTCGCGCGTGCTCATCGTCGATGACAATCCGCTCGATCTCGAACTGCTCGGCGAGCATCTGTCGGGCGCGGGGTACGCGCTCGATCGGGCCGAGGATGGGATGGCGGCGTTTCATCTGCTCGAGAACGATCCGTGGCGGTACGACGTCGTGGTGCTCGACCGCAACATGCCGCGGCTCGGCGGCGTCGAGCTCCTGCAGTGGCTCAAGCACAACAGCGAGCTGAAGTCGGTGCCGGTGATCGTGCAGAGCGCGTCTGACTCGCGCGCCGATCTGCTCGAGGCCATGCGCTCCGGCGCGTACTACTACCTCACGAAACCGTACGACGTGGAGATGCTGCTGACGGTCGTGAGCACGGCCGTGCGCGATCGCGGCACGTATCGTCAGCTGCAGTCGATCGCGCGGCGCGCGTCCGCCGCGACGAACTGCCTCCGCGCGGCGCGCATGTCGGTGCGCACGCTCGACGATGCGCGCGACGTGGGGACGTTCATCGCCGGCATGTGCCCCGATCCGGTGAACGCGGTCATCGGCATCACGGAGCTCGTCGTCAACGGCATCGAGCACGGCAACCTCGGCATCACCTACGAGGAGAAGTCGGAGCTCAACGCGGCGGGTCGCTGGGCCGAGGAGCTGGAGCGCCGTCTCGCGCTGCCGGAGCATGGATCGAAGTGCGTCGACGTGTCGTTCGAGCGCGACGATGCGGAGATCCGCATCACCATTCGGGACGAAGGCAACGGATTCGACTGGCGCCGCTACATCGAGCCCGATCCGAATCGCGTCTTCGACACGCACGGCCGCGGTATCGTGATCGCGCGGCGGCTGGCGTTCGATGCGCTCGAGTACCACGGATCGGGGAACGAGGTCGTGGGACGCATCGCGATGTGATGGTCATCTCCGCGCACGTTCGCGGGTCCACACGATCGAACCGGCGCCCTGATATTGGCCGCGGCGCTGTCCACGCGCGGCCAGATCAGCCTGTTCAGGGCAGGATGGCGTCGATGCGACGCATGTGAACCCGCTCCTTTGAATTACGTCGAAGTTGCGATCGGGTTGGATTTTGTTACTTCGGCCAGACCGGGACGTAAGCGAAGGGCTGTCCGGACGCGGGGTAGACGACGTTTCCGTTGTGAACGGTGTAGAGAACGTAGATCTGCGAGAGGTCCGCGCCGGCGAGCGGATCGGCGGAGAGCACGACGAGGTCGCCGTTGAAGTTCTGCTGCAGCGAGCCGATGCTGTTCTCGCGGTTGTAAAGCCACGCGGCCTCGCTCGTGTACGCGCGCATGGCCTGCATGCGCGAGATCTTCTGATTCGTCTTCACCGCGGCCGCGCAGTTCTCCGAGAGCGGCGGCAGCCAGTTCTGTTTCTGATAGCTGCGCGTCGATGCGACCCAAACGCCGAACATCGGCGACGGCGGCGTCACGCTCGCGTCGGAGTGCAGGGTGTAGTGCAGCTTGCTGTCCTGCGCCCACGCCGTCGGATACATGTTCGCGGTCGCGGCCGGTCCGAGGAGCTGTTCGCAGAGCGGCTGGTAGTAGTAATAGAAATCGTTCGTCAGGAACGTCACGCCGATGCGCTCCCGCGGGACGTTGCTGACCTGCGCCTGGCTCGGCATCGTGAAGTGCACGACGACGTCGCGCAACCCTTCCTCTTTGTTGGTTTCGAGGACGCCGAGAACGTTGGTCTGCGCCGTATTGCCGTTCGTGTGAACCCACAGAGGGAAGCCGGTGCCCGCGGGCGGCGTGTGTGCGGCCCTTACGGCGGTCCTGAGGTCCAGTGAGCCGTAGTCGGGAAGGCCGTTGTACGGCTGCGGAAAGATATTGCCGTCGGTGAACGGCGGGTTGAGATTCATGTACTGCACCGGACTGGACATATCGCCCGTGTAGCCCTGATTGCTTCCGTCGGCGAAGGCCTTCATCCCGGCGACGAACATGTCGAAGCCGCCGCTGGCCAATGCGGTGCTCATCGCCTGGGCATTCGCGACGCTCGTCCCGAAGTTCGCAGCCGTCGTGCCGTCGTATTCGAGGAAGGCCATCGTTACCGGGAGCCAGGCCGGCTTCGGCAGCGAAGCGAGCGCCTGTGCGGTGGCCATGTAGATCCGGATCAAATCTTCCGCGGCCGCGCCTTCCTGCACGGTCGTGTATCCGAGCTGGCTGTAGAGATTGAGCGACGACCGGATCTGTTTCCCGAAGAAGTCGAGGAGCCTCGCATCGCAGGTCTTGTCGCCTTTCGCGCATGGTCCGCCGGCGTAGTCGTTCGCGAGGAGGTTCTCGACGTAACCCAGCGCGTAAACGGCGATGTCCTCGTCGAGCTGTCCCGTTCGCGCGAGCTTTTTCTCGACCTCGGCATTGATGACCGGCTCGTAGCAGTTGGCGCCGGCGTTCGCGCTGACATCGCAGATGTTCAGCGAATTCAGCGCGAGCGTGTTGACGTAGACGATGTGGCCCGACTCGCTCGTGACGAGAACCGGATATTGCGATTGCAGATCATCGAGCTGCCGCAGCACCGGCTTTTTCGTCTGGTTCTCGAAGTTCGGGCACTGGAAGCCATACGCGCCCTTGCATCCGAGGCGCGAGGGCTCGTAGTTCCATCCGAGAATCCATCCGGCGGCGTTCGGCTTGGCGTTCTTCAGGAGGTTGTTGACGGTGCCCTGCGTCTTCACGGGCGTGAAGCAGGTGATCGATCCCGGCGCCGGCGTCGCGCAGTCGGGCAGCAGCATGACGTTCACGTTGGCGAGGCTGATCCAGTACGGATTGCCGCTCGCGTCGAGCGACTGCGCGGTCAGAAGGCTGATCGCGTGCGAGTGCGAGTCGACGAATCCCGGATAGATCGCGGCGCCCGCGGGCAGATCGATGGCGTTCGGAATCGTCGTGTTCGAAAGCGCAGAGATCTTTCCGTTCGTGATCTGGATCGAGGAGTAAATCGTGTTCGTCGGATCCATGCTGTGGACCGCGTTCGGGGCGTTGAAGGCGATGCTGCCGGGTGGATGTGTGGGTGAGGTCTGGGCGGCAAGGCTGACGGCGGTGAGAGCGGCGAGGAGCACCGTTCGGATGAAACGCATCCAGGGAGTTTAGATGGAACGACGGTGAGTGCGGCGACCCGACGGCCGCCGCACTCAATGAAGGACTAGTGCGGCCGCGTCATCAGCGCGCCGCTGGTGATCGCTGACTCCGATTCACCGCGCCCGCGCGAACTGGACGCTCGGGTCCTGGGTCACGTTGTCGGTGATCGCGCCGTAGACGATCGCGCTTCCGGAGATGATCTCGATGCCGACGACCTCGTTGCCGGTCAGGGGCTGGCTGAAGAGCGTCGACAGCGCGATCTGCTCGAACCACGTCGCGGCGTACGTGCGGCGCGTGGTCTGCTGCAGCGTGCCGGCGTGATCGCGGAGCGTGAGCTCGATCGTGGCGCCGTTGCCGAGGGTGCGCACGCCGATGTTCATGCGCGCGCGGGCGGGATCGATCGGCGCGATGAGCTGTGCGCGCTGGCCCGTCTGAAGGGCATCGCCGGACGCGAGCGAGTCGATGGCGACGCCGGTGGTGCCGGACGCGCCGCCGTCGTTGTAGATCCGTGCGACGGTCAGCGGCGCTTCGCCCTCGTCGACGATGAGATCGAGGCTGCCGATCGCGCCGGTCGTCCCGGTCGCGCCGACGACATCGCTCCACGACGTGGTCGCGCCGGGTCCGAGGTTGTAATTGAAGGTGGGATCGCTGCTCGAGCCGGAGGAGCCCTGGCGATGGAAGACGATCCGTCCGCGCATCACGGACGACGTTGGATTGTGTAACTGCAGAGCGGTGCGGAAGAGGGAGCCGAACGATCCGGGCAGCGAGCCGGCGACGGCCACGACGCGCGCGGCGCTGTCGATCGCGCCCTGCGGGACGATCTTCACGATGACGACGTTCGATTTCGCGCCCTCGACGCTGCAACCGGACGACGTGTTGCGTCCGCGCACGCGGAAGTAGCGCGAGGTGGTGATGCTGTAGTACAGCCGCTGCGGCGCGGACGTCGAGGTGTACGTCGTCGTCGCCGGATTGGTGAAGGTCGCGTCGCTCGCTTCCTCGAGCACGTACTCCGTTGCACCCGACACGGCGGTCCATGTCAGCGAGAACGGATTGCCCGACGTGATGTCGACGCCGGGTCCGCTGAGCTGCGGCGCGGCGGGGGTCGTGCAGGATGCACTCGCCGCGGCGGTGGTGAACTTCCATACCGCTCCCTCGGCCGTTCCGCCGTCGCCGACGGCCTCCACCGACCAGTAGTAAGTCGTGTTCTGGACCGTCGGGACGTCGATCGAGAGCGACGTGGTGGTCTGATAAATCGAAGGTGCGTTGATGGTCCCGAACCGGACCCGGAAGTAGCTCGTGTTGGTCGTGCCGTTCCACCGCAGCGAGACCGGTGACGCGACGGCGGTCGCGAAATTCGCGGGGGACGTGTAGATCGGTGTGGAGGGCGGCTGCACGGTGGAGATGCAACTCGCGGTGATCGAGCCCGAGACACCGGTCGCATTCACGTCATTCACGAGAACGTTCGAGATGGACAGCGTCTGCGTGCCGCTTGCCGACGACGCAACGCTGAAGATCAGATTCGCGATCGTGCCCGAACCGGACATCGCAGTGCCGGTGGCCATCGCCACGCGCACGGTTCCGCCGCTGGCGTTCTTGGCGAGAGAAAAACCGGACGTCAGCGTTCCCGTCGTCACGTCGGTGAGCGTCAGCACGCTGGTGTTGTACGAAACACGGAACTCGATCGCGAGAACGTTGCTCGCCGAGCCGATGCTGACCGGAACCGAGACGCTCGAGCCGCACGACGACGCGCCGGTGCCGACGGTGATCGTCTGGGCCGTGGCGCTCACAGCGGCGCTCACCGCGAGTGCGAACATCAGAGCGAAGAGAGGAGTCTTCATCGATTCTCCGTGATCTCAGTTGTTGCAGGTGGCGGCCGTGCAGTTCTCTTCGACCGAGCATTTCAGGATCAGCGCGGCGTCGAACGTGCTGTAACTGCCGCTCGCGTCGTAATCGGCGGCGCACTGTTCGCTCGCGCCGAGCTGGATCGCACCGACGACGGCCTGCAGCACGAGCGATGCATCGAGCGCATTCACGACGCCGTTGCCATTCACGTCACCTCGACGACGCGGTGTCGTGGTTGCGTTGACCACGTGCGTGACGGATGCGCTCACCGGCGACGCCGCGAAATCGGCGGAGCCGGCGTACGTCGCGGTGAGCGTGTGCGAGCCGGCGGGAAGCGTGAGCGCACACGACCCGGCCCCGCCGGCGATCGCCGCGACGCAACTGACGCTGCCGTTCGTGATCGTCGCCGTGCCCGATGGCGTCGCGAAAGTCGTGGAGACGCTCGAGGTGACATTCACGCTCACCGTGACCGCGGCGCCCGCGGTCGAAGGACTCGGCGTGTGACCGGCGATCGTGGTCGTGGTCGTTGCGGGCGTGACCGCGATCGTCGTCGTCTTCACGCTCGATGCGAAATCCGTGGTCGCCGGGACGTACGTCGCGATGATCGCTCGCGTGCCGGCGCCGGACGGCGTGAGCGAGCACTGCGTCTGCGTTCCGAGCGTGATGGTGCAGAAGTTGCCGGCGTGGTCGCGCACGTCGACCGTGCCGGTCGGCGTTCCTCCGTCCGGTGCGGTGACAGTGACCGGCACGGTGATCGCGGAGCCGAACGCCGGAGAGGCCGGCGTGATGGTTCCGATCGTCGTGACCGTTGCCTTCGCGCCGGCGGACTGCACGGGATGAACGACGGACGCGGAGACGCTCGTCGCGTGAAGATTCGAGCCCTGGTAGGTCGCGGTGAGCGTGCGATTGCTGCCGACGACGGTCGGCGTGATGCTGCAGGCCGCGATTCCGCCGTTCAGTGCGCAGTTGCCGCTCGTCGCGCCGGTGTCATCGGTGACGATGACGTTGCCGGTCGGCGTGCCGCTCGCGGACGTGACGTAGACGATGACGAGAACGGACTGATTGAAGGTCGATGGCGACGGCGTGTGCGAATTGATCGCGGTCGTCGTCGCAATCTTTCCGACGGTGTGCGTGACGGATGCGCTGGTGCTGGCCGTGTAATCGCTGGTTGCGACGAACGTTCCGGCGATCGTCCACGTGCCGGTGCCGCCGAGAAGATCGGTGAGGTTGCACGTGCCGGTGCCGTTCGCGATGGTGGCGATGCACGACTTCGGTGCGCTGCCGCTCGACGTCGCGGTCACGGTGACGGTGCCGCTCGGATTCGTGGTCGACGGCGTCGCGGTGACGGTTGCGGTCACGGTGACGGGGTTACCGGCGATCGATGACGCCGGCACGGAGAGAGTCGTCGCGGTTGCGGCCTGGTTGACCGTTTCCGGCGTCGGCTGCTGCGTCGTGCTCATGCTGTTCGCCAACGACCCGAGGTAGGTGGCGATGAGGTTGCGCGATCCGGCCGTGAGCGGACGAACGCTGCACGTTCCGCCGCCGCCGTTCAGGGTGACCGTGCAGGACTCGTGGGCGCCGTCGGTGAATTCGACGCGGACCTGACCCTGCGGCGTCGTTCCCGAGGCGGGCACGGTCACAGCGACGCTCACGTCTCCGCCGACGATCACCGGATTCGGCGAGGCGAGAGTGATCAGCACGGCGGTCGGCGTGCGCGTGCGCGGATTGACGGTCACGGTCGCCGCGACAGTGTCCTGCTCGGTGGTGCTGCCGTCGTTGATCTCGTACAGGAGGGTGATCGCCGCGGTGAGCGCATCGGCGCGGCTGTAGGCGATCGAGGCGAGGATCGTGTCGGCCTGCGCCGCGGTCGCGGTGGTGAAGGAGATGGTGAGCAGGCCCGCCACTTCGGTCGACGTCGCGCCGGCGAGCGGCGTGATGAAGCTGAAGTGATCGGTGGCGTTCGCGCCGCCCTGGCGCTTCACGGTGAGCGTCGCGCCGTTCCAGTTGTTCAGCGCGTCGAGCTCGGGATCCGCGAGCACCGCGTCGGCGTCGAGACGAACCGGGTTGGCGTCGACCGGGCTGTATTCGACTTCGCCGCCGAGGTTTGCGAAGGATGGCGGGTCGTTGACGGCGGAGACGGTGATCGTGAAGGACTGCGGCGAGGACGATGCCGCCGGAGAGCCGCTATCGGTCGCGGTGACAGTCAACGTCGCGCTGCCGTTCGCGTTGGGGGCGGGCGTGAAGGTGAGCACGCCGCTCGAGAAGATTTTCGGCTGCCCGAGAGCGGTGAACAGTCCGTTGTTGTTGTTCGGATAGGTGAAGCTGACGCTCTGGGTGCTCTCGTCGGATGGACCGGCGGAGATCGCCGTCGCCGCCGCCGCCGAGTACGGCCCGCTGTCTTCGAGCACGGTCACGTTGCCGCCGGCGGTGAAGCTCGGCGCGTCGTTGACCGCGGCGATCGTGATCGGAAAGGTCTTCGTCGTCGATGCGCCGCTGCTGTCGGTGAGCGTCGTGGTGACGTTCGCGACGCCGTTCATGTTCGCGGCGGTCGTGAACGTCAGTGTGCCGGTCGAAGAGATCGCCGGCTGCGCGGAGAAGAGCGCGTTGTTGTCGTTCGTGACGCTGAAGGTCGTCGTCTGCGCCGACTCGTCGGGGCCGCCTCCCGGTCCGATGCCCGTGGCCCAGTTCGCGCCGCTCGGATACGCGCCGCTGTCTTCGTTGACGCTGATCGCGGCTCCCTGCGTGAAGGTCGGAGGATCGTTCACGGGGGCGACGTTGATCGTGACGAAATCCGAGTCGGTCTTCGTGCCGCCGGAACCGCTCGCGCCGAGGTCGCTCGAGAGGATCTGCAGCGAGGCGGTGCCGTTGAAGTTCGCCGCCGGCGTGAACGTCGGCGCGCTCAGCGCCTGGTTCACCTGCGCGAGCGTACCGTCGATGACGAGGTTCGCCGTTCCGTTGCCGGTCAGCGTCGCCGTCGATCCGGTCGCCGCCGAGACCGTGCCGTTCGTTGCGGTCAGCGTCGCGCGGAACGGCGAGGTGCCGGCATCGGCGTCCGCGACCGCGATCGCGTTGCCGTTGCCCGTCGAGAAGACGAGCGGCAGATCCTCACTGATGTTCTGCGCGATCGGAACCGTGTTGACCGGTGCGTCGTTGACGGCATTGACGGTGATCGTGAATGTCTGCGCGGCGGAGATGTTGCTGCCACCGCCGTCGTCGGAGAGCGTCGCGCTGATCGTCGCGGTGCCGTACGCATTCGGGGTGGGCGCGTACGTCAGCTTTCCGGTGATGCTGTCGATCGCCGGCGGCTGTGAAAACGTCAGCGTCGAGCTCGCCGACACGATGGAGACGTTGAACGTCAGCGTTTGGCTTGACTCATCGGTCCAGCCGCCGGGACTGATCGACGTTGCGAATGGACTGACGGTCTGCGCGACGCTGTCTTCGTCGACCGGCGGCGCGCTCGCGGGGATGGTGAAGCTCGGCGGGTCGTTGACCGCGGCGACGTTGATCGTGAACGTGACCGTTCCGGACTCGTTCACGCCGCCGAATTGCGTGCCCTTGTCATCCGTCAGCTTCACCTGGACCGTCGAGGAACCGTTCCTGTTCGTCGCGGGAGTGAAGGCGAGCACGCCGTTCATTCCGCTGACGCTGATGCCGGGACCGCTGCTGAAGAGCGACGGATTGCTGTTCGACACGACGACGAATGCGGGCGTCTGCCCGGTGTCGCCCGCGCCCGGAGAAACGTCGCTTGTCCACGTTGCCGAGTAAGGCGTGTCCTCGGTCGCATTCACATTGCCGCCGGATGTGAAAGACGGCGCGTGATTGATCGGGACGAGCTCGAATGCGCCGGGATCGGTCCCGTCGCTCGGAACGACGCTCGGGTCGCCGTTGCCCGGATCGTTGGAGACCGTGCTGAAGTCGTACGGGCGCGTTCCACCCCGCGCGTCGACGGACGTCGCGCCGTCGCCCCTTCCCTTGTCGAGGACATTGCTGCTGATCGCCAGCGCCATCGTCGGAACGCAGGCCGCGATCGGCAGTCGGATCGTGCAGCCGTTATCCGCAACGGGAGCCAGGCCGGTCACGGTGAAGGCGGATCGGTCGCCGCGCGAGGTGTTCGGAGTGCAGGGATTCGACGTCGAGTGGTTGGCTTTCTCGATGAAGTTTCCGCCCGCGGAGTTGTACGTGCCGGGACTGGCCCAGCAGTCGCCGTTGACGGCGGAGCCGGTGACATTGATGAAGTTGGCCGCGAGAAGGAGGTTATCGGCGCTGACCGAGTCGCGTTCGATCCGCAGTCCGCCACCCTCGGCCACACCGGCGCCGGCCGTGCCTCGTCCGGCGGCGGCGACGTTGCCGGCCATCGTGATGTGGCTGAGACGGGCGATCGTCATCTTGGCCGACATCCCGCCTCCCAGTCCGGCGCCGTTGGTCTGATTCGTTTGCGAGATGGATCCGCCCTGCGCGGTGTTGGCCGAGAACGTGAGATTGGCGATCTCCGTTGCGGAGCCGCCGAGAAGATATAGGCCGCCTCCGGATGCATCGCCGGGCGGGAGCTTGCCGTTTCCGCCGCGGGCGAGATTGAGACTGAACGTGGTGTCTTTCAGTTTGCCGATGTCGCCATCCAGCGACATTCCACCGCCAAAGGCATATCCGGGGGCCGAGTTTGCGTCGTCGCCGCCGCGCGCTTCGTTGCTCTCGAAGAGACAACCGCTGAGCTCATCGACAGTCGAGCCCTGCATGTAGAGGCCTCCGCCCTCGCCGTTTCTGCCGATGCCGCCGAGGGCCCTGTTTCCACGGAAGACGAGCTGTCGAAGATCGAGGGTTGCCTGGGCAGGCACATCGTCCAGTCGGAGCGCTCCGCCGAGGGCATGTCCGCCGCCGTCGACCGCGCTGGCCGTGTTGCGCTCGAACACCGAACGTTCGATCGCGATCGGGGAACTGAACCCGCCGGATGCGCTCATGGCGATCGCGCCCCCGATGGCGTAGCTGGAAAAATAACTGCCCGGCGTCGGGGTCGCCGTGGCGGCGAGATTGTCGGTGAACGTGCTGTCGGCGATGGTGATGAAGCCAAGGGAGAATTCGAACGAGATGGCGCCGCCATAGGCATCGCCGTTCGGTGCGGTGGTTTTTCCGGCCCTCGCGGTGTTCTGGCTGATCGTCGAGCGCGTGATCGTGAGCGCGGTCACGACGCTCGGTGTCAGCAGGGCGACCGCACCGCCTCTGGCGCTGCCGTTGGCGGTTCGAGCGACGTTGCCCGTCAGAGTGCAGTCCTCGAGTGTCAGCCATTCCTGCGGCGAGAGGAGAATCGCCCCTCCCCAGGCGTCGCCGGAGGACGCGACGCACCCGTTGCGCAGCGTCAGCTTCTTCAGAGTCAGAATGACGCTGTCGGTGCTGTTCCGTTTCGCGTTCAGAAGACGGAATGCGCTCGGATCGCCTTCGGCGCAGCCGTACGTCGGATTGCGCTCGATCGTGTGTCCGTTGCCGTCGCCGACGATGGTCATCGATCGGTTGATCTCCGGAAGCCCGGCGTAAGCTCCTCCGTAGCTCGACCCGTACGTCACTTCCGCCGATGACAGCACGACGTCGTACGTCAGCTGAATCTGATCACCGCCGCCGCTGCCCTGCGTGCATCCGCCGATGGAGGTGGCGGTATTCGCCGATCGAATCGCGTTCGCGAGCGTACACGTCGTTCCATTCGCGACGATCGTCGCGCCCCACGCCCGCCCACCCGCCAGAAGACACAACACGACTGCAAAAACACGGCAGGCCCGTGCAGAGCACATGCGGACTTCCTTTTTGGTTTACGGATTGCTGAAGGGACTGCCGTAAACGTAGGCCTGCCGTAACGGCATGTCAAGTCCGGATGACGATTCACTCCTTCCGCGAATCGTTTCGAAGCGCCTCGAGGCGCAGCAGGTCGGGAAGATCCTTCTCCACACCGGCGGTCGCGCGTTTCATGGCGATGAGCTCATCGATGCCGGCGAACCGTGTCGGGACTCCCATGAACTCGCTCTCGACGCGGCCGTTCCAGACCTCTTCCCATTCCACCCCGGGCACGCGACTGTGGATCTCCACGCGAAGCAGTCCGCCGAACGAGAGGATGTCTCCGGAGATGAAGTCCGCGGGTTCGTACTCGGGCTCGAACGATCCCCACCTGCCGACCGCACGACGCGCTTTCCCCGCGTTCTCCAGCGTCGGCTCGATCAGGACGTCCAGATCACGCGTCGTTCGATACGGGACGTGCGCCAGGACCGCGATCCCGCCGATCACTACATAGACCACGCCTTCGCTGTTGAGTGATTCCAGGAAATCGGCAAAGTCCTTCGTCACGATCGAGCCCTCGCGTCGCCCACAACGTGAACGCGCCATCGAGCAGCGCAATCATCGCCTCGATGCGCTCCGCCGCGGTGGCGCTGAGGGCATCCGCGACCTCTTCGGCGACGATCTCCTCGCGAGGGCCGCTGAGCGGACGGCGGCGACTCGTCGCGCGGGAGTTTCCCATCGATCGATGCTACCGCAGATGGAACTGCGCCAGCTCCTGGAGCTGCGTTTCCGCGAGCGTTCGCTGGAAGACCGCATGCACCGTCGTCGCGAGCGCGTTTCCGGCGAGCACGCACTCGGCGATCGAACGGAACGACGCGTTCTGCATGCTCGCCATGAGCTCCGAGACCGCGCTCACCGCGGGAACGATGTGGAATGCGTACTCATGGCGGATCGCCGTCGCCTGATTGATGACCGAGTGATCGCGCGGGCGCTGCGCAATCGATTCAAACGGTCCGCTGAAATACCAGATCGTGCCGAGGAGGCGGAGGCTGGCGGTGGCCATCACGCGGTTCGCGCCGGGATCGAAACGGCAGTCGCACGACGCGATCGCGGCGACCGTGGAGCAGGCCACCGTCGATCCGCACGTCGATCGCGGCTCCGGCGTCGCGCGCCGGACGATCGCATCGATCACCAGCGGCTCAGCCGCGGAGACAAAGGCAGGGAAGAGGACAGCGGGAAAGAGAAGAAGAGCGATCGCGAGCTGTCTCATGACGCTTCATACGCGTCGTGAGGGCCGGCGTCGTTACGGCGATGTTAAAAAACCAGCACGTGTTGGAAATCCAGCATCTGGCGGTGGTGAGTGGGGGTCAGACCCAGGCCTGACCCCCGATCCGTGGTCATTTCATCCGCGTGCAGGTTTCCTGCGACATCTTCTTCCAGGTGCCGTTCTCTTCGACTTCGTACATGTGCTTCAGGCCGTTCGCGCTCTTCGTGAACGTGTCGCGGCCGTTCATGGTCATGCCGCCGCCGTTGTACGGACCGACGAACACGAGGTCATCGCCCATCCAGCCGTCCGCCTGGGCCGTGCCGTAGCCGCCCATGTTGTCGACGCCGCCGTTGACGAATTTCTTCATCGCCGGGTCGTAACCCATGTAGCCGCTGACGACGAACGGCTTCGGATTCGCGGTGGTCTTCTTCTCGGCGTAGGTGTATCCGGCCCACTGGCCGCCGAGGACCCACTTCGACTCGACGGTGGCCGTCGTCGCGTGCTCGGGTCCCATCGGGCTCGCGAATGCCATGCCCTTGCACTGGAACTTCCCGATCATCGCGTCGAGAGTCTTCAGCGGATTGTCGGCCGCGAGGACTGAGCCGGCGAGCAGAAACAGAATCAGGACAGAGATCGAACGTAGCTTCATCGGTGCGCTCCTTCTTGCATTGATTGTCGGCGTTGCTACGAACGAGCATATCCGTTGGATTGATCGCGCTGCTGCTTTTCGGCTGCGGGCGGAAGCAGGAATCGCCCTCGCCGCCGCAAACGACGGCGCCGCTGCCGCCGAAGACGCAGCCGGTCGATGCACCGCCGCCCGCGCCGGCGGTGACCGCGCCGATCGCGCGCGATCTCGATGCGATCACCGCGAACGGCGAGCTCGCCGTCCTCTTCACCTTCAACTCCACCGGCTACTTCATCTATCGCGGCGACACCCTCGGCTACGAATACGAGCTGCTGCAGTCGTTCGCGAAAGCGCACAAGCTGCATCTGCGGCCGGTCGTCGTGCGCGACAGCAGTCAGCTGTTCGAGCGGCTCGACCGCGGCGACGGCGACGTCATCGCGGCGCAACTCGTGGCCGGACTCGACACATCGAACATCGCCATCACCGATCCGCTCTACGAAACCGCGCCGACCATCGTGCAGCGGAAAGGGGAGGCGGAAGCGGCCGCGTCGCCGACCGTGCGCAAGGCGCTGCAGCGGCAGGAGCGCGAGACCGAAGGGAGCGAGGTGGAGATTCGGGCGCGACTGGTGGCGACGCCGCAGGAGCTCGCCGGACAACGCGTGCACATCTCGCGTCGCTCGCCGTATCGCACGCGTCTCGTCGAGTTGAATGAAGAGCTGACGAACGACGTCGTCGTCGTCGAAGTCGACGAGAGCAGCGATCGTTTGATCCAGCGACTTGCGGAAGGGGACATCGGATACACCGTCGCCGCGCAGAACGTCGCGGCCCTGCGCGCGGGCGAGTTTCACAACCTCGTCGTGCGCCCCGCCCTCGGCCCGCCGGAGCCGATCGTGTGGGGCGTGCGTGCGAGCTCACCACAATTGCGCGAAGCGCTCAATCAATGGATCGCCGCGAAAAAGAAATCGGGACTCCTTCGCGTGCTCTATCGAAAGTACTTTCTCGACCGCAATGCTTTCCGCCGCCGCGCCGAGAGTCGCTACCTGACGGCTGAGACCGGACAGCTCTCGCCGTACGACGACGCGTTTCGCGAGTTCGCGCGCATTCCGGGATGGGACTGGCGTCTCGTCGCGTCGCAGGCCTATCAGGAGTCGCGCTTCAATCCAAACGCGCGATCGTGGGCCGGCGCGGTCGGCATCATGCAGATCATGCCGCGCACCGCGCGCGAGCTGCGCATCAACCCCGCCGATCCGCGCCAGTCGATCGAGGGCGCGTGCCGCTATCTCTGGAAGCTCGACGACGCGTGGAAGAACGCCATCCATCGCGAGAATGAGCGGATCAAATTCATCCTCGCCGCGTACAACGTCGGCTTCGGACACGTGGAGGACGCGCGCCGCCTCGCCGAAAAACACGGCGACGATCCGTCGCGATGGGACGACGTCGCCTACTGGCTCGTGCGCAAGTCACAACGCGCGGTCTACAACGATCCGGTCGTGAAGTACGGCTTCGCGCGCGGCACCGAGCCGGTGACGTACGTCGACGTGATCCTCGATCGATGGGAGCACTACAAGCAGTTCGTGCCGGAGACGCCGGCGGTGCCGGCGCCATCCGAAGTAGCGGTGCCGCCGGGACGATAACCGCTTGCTAGAATCACTGTATGGGAAGAAAGCTGCAGGAGTTGTTTCGAGAGGCCGCTGAGCTATCCGATCGAGATCGCGCAGAACTCGCCGGCATGTTGCTCGAGAGTCTCGACGGCGAACCCGATCCGGCGATCGAAGCTGCATGGGCGGACGAAGTGGAGCGAAGAGTTCGACAGATCGACGCTGGTGAGGTGGAACTGATTCCGTGGGAAAAGGTTCGTGCAGAACTGTTTAGCGATATCGATACAGTTTAGGAGTGCGGTGGCGCAGCCACCGCTTTCGTATCGCGAACGCAAAGCGGCGGCGTTGCCGCCGCACTCCTAAACATTTACCGCGCCATCTTCGTCAACTCCACGAAGTCCGCATCGTTCTTCATCGATGCGAACACGTAGTCGACGCGCGCTTCCCACATCTCCATTGCGCGGACGTCGTCGTAGCGCTCGTAGGTGTAGAAGTGGCGCTTCAGCAGCTCCATCGCCTTGCCCTTCTGTCCGAGGAGGGCGTAAATCGCGGCGAGGTTGTAGGAGGCGCTGAGGAGGTGCTCGTTGTCCTTCGCGATACGCAGCGCTTCCTCGCTGCGGCCGCTGTCAGCCATGTACGTCGCGGCGAAGATCAGATTGAACGGATCTTTCGGGTCGAGCTCGAGCGCCTTCTGCACGTACGCGCTGGCCTTGTCGCGCACGCGCTCCGAATTCCAGTAGACGGCGAGATTGCGATACGTGAGCGCGAGCGGGAACGCCTGCAGCGACTGCTCGAACAGCGCGAGGCCCTGCTTCGGATCGCCCATGTGGATGGTCATCTTGCCGAGGCCGTGCAGCGCGACCGCGCGTGAGAGCGGATCGGGCTGAATCGTCAGGAGCTTCTCGAAGGTCTGCGTCGCGAGCGTCCACTCGCCGGTGTGATGGCGATAGAGCTCGCCGAGGAATCGATACGGAACCGGATCGGCGGGATCGAGCTTCATCGCCGCGCCGTAGAGCATCTTCGCCTTCGGATAATCCTCGGCGATCTCCGCTGCGAGGCCGCGATCCATCAGATCGACCATCCGCTGATTCATGCGCGGCGTGCCGATCGGATCGCTCTCGCGCAGCGCGGCATCCTTCACTTCGACGCCGAGCTTGCCGAGAGCCTTCTGCGCGGCGCGGCCTTTCTTCGGCGCGACGCAGCGCGAATCCCACACCTGCTTGTACGCGGCGACCGCGCCGTCCTTGTCGCCGCTTTCGGCTTTCTTCTTCGCGTCGTCGAGCATCTTGTCGAGTGCGTTCTCACGGGTGTTGAGCTCGTGATTGACCATGTTCTCGACGTCGGAGAGGCGCAGGTTGCCGTTGGTCGAATCGACGCGCGCGATGGTCTTGCCGTCGGCGATGAGGAGGGCCGCAGGGAGTTTGCCCGCGACTTCCCATTTCGTCTGCGTCTGCGTGTCCTCGGGATGGATGACGTACATGCCGACGCACTGCGCCGACGCGAGCGTCAGCATGCGCGACGACACCATGTCGCTGCCCTTGACCTCGGCCGCCGACGCTGGAGCCCAGTAAATCGAGAGCGGGGTCGCTGCCGCGTCGGCGCTGATCATCTTCCAGGGGACGACGTACGTCTTCGGCGCGGGCATGTTGTTGCCTGGCGTGATCCCGCCCATGCCGCCGCCGCCACCGCCGCCGCACGTGGCGTGTACGGACGGAACGAGCGAGGCGACGAGGAGAGCGAGCAGGGCGAAGCGAACGACGTGTTGGCGCATGGGCCGTATTCTCGCTGAATCGGACCACACCGCGCATACTGTTCACCGGAGGTTTTCGAATGCGCCAGCGTGCCCTGCCGCTCATCGCCGCGATCGTCGTCGTTGCGTGCGCGTCGTCAACAACGCGCCCTGACGGCGTGACGAAGGCCGACGTCGACGTGGCCCTGCTGAACTCGCTGTTCTTCTCGTCGGCGGGCAACGCGGCGGCGAGTTTCGAGGTCCGCGTGACGAACACCGCGGAGATCCCCATCACGATCTACTCGATCCGTCTTTCCTCGCCGGGCATGGTGCAGTACTCGATGCAACCCGTCGAACGGCGCCTGCGCGAGACCGTCGAGCCAGGACAGAGCGCGACGGTCGGCATCTCGGCAACGGTTTTCGGCAACCCGGGAACAACCGTCAACGAAGAGCCGTTCGCCGTGCGCGTCTTCCTCGACTTCGAAGCAAACGGCGCACGCCATCACGACATCTTCAACATTTTGAACGTGGCGCAACCGTAGTCGGCCGAACGATTGAAATGGACCAGCGCCCTTACATCACCTGCAGGCAACTGATCGAGTTCATCGGCGCCTACGTCGCGGGCGAGCTCGACGCTGAATCGCGCCTCGATTTCGAGCGCCATCTGCACGTCTGCCGCTCCTGCCAGGCCTACCTGCAAAGCTACCGCACGACGATGACCCTCGTGCAGGAGCTCGCGACCGACGAGCCGGCGGAGGATGTGCCGGACGAACTGGTTACGAGAATCCTCGCCCGCGCGGATCGAAGTTGATCTCCTGCAGGCTGCGCATCGCTTTCTTCCACAGCTTCTCGAATCCGTCCGCGAGGTTTTGCGCGAGCTCGCGGTCGCGCACGAGCAGCGAGGCGAAGCGCACCTCCGGCACGAACGGGTGATCGAGCGGGAGGACGACCACGTCGTCGTCGACGATGTGAAACGGATGACCGAGCTCGCCGGAGTAGCGGAGGCCGGTCATGTGGCGGATCTCGTTGCGGTGCTGCTGCAGAAAGCGCAGCAGGCGCGGGGCGCTGCGCGGCGTGAATCCGAACACGGCCTGATGGTGGATCTTCTTCTCCGCAGCGTTGCGCGCGATGCGGCGCAGAATCGGGAAGCCGTCCGCGACCGCGCGATCGATGGCCGTCAGATCGCTGTCCTCCATGTACGAGAGGATCCGCTCGCGCGCCGTCGCGAGGTGTACGAGGTGCCGTTTGACGTGGCTCTCGGCGCCGAGGGCGAGATCGACGAAGGTGTGCCGTCCGCGGACGCGTCCCGGAAGGCGTCCGAACATCTTCCGCAGATCCTCGGCACTCACTGCGAAACGCTCGGCACGCTCGCGCGCGAGCTCGATCGCGCGATCGGTCACCGCCTCCGGCGCGAGCGCGGCATACATCTTCGGACGCGTCGGCTGGGCCTGCACGAGACCGAGATTTGCGAGCTTCTCCATCGCGCGGTAGATCTTCGAGGTCGGGATGCCGCCCTCGCGGCAGAGCACGGCGGCGTCCGCGACGCCGAAAACCATCAGCGTCACGAGGGCTTTCCGCTCGTACAGCGTCAAACCGATCTGCGCGAGGAGCTCCGGATCGGGAAGATGCATGCGAACATTTTCTACTACCGCGAGTAGTTGAATCGAGAAGAATTCAAATGCATCTTTGGAGCATCAAAGAACGGAGGAAAAACAAATGCCCAGCAACGCTCCAAAACGCATCATGCCGATCATCACCGTGCCGTCCGTCGACGACGTCCGCAGCTTCTACGTCGACACCCTCGGCTTCGACCATCAGATGGGAGTCGTCGGCAAGGACGGCCAGTACGACTTCACCGTCGTGGTGAAGGACGGCGCGAGCCTGATGTTCTCGCGCTCGCGCGACGGCAACGCGCCGGCTGCCGCCGCGCATCAAACGGTCGACATCTACATCGAGGTCGACGACGTCGACGGCTATCACGATCAGGTGAAGAAGAACAAAGCGAAGATCACCGAGCCGCTGACGACGCAGTGGTGGGGCGACCGCACGTTCAAGGTTCAGGATCCGAACGGCTATCAGATCTGGTTCTTCGAGAACACCGGCCAGCCGAATCCGCCCGAGGGCGTGAAGATCGTGTGAACGTCATCCTGAGCGAAGCGAAGGACCTCTTCGACGCCACTGTTTCGCAGAAGAGGTCCTTCGTCGTCTTCGCGACTCAGGATGACGCCGCTCACGTCCTCGCGAAGAAGCCGAGGATGTTTCCCTCGGGGTCGGTGATCCACGCCATCTGATGACCGCCCATCGACGCGATGCCGCGCGCGTCGGTCTTGAGATGTTCCATGTCGTAGTGTTCGGGCTTGACGCCTTTCGCACCGAGGTCCTTCAGGATCTTTTCGAGATCGTCGTCCTGAAACGTGATCGCGGTGTGCTCGGCCTTCGTGCGCGAGCGGTGGTAGATCAGGATCTGCGAGCCGTGACCCGCTTCGAAGACCGCGGCCTGGTCGTCGTTGACGTTGAGCGTCTTCAATCCGAGCGTGTCGCGATAGAAGCGAACGGCGCGCTGGAGGTCCTCCGCGGGGATGGTGGCCTGGGCTCTCGCGTTTTCAAGCATTGCGTTTCTCCTCGACGATTTGATGCACGACTTTCATCTGTTCATCGGCCCACGCGCGCGAGCGCTTCGAGAACGAGAGCGCGAACAACGCGAGGAGTCCCGCGTCGAGAAGCAGCAGCGCGACGGAGATGATCATCGGAACGGACGGCACCTGCGATCTGCTGATGCTCGTCTCCGGACCGCCCGCGACGAACGACGCGAGCGAGCTTTGGATGTCGACGGTCGGGCGGCTGTTCTGCCACGCCTTCGCGTGAATCGATTTGCCGCCGCGATCGGTGAAGACGATGCGCGACGCATCGCCGCCTTTCGAATCGATTTCGACCGAGGCGACGTCGCTGAGCGATTGCGTTCGCAACGGATACACGAAGAGAAGTTTGTCCGTCACGATGCAGTCGACGCGGGCGCCCGTGCGATCGCAGCGATAGGCGGCCATCGGCGCGAAGAAGCTGACGGCCGCCGCGACGCCGAGGATCACCAGAAGGATCAGAATCGCGACGGGACGATTCCCCTCCTGCTGCTTCGGTTGCATCGCCGGTTGCGTGTTGATCGATCGTCGAACGACGTCCGGATCCTGCGGCTCGCCGCCGGTGCGGACCTCGGTGACCGTGGTGACTGTGATGCCGCGATCGCGAAGGCGGAGAGGGACTTCGTCCTTCATCGCGGCGGCGAGCTCACCGGAGACTTCATGGCCGTCGCGGGTGCGGCCTTTCCAGCGGAACTGAGCCATATGCAAGATGGTAGCCTTTGGCCATGTGCCGGAACATCAAGACGCTTTTCAACTTCGCGCCGCCGGCGACGGACGAGGAGATCCGCGCCGCGTCGCTGCAGTTCGTGCGCAAACTGTCGGGCTTCAACAAACCGTCGAAGGCGAACGAGCAGGCCTTCAACGACGCGATCGAACAGGTCGCCGCGGTGGCGCGAACGCTGATCGACTCGCTGATCACGACCGCCGAGCCGCGCGATCGCGAGATCGAAGCGGAGCGCGCCCGCGCGCGGGCGGCGGAGCGGTTCGGCTGACGTCTGGACCTGCCGCGGCTTGCGCCGCGGCGATGAGAGCGGTGGCTTGCGCCACCGCAGTCCAGACCATCACTTCGCCAGCAGGAACGGCAGCGCGGCAATCGTGAGGCAAACGATCGTCGCGATGATGAGCGCCACGATCGGGAACCAGCTCGCCGAGACGTTGGCGAGATCCGCGGCCAGCGGATCGTTCGGCAGGTAGCGCACGGAAACGCGCTGCCCCTCGACATACGGATTCGGACGCTCCGCGCGCGATGACTTGAATGAAACCGGCGCGCCGTTCGGGAGCTTGAACGTCACGACCGGCGCGAAGAGCGTCGAGCTACCCGAACGCGAGGTCGAGCGCTGCTCGTCGAATCCGACGATCTCGCCTTCGGTGATGACGCCGTCGTGCAGGATCATCTGCCGGTTCCTGAACACGACGCGCACGGCGTTGCCAAGGTAGACGCCGGCGACGCCGAACGCGCCGGAAAACGCGCAACGCGCAAGAACCAACTGCAGTGGCGTCATGTGAGAGGCGAGTATAGCGGCGCGTGACAACGGAGCGCGGCCGTCCCGGCCGCTGGAGCGGCGGCGTCTCGCCGCCGAGAGCGAGACGCTCTCGGGCCAGCGGGCGAGGACGCCCGCGCTCCGATGATGCAAGGCGGCGCGTGTTAGGATGCGCGCCCTCATCAAACAAAAGGAGGTTCACCATGCGCAGACTCAACGATCACGAGAACCTTCCTTCCTTTCGAACGCTCCAGTAAGCGGAGGAAGGGGATATCCGTCCGAAACGCATGTGAAACGCGGCGCACGCGTCGTTCACGGCGACAAAGTTCTTCAGGAAAAACTCGGACGTGATGATCAATGTCCGTGCGGCTCCGGACGCCGGTTTCAGGAAGTGCTGTATGCGAACCGGCCGATATGACGGCGTGCTTCGCGATCATTACGAACGATGAAGGCCGGCCTCGCGCGAGTGATTGCGCGAGGCCGTGTTTTCACTTCCCCGACACCGTATCCATCTTCTCGCACGTGTTCGTGAACGCGGTCACGCGCCATCCGCCTTCGCCTTTGTGCAGCGTGATCACCTGGCGCAGCTTCGCGTACATCGCGGGACGAACCGCGGACTCGACGCCCTGCGGATTGAAGAAGACCGTTTGCAGCACGTGGAGCGTGACGGAGCCGTCCGCGTTGCGCTCGTTCGTTTCGACCTGGTACTGCGACGGGAACAGCTTCTGGAACATCTCCGGCCCGGCGCCGATGTGTTCCTGACTGCCCTGCTTTTCGAGATCGTCCGCCGTCAATCCGTCCGACATCGCCGCCGCACCGGCGAAGTCGCGATGGAGGATTTTCTCCGCGAACGATTTGTAAATCGCCACCGGTCCGTGCGACGTCGTGAATCGATACGTGAGAAAACCGGCGCCGATGATGAACGCGACGACGAATGCTTTCTTCACGACTTCGCTTCCAGCATGCGCCGCAGGAAAATCAGCTGGCCGAGGTGATAGGCGTTGTGGTCCGCGGCGAGAAAGGCCTCGCGCAACACGGTCTGGCCGTCGCCGTGCGGAATTCTCGCGTGGAGATCGACCGACGGATCGCGAACCATGGCGATGAAGCGCTCGAGATCGGCGCGCGTCGCGGCGACGCTCTCGTCCCATGCGGTGTCGTTCGGAGGCGCGCTGCTCGCCGGCCAATAGCCGTCGGGGAATGACGGCGAGACGTGATGCGCATCGCGCGAGAACTCGAGGATGTCCCACTGCGCGAGGCGAATGTGCTCGAGCAATTCCCACGCGGAGTGCGGCGCGTTCGGCGGACGCACGCCGCGCAGCGCGGGCGGAAAGTCCTTCACCGCGTCCTCGAACTTTGCGTGCGCGTGGCCCCAGTCGAGCAGCGTGGCGAGTTGATCGCGAAGAGCTTTGTCGTTGTCCATGCTTCGGCCCCCGCCGAAGTATCGCCGATCCGAGGCGCGCAGGATGCGCCCATGCACGATCTCGCCATCGCTCTCGACCATCGCCCCGGCGCCCTCGCGGAAATGGGCGAAGCCCTCGGCGCCGCAGGCATCAGCATCGAGGGAGGCGGCGTCTGGTCCGGCGTCGCGCACTTTCTTTTTCACGACGGCGACGCGGCGAAGCGCGTCCTCGAAAGCGCCGGCATTCGCGTTCTGCGCGTGAGCGAAGTCGTTGCGCTGCGGCTGCGGCAGGGCGAGCCGGGACAGCTCGGTAAGATGGCGAGGCGCATGAGCGACGCCGGCGTGAACATCGAGGTGCAGTACAGCGATCACGATCATCAGCTGATCCTCGTCGTCGACGATCTCGCCCGCGGACGCGCGGTGGCCGAGGAGTGGATGCGATGAGACTCGCGGACCTTGCGGCGCTGATCGCGGATCCGGCGCGCGCACGCATGCTCACCGCGTTGTCGGGTGGCACCGCGCTCACCGCGACGGAACTCGCGATCGAGGCGGGCATCGCGCCGTCGACGGCGAGCTCGCATCTCGCGAAGCTCACCGCCGCGAATCTGCTCGCCATCGAGCAGCAGGGAAGACATCGCTACTTCCGGCTCTTCGACGAGGAGATCGCGTCGATGCTGGAGACGCTGATGGGCGTTGCGAAGCGCGATCCGACGCGCCGCGGCCCGAAGGATCCCGCGATGCGCGTCGCGCGCGTCTGCTACGACCATCTCGCCGGCGAGCGCGGCGTGTGGCTCTTCGACAGTCTTCTTCGCCGCGACGCGATCCGCGGCATCGACGTCACGTCCGCGGGCCGCGCGCTCTTCGCGCGACTGGAGATCGACGTCGCATCGCTCGAGCGATCGCGCCGTCCGCTGGTGCGCACGTGTCTCGACTGGAGCGAACGGCGTCATCACCTCGCCGGCTCGCTCGGCGCGGCGATTCTGCAGCGCATGCTCGCGCTGGCGTGGGCACGCCGCGAGCTGAGCAGCCGCGCGTTGATTTTTTCCGCGAGCGGCGAGCGCGCGTTTCGCGAACAGTTTTCCTAACGGAGATTCGCGCGCAGAAACGCGCGGAGCCCGGTCCATGCGTCGGCTGATGCATTCGCGTTTCCCGTGCGCGTGCCGCCGAGGCCGATGGTCACGGGCGCGCCGGGCGGGAACACGCCGTGGCCGGCCATCGGATACTCGTGCAGCTGCACGTCGCGGCCGCCGCGCCGCTTCTCCATCCGCTTCTTCACCTCGCGGGCCATGCGCTGCGACGGCCACGCGAGATCGTTGCCGGCCGAGATCATGAAGACGGCCGCTTGGATGCGCTCGACCGGAATCCACGCGGCGGGATCGATGGGCCCATCGAGTCGCGGCACGTGTGCGTCGAGCGAGCCACCGCCGCGCCGCTGCCGCGGCGGGCCGTCGAAAAACCTCCGCACGAACGGCAGCGGCTTGCCGTCGAGCGTCCAGCTCGACTTGCCCGGCGATCGGAAGGACGCGTCGCCGCCGAGGCGCGAGCGCGTGTCGATGCCTTCCCACACGAGGTGCGTCGGGAACCACGCGCCGATCGCCGCCACGTGCGTCGGGAAATACGACGCGATGACCAGCGACGCCTCGGCGCCTTTCGACACGCCGACGATTCCGATGCTCGACGTCGTCGGACGCTTTTCGAGCCATTTCATCGTCTCGAGGAAGTACTCGAGCGGTTGCTCGATGAGGTGCTCGGGCAGACCTTCGGCGTGGAAATAACCGAGCGAGAGCACGTCGAAACCCTGCGACACGACCCACGGCGCGATCCACGGATCGATGCCGCCCGCGGAACCGGTGAGCGTGATGACGATCGGTCGCTTCTGATCGCCGGGATGCACGTAGAGATTGCCGGCGAACGGTGCGTCGGGCGGACGCAGGCTCGTGACGGTGACGTCGTCCGCAACGACGACGCGCTCGATGTCGCGCGACGCGACGTCATGCCCGTCGCGATCTTCGACGTGGATCGTCGCCGGCAGCGATCCCTTCAGCGGAAACTGAAAGAATCCCTCGCCCTTCGCCGACCAGAACGGGCCCATCGGATCGATGCCCTCGTAGTCGCCGTTGGCGATCGAGCGCGTCGTGTCGATGACGCCGTCGAGATCGGGACGGAACGTGACCCGGCTCGTGTATGCAATGCCGCGCGCGTCCTTCATGGTCGTCACGACCGCGACGACGTCGAGCGGCACCAGACCGGTGATGCGAATGGCCGGCGCTTCGTAGAACGAGATCTTCGCCGGCGCTTCGATGACGACCTCGGCTCCGGCGACCGCGGGAACGAGCAGAGCGAGAACGAGTGCGTATCGCATCCGCGAATGATGATGCCAGACTGGTGTCATGGCGAAATCGCAGCAGACCGTCATCGAAGCCGCCGGCCGCGAGGTCACGATCAGCAATCCGGAGAAGATCTACTTTCCGCGCGCCGGCTACACGAAGCTCGACCTCGCGAAGTACTACCTCGCCGTCGCGGACGGCGCGCTGCGCGGCATCGCGTCGCGGCCGATCGTGTTGAAGCGCTACGTCAACGGCGCGGACAGCGAGCCGTTTTTTCAGAAGCGCGCGCCGGAGAAACATCCGGACTGGATCGAGACCGTCGAGCTGCGATTTCCGTCGGGCCGCACCGCGAGCGAGGTCGTCGTCCGCGACGCCGCGCAACTCCTCTGGATCGTCAACCTCGGCTGCATCGATCTGAATCCGCATCCCGTGCGCGACGACGATCTCGATCATCCCGATGAGCTGCGCGTCGATCTCGATCCCGGTCCGGGTGTGCAGTGGGATGACGTGCGCCGCGTCGCGCTCGTCGTGCGCGATGTGCTGCGCGATCACGATCTCGTCGGATGGCCGAAGACTTCCGGCTCGCGCGGGATTCACGTCAACGTGCGCATCGAGCGCCGATGGACGTTCGATGAGGTGCGCCGCGCCGCGCTCGCACTCGCGCGTGAAGTGGAGCACCGCGTGCCGGAGATCGCGACGAGCAAGTGGTGGAAGGAGGAGCGCCACGGCGTGTTCCTCGATTACAACCAGAACGCGAAGGACCGCACCGTGGCGTCGGCGTGGTCGGTGCGGCCGACCGTCGATGCGCGTGTCTCGATGCCGATCGAATGGGACGAAGTCGCGGACGTCGATCCTGCCGCGTACACACTCGTGACCGCACCGAAGCGATTCGCGGAGCGCGGCGACGCATCGAAGGGCATCGATGCCGCAGCGGGCTCGCTCGACAAACTCCTTGCACTTTCCGCGCAACACGAATCCAACGGCCTCGGCGACGCGCCCTGGCCACCGCAATACCGCAAAGCCGCCGGCGAGCCGAAACGCGTCGCGCCCTCGAAGGCGAAGCAACCATTAATTACTGTGTCGAAGGCGCGCTACAAGGAAGACGCGCTCGCCGGTCTCGAGCGATGGAAAGCGCGGCATCCCGAAGCGGCGGCGAAACTCGCAGTGGACGACGTGCTCGTCGACGCAATGCGCGGACGCTCGAGCACGTGGACGCGAATCCGCGTGAACCTGCGGCACGTGCCGGCAGGGGAGCGCCCCGCCGAAGAGGAGCCCGATCCCGATTACGACCCGTGGCATCGCTGATTTTTGGAGTGCGGCGACCGCAGTCGCCGCTTTGCCTTGCCGCGACCGCAGTCGCGGCAGCTGC
>Ga0075425_100000209_pt1 | contig 52894 bp, 42 predicted proteins | sample SoiMethybrSBSTD4_FD_75300 | JGI IMG/M metagenome (GOLD analysis project Ga0075425, IMG submission 75300) | Bulk soil microbial communities from a Populus tree surrounding site in Tennessee, USA - Soil MetaG P. TD hybrid SBSTD4 | ecosystem: Environmental > Terrestrial > Soil > Tree plantation... | reverse complement strand
CCAACGCGTCGTACGACGATCGCGTGCGGTTCGACGCGTCGGCGATTGAGCCGACGGTCACCTGGGGCATCAATCCCGGGCAGTCGGTGGCGATATCGGAACCGATTGCCGCCGACCCGACCGACGAAGCGCTCCCGTTCATGGGTTTCCGCCCGGGCGCGCGCGTGCAGGGGACGCGCATCGACGTTGCGTTCATCGGATCGTGCACCAATGGCCGGTTGTCGGATCTCGAGGAAGCGGCGCGGATCGTCCGCGGCCATCGCGTCGCACCGCACGTGAAGGCGTTGATCGTGCCCGGCTCGCGGGCGGTGCGCCGCGAAGCCGAAGCGCGCGGCCTGCACGAGATCTTCATCGATGCCGGGTTCGAATGGCGAGGTGCCGGCTGCTCGATGTGCCTCGGCATGAACCCGGATCGCCTCGAAGGCAACCAGATTTCGGCATCGTCATCGAACCGGAACTTCAAGGGGCGCCAGGGCAGCCCGACCGGCCGCACGCTGCTGATGAGCCCGGCGATGGTTGCGGCAGCCGCGATCGCCGGCGAAGTCGTCGACGTCCGCGAGATCCTCGAGGGAGTACCCGCGTGACCGCAAGCCCCCAGCCCCGCAGCCCCCAGCCCCGCAGCCCCCAGCCCCCAGCCCCGAGGCCCAGCGCGGCAGGCGCAGTGACGGAGATCCGTGGACACGGCCTGCCCCTGAGAGGCAACGACATCGACACCGACCGGATCATGCCGGCGCGGTTCCTCGTCGCCGTGTCGTTCGAAGGCCTCGAGCGTCATCTGTTCGAAGACGATCGCAAAGCCGACGCAGACCACCCGTTCAACGATCCGCGCTACAGCGGCGCTTCGATGGTGGTCGTCAACGCGAACTTCGGCTGCGGGTCGTCGCGCGAACACGCCCCACAAGGCCTGGCACGGGCCGGTATTCGCGCCGCGATCGGTGAATCGTTCTCCGAGATCTTCCAGGGGAACGCCGCCATGCTCGGGATGCCCTGCTTCGCGGCGTCGCACGCCGACATCGACCGCCTGCAGGCGCTGGTCGAGGCCGCGCCGCAGACCTCAATCACCGCCGACGTGGCGTCGGGCGCGATCACGGCCGGAACGCTGACGTTTTCGGCGACGTTGCCGCCGGCGCTTCGCGACGCGTTCCTCTCCGGCCAGTGGAACCCGACGGCGATGCTGCTGGCGAACTTCGACGAAGTCCGGGCTGTAGCCGCGCGTTTACCCTACATTCGTGGGTTCTGATCCGTCGCGGCATTAAAGCTCGACCGCAAAGACCGCAGAGCTGAGCGCGCATCGCAGGTCGGCCGGCTCCGCCGGCCGATCACGCGGGCTGACGAATCGCCAGAAACACAACGCGCGATGATTGCAGAGCGTTGCGTTTCTGGCGATTCGCCTGCCCGCGACCGCCGCGAAGCGGCGGCCTGCGATACGCGCGCGTCTCGGGCAGCTTCGGCACGCTTGGAAGTTCGCGACGTGAACCAGCGTTCCCTGCGTGCGTTGCGTTCTTTGCGGCCTTTGCGTTTGAGCTTTACAGCCGCAATACATCCGAACCTTGCAATTAAGCGACGCTCACGCGGGTACGCGCGCTATCTTCTCTTGAGCGACGCCGAGGAATGCATCGGCGGCGTGCGATCGGTGCGCGTTGCGGCAGACGAGCATCACCTGACGTTTGCGCGACACGCCCGACACCGGCACGGCCACCAGCCGTCCGCTCGCGATTTCCGTGATCGCGCAGCGGCGCGGCAGCAGCGCCACGCCCAGCTTCAGTTCGATCGCCCGCTTGATCCCGTCGAGGCTGGGCAGCGAGATCACCATCTGCAGCGGCACGTGATGCTCTTCGAACAGCCGCAGCACGCGCTCGCGCGCCGGCGACGGATCGTTGTGGGCGACGACCGGCTCACGTGCGACGTCTTCCATCGCAACCTGCTTGCGATGCGCGAGCTCGTGTGACGGGTGGACGAGCAGCACGAGTTCGTCGCTGCCGACCGGCACTTCGAGCAGCCCTTCTTCGGACGGGTGGAACGTGAGCGCGCCGAAATCGAGGCTGCCCTGCTGGACTTCGACTGCGATCTGCCGCGCCGGCACGCGGCGGACGTCGATCGTGATCTCGGGATGGCGCTGCCGGAACCGTGAGATCAGCGGCAGCAGCGTATGCACCGCTGCCTCGTTGGCGCCGATCAGTACGCGGCCACGCCTCAGGTCCCGCAGTTCGCGAACCGCCGACTCGGTCTCTTCGGCCAGCCGCACCAGCCGCTGGCCGTAGTTCTCGAGCATCCGGCCCGCTTCGGTCAGGGTGCCGTTTTTCGACGAGCGGTCGAACAGTTGCTCGCCCAGTTCGAGTTCGAGCCGTCGGACAGCCTGGCTGACCGCCGGTTGCGTGCGGTGCACTTTCGCCGCGGCCCGCGAAAAACTCCGCTCGTGGGCGACCGCGAGGAAAACCTTGAGGGCGCTCAGATCCATGGCGTTCCGTGAGCTTATAACACGTCGTTATTTTTCGGTAATCATTATCACTTTGACTTCTATACGCCCCCCGGTTACAACTACGAGCCATGACCACCCCCGCCCGCGTCATCGTCTTCGATACGACCCTGCGCGACGGCGAACAGGCACCTGGGTTCTCGCTCGACGTGCCGTCGAAGCTGGCAATGGCGCGGGCGCTCGACGGGTTGGGGGTGGACATCATCGAGGCCGGCTTCCCGATCGCCTCACCGGCCGACTCGGACGCCGTACGCCAGATCGCCGCCGACGTGCGGCGCCCGGTCATCGCAGCGCTGGCGCGGACGACGGCGAAGGACATCGAGGAAGCCGCGCGGGCCCTGCAGCCGGCCGAGCGGTCGCGCATCCACACCTTTCTCGCCACGTCCGATCTGCACCTGAGCGCGAAGCTGCGGATCACGCGCGAGGAGTGCCTCGCGTCGGCCGTCGGCGCGGTGAAGCTGGCACGCACGTTCACCGACGATGTGGAGTTCTCGGCCGAGGACGCAACGCGCAGCGATCGCGATTTCCTGTGCCGCGTCATCGAAGCGGTGATCGACGCCGGCTGCACGACGGTGAACCTGCCCGACACGGTCGGGTATGCGACGCCGGATGAACTTCGCGAGTTCTTCGCCGACATCATCGCGCGCGTCCCCAATTCGAGCCGCGCCATCTTCAGCGCGCATTGCCACAACGACCTCGGGCTTGCGGTGGCGAACAGCCTGGCCGCGATTCAGGGCGGCGTCCGCCAGGTGGAATGCGCAATCAACGGAATCGGCGAGCGCGCCGGCAACGCGTCGCTCGAAGAGTTGGTGATGGCGCTGCGCGTCCGCCAGGATCGACTGCCCTACGACACCGCGGTGCATTCGCCGGCGCTCTTCGAGGTCAGTCAACTGCTGTCCTCCGTCACCAGCGAACCGCTGCAGGCGAACAAGGCGATCGTCGGCCGCAACGCCTTCGCGCACGAGGCCGGGATTCACCAGGACGGCGTCCTCAAGGACGCGCGCACCTACGAAATCATGCGGCCGGAAGACGTAGGCCAATCGGTCTCGTCCCGGCTGGTGCTCGGCCGCCACTCCGGCCGGCACGCCGTGCAGTCGCGCTGCGAGGCGCTCGGCTTCACGCTCAGCGGCTCCGAAATCGCCGAGGTCTATCGCGCCGTCATCGCACTCGGCGAGCATCGCAAGGCCATCGGCGACGGCGATCTCCGCCGCATCGTCGATCGCGTCCGCACACCCTCCTCGACCCCCGCCCCGACGCCGCCGCACCAGATGGAAGCCGTCGGCTACGGACACGGCGTCTAGAATTGCTTCGGCCAGCGCACGGGTGTAGAGTGCACGCCTCACTCGCACTGAGAAGGCTGTGGCTGGTCGGATCCTTCCGGCGTCGGCTGCGGCGCCGATCGCGGCGCGACGATGGTTGCGCGCGCGCTCGCATCTGTTCACAACTCTCCCGAACATCCGATCCGGAAACCACCTGAAGGCGGGAGCATTCCCGCGGGAGCTCGCGATGCGTGCAATGTTCGTGTGCGTCATCGGCGTCATTGCGCTGGCCGCCGCGACGATGTCGCAAGCGGCGTGCGCGTCCGACAAGGAGACGGTGCAGGCCGCGCAGGCGGCCGACGCTTCGATCGGCATCGAGACCGGGCAGCTGTTCGTCACCGTCGAGAACCGGTCCGGCGGGCCGCTCGTCGATCTGACGCTCACCGTGCTGACGCCGTCGGCCCCGTACACCTACATGATTTCGCGGATCGAGGCGGGCCAGAAGCGCGACGTCGCCGTCAACAGCTTTTCGAGCCGCGACGGCACCGGCCTGAACCTGCGGCTGATCCGACCGAGGAGTGTGAAGGCGACGGCAAAGGACCTGACCAACAAGCCCTACGAGGCGCAGGTCGGCTGGAAGTAGTCGCGACGCGTCGTGACAGCACTTCAGCTCGCCGGCCCGAGAAAACGGCGGTACGCCTCGTTGTCGTCGTCGAGCTGAAATGCGTAGCCGAGCCCGACGAGGAACGCCTCGAACTTCGCGCGATCGCCGTCGGGCACTTCAAAGGCTGCCAGCACGCGGCCGAAGTCGGCGCCGTGGTTGCGGTAGTGGAACAGGCTGATATTCCAGCGGCCGCCCAGGGCATCGAGAAACTGCATCAGCGCGCCGGGCCGCTCGGGGAACTCGAACCGGCAGACGCGCTCCGACTCGACGTGCGGCGTTCGTCCGCCGACCATGTGGCGGACGTGGAGTTTGGCCATCTCGTTGTCGGTGAGATCGGTGGTCTCGTAGCCGAGCGCGCCGAGCTGCGCGACCAGCCGCTCGCGGCCGTCGCGCGATGGAATCTGGATTCCGACGAAAATCTGCGCCGCGCTCCGCCCGCTCAATCGATAGTTGAACTCCGTGATCACGACGTCGCCGAGCGCGCGGCAGAACTGCCCGAACGCGCCGGCGCGTTCGGGAATCGTCACGCCGAGCAGCGCTTCGCGCCCTTCGCCGAGCTCGGCACGCTCGGCGACGAAGCGCAGCCGGTCGAAGTTCATGTTCGCGCCGCTGAGCACGGCGGCGAACCGTCCGTCGCGGACGCCGCTGCGCGCGATGGCGGACTTCAATCCGGCGAGCGCCAGCGCGCCGGCCGGCTCCATGATCGTCCGCGTGTCGTCGAAGATGTCCTTGATGGCCGCGCAGATCTCATCGTTGTCGACCCGCACGACATCGTCGACGCTGTGCTGCGCGATCGGAAACGTGTGGCGGCCAACCTGCTGCACGGCGACGCCGTCGGCAAACATGCCGACATGCGGCAGCCGGATGCGCTCGCCGGCGGCGAGCGATTGCGCCATCGCATCGGCGTCGACCGGCTCGACGCCGACGACGCGCGTCTCCGGCGCCAGCGCCTTCACGTAGGCGGAGATCCCGGCGATCAGGCCGCCGCCGCCGACCGGGACGAAGATCGCGGTCAGGTCGTGGGCGCACTGCCGCAGCATCTCGACCGCGACCGTTCCCTGTCCGGCAATCACCAGCGGATCGTCGAACGGGTGAATGAAGACGGCGCCCGACTCGGTCGCGAGCGTCTCCGCGTGGCGTTGCGCCTCCGCGTAGTGATCGCCGACCAGGACGACCTCGGCGCCGAGGCTCCGCACCGCGCCCACCTTGATCTCCGGCGTCGTCCGCGGCATCACGATCACCGCGCGGATGCCGAGCCGTTTCGCCGACAGCGCAACCCCCTGCGCATGATTGCCGGCGCTCGCGGCGACGACGCCGCGCGCGCGCTCCGCCTCGGTCAACCGTGAAATCCGGTTGTAAGCGCCGCGGATCTTGAAGCTGAACGTCGGCTGCAGATCCTCGCGTTTGAGCAGGATCTCGTTGCCGAGCCGCGCCGACAGCCGTGGGGCGCGATCGAGCGGCGTCTCGCGCGCGATTTCGTAGACGCGGCTCGTCAGGATATCCCTGACCAGGCGATCGATCACCGCATTACCCGAGTCACCGTCGGCATCGTTCGTAGCGCAGCCCTTCAGGGCTGCTCACGATGCGGCGGGCAGGCCCGAAGGCCTGCGCTACGGTTGGTGCCTGACGGGCAGGCCTGAAGGCCCGCGCTACGGCGGCGACGCGGCTCGTCACTGCTGCGGCGAGTGCGGCTTCGCCAGGTAGGCCTTCGAGTCGGCCTCGCCTTTGAGCGGCGTCACCTTGTCCGGATCGATGCGGACCATCAGGTAGTCGATGTGGTCGTCGATCTTCGTGAACCAGTGGCCGGTGCCTGCGGGGATGACAACCACGTCGCCGGCCTTCAAATCGTAGGACGTGCCATTGCGAATCGAGGCGCCGTTGCTGCCGGGCCCGTTGAACAGGCGGACGGTCTCGAGCGTCGCCGGACGGCGCTTTGCGCCGACGATGTCCGGGCCGAGCATCAGCGTCGCCGTGCCGTCGATGATGTGATACACCTCGCTGACTTGATCGTGTTCGGCAACCGATTCCGGCGCCGGCGACGCCAGCTTGCCGCGGTGCACGACACCGATGCCGATGTGCGCCTTGCCGATCTCGATGTCGCGCACCTGCTGGTCGGTGAGCTTCTCGGTAACCGCCTTCTGCGTGTAGGCCTCGATTTCGCTCTTCGCAATGTAGGTGCCCGGACACATCCGGCACGTGGGCTGCGGGTCGCCCTGCGCCATCACCGCTGCCACCGCGCATGCCGCCGCGATCACCGTCAGCACGATGTTCCTCATCACTGTCTCCCTGCCGTGAAAGCGAGATACTCGCCGGAGTAATTACCGCCGCTCACCGCGACGACGATGTACTGCCTGCCGCTCAGCGCGTAGGTCATCGGCGTGCCCGACTGCTGCGCCGGCATGTAGACGGCGCCGACCTCTTTGCCGTTCGTTTTGTCGTAGGCGCGCAGCATCGCGCCGCGTGGCCGTCCCGGAAGCGTCGTGGCCAGCGGATCGCCGGCGATGACCAGCGTCTTCGTCACCAGGGCGCCGACAGCGCCGGACTGGCCGGTGCGCGGGATGGTCAGCCCCTTCAACGCCGGATGGTTGCGAACGCTGTCCGGTGTTTCACCATGCGCGACCCACCACAGGATCTCGCCGCGATCGAGATCGATGGCGCTCAGCCGTCCATACGGCGGCTTCAGCAGCGGCAACCCCTGCGGCAGCGCGTCGCTGTTGGTGGCGGCGTCTCCCGTCGACGAAACGACTGTCCCTGCCGCCTTCGTGGTCAGCGACGGCGCGTCGGCGCCGACGTTTTCACCGGGGCCGGAGATGTAGCGGACGCCGGTAAGCGCGTTCCCGGACACGTACGGCAGATCGGAGAATTCCTTGCTCGGCGGCGGCATCAGCCCGAGGACCGGCATGGCGACAAACGACGGCACGTAGGCGATGTGCGTCTCGGGATCGTAGGAGCCGCCGGGCCAGTTCGTGCCGCCCGACGATCGGAAGCTGCCGATCGGTCCTTCTTTCCTGCTCACCGGCGGCGGCGTGAAGATCGGCCCGAGCTTGTAGCGCGCCGCAATCTTCAGCGCCTCGGCGTGCAATTCGGGCGTGAAGTCGATCAGGTTCTGCTGCTCGACGCCCTGATAGTCGTACGGCGGCGGCCTGGTGGGAAACGGCTGCGTCGGCGAGGTCTTCTCGCCCGGGACATCCGACTGCGGAACGGGACGCTCTTCGATCGGAAAGACCGGCGCACCGGTGACGCGGTCGAACACGTACATCATCGCCTGCTTGCCCATCACCGCCACCGCCTTCACCGGCCGTCCCGCGACGGTGAGATCGACGAGGATCGGCGCCGCGGCGATGTCCATGTTCCAGATCGGGTGGTGGACCAGCTGGTAGTGCCACTTGCGCACGCCGGTCTTGTAGTCGATGGCGACGATGCTCTCGGCGAATAAGTTGTTGCCGGGGCGAAGGCCGCCATAGAAATCCGAGCTCGGCGTTTCGACCGGCAGATACGCGAGGCCCAGCTCTTCGTCGGCGCTAATCTGGTTCCACACGCCGACGTTGCCGTTCACCGCCCAGGATTCCTTCTCCCACGTGTCGTTGCCGAACTCGCCTGGCCGCGGAATCGTGTTGAACGTCCATAGCTTCCTGCCGGTGCGCACGTCGAAGCCGCGAACGAGCCCCTTGGTGTTGTTGTGCGTCTTCGGCGTACCGCCTTCGAGCATCGCCGCGCCGATCATCACGACGCCGTCCCTCGTTACCGCCGGCGTCGCGTGCAGCCCGATCTCGCCCGCCTCGCGGTCGATCTGCTGCTCTTTCCCGAACACCACGTCGTCTTTCAAATCGACGACGCCGTCCTTGCCGAACGACGCGATCCGCACGCCGGTCTTTGCGTCGAGCGCCACCAGGCGGTAGCCGGTGGTGACGTAGAGAATCCGTTCGTCGCGCCCGTCGCTCCAGTAAGCAACGCCGCGGCCCGACAGCTGGCGCGGCGAAGCGGCGGCGCGCGCGCCTTCGTGCTCGGAGTGCATCCAGCGCAACTCGCCGGTCGCTGCGTCGAGCGCGACCACGGCGCGGCGCGTCCCGGCGGTGGTGTAGAGGACGCCGTTGACCATGAGGGGCGTCCCTTCGAGCTTGAACTCCGGCCGCGGGCCAAGAGAGTCGGTCTTGAACCGCCAGGCGACCTCCAGGCTGTTGAAGTTCGCGGCGCCGATTTGGCTGAGCGGTGAATAATGCTGGCTGCGCAGATCGCCAGCGTAGGCGCGCCATTGGGTATCGCCGGGCGGCGGTGCCGGCTGTGCCGCCAGCACCGTCGTCGCGCACAGGCCTGCAAGCGCGCGTTTCATGCGCGCACTCTAGCACGTAGAATGCTTGGATGATCCCGCTGCGGGACGTCATCCCCTCCCGGACCACCCCGTACATCACCGTCACGATCATCGTCCTCAACGCGATCGCGTGGCTCTACGAGATCGCGCTGCCGCACGAATCGCTGAACGAGTTCCTGACGATCTACGGCGTCGTCCCGGCGTATTTCGCGTGGCCGACGCTCGTCACCTCGATGTTCCTGCACGGCAGCTGGTCGCACGTCATCGGTAACATGTGGTACCTGTGGATCTTCGGCGACAACGTCGAGGACCGGGTCGGGCACGGCCGCTTCATCGTCTTCTATCTGCTGTGCGGGAGCGTCGCGGCGCTCGGCCAGGTCGCGGTGGATCCGAACTCGATGCTGCCGACGATCGGCGCGAGCGGCGCGATTGCCGGGGTAATGGGTGCCTATTTCGTCCTCTACCCGCACTCGCGGGTGCTGACCTTGATCCCGTGGATCTTCATCCAGATCGTCGAGCTGCCGGCAATCATGCTGCTCGGGTTCTGGTTCCTGATGCAGTTGTTCAGCGCCGGCACGCTGGCGGTGACGGCGAACACGCACGGCGGCGGCGGCGTCGCGTTCGCCGCGCACGTCGCGGGGTTCGTCGCCGGTGCCGGCGGTGTTTTCGTGTTCAGAAAGCGCGACCTGGATCCGTGGGAGCGGGAACGGGACTACCGGTACTGACCCGTCAGCCTCAAGCCTCAAGCCACAAGCCTTGCGGCTTGAGGCTTAGCTCTTCGTCCTGAGCTGCGCGCCGACGCGGGCGATTTCGATCAGGATTTTTTCGAGCTCGGCGTCGTACTGGTCTTCCGGCAGGTGTTCCTTGCGCGCCTTCAACTCTTCGAGCTGCGCCTCGAGCTCGGCGCGGCGGCGGACCAGTGCGGCTTGCGCCGAGTCGCTGGGCAGCGCGAGCGGCGGCTCGGGCTGCACGTAGGTGATCCTCGCCAGCGCGCCGTCGCTGCCCGGCGTCTGCGCCTCTCGGCCGACGCCGGCGCCGGTGTCGTCGAGCAGTGCCCTCTCGGTGGGCAGCTGCCCCTTCTGCTCGTACGCAGCGCGGACCCCGGCGCTCGCGAATGTAAACGCCTCCCAGATCGAGACGCGGCCGTTCTTGTCGACGTCCGCCTCAGGCGTTGTGAACGCCTTCACGAAATACTCGGCGAACAAGGTCTCGAACTGCTGTGCCGACGAATCAGTCGCCGTGAGCACGACGCGATTCCGGCTCGCGATCTTCCGCAAAAACGGAAAGCTGGCGGCGGTGGTGTCCACGAACACAAGGCGACCGGGCAAAGGCTTCACCATGTCGGCCCATTCGCTCCCCGTGAGATCGGGACCAACCAGGTTGAACTTCGCTTCGTCGCCATCCGCCGTCGTCCCGTGGCCGATCAACAGCACGAACAGCTGATCGTCTTTCGTCATGCGCTTCCGCAGGTCCGCAAACGCCCGCTGGACGTTCTCGCGCGTCGATTTCATGGCGGCGTCTTCGCCGCCGTCAGCCAGCACGACGACGCGATCCGGCGGGTACTTGAAAGTGTCGACCAGCGTCGTAGCGATCGCGGTCCGCCAGGTGTTGTATTTCTCCGCGTATTGATCGCCGCCTGCGGCGCCGCTGATGATCAGCGCGTAGCGATCGCCGGCGAGTGCGTTGGTCGCCGCGAGCGTGAGGCCGATGACCACGAGCGCTCGCAGGGGCGCCCTTTCAGGGCGCCGGCGCGGCCGCCCTGAAAGGGTGGCCCTACGCGTATGGTCCAACATCATCGCAGTCCCCAGCGCCGTCGCAAGATCCATTCCGCCGACAGGAGCAGCACGATGAGCGCGAACGCCCACGGCTCGTGCCACAGGTCGCGCCGCTCCGGCGCGGCGTTTTGCGGCGCGGTGGCTCGCAGCCATGCGGGAACGCGCGACGCGTCCGCGGCCCGCACGTAGCGACCGCCGGAGTTGCGGGAGACGCGCCGGAGGAAGCCTTCATTCAGCCGCGGATCGGCAAACTCGCGGTCGGCGCCGCCGACGAACATCCAGCGATCGGCCGACCCGAGCGGCGTCGTGCCGCGCCGTGCTTCGGCGTGGACACGATACAGGCCCGGCTGATCGGCCGCAACCGCCGTCGTGAATCGACCGCTCGCCGGATCCGCGTGCCGGAGCTTCAGCGGCTGCGGCGTGCCCCCGGGCGCGGTGAGCGTCGCCGCGACGGTGGCGTCGGGGACGGGCGCAAACGCGGCGTTGCGCGCGTCGACGTCGACCGAGACGGTGTCCCCCGGTTCAGGCGCGTCGGGCAGTGTGATCGCCACCGGGTCCGGCGCCGTCGTCGACAGCCAGCGGGCCGCCTGCCGCCAGAAGAATTCGTAGGCGCGGTCCGACGAGGCGACGAGCATCTTCCAGCGCCACGAAGCTTCGCCGCCGAAGATCATCGAGCGGCCGTGACCGTAGGGCTGGACGGCGACCACGGGAAACACGCCGCCGCCGGGCGCGGTCGTGAGCGCCAGGATCGTGGCGCCGGGCCGCGGCGCGCCGATCATCGCGCTGGCGGCCAGCGCCGGCAGCGCCGACCACAGCTTCCGCGTCTCCTCGGCGGTCGCGCCGATGCGCATGATCGGATGTGTTTCGCCGTCGGCCGTCAGCGTGATTTTGTTGTGCGGCGGCAGGTCAATCGATCCGAGCGAAGCACGCACCAGGCCGCCCTTGCGATCGTTCAGTTCGACCGGCAGTACCTCCTCGAGCGGCGTGCCGGCGAGGCCGCGCTGTGCGAACGAGCGGCCGCCGAGCACGAGCAGCCCGCCGCCGCGTTCGGCGACGAAGTCGGCGATCATCGCCAGCTGCGCGCGCGTGAAGAAATCGGCTTCGACATTGGCGATCGCGACGGCGTCGTAGCCGTAGAGCAATTCCCGCGTCGCCGGGAACCCGCCAGAGAGCCCGGCGGCGCGGCCGGTGCCGGCCTGCACGAAGAAGGTATCCTGGCCCTCGGCGTTCTTGCCCTTGCGCGTCACCGAGTCGATGTCGAGGCCCGAGTCGGTGGCCCACGCGCGCTTGACGAAGCTGTGCTCGAACCCCGGCGCGCCTTCGAGCATCAGCACGCGGCGCTTGCGCCCGGCCGGACTCACCAGCACGCTCCGGGCGTTGTTCTCGGCAACCGGCTCGGACTCGTCGCGCGGAATCTCCGCCGTGTAGACGGTCGCGTTCACCAGGTCTGGCGACACGGTGAACACTTCCTCGATCGGCGACCCATCGGCCTGCGGGACGATTCTGCGCGAGTCGAGCGGCTGGCCGTTCGCGAGCACGCGCAGCGTGAACGGCGCGCGCCCGAAACCGCTGCTGACGGCGGTGACGTGGAGATCGACCGATGCCTGGTCGAGTCGCGGATCCCCGGCGGCGAGGCCGAGCACTTCGCGATCGCGCGGGCCGTCCGGCGAGCCGATGCCGATCGCGAAGACCGGCGGACCGCCGATATCCGACCCGCCTGACCCGCCAGACCTGCCAGATCCGGCTGACCCGCCCGGCCCCGTGTCGCCGCCGTCGGAGAGCAGCACGATGCCGGCGACGCGTTGACCGCGATAGCGCTCGCGGATCGCGGCGATGGCACCGGTCAGATCGGTGCGTCGTGCGCCCGGCGCCAGCGCATCGACCTTCGCCGGCGACAGCGAATCGCCGGCCGTATAGATCTCAGTCGTGAAATGCGACGAGAGCGCAGTGCCGAAATCACCGTTGAGCAGCGCCGTCGCACGGCCGAGACGCGTCTGTCCATCAGCATCGGCGAGCCGCATACTTCGCGAGACGTCGACGAGCACCGGCACGATCGCGTCGCGCGAGCTCGCTGGCGGCAGAATCGCGATCGGCCGGAACAGGAAGATGACGAGCGCGACGAGCAAGATGGCGCGGATCGCGACCAGTGCACCACGCTGTACGCGGGTCAGCGGCGACAGCGGGCGCCGGTACTCGAGGTAGACGAGCCCGGCAATCGCCGCCGCGAGGACGGTCGCCAGCCAGAGCGGAAGCGGATACGCGAAATGCACCGGGTTTCTTATGAAGGCTTTTTCTTCGACGCGATCGCCTTGAAGTAGCTGTCGACCTGCTTCTGGTAGGCGGCCGGCGGCTTGTCGTCGGTGCCGGCGGCGAGGCGATCCTTCGCCTGCTTCGCCTGCAGTTTCTTGGACAGTGACGAGGCGACGCTTTCGAGCGCCTGCGTCGCCTGCCGGCGCAGGTCCTCCCACTTCGCGAAGTCCTGCTTGAAGGCTTCGGTGCCGGGCGCCGAGAGCGTCATCCGATCGGCGCCTTCGAACGTGAATCCACCGCCGGCGCCGCGCGCGAAGCTCGGATCCTCGCGGCGCATCTGGTCCATGAAGTCCTTGGTCTCCTGCAGCTGCCGGCGATAGTCGTCGCGCAGCTTCTCCAGATCCGTGCCGGTGCCGCCACCGCCGCCCTGGCCCTGGCCGGGCTGTCCGGCCTGGCCGGCGGACTGTTGCGAGCTCGAACCATCGTGCCCGCTCTGAGCCTGACCTCCCTGGCCCGTCTGGCCGTTCGGTCCCTCACCACGCTGACCGGCCCGACCCGCCTGGCCTGCCTGACCCGCCTGGCCGGCCCGACCCGCCTGACCTGCCTTGGCCAGCTCCTGCGCCGTACGATCGAGGCGATCTTTCAAGTCCTGCGCGCGGGCGCGTTGCTCGGACAGCTTCTGCGATTCGCCATCCGTGCCGGTCGCCGACCCGAGCCGCTGCGCGATGCCCTCGAGCGCGCGCGCCAATTCCTGCTCTGCTCCCGCCTGGTTCCGCGCATCGTCGCTGACGCGAGACGCGGTGTTGCCGCGGCCGCCGTTCTTCGCCTCATCCGACGCGGCGCGCATCGCGCTCGCCGCCTGCTCCATCCGATCGGCGAGCTTCTGCCGTTCGATTTCTTTGGCCGCGTCGGCCGCGGCAGCCGCCGACCGTGCGTCGTTTTTCGCCGCATCGTTCTTGGCGGCGCCAGGTTGCGCGCCCGGCGACTGCCGATTGGCCGCCGATTGCTGCTTCAGCGAGTCCTGCAGCTTCCGCGTGCGCTCCGCGACCCGGTCTTCCTCACCGGCAAGACGGCGGACCGTGTCTCTCGCGGCGTCGCCGGTACCCGACTTCGCAAGCTCGGACGCAATCTGCCGCTGCGCGTCGGCGAGTTGCCGCGCCTCGAGCTGCATGTCGCCGAGCGCGCGGCGCCGCTCGTCGGGCTGCGCCGATTCGAGCCGCTGCTGCAGCTGCTTGAGTTTTTCGAGCGCCTTGTTGCCGCGCGCGCTCGCCTGGCCAGGGTCCTGCCGGCGCAGCTCGCTGGCGGCGCTGCGCATTTCTTCGGTCACCTCGCGCATGCGCTGGCTCGCAGCGTCTGCGGACTCGCCACTCTGACCCGCCTGCCCTGCCTGACCCGCCTGCCCTGCCTGACCCGCCTGCCCCTGCTGTCCCTGCTTGCCGTCCTGGCCTTGCTTGCCCGACTGCGCCTGCTTCTTATCCCCGTCCTGCCCCTTGCTCGCCTGCTGCTGCATCTGCTTGGCGAGCTCCTCGGCCTTCTGGCGCAGCTCGCTCTGGTCGCGGGTGAGCTGTTCGAGCTGGCGGCGCAGCTCCTCTTCGCTCATCTGCGCGCGCTTCCCGGCGAGCTCCTGCTGCTTCTTGAGGAGCTCGTCCTGGCGGCGCGCCAGCTCCTTGATCTTGTCGAGCGCGCTCTGGTTCTGATCCTCGCGCTGCTCCGTGCTCGATTTCGTTTCGTAGTTGGTCTGCTGGGCCTTCTGCAGCTCCTTGTCGAACAACGCCGACATGTCGTAGTTGCTGCGGTTGTTGCCGGCGCCGCTGCCGGCCTGCTGCCGCGTGACCTCGCGCTTCTTCACGTCCGCCTGCGCCTTGAGCAGACGGTTCAGCGCGTCGAGCTCCGGGGGCAGCGCGTCGTGGGTCTTGACGGCGTCCAGCGACGTGACCGCCCGGCCCATCGCGGCGGCGGCCGCGATCATGTGATCTTCTTCGGGCAGCGTCTCGCCGGCCTTCAGCTCGGGCGTGCCAGGCGGTGGCGGTGGCGGCGCCGCGCCACCGCGCCCACGCTGCGGCTGCCGCTTCCGCGGATCTCTCATCGTCGACTCGCGGAACGAGCTCGATGTCTGCTCGACGCGGGTCTTCAGCTCCGCTTCGGCGCGCGCGACCGAGTGGACGTCCTGCTCCGACTTCGCGCCCTTCGACATCTGCGCGCGGCGATCCAGCTTCCACGTCGCGACGACGATTTCCTTTTGCGCGTTGACGAGCTCGTCGATGCCGTTCTGCTGTCCGCCGCCGGGCATCCCGCCCTGGCTCTGCGCAAGCGAGAACTCCTGCTCGTAGGGCTTCACTTCGAGGAAGAAGATGTCGCTCCGCGCCTCGCTGGGCCGCGTCCCGCGCGTCAGATCGCGCGCACGAACGTAGTACGACACGAAGTCGCCAGGCTGAACGTCGAGGTCCTCGAGCGCGAGCGTGTGATGCGAGGTGACCATCGCGCTGCCGCGCGCGATCGCGAGCGGAACCGCTTTTTCGGCGGCGCCGCGGACCGAGTAGACGAGATCCAGGCGATCGATCCCGTAGTCGTCCTCGGCCTGGGCTTCGATGTCGACTTCCTCGAGCCGCGTCACCGGCCGATCGCTGGCCGGCTTGAGGATGCGGACGTCTGGCGGACGGTCCTCGAGGATACGGATGAAGTACTCGATGTCGCCGTTGGTCGCGAAGCCTTCGCGGTCGGCGAGGGCGACGCGATACGACGTATCGTCGACGACGTCGAGCGACGCGGTGAGTTCAGTCGGCGCCGATCCGTTGAGCGCAACCTGCTTGCCGCCGGCCAGCGCCAGCTGTCCGTTCGCCACCGGCCGGTCGGTGAAGACGTGCAGGCGAACATTGGTGCCGGCCGGCGCGTAGACGTCGCCCGCATCGGTTTCCGTCCGCGGTTCGAGCCGCAGGCCTTCCGGATACGTGTAATCGACGTCGATCCGCGTCACCCGCGGCGGGTGCGCGACCGAGACTTCGTAGGTCGGCGACGTCACCGTGCCGGCAACGACGCGGTATTTGAACCCGGCGAGCACCGACGGCACCGTTGACCGGAAGGCACCGTGATCCAGCGACATGTCGGCGGACCGCCAGCGGTCGCCGTCGGCGATCTGCAATTGCGCGATCACCGGTGCGCGGTTGCCGACCAGCCGCGCCTCGATCGCGAGCGGCGCGCCGGACCGGAGTCGCGCGTTGCCCGGCTTGACGGCGAGCGCGGTCCGCTCCGGGAAGAGCGTCAGCGATGCGGCGTCGACCGCTTCGCGCGCCGGCCCGCGTGCCGTGAACAGCACCACGCCGAGGACGAGCGCTGCTGCGCCGGCTTGCAACGCGGCGCGACGAAGCGATTGCGACGAGACGATCGTGTCGACGTCGATCGCCGAGGTGCGGCGTGCGGCGTCCGCCAGCATGGCGTCGGCGAGTCCGGGCGCAGCGTTGCCCCGCGCGACGTCGACGGCCGAGACCAGCCGATCGTCGAGCGACGGCGCCCGCTCCTCGATGAAGCGCGCCACCTTGGCATCCTGCGGAGCGCGGCGCAGCGGCCACAGGCACACGGTGACCGCGGCCACGGCCGCGATCGCGGCGACGCCGGCGAGCACGATGAGCAGTAGCGGCGCGCCAGCGGTCCAGCGCGACACGATCACCGCGCTCGCCAGGACCACCGCCGCGATCGAGGCGCCGCGCATCATCGCGTGCAGCGCGCACAGTGTCCGCCACCGGCGGCGAACCGCGTCAATCAATTTACGGATTTCTGAGTAGTGCTGCATCTCTGTCACCGTCTCGTTCGGCGTTCGGCGTTCGGCGTTGTCGGGTTCTCGTTCTCAGGTTCTGAGGTCGGACTTCAGAACCCACAACCAAGAACCAAGAACCTGGAACCAGAACCCAGAACCCAGAACCCAGAACCCAGAACCCAGAACCCAGAACCGAGAACGCCGAACGCCGAACGCCGAACCCCTTACGCTGTCCTCGCCGCCAGCACCCCTTCGGCGGCCAGCAGCATCACCATCAGCGCGACGGCGTACTGCCACAGGTGCTGTCGATCTTCCTGCTGCCGCGCTTCGACTCTCGCTTCGGCGCCGGCCGCCTCTTTCATCTGAGTCACCGCCGACTTGAACTCCTCGATCGAAATCCGCGACGGATCCGATTCGCGGGCGTCGACGTTCACGGCGATCTGCCGTGTCGCCGCGCCCTGCGTCGCAACCGCAATCGTCGCGATGCCCGGCTCCTTCTTCACGCCGGCCGGGGCGTCGGCGATCACGTAGTCGGACGCGTGTGCGCGCGCGCTCGCGAGATAGCCGACGATCTCGTGCAGGAACGGAACAAAGGTCGCATGGAGCGGGAAGTCGCTCCACTTGTTGTCGAGATCGGCGGCGAGCACCAGCGCCCGTCCGTCGCCGGCCGGACACTCGAGAAACGCGGCGTCACCGGTCGTGAAGCGGGCGAGCGTCTGACATCCGCTGCCGGCGATGCGCGACGCGCGGTCGAATCGCACGAGGCCGAGCGTCGTCGCGTTGCCGGAGAAGGCCTGAAAGATCGGATGCCGCACGTCGGCCGGCGCAAGCGCGCGCGCTGCCGGCTTGGCGTTCTCGACGGTGACGATACGAAGCGTCGATCCGGTTCCGAGCACGTCGGCGACGATGTCGCCGTCAACGTCTGCGCCGGCGGCAATCAGCAGCCCTCCGCCGGTGCGCGCATACGTCGAGAGCAGCTCGCGGCCGCGGCGCTCGAGACCACGCGTCGACAACACGAACACCGCCGCGTGCGGGGCGACGCGATCGTCGGTCCACGACGACAACTGCGCGCCGCTGACGCCGCTCACCTGGAACGCGGCGTTGCCAGGCGTACCGGCGGCGAGCGCATGCTGCACGTAGAACGCTTCGCGCGTCATATCACCGGACCCGGTGACGACGAGCACCGACGGGCGGGTCAGTCCGCCGATCAGCGCGTAGCGGACGTTGTCCGCCGCAATGCCGCCAGGATCTTCGACGCGCACCACTGCCGCCGCACCGCGCGGCGCGCCGGCGAACGTCGCGTCGGCTGACTGGTTCGGCCCGAGGGGCACGACGGCATCGCCGGCGGCGCGCCCATCGATCGCGAGGTGGACCCGCGCCTCGCGCGGACGATCGCCGCCGTTGTGCACCGAGGCGACGATCCGGTCGGCGAGCGGTCGCACGGCGGTCACGGCGAGGTTCGATGGCGCCGCGCCGACGTCGGCGACTTCGATTCTGGTGCCTTCCGGCACCGTTGCGCGGTCGCCGGCGTCCCAGCCGTTCTCCTGGAGATCGGTGACGACGACGATCGTGCCGCGGCGTCCGGCGAGGTTCTGCCCCGCGGCCGACAACGCCGCGCGGTAGCGCGTCGCGCCGAAGCCGGCGGCGGCCTCGTCGATCGCCGACGCAGCGAGCACGCGGTCGGTTCCCGGCTTCATCGCGATCTGGGCGTCGTCGGCGAAGGTGACGACAGCGACGAGATCGTTCGCCGGCGCGCGCGCGATCGCGTCCTTCGCCAGCTGCCTCGCGCGTTCGAACCGTCCCGGCGCAGACATGCTGTACGACGTGTCGAGCGCGACCACCGTCACACCGGTGGATGTCGAGGCGGCGCCGCTCGCGAAGAACGGCCGCGCGAAGGCGAGCGCGAGCAGGACGAGCGCCGCGACGCGCAGTGCCAGCAGAATCAGCTCGCGCAGGCGGCGCCGCTGCGTGTGCTCGACCGGCGCTTTCTTCAGCAGCTTGACCGCCGCGAACTGGACGCGCGCCTCCGGCTCCTTCTTCAGCAGATGGAGAATCACCGGAATGGCGGCCGCGGCCGCGCCGGCGAGGAACAGCGGAGACAGGAAGGAGAGCACTAGTACGCCCTCGAGCGCGTGGAGAGATACGAGAGCAACGCGAGCTCCAGGGGACGGTTCGTGTCGAGCAGCTGGTAATCGATTCCGTGCGCCCCGAGTTCGCGGCGATAGCGCTCGATGAGCGCGCCGATTTCGTGGAGATAGTGCGCGCGGACGGCGCCCGGCACCGCCATGATCTCCTCGTCGGTCTCGAGATCCTGGAACCTGGTCGCCCGCTCGAACGGGAACTCGATCTCGTCGTGATCGAGGATGTGAAACACGATCACGTCGATGCCGCGGAACTGGAAATGCTTCAGGCCGCGAATCACCTCGTCCGGGTCGTCGAGCAGGTCGGAGATCAGGACCACGATGCCGCGCTTGGTCAGGGTGTTGGCGAGCTGGTGCAGCGGCTTCGAAACGTTGGTCATGCGGCCGGTGCGCAGCCGATCGAGCGTGACGAGCAGCGCCATCAGGTGCCCGGGGCGCGCGCTCGCCGGCAGCATCGAGACGATGTTCTCGTCGAACGCGGTCAGGCCGACGGCGTCGCGCTGCCGGTTCATCAGGTAGCCGAGCGACGCGGCGAGAACCGCCCCGTACTCGAACTTCGTCATCCCGTGATGCCCGCCGTAACCCATCGACCCGCTGACGTCGAGCAGCAGGTGGCAGTCAAGGTTCGTCTCTTCCTCGAACTTCTTGATGTAGTAGCGATCGCTGCGCGCGTACACCTTCCAGTCGATCGTCGACAGGTCGTCGCCGGGAATGTACTGCCGGTATTCGGCGAACTCGACGCTGAACCCTTTGAACGGGCTGCGATGCAGGCCGGACAGGAACCCTTCGACGATCGTCCGCGCCTTCAGCTCGAGCGTGCCCAGGCGGGCGACGACCGCCGGATCCAGGAACGGGCGGTCGTGCGCGGCCCAGGGCGACATCTACATTCCGCTCTTCGGCACGGCGACCGACTGCAGCAGGCGATCGATGATCGCATCGGAGTTGATGCGCTCCGACTCGGCGTAGAAGTTGGTCATGATGCGGTGGCGGAGAATCGGCTTGGCCAGCGCCTGCACGTCCTTCACCGAGACGTGATAGCGGCCGTGCATCAGCGCGCGCGCCTTGGCGCCGCGGACGATCGCCTGCGATCCGCGCAGGCCGGCGCCCCACTTCACCCACTTGTCGACGTACTCCGGCGCGCCGTCGATACCGGGGCGCGACGCACTCACCAGACGGACGACGTAGCGAGCGATCTCTTCGGCGATCACGACCTGCCGCGCGAGATCCTGGAAGTGCAGGATGTCCGGTCCGCTCAGGATCCGCTCCGGCGTCGCGCGATCCGCCCCCGTCGTCTGCGTGACGACGGTCACCTCGTCGTCCTGAGTAAGGTAGTTGATGACGACGTTGAACATGAAGCGATCGAGCTGCGCCTCCGGCAGCGGATAGGTGCCTTCGAGCTCGATCGGGTTCTGCGTCGCCAGCACGAAGAAGGGCCGCTCGAGCGGATAGGTGCGGCCGGCGGCGGTGACGTGATACTCCTGCATCGCCTCGAGCAGCGCCGCCTGCGTCTTCGGCGGCGTCCGGTTGATCTCGTCGGCCAGGATGATCTGCGCGAAGATCGGCCCCTTCACGAACCGCAGCCGCCGCGTGCCCTGCTCTTCGTCGAGGATCTCGGTGCCGGTGATGTCCGACGGCATCAGGTCGGGCGTGAACTGAATCCGCTTGAAATCGAGGTCGAGGATGTCGGCCAGCGTCTTGATGAGGAGCGTCTTGGCCAGGCCGGGCACGCCGGTAATCAGGCAGTGGCCACCGGTGAACAGCGCGATCAGCACCTGCTCGACGACTTCGTCCTGTCCGACGATGACCTTGCGCAGCTCGTTGAGAATGCGCTCGCGGCCCTGCGCAACTTTGTCAGCGCTGACGGTGGCGACCGACGAATCCATGGAAGTCCTTAATGCGTAAGGGCGTAAACGATCTCGTTGATGCCCATCCGGTAGGCGAGGCTGGTGAACTTCAGGTAGCCCGGGTATTCCTCGGCGTTCGACCACTCCCAGCCGTCGCCCATGTCGGTGTTCCAGTTGATGAACATCATCGGCCGGCCGTTGTCGTCGAGGATCGTCCGCAGGTGCGGCTGCACACCGCCCTTCTCCCACGAGCGGCCGGCGAGGAATGAGCCGAGCCCGGCGACCTGCGGATAGGCCTCGAGCTTGTAGAAGCAGGTGAACACCGGGTGATCTCTCGGCACCTCGACGATCTCGCGGTCGGGAAACAGCCGCTTCATCTCGCGCGCGAAGTTGTCCCAGTCGAAGGGGCCGTGGAAGTCGTCGAAATACGCCGAGCCGCCGCGCAGCAGGAACTCGCGCAGGATCGGCAGGTCGGTCTCGAGCATCTTCAGGTTGCCCGGCTCGACGAAGTAGATCCACGGGTTCTGGAACAGCCGCGGATCGTCGAGCGTCATCACGATCGGATCCTCGACCTGGATCGCCGTGGCCGTCTTGACGCGGCGCGTCAGGTTCTGCTCGGCCGCCGGCGCGTCGATATACCACGGTTCGCCGTAGAAGTCCTGCGCGACGTGCGTCCCCTCGGTGGTGTAGTGATAGCGGATCCGCACGAAGCGCCACTGCAGGCCGGCGTAGCGATCGTCGGCAGCATTGGGCAGCTGCGCGTCAACCGACGGCTGCAGGACCGGGACGAGCGTGAACACGGCAAGCAGCAAGGCGGCAATTGCCTGCGGCCGCGTCACGGCGTCGGTGATCCTCATCGCTCGCCCCCGCCGACGATCTTCAGCAGCAGATCCTGGGCGCGCTCGTAGTTCGGCGCGATCTCGAGGGCGGCGAGCGTCTGCTTTTTGGCTTCGGCGCGCTTCCCGCCTTTGAACAAGCTCTCGGCGAGATCGGTGTACGCCGCGGCGCGGTCGACCGGGCCAAGCGCGATCACGGTGCGGAACTCGCGCGCCGCCGTCTCGGCATCGTCCTTCTGCAAGGCGAACCGCCCGAGCGCGGTGTGCGCTTCGGGATCGAAGGGATCGATCGCCGCGATGCGCTGGTACACCGGCAACAGCTTCGCCGCGTCTTCCGTGCCGTTCTGGCGCAGCAGCGTGACCAGCTGACGCGGCGCCTCGATGTTGTTGAAATCGATCGCCACGAGATCGGTGAGTTCGCGAATCGCGCGCGCGGTGTCCTTTTTCTGCAGCGCGATCTCGGCCATCTGGTCGTGCGGGCTGTCCTTGCCGGCGGCCGTCGGGAGCAACGCAGCGGCACGCTCGAACGCCTGCATCGCATCGTCGAGTTGCCCCTCCTTGCGCAGCGCGCGGCCAAGCGCCATTTGCAGCGGGAAACTGCGCGGGTTGGCTTCGGCCAATGCCTTCACCGCCGCCGGCGCCATCTTGACGATATCCTCGGCGCCTTCGGGCATTGCCATCGCCCGCCGCATCGCGCCGAATTTCTTCTCCACCGTCTCGTCGAAGCCGGCCTGCATTTCCGCGAACGAGGTGTTCAGCGCCGCTTTCAGCGCGGCGTCGGTATCCATTCCCAGCCCGAAGGTGCGCAGCAGCTTGTTCAAGCCGCCTTGCCCGTACGCCGCGACGATGTGCTCGACGACCAGCGAGCCTTCGTAATAGGCGAGCGAGATGGTCTTCGGGTTCTGGAACGCCGCGTTGAGATCGGCGAGCTTTATCGTCTCGCCGCGATTGAGCAGCCCGGCGTACATCAGATCCATGTCGCGCCGCCACTCGGGACGCGCGCGCTGCTCTTCGTACTCGGAGATCCCTTCAGTGAGCCAGCGCGGCACGCGCTGGTTGGACATCTGCAGCGTGATCACGTGGCCGAGCTCGTGCCACAGCGTCGCTTCCCACTGGAATTCCCCCGGCGGCCGCGCCTTCGGCGAGTCCATGGCGACGACGCGGCCGAAGCAGGCGCCGAGGGCGCCGATCATGCCCGGCAGGCCGATCGTGCGGACGGCGAAGTCGTCGTGCTTCGGAAAGATCTCGATGAGGATGGGACCGCGCGGCGCGAACTCGTAGCGCGCGGCCATCGTCGTCAGCGCCTGGTGGGCGAGCGTCACTGCGTATTCCTGCAGGACCGGCGCCTCGTCCTTGTCCAGACGGATCACCAGGTCGCCGTCACGAACGGTGACGAACTTCTCCAGGTTGTCCATCATCGTCAGCAGGTTGAGCGTGAGCTTGCTGTACGGGTCGGCCTTGAAGGCGGCCTCGAGCGCGGCGCGCGCGCCGGGTTCGTCTCCCGTGCGCAGCAGCTGCACGCCGAGATCGGCCTGGGCGCGGTAGTTGCTCGCGTCGAGCGCGATGGCGCGGCGGGTGAGATCGACGGCTTCGTCGAAGCGGTAGTTGTGGGCGGCGAGCTCGCCGGCCGCGAGATAGACGTCGGCGTTGTTCGGCGCAATCGCCAACACCCTGGCGACCTCGGCGTCGAACTCCTGCGGCTTGTCCGCGACAAACGCAATCGCGGCGCGGAGCGCGCGCGCGTCAAGGCTCGACGGGTTCACGGCGAGCGCCTTGTCGAGCGCCTCCTTCGCCTCGTCGTGGTGGCCGGCGTCGGCCGCTTCGCCGGCGAGGAACACCAACGCGTCGACGTACGACGGATTGACTTCGAGCGCGCGCTTGGCGAGCGTCACCGCCTGCGGCGGGTTGTCCTCTTCGAGCGCCCTGGCCGCGCCGACGAGCGCCGGCGTCCAGCGCGAATCGACCTGGATCGCCATCTGGAACGATTTCAGCGCTTCGGCGGTGTTGTACTTCTCGAGAAACAGCTCGCCCCATCCGGTTTGCACCGACGGGTCGCCGGCCGAGCCGCTCGCCGCTTCACGAAACGCGGCGTTGGCCTCCTCGAAGCGGCCGAGCGCGCGCAGCGCGCGCGCCGCCCGCGCCACCTCGCCGGGATCGTTGCTGGTGTCGGCCAGGGTGGCGACACTCTCGAGCACCGCCTTCGCCTCGCGGCGTCCGAGCATGTGCATCAACAACCCGAGTTCGAGCGCGGCGTCGCTCTTCGGCGCGCGCGCCGCCACCGGGCGAAGCAGCGCCTCCGCGGCGTCGTACTTGCCGCGCGCGATGGCGGCCCGGGCCTTGAGCGCGGCAACCGCCGGATCGCGGGCATCCAGCTTCTCGACCGCCGCGTCCACTTCGTCGTAGCGGCCTTCGTTGAGCGCGCGAATCGCCGCCTGCTGCGGGGTCGCCGGCCGGCGCGGTGCCTGAGCCGTCCCCGATGACGGCAGCACGAGGAACGCGAGCGCGGCTGCGAGCAGAAATCGTGAAGTCCGGCTCATTCCGATTCGTATTATAGGCTGCAAGTCAGGTGCCGATCCTCAGCTGGGAACTTCCTTATGTGGACGTTTTCGAAGCGCGTGAGGCCGTCGCCAGCATCCGTTCTTCCACCCGAATCCGCTTCAGCAGCAACGCGCCGAATGCGGCGATTGCAGCAGGTCCGGACACCCAGGCGCCCGCGATCAGCGCGACCCCGAGAAGTTCGCCGACAACGCCGACATAGTTCGGGTGCCGCAGCCATCGGTAGGGGCCGCCGCGGATTAGCGGCACGTTCGGGACGACAACGATGCGAAAGGTCCAGCGCGGACCAAGGGTGACGATCGCCCACCACTTCAAAGCCTTCCCGGCGGCGAGGACGAGCACGCCGGCGGCGATCGCCGCAGCCGGCGGCGGGTCGCGAAATAACCCTTCGGCGATCATCGCCGCGAAAGTCGCCGGGTAGGCGATACGCATCAGCCGGTAGACGTCGCCGGCCGGTTCGATGCCGCCGCGCCGCCGCTGCGCGTGCTCATTGTCGGAGGCGCGCCGCGCCTCGACGACAAGCGACCCGAACACCGCGATCGACAAAAGGAGAAGCCGCACTCCGGATAAGCGTGCTACCGGGCAGACCGCCCGAAGAACGCGAACACCGCCTCGATCACAGACTGCTGATCGGCGGCCGCAAGCGACGGATACAGCGGCAGCCGCAGCAGCGTCTCGGCCGCGCGCTCGGTCACAGGACAGTCGCCGGCACGCGTCCCGAGCTCGCGCTGCGCGTACGCGGACAGGTGCAGCGGCACGAAGTGCGACGACGCCTCGATGCCGCGCGCCCGCACGAAGCTGGTCGCGGCGTCGCGGGCCGCAGCCGTTCGAAACCGCAGAAAATAGATGTGATACGCCGGCGCGCAGCCGTGCGGAATCGTCGGCAGGACGACGTCGCCCGCGTCGGCGAGCGGCGCGAACACGCGCTGATACGTCTCGAAGACGCGGCGCCGTGCGCCGACGATCTGATCCATCCGCCGCCACTGCGAGGCGACCAGCGCCGCGAGCGGCTCGCTGAGCAGGTACGAGCTGCCCACTGTCTGCCATGAATAGCGGTCGACGTCGCCGCGAACGAACCGCGATCGATCAGTCCCCTTCTCGCGGATGATCTCGGCGCGCGCGGCGAGCGGCGCGTCGGTGGTCACCATCATCCCGCCTTCGCCAGAGACGATGTTCTTGGTGCCGTGAAAGGAGTACGTGCCGGCAATGCCCCACGTGCCGAGCGCGCGCTCGCGGAAGCGGCCGCCGAGGGCGTGCGCCGCGTCTTCGACCAGCGCGATGTCGTGTCGCGCCGCCAGCGTGCGGAGCGCGTCGAGACCGTTGGCGATGCCGGCGTAGTGCCCGGTCAGGACGGCGCGCGTGCGCGGCGTGATCCGCGACGCGGCGTCCGCAGGATCGAGGTTGAGCGTGGACGCGTCGACGTCGGCGAGCACCGGCCGCCCGCCTGCCATGATCACCGCGTTGGCAGCGGAAACGAACGTGAACGACGGGACGATCACTTCGTCGCCGGGCGCGAGCGGCAGCGCCCGCATCATCAGCTCGAGCGCGTGGGTGCCCGACGGCGCGGGGAACGCGCGCAGGCAGCCAAGTGTGTCCTGAGCCTGTGCCGCGAGCTGCTGGTTGGCCGTTTCGCTGCCGGTCATCAGCCCGGTTTTCAGGGCCGCGACCATCGCGTCAACGTCGGTGTCCTCGAGGGGGAGCCGATGAAGAGGGATCGCGTAAGGAGCCAAGGACACGGATGGCTCGGGCATGCGCGCCGTACTTTAGCACGCGGTGTGACAGTCGCCGGCGTGCGCGATGACCGCTCGGAACACCGCCGGCGCGAGGCGCGCGCCGATCGTCGCGGCGTCGAGCGCGCGCGGCGATCCGACCAGCGCGCGCAGCGCGCGATTGAATCGCCACTTGCCCGCGAACTCGCGGCGCCGCGCGGCGGCGAGGCGCGCGTGCGCGCCGGCCCACCCGTGCGCGAGCACGTCGAGCGCCGCTGACGCGGCGAGTTCGCCGCCGCGAACCGCGAAGCGCAGGCCGTCGCCGGTCATGGGATCGATGAAGCCGGCAGCGTCGCCGGCGAGGAGCAGACCGTCGACGGTCGACGGCAGCGGGTCGACGGCGAGCGGACCGAGCACAACCGGCGGCGTCGCCAGTCGCGCGCCGGCCGCGCGATCGCGCAGCACGGGGTCGCGCGCCAGTTCGCGTGCCAGCAGCGCGCGCGGATCGGCAAGTTCAGGATCGGCGGGTCCCGATGATCTCACCACGCACACGTTGGTCAGGCCGCCCGGCAGCGGCGCCACACCGATATATCGCCCGCGCCGTACATGCATCTCGCCGAGCGCCGCCTCCCGCATCGCGGGACGGAAGTGTTCGAAGTAGGCGCCGATCGCCCAGCGGCGCGGGTGCGGCGGATGCCGCGCGAGGCCAAGACCGAAGGACAGCGTGGAATGTCTCCCGTCGGCGGCGATCACGATCGGTGCAGACAGCGCGGTCTCGCGACCGCCGACAGCGACGCCGGTCACGCGGCGACTGCCCCGCCCGTCGTCGATCAGCGGACGGCGGACCGCGATGGCTTCTTCGACGTCGCAGCCGGCGGCGACGGCGTGCTGCAACAGGATCCAGTCGAGATCGCGGCGGAGGATCGCGCGGCCGCTGACCCCGTCCGGGTAATGGCCCTCGACCGCGACGCCGCGCTCGCCCGTGAGGATCATCCCGTCGACGCGCAGGCCCCGCGTTTCGATCTCGTCGGCGACGCCGAGCGCGCGCAGCCGCGCCAGCGCGCCGGGGTTGACCGTGTCGCCGCACAACTTGTCGCGCGGAAATGTCGCGCGATCGAGGATGCGCACGCGCGCGCCGGCGCGCGCCAAGACCAGGCCGGCACAGGCGCCCGCCGGTCCGGCGCCGACGATGACGACGTCAGGCCCGCCCAATGACAAGTGCGCTGTTCTTGGATCCGAAGCCGAGACAGTTGCACAGCGCGGCTTCCACCTGCGCGGCGCGCCCGCGATTGGGAATCACGTCGAGGTCGCAGGCCGGGTCCGGTTCGAACTGGTTGATCGTCGGCGGCAGAAACCCGCGGCTGAGTGCGAGCGCGGTCGTCACCACGCCCGCCGCGCCCGACGCGCCCTGCGGATGACCGATCATCGACTTCACCGAGGATCCGGCGAGGCGATCGGTGTGCGCGGCAAACACCTGACGCACGCAGCGCGACTCGACCGCGTCGTTCAGCTGCGTCGACGTGCCGTGGTAGTTGACGTAGCCGATCTCCTCGCGCGCGCGGCCCGACCGTTCGATCGCGAGCGTCATCGCGCGGACGATCTCGCCGCCGTTCGGCGCCATCTGGACGCGGTGGTAGGCGTCGCAGGTGGACGCGTAGCCGTCGATCGATCCGTAGATCGTCGCGCCGCGCGCCCGCGCCCGCTCCTCGCGCTCGAGGACCAGCATCCAGGCGCCTTCGCCGAGCACGAAGCCGTCGCGCTTGCGATCGAACGGGCGCGAGGCCTGCGCCGGCTGATGATTGTGCGCCATCGACACCGCTTTCATCCGCGAGAAGCCGAAGATCATCCCCGGCGTGACGCACGCGTCGGTGCCGCCCGACAGGATCACCTCGGCTTCGCCGCTGCGCAGCAGCGCCGCCGCGTAGCCGATCGCGTCGGTGGAGCTGGTGCAGCCGCACGACAGCACATGGCTGATGCCGTGCAGCCGCAGCGAGATCGAAATCTCGCTCGAGACCATCCCGACAATCGACACCGGAATCGCGTAGGGAGTCACCTTCTTCCCGCGCTCGACGAAGAAGTCGTAGTACTGGCGCTCGCCGACGTCGATGCCGCCGCCGCCGCTGCCGATCACCACGCCCGCGTCACGCTCGCCGACGCGCAATCCGGCGTCGGCCCACGCTTCGCGCGCCGCGATGACGCCGATCAGCGCCGCGCGCGAATAGCGTTTCGGATCGGCACGGTAGTCGGGATCCCACATGTCGTCGCCGTCGAGGGTCGGCACATCGTCGATGCTGACGCCGGCAACCGGCGCGGCAACGCGGCAGGCGAACTCGGACGCGTCGAACTCGGTGATCGCGCGCGTGCCGCTGCAGCCGCTGCTGACCGCGCGCCAGAAGGCTTCGCGTCCGACGCCGAACGGCGACACGGCACCGATGCCGGAGATGACGATGCGCGGGCCGCCCGAGTGACGCATGACGCTATAGTAGCGCCGAGTGGCGGACCGTGTGATCGTCTGGCTTGGCGGCGCGCTCTTCGTCGTCGCGCTGGCGTGGTGCGCGTGGTGGTATGTGTTCACGGCCGGCGAATCACGGCCGTATACAGGTGGGGCCGCGATCGCCGTCGACACGGTGCTGTTCGCCGTGTTCGCGCTGCACCACAGCCTGTTCGCGCGCGACGCCGCGAAGCGCTGGCTGAACGGCGTGCCGCAGGACCTCCGCCGGTCCCTCTACGTCTACGTCGCGAGCGTGCTCCTGATCGTTGTCTGTGCCGTATGGCAGCCAATCGGCGGCGACCTCTATCGCGCCGGGCGGCTCGGCGTGCTGCACATCGCCGTGCAGATCGGCGGGGTGTGGATGATTGCGAAGGCGGTTTCGAAGATCGATCCGCTCGAACTCGCCGGCATCCACGCGGGACGCGCGGCGGAGCCGCTGCAAACCTCGGGGCCGTACCGATGGGTGCGGCATCCCGTGTATCTCGGCTGGGTGCTGGTGGTGTTCGCGACGCCGCATGTGACCGGCGATCGGCTGGCGTTCGCGATGTTGTCGACGGCGTACTTGATGGTCGCGGTGCCGTGGGAAGAACGCTCGCTGGTCGGCGCGTTCGGCGACGACTACATCCGCTACCAGCGCGACGTCCGCTGGCGGATGATCCCGTTCATCTATTGAAGCGCGAGTCCTCGTCGAGACCGGCCGGCACCGCGCCCGCGGCGGGCGCGCCGCCGCCCTTCTCGATGAACACCATGGAGTGCTGCGAGGGAATGTCGAACTTCTTGCCGCAGGTCTTGCACGTCACCGCATCGTCGACGCGAATCATGTAGTCGCGGAGCTTGGCGTACAAGGCGCGGTCGCGCTCGTCGGCGCCGTGCGGCAGGCGATCTTTCTTTGTCCGCACGACCCACCGCATCTGGTAGTCGTTGGTCCGCTTGCACCGCGGGCATGTCAGCTTGTCGGTGCGGGTCTCGTTGCGGTTGTTGAAGAAATCGCGCTCGTCCAACCCCATGGCTGGATCATAGCGCGGGTCGGCGATCCGGCACGAATCCCGCAGGCCGGACGGTACAATTACTCATGGCGACCGAAGCCGTCCGCACGTATCCCAGCGAGCTGCCAGTGCTCGCGCTCCGGCAGACCATCGTCTTTCCGCTCACGCTCCAGCCCCTGGCAATCAGCCGGGCGATGTCGATCGAATCGGTGAACCGTGCGCTGGCCGGCGACCGCCTGCTGTTCCTCGCACTGCAGAGCGACGACAAGGACGAGCCGGAACCGGGCGATTTGCATACCATCGGCACGGTCGCGGCGATCCGGCAGATGGCGAAGGTCGCCAACGGGATCCACGTCATCGTGGAAGGGGTCATGCGCGGTCGAAGCGACGCGGTGACGCGCACCGGCGTCGGGCTGCGAGCGACCGTCGCGGCGGCGCCCGACGTCGTCGAGCGCACGATCGAGGTCGATGCCTACGTCCGCCGGCTGCAGGAGCTGATCGATCGCGCGCTGTCGCTCGCCTCTGGGCTCTCGCAGGAGCTCAGGGGGCTCGTCGCCGGGATCGACGAGCCGCTCCGGCTCGGCTACCTGCTGGCCAGCCTGCTCGACATCAAGGCGGAAGAAAAGCAGCGAATTCTCGAAGAGACCAACCTCACGGCGAAGCTGCAGACGGTCGCCAACGCTCTCAGCCGCGAGATCGAACTCCTCGAGGTGAAGAACAAGATCGAGTCAGCGGCGCAGCAGGAGATGACCGACGCGCAGCGGCAGTACTATCTGCGTCAGCAGTTGAAGGCGATCCAGGACGAGCTCGGCGAAGGCGACAAGACCGAGATCGCGGAGCTGCGCGGCCGCCTCACCGCGGCACGTTTGCCGGAGAGCGTCGCGAAAGTTGCCGAACGCGAGCTGGAGCGCCTGGCGCGGATGACGCCGGCGTCGCCCGAATACCAGATGATCCGCACCTACTTCGACTGGGTGCTCGACGTGCCGTGGTCGACCGTCACCGAGGATCACCTCGATCCGATCGCCGCGCGCAAGGCGCTCGACGACGATCACTACGACCTCGACAAGGTGAAAGACCGGATCGTCGAATACCTCGCGGTGCAGAAGCTGAAAACGCAGCGCACCGGCACATCGCAGATCAAGGGTCCGATTCTCTGCTTCGTCGGGCCGCCCGGGGTTGGCAAGACGTCGCTCGGCCAGTCGATCGCGCGCGCGATGAATCGCAAGTTCGTCCGCATCTCGCTTGGCGGCCTCCGTGACGAGGCCGAAATCCGCGGCCACCGGCGCACCTACATCGGCGCAATTCCCGGACGGTTGGTGCAGGCGCTGAAACAGGCCGGCGCCATGAACCCGGTGTTCATGCTCGACGAGATCGACAAAGTGACGAGCGGCGGCTTCCAGGGCGATCCGGCGGCGGCGCTGCTCGAGGTGCTCGACCCGGCGCAGAATCACTCCTTCCGCGATCACTACCTCGAGATCAACGTCGACCTCTCGCGCGTGCTGTTCATCGCCACGGCAAACCAGCTCGGGACGATCCACCCGGCGCTGCTCGATCGCATGGAGATCATTTCGCTGGCCGGCTACACAGAGGACGAAAAGCTGCACATCGCGCGGCGCTACCTGATTCCGCGTCAGCTCGACGAGAACGGGCTTGCGCCCGAGATGGTGACGATCAACGACGCCGCGATCCGGCGGATGATCGGGCAGTACACACGCGAGGCGGGCGTCCGCAACCTGGAGCGGCAGATCGGCGCGGTGGCGCGGAAAGTCGCGGCGCGCGTCGCCGGCGCCGTGCCGGTGCCGGTCGCCGCCGGCGAGTCGCCAAACGGGCCGACGGTCGTCGACGCACCGGACCTGCCCGACTATCTCGGTCCGCCACGAATCCACGACGAAGTGAGCTTCCGCGTCTCGAGGCCCGGCGTCGCGACCGGCGTCGCGTGGACCGAAGCCGGCGGCGACGTGCTGTTTGTCGAGGCCAGCCTGCTGCCCGGCGGGCACGGCAACATCATCCTCACCGGTCAGCTCGGGAACGTCATGCAGGAATCGGCGCGCGCCGCGCTGAGCCACATCCGGTCGACGACCGAGTCGCTTGGCCTGTCGGCCGATTTCCTCAACTCGCACGATCTCCACATTCACGTGCCAGCCGGCGCGATTCCCAAGGACGGTCCGTCGGCGGGTGTGACGATGGCAACGGCGATCGTCTCGGCGTTGAAGAATCGGACGGTGCGCGAAGACGTGGCGATGACCGGCGAAATCACGCTGAGCGGCCTGGTGCTGCCAGTTGGCGGCATCCGTGAGAAGGCGCTCGCCGCACGCCGGCACGGGATCAAGACGTTCATCCTGCCGGCGCGCAACGAGCCCGATCTCGTGGAACTGGCGCCCGACGTGAAGCAAGCGATGCGCTTCGTCCCGGTCGAGACCCTGGAGCAGGTGCTCACGGCGGCGCTGCCCTGACGCCAAGTGCTAACAGCTAATTGCTGATTGCTTTTTATATTTCTGGACACGGTTTCGGCCACGCTGCGCGCGCCGTCGAGCTCGTCGGCGCGTTGCTGGAGGCGCAGCCCGACCTCTCGGTGATCGTCCGGACCGCGGTCACCGCCGCGCTGTTCGAGCCGGTGGCGGGCGCACGCGTCGAGCTGCAGCACGCCGCGATCGACACCGGCCTGACCCAGCGCGACAGCCTCGCGATCGACGAGGAGGACTCGGCGCGGCGCGCAGCGCACTTCTACGCGACGTTCGATCGCCGCGCTGACGACGAAGCGGCGCGGCTGCGCGCGTCGTCCGTCGACCTCGTCGTCGGCGACATCCCGCCGCTGGCGTTCGCGGCGGCGGCCCGCGCCGGGATTCCGTCGGTGGCGATCGGAAATTTCACGTGGGACTGGATCTACAGCGTCTATCCGGCGTTCGACGCGCTGGCGCCGAATGTCATTTCGATTATTCGCGACGCCTACGCCTGCACCACCCGCGCGCTGCGGCTGCCGCTGCACGGCGGCTTCGAACCGATGGCCGCGGTCACACATGACATCCCGTTCATCGCGCGCAAATCGGCGCGCGATCGCGCCGAAACCCGGCGCGCCGCCGGCGTGGACGGCAGCCGTCCGGTCGTGCTGCCGTCGTTCGGCGCTTATGGCGCGGCGCTTCCCTACGACGTCGTGCGCCGCGAAGAACGGCTGTCTGTGCTCGACCCACAGCGCGTGCCTGCCGGGTTCAGCTACCAGGATCTGGTCGCCGCCGCCGATGTCGTGGTGACGAAGCCAGGCTACGGCATTGTCTCCGAGTGCGCCGCGAACGACACGCCGCTGCTCTACACGTCGCGCGGCCGTTTCATCGAATACGAGGTCTTCGTGGCCGAGATGCCGCGCATCTTGCGGTGCAAGTACATTTCGCAGGAAGATTTGCTCGCCGGGAAGTGGGCAGACGCGGTCGGCGCGCTGCTCGCGCAGCCGGCGCCCCCCGAACGTGCACGCATCGACGGCGCCGGCATTGCCGCCGGCGAGATTCTGAGGATGAGGACATGCTGACCAGCAGGCGCAGCTTCTTGTGGACCGCCGGCGCCGCCGCCGGCGTCTCGGTCACCCGGCTTTCCGCGCAACGCGCCGGCGGCGAGACGCCGGCGGGGCCGCTGCCGCCGAGCATCGCCGCGCTGTCCTCGATGCGCAATCGCGCCAAGCCGATTACGGCTGACGAACGCCGTGCCCGCATCGAGCGGGCGCGAAAGATCATGGGCGAGCAGAAGATCGACGCGATCATCCTCGCCGGCGGCACGTCGTTGAACTATTTCACCGGGATCCGCTGGGGCAACAGCGAGCGGCTGACCGCGGTGATCCTCCCCAAGATCGGCAACCCGTACATCGTCACGCCCGCCTTCGAAGAGGATCGCACGCGCGAGCAGCTCGCCGGCGGCCCGATGGAACACACCGACGTCGCGATCTGGCAGGAAGACGAGAGCCCGTTCGACCGTGTCGCCCAGGGACTGAAAGATCGCGGCATCGCTACCGGACGCCTCGGCGTCGAGGAGACGGCGAAGTTCGTCTTCGCCGACAGCATCGGCGCCGCCGCACCGGGATTGCACGTCACCAGCGCGACGCCGGTCACCGCCGGCTGCCGGATGATCAAGGAGCCGCACGAGCTCGATCTGATGCGGCTCGCCTGCGAGGCGACGCTCGCCTGCTACGAGGCGGTGTTCAAGGCGCTGAAGCCGGGGATGACGCAGAACGACTGCAGCAGCCTGATTGCCGCCGCCTACGGGCGGCTTGGCTTCCCCGGGTTCGCCAGCGTGCAGGTCGGCGAATACACCGCGCTGCCGCACGGATCGATTACGCCGCAGACGATCCGCGAAGGCACGATCATCATGATCGACGACGGCTGCACGGTGGAAGGCTACCAGTCGGACATCACCCGCACCTTCGTGCTCGGCAAGGCGACCGACAAGATGAAGAAGGTGTTCGACATCGTCCACCAGGCGCAGAGCGCGGCGTTGAAGGCGGCGCGTCCCGGTGTGCCGCTCGAGTCGATCGACGCCGCGGCGCGCAAGGTGATTGTCGACGCGGGCTACGGTCCCGGCTTCAAGTACTTCTCGCATCGCGTCGGCCACGGCATGGGCATGGACGGGCACGAGTGGCCGTACCTGGTGAAGAACAACATGTTCGGATGGGAGAAGGCGCTGACCATGCAGCCGGGGATGGTGTTCAGCGACGAGCCGGGCGTCTACATCAAGGGCGAGTTCGGCGTCCGTCTCGAGGACGACATGCACATCACCGCGAACGGCGCGGAACTCTTCACGCCGCAGAGTCCGTCGATCGAGGAGCCGTTCGGCAGCAAAACTTAGCGCGGAGCGTTGAGCGCGAGTGGCCGATCGCTCGGCTGAAGCCTTCGCGCTCCGGCTACTCTTTCACGCAGGTGACGAGCGACCAGATCCGCGGGACGTTCACCTTCTGGATCGACTGCGGCTTGAGTTCTGCCTGCGCGAGGAAGGCCGGCAGATCGAGATCGGACTTGAAGCCGATGTGAACGGTGAGCGGGGAAATCATCCGCTCGATCCGCGCCATCAGCGGATTGCTGCTGCGGAAGTGATTCAGGATCACGATACGGCCGCCGGGACGGCAGACGCGGCGCATCTCGCGCGTCACCGCGACCGGGTCGGGGACGACACTGATCACATACGGCGCGTAGACGATGTCGAAGCTGTCGTCGGCGAACTTGAGGTTCGCGGCATCCATCTGCAGCAGCCGCACGTTGCGGACGCCCTTGCGAGCGACGCGCTCGCGCGCCTTTTCGAGCATCGAGCTGGACAAATCGATACCGGTCACCGCGCAATCGGCCGGGTAGAGATCGACGTTGATCCCGGTGCCGACGCCGACCTCGAGCACCCGGTCGGCGGGCTTGATGCCCATCCGCTTGATCGCATCGACGCGGCCCGGATGCAGGGTCGGTCCGAAGACGAGGTCGTATCCCCACGCGATGTTCTCGTAGACACGGGCAACGAAGTCGTTCTCGACGACCGTGACCGACAGCGCCCGCGTGGCGGCGTCAGATCCGACGATCTCCTCGCTCTCGGACGAACGGTGCGGCTCAAATAAGGGCATCAGTTTGCCTCAACAGCGACGCGAGATCCGCGCAACCGATTGATAACGTTCAATCTGTGTGCCCGGAAGCGCTGGTCGCGGCCCGAGCGACTATACATCTGGTCTGTTAGCGAAGTCCATCGAGGACCCCCAGCGCGGCATCGATATCGCCCGACTGGGTCGATACCTGCACACCCTGGACCGCACCGCGCAGTTCGGCTGCGATCTCCCGCGCAATGGCAATGCCTTCTTGAACCGCCGCGTCGCGGCCCTCGGCGGTCCGCATCCGCTCGAGCAGCGCGTCGGGCACCCGCACGCCCGGCACCTCGTTGGCCAGGAACTCGGCATTTCTCGCGCTCTCGAATGGAAAGATGCCGGCCACAATCGGCAAGCGGCCGGCTTCGATGCGCTTCATGAACGGCTCGAAACCGCGGAGATCGAAGATCGGACGCGTCACGACGAACTCGGCTCCGGCTTCGACCTTGTACTCGAACCGCCGCAGTTCCTGTTCGAGGTTCGAGGCGGCCGGATTGACCGACACGCCGATGTGAAACGACGTCGGCGCGCCGATCGACTGACCGCCGACGTCGCAGCCGCGGTTGAGCCGTGAGACGACGTTGGTGAGGCCGATCGAATCGACGTCGAACACGGCGGTTGCGTCCGGATAGTCGCCGACGCGGCCGGGATCACCCGTCACCAGCATCAGATTCCGCACGCCCATCGCGTGCGCGCCGAGCAAATCCGACTGGATGCCCAGCAGATTACGGTCCCGACAGGCGTAATGGAGTACCGTTTCAATGCCCGCCTGTTGCTCAATCAAGACCGCCAGCGACAGCGCGCTGATCCGCGCGCCCGCCCGCTGGCCATCCGGAATATTGATGACGTCGACGCCCCCGATCTTCAGCCGGCGCGCCCGGTCGATCACCTGGTCGGCCTGGTAGCCGCGCGGCGGCAGCAGCTCGACGGCGACCACAAAGTTGCCGCGCGCCAGCGCGTTCGCCAGCCGTGATTTCCGGTCACGAGCGACCGGCGGGGACGAGATTGCTGCTCGCTCGGCTAAAGCCTTCGCGCTCCGCGTATCGGGTTGCTGGAGCGCGACAGCTTGAGCTGAGCGCTCAGCGTCCGCATCGACCTTCAACACCGCCGGTGCCATCGCGCGGACGGCGCTCTTGATCTGCCGGATGTGCTCCGGCGTGGTGCCGCAGCAGCCGCCGACGATGCGCACGTTGTGCATGATGAAGCGGCGCGCGTACGACGCCATGTAATCGGGCGAGCACAAATAGATGTTGCGCCCCTCGACGTCGCGCGGCTGTCCGGCATTGGGCTGCGCCGACAGCTTGCGGCGTGTCACCGCTTCCATCCGCTCGATCGTGTCGAGCATCGGCGCCGGACCGACCGCGCAGTTGACGCCAATGATCGTCGCGCCGCGCTGCTCGAGCGCCGGCGCGAACTTCTCGGGCGGCGTGCCGTCGAGCGTGTTGCCGTCTTCCTCGGTGGTCATCTGCGCGATGATCGGGCGATCCGAGACGCTGCGGACCGCATCGATCGCGGCGCCGATTTCGTTCAGGTCGCGAAAGGTCTCGAGAATGAACAGGTCGACGCCGCCGGCGGCGAGCGCCTGCGCCTGCTCGCGGAAATAGTCGCGCGCTTCGTCGACGCCGGTCTTGCCCCACGGCTCGATGCGGATACCGAGCGGCCCGATCGATCCGGCGACGTAGGCCTTGTCGTCGGCGGCATGCCGCGCGATCCGCGCCCCCTGTTCGTTGATCGCCCGCAGCTTGTCGGCGAGCCCGAACGAGCCGAGCTTGATCCGGTTGGCGCCGAAAGTATTGGTCTCGACGATGTCCGCCCCGGCGCGGACGTATTCCTGGTGCACTTCCGCCACCAGGTCCGGCTGCGTGACGTTCAGCGCGTCGAAACTCTTGTTGATGAACACGCCCTTGGCGTAGAGCATCGTCCCCATCGCGCCGTCGCAGACGAGGACGCGCTCCTCGAGCGCTTCGAGGAAGGCCTTCATGTATCGAGCCGCTCAGTCTTGAACGTTTCCGCGTCGACGAGCAAGTACGATTTGGTGACCACGTCGAGGCCGATCGAGCGGACCCCCTGGCGCACCGAGTCGGTGAACTCGTGATGGTGGCCGAACAGATGCAGCCGTGGCTTCATCGCCGCGAGCACGTCGTTCAGCACGGTCTTGCCGGCGTCGATCCGGCGGCCGGCGGGATAGAAGGGCCGCGGCGCTTCGTGCGTGAGAAACAGATCGATGGCGGTCAGCGACTTGCACTGCAGCACTTCGTCGCGGACGAAGTGCCGCCGCTTGTCGTCGCGGCTCTTGCCGAGCTTCAACGACGTCGCCGACGCCTTGCGGCCTTTCGACGGCGGCAACGACGCTGCCGGTGTGTTGTACCAGCTCGGCGCGAACGTGCCGCCGAGCGCCGCGATGCGCCATGGCCCGACGCGATGCGGGCCGCCGTTCGGCAGGTAGTGCAGCGTCGGCGCCGGCGATTCGCCTTTGACCGCCGCCGCAATCACGTCGAAGTCCTCGTTGTTGCCCTTGATGAAATACAACGGTTTTCCGGGTGCGAAGTACTCGCCGTCGTTGCTGGCGACGTCCCCGACACACACCCACAGCGGCACCTCGGCGTGCCGCATCATGATCGATTGAACGGTGTCGAATTCCCCGTGGACGTCGCCAAGCGCGCCAATCTGCATTTCAGAGCGGGGAGTGGGGATTGGGGATTAGGGATTGGGGGGATCGGTGATCGGTGAATGGGGCGCCCACCAGCCGCCATTCCCCGTGCACCCCAATCCCCAATCCCCACTCGCCACTCCCCATCAGGCGCCCAGCGGCGTCGAAGACGCCGGCACGAGCAGGTCGGTCTTGTCCCACACGAAGTCGTCCTTGCTGTAGACGGCGAGCTCGTAGTCCTTGCCCATGAAGATCGCGCCGACCGGACAGGCTTCTTCGCAGTAGCCGCAGAAGATACAGCGCGTCTTGTGAATCTGGTAGATCGAGGCGTAGCGTGGACCGGCCTGCACCGAACCGTCGTTCTCGGCCGCTTCGAGATAGATCGCGTCGGCGGGGCAGGCAACCGAGCACAGGCCGCAGGCGACGCACTTCTCCAGTCCGTTCTCGTCGCGCATCAGCACCTGCTTGCCGCGCCATTTCGGGAACATCGGGAACTTCTGATCCGGATAATTCACCGTGATGGGCTTTTTGAAGAGATGCTTGAAGGTGGTGGCGAAACCGACGAGCAGCGGACGAATCACAGCCATTGCTCTCAGTTTACCCGGCCGATAAGATCAATGTAAATCATGTCAGGCTCGCAGTTGCCGGTAGATCCGGGCCTCGTGACGACGCTGCTGTTCAAGCTCGCCGTGATGGCGGCGTCGGCGACGATGCTGGTCCGCTACCGGCGCTTCCGGCACATCCTCATCTTCGAACGGCGCGCGCTCCCCGACCGGATGACGTTCGCGTTGAGCCTCGGCATCCCGCTGGCCGCCGGTGTCGCGGCGCGCCTGCTGCTCAATTACAACGCCGCCGACCTGACCCTCGAGGGATCGTTCCTCGCCGGCCTGATTGCCGGGCCATATGCCGGCGCCACGGTCGGCCTCATGGTCGGCATTCCGCCGCTCGGTATCGGCGAATGGGGCGCGCTGCCCTTCGCGGTCGGCTGCGGGTTCGCCGGCGGCGGCCTCCGCGAGCTCTGCCCGAAAGAAGCGATCTGGCATTTCTCGCCCTTCGTGTTCACCAGCATGCCGCGGCGGATCTGGGTGATGCTGCGTTCGCTCGAAGTCGACTGGCAGGTGATCCTGCTGCTCGCACCGATCGCGCTCGAAATGCTGCGGCAGATCGTCGGGATGCGGTGGAGCGATCACCACCGCCTGTTCTTCCTCCACGGCGGCCCGGCGTGGACGATTTTCGCGGTCCTCCTCGCCACCGTGATGTGCGTGGCGACGCCGATCAAGATCTGGAACAACGCGCGGATCGAACATCGGCTGCAGGAACAGGAGACGCTGCTGCTGGCGGCGAAGATCGAGGCGCTCGCCAGTCAGATCAACCCGCACTTCCTGTTCAACACGCTCACCTCGATTTCCTCGCTCATCCGCACCCAGCCGGACACGGCGCGGATGCTGATCACCAAGCTCTCGGGCCTCCTCCGCCGTCTGATGCGCAGCACCGATCACTTCGTCACGCTCCGCGAAGAGCTCGAGTCGATCGACGAATACCTCGCGATCGAAGTGGTGCGATTCGGGCCGCAGCTGAAAGTCGACAAGCAGATCGCGCCGCAAACGCTCGACGTGATCGTGCCCAGCATGATCCTCCAGCCGCTGGTCGAGAATTCGATCAAGCACGGCCTCTCACGTAAGGTCGGCGGCGGGCGGATCACGATCACAACGCTCGTCCGCGACGGCCACACGCTCATCGAAGTCCACGACGACGGGCTGGGCATGACGGAGGAGCGGCTGGTCCAGGCGCTTGGCGGCGGCATCGGCTTGAGCAACGTCGACGAGCGGCTGCGGGTGATCTACGGCGCGAACTACCATTTGAAGCTGACGAGCGTTCCGGGCCAGGGCACCTGCGCGAGCCTGGCGATTCCGGAGATGGCGATACCCGAACGGGTGACGGCGTAACCGAATGGACTTGCGTGCGGTGGTGGTCGACGACGAGCAGCTGGCGCGAGACGAGCTGGGTTATCTCCTCGGTCAGCTTGGCGGCGTGGAAGTGATCGCCCAGGCCGGCAATGGGCTCGAGGCGATTACGACCATCGATCGGCTACGACCCGACGTCGTCTTCCTCGACGTCCAGATGCCCGGTCTGACCGGGTTCGAAGTCGCGCGCCGCCTGCTCGACACCCGCGCGGCGTCGCAGATCATTTTCGTGACCGCCTACGATCAACACGCGATCGAAGCGTTCGAAGTGAACGCCGTGGACTATCTGCTCAAGCCGGTCGAGCAAGGACGGCTCGAGGTGGCGGTAGACCGCGCGCGACGCCGGATCGACAGCGATCGGCAGGCGGAACCGGGCGTCAAGAACGCGGCGGAACTCGAGAAGATCATCCAGCTCGTCGCCGAACGGCAGAGCCGCCGCGAACGGCTGGCGATCAAGGTCGGCGAACGGTTCCTGCTCGTCCAGGCCGAGGACATCATTTACGCGTCGCTGGCCGACGAAGGCATCAGCGTCGTGACGAGCCAGCACGCCGGCACGTCGAACTACCGCACGCTGGACGAGCTGCACGAGCGGCTCGACCCCACCGTCTTCTGGCGGGTCCACCGCGCACACCTCGTGAACATCAACAAGATCAAGGAGATCGTCCCTTGGTTCAGTCGGAACTACATCCTGCGGATGAAGGACGAGAAATCGACGGAGATTCCGGTGAGCCGCATGCAGACGCGGCGGCTGCGCGAGTACTTGAAGCTGTAGACCACCGCTCGGCTGAAAGCCTCGCGCTCCCCGCCGACGATCGCTCGGACGAGAGCCCGGCGCTTACCCCCGACGAAGGAGCGCGAGCCTTTCCGCCTTCGCGTGAAGCTTCGGCGGACCGCGATAGCCTTGGCGACGCCGGTCAGGCGAGCGATCTCCGCGTTCAGGCGAGCGATCTCCCGGCCATCATCGCCGCTGCGCCCGTCCAACCGGCGCCGGCGGACGATCTCCGCCTGAGCAGCCCGGGCATCCGGCTGTCGCAGCTCAAGGAAGAATTCGTCGCGTGGGTGAAGACGCTGATGTCGGCGGGAGTGTACGCAGTCCTGATCGTCACGTTCGGATTTCAGGTTGCGCGCGTCGAAGGCCAGAGCATGGCGCCGACGCTCGAGGACCAGGATCGGCTGATCGTCAACAAGCTCGTCTACCGGATCGGCGAGCCGCGCCGCGGCGACATCGTGATGCTGTATTACCCGCTCAATCCCGACAAGTCGTTCGTGAAGCGGGTCATCGCCGAAGAAGGCGACACGGTCCGCATCGTCGACGGACGGGTCTACGTCAATGACATTCCGCTGAAGGACGACTACGTGGCGAGCGAATACCGCAGCCACGACGACTGGGGGCCGCAGGTGATTCCCGAGGGCTACTACTTCGTGATGGGTGATCACCGCAACAACAGCTCGGACAGCCGCCACTGGGGAATGGTGCCGAAGAAATACATCATCGGGAAAGTGCAGATCCGCTGGTGGCCCGTTCCTGCGGCTCGCGTATTTTGAGTGCTCGCCGCTGTGGGGGCTGGGGGCTAGGGGCTAGCTGAACGACCGATCACACACTTTGACCACGCAACAGCTAGCCCCGAGTCCCCAGCCCCCAACACGCTACACGGAAGTCGCGCGCGTACTCACGCGCGTGTTGCTGCTCAACGTGCTCGTCGCGGTGGCGAAGATCGCGTTCGGCTACGCCAGCGGCGCGATCAGCATTCTCTCCGACGGGTTCCACTCGCTCACCGACGCCGCCTCCAACGTGGTCGGCCTGGTCGGCGTGAGCGCGGCCGGGCGGCCTCCCGATGCCGACCATCCCTACGGTCACCGCAAGTACGAGACCGTTGCGGCCGCTGCCGTCAACGTGTTTCTCGTGCTCGTGATCGTCGAGGTGCTGCGCAACGCGTTCAACCATCTCACCGGCCGGTCGCCGGCGCACAACATCACCGGCGCGAGCTTCGTGGTGATGATCGTGACGATCGCCGTGAACCTGGTCGTCGTGGCCTACGAATCGCGCGCGGCGCGGCGGCTGGCCAGCGAAGTCCTGTTCGCCGATGCGACGCAGACGCGCGGCGACGTCTGGTCGTCGATGACGGTGATCGCGGCGCTGGTCGGCGCCCGCGCCGGCGTGCCGATTCTCGATCCGCTGGCGGCGCTGGTCGTCGCCGGCTTCATCGGCTACTCGGGTTTCCAGGTCGCGCGAGCCACAACCGGGATTCTCAGCGACCGGATCGTGATCTCCGACGCCGATCTCGAGCGGGTGGTGATGAGCGTGCCCGGCGTGCTGGGTTGCCACCACATCCGGACGCGCGGCGCCGCCGACCATGTGTTCCTCGATCTTCACGTGTGGCTGCCCGGCGACATGCCGCTGCACGACGCGCACGCGCTGTCGCACGTCGTGAAGGATCGGCTGATTGCCCGATATCCACAGATCACCGACGCGGTGATCCACATCGAGCCGCCTCCGGCCGGTGAACTTCCGCCGGCCTTCGGCGCGCCAGGGCCGCCGCGCGCCCCCGGCGATCAGCGGTGATCACGCTCGACGCCTTTGCGGCGCGCAAGACGGCGGAGGCCGGGCATGCGGCGATCGAGCGCTTCGAAACCGAGATCGATCGCGACGGGCCGCTGATTGCGATCGGCAACGCGTGGTCGCGGCAGATGTTCGACGGCGCCTTCTACCTGTCGCCGCCCTCGAGCGCGGAACTGCCGGTGACGAACCTCGTGTTCGTGCAGTCGCGCGACGGCAACACCGTCGCGAGAGATCCGTCGCTGCTCGGCGGCGGCGAGGCCGACAAGCATCTGGTCTACGAAGGGCTGTCGCGCGTCGCCGTCGACGCGGTGCTCGCCGGCGCGGGCACGGTGCGCGGCGGCAATGTGCTGCTGTCGACGTGGCGGGCGGAACTCGTCGCGCTGCGGACGGAGCTCGGCCTGCCGCGCCATCCGGTGCAGATCGTCGCGACTCTCGGCGGTCTGGATCTGTCGCGCGGCCTGATGTTCAACTCGCCCGCGCTCCGCGTCGTCATCCTCACGGTCCCCCACGGCGCCGACGCCATGCGTCGCGATCTCGCGGCCCGGCCATGGATCTCACTCGTGACGATGGCACGAGCCGGCGATCTCGCCGCGGCGTTTCGCGACCTTCGCGCCCGCGGCGTGAAACGGCTCTCGTGCATCGGCGGCAGAACCCTTGCCGAGGAACTGATCGACGCGGGCCTGGTGCAGGATCTCTATCTCACGACGTCGCCGATATCCGCTGGAGAGCCCGGAACGCCGTTCTACTCGAAGCCGCTCGCGAGCGAGGTGGTCGTCCGCAAACACGGTACAGCCGCCGACGCCGGTGTGACCTTCGAGCACCGGCGGTTGAAAAGTTAGAAGTGAGAAGGTAGAAGTGAGAAGTACGAAAAAGAGGGAATTCGAAGGTGTTGGGTAAAAGTGGCCGCCGGCAGCGGCGGCGCTAGCCGCCTTTCTTCACGACTTTGATCTCGAAAAGCTTCGGCCATAGCTTGCCGGTCACGAACAGCCGGTCGTGCGCCTCGTCGTAGGCGATGCCGTTGAGGACGTCGGTGCCGGCGCGCTCGGCCGGCGAGAGAAGGCCGCGCAAATCGATATAGCCGGTGACCTTGCCGGTCGCCGGATCGATCCGGACGACGTAGTCGGTCTGCCACACGTTGGCGAAGATCTCCCCCTTCACGTACTCGAGTTCGTTGAGGTTCCGCAGCGGCGCGCCCGACGCGGTCACCTTGAGGCGGCGCTTCTCGACAAAGGTCGTCGGCTCGAGGTAGCGCAGTTCATCGGTGCCGTCGCTCATGATCAGGCTGGTGCCGTCGTGTGTGAGCCCCCAGCCCTCGCCCGGATAGGAGAACTGCTTCTTCGGTTCGAACGACATCCGGTCGTAGACGAAGGCAACGTGCGTCTGCCAGGTCAGCTCGACGAGGTCGGATTTGAACACGGTAATCCCCTCGCCGAAATGCTGCGGCGACACGTCGCGCCGTTGCAGCACCTTGCCGGTTTCGAGCTCGACGCGCCTGATCGACGATCGGCCGTTCAGGCCGGTGCCCTCGTAGAACGCGCCGTCGAGGTATTGCAGCCCTTGTGTGAACGCCTCGTGATCGTGCGGATAGACGCGCACGATCTGGTACCCGTAGAGCGGCATGTTCGGCGCGGCGGGCTGCGCCGCCTTCAGCATCACCACGGTCGTTCCGCAAAGCAGTGCGGCCAGCACGGAGGAAGTAGACACACACGGAATATGCCACAGACGCGCGTATGGTGCGCGCAAGGATTCGAGGCGCCGGTCAGTAGCCGGCAACCTTGTCGACCACGTTGCGGAGCGGCTCGCCGCGCTCGAACCGGCGCAGATTGTCCGAGAACAGCGCCACCAGCGGCGTCCAGTAGTCGCGCAGGGCGCCCGACACGTGCGGCGTGACGATCACGTTCGGCATGTCCCAGTACGGACTCGATGCCGGCAACGGCTCTTCGCTGAACACATCGAGCGCCGCGCCGCCAAGGCGGCCGTTGCGAAGCGCGGCCACCACCGCAGCGTCGTCGATCATTTTTCCGCGCGACACGTTGACGAGCAGCGCGCCTTTCTTGATGCGGTCGACCTCCGCGCGGCCGATCAGCCGCCTGGTCTGCGGTGTGTGCGGCGCCGCGATGACCACGACGTCGCTCTCGGCGAGCAGGTCGTGAAGCCGTTCTGGCGGCCACACGGCATCGACACCGGGCGGCGGCGGACCGGCCGTGCGGCGAATCGCGGTGATACGGAACCCGAACGGCTCGGCAATCGCCACCACCTCGCTCCCGATCGCGCCAAGGCCGACGATGCCCATCCGCTGGCCCTGCAGCGTGCGCACGTCGATCTCCGGTCCCTCGATGTCGGCCTGCGCCCAGCGGTGCCCGACCTGCGCGCGGATAGCGGTCGGCAGCCTGCGCGCCAGGGCGATCGTCACGCCGAGAATGTGCTCGGCGATGGCGCGGGCGCGGATGCCTCGGGCGGTGGTGATCACGACATCGCTGGCGAGCAGTTCGGCAAACATCAGGCTGCCGACGCCAACCGCCGGGCTCTGCACCCATCGCAGCCGCTTCGCTGCCGGAAAGACGTCGCGGTCGACAAACGGCGTGAATGCGACCTCGGCATCGGGCAGCAACCGCCGCAACGTGTCGCGATCCCAGGCGTCGAGGAACGTATGCTGCGGAAAGCCGCGCCGCAGCTCGTCGACGTAGTGCCGCGGCAGGATCCAGGCTGCGGCTTCGCTGATAACGGCGACGAGGATGATCATCGCAAGGCAGCAAAGCGGGAAGGCAGGAAGGCAGAAATCCAACGCAGGAAAGCAGCAAGGCAGAAAGCCAAGCAAGGACCGTAGAAGGACCGCTTTCTCATTAATCCCTGCCTTCCTGCCTTCCCTTCCTTCCTTCCTGCCTTCCTTCCTTGAAGTTCTGCCTTCCCGCCTTCCCGCCTTCCTGCCTTGTATAGACTCCGCTTCGGCCGCCGCTTTTGAATTCGAGGCGAATGTCGCCGATCACCATCGCCTTGTCGACGGCCTTCACCATGTCGTAGATGGTCAGCGCGGCGACGGCGACGGCGGTAAGAGCTTCCATCTCCACGCCGGTCTGCGCGGTGGTCCGGACGCGGGCCTCGATGTCGTAGCCGCGCGCCGTCGGCGTCAGCTCGACGTCGATGCCCGATAGCGGCAGCGGATGACAGAGCGGGATCAGCGACGATGTCTGCTTGGCGGCGAGGATGCCGGCGAGCCGGGCCGTCTGCAGCGGATCGCCTTTCTTGACTGCGCCGGAACGAATCTGCCGCCGCGCCTCCGCCGACATCGCGATCGATCCGCGCGCAATCGCCTCACGCGCGGTGATCGGCTTCGCGCCGACGTCGACCATCTTCACGCGCCCGCGCCGGTCGACGTGCGAGAGCCGTGCCGGCGACCTACTGGTTTTCGGCATCGGCCTGCGCGAGGAAAAACGACAGGTTCTCGAGCGATACGGTCAGATCGACGCTCTTCAGCTTCACGTCAGATGGCACTTCCAGCGTGCCCGGCGAGAAATTCAGGATCGCCTTGATGCCGGCCGCGACCACGAGATTGAGGACGTGCTGCGCCGACGGCGCCGGCACGGCGATCACCGCGATCCGGATCCCTTCCTTCCGCGACACCTTCTTCAGGTCGTGGATGTCGTGGATCGGCACGCCGCCGCGCGACTGCTGTCCCACTTTCTCGCGCAGGTTGTCGAACAGCGCCGAGATCTCGAAGCCTTCGTTGCGGAAGCCGGGATAGTCGGCGAGCGCGAGCCCGAGGTTGCCGGCGCCCATGATCGCGACCCGCAGCCGGCGATCGAGGCCCAGGATCTGCTTCAGGTGCCGCTTGAGATCGCGCACGTAGTAGCCGACGCCGCGGACCCCGAACTCGCCGAAGTACGCGAGGTCCTTGCGGATCTGCGCGGCATTGAGGTGGAACTGCTCGGCGAGCGCCTGCGACGAGATGGTGCGGACGCCGGTGTCTTCGAGGGTGGAGAGGCAGCGGAGATACACCGACAGGCGGTTCGTGGTGAGCTCGGAGACCTGCTCGGTGGTCGGTTTGCCCGCGACGGTTTTGGCCGCGCCTTTGTTCGAAGTTTTCACAAACCCGACCCGGATTGTAGCAAAACTCGATGTTAAGATCCGGCGTCATGGCCACTCCCGCAGCGCAGTCGCCGACGACGACCGGCTTCCAACCGTACGTGCCGGCGACGCAATCGCCCGCGGAGTTCACGGTGAAAGCGATCGTGATCGGCGTCCTCTTCGGATTGCTGTTCGGCGCCTCGACGGTCTATCTCGGCCTGCGCGCAGGGCTGACGGTGAGCGCGTCGATTCCGATCGCGGTGCTCGCGATCTCGGTCCTCAAGCGGCTCGGCGGCTCGACGATCCTCGAGAACAACATCGTGCAGACGATCGGATCGGCCGGCGAATCAGTCGCCGGCGGCGTCGTCTTCACGATCCCGGCGTTGATCTTTCTCACCCCGGACGGCCCGGCCTACTTCAACTACTTCCAGATTGCGATGCTCGCCTTTGCCGGCGGCATTCTCGGCGTGCTGATGATGGTGCCACTGCGGCGCGCGCTGATCGTCAAGGAACACGGCGTGCTGCCTTACCCGGAAGGCGCCGCCTGCGCCGACGTGCTGGTGGCCGGCGAACGCGGCGGCAAGCTCGCGACGATGGTGTTCAGCGGGGTCGGGATCGGCGCGCTGTGGAAGGCATTGTCGTGGGTGTTCAACATCTTCCTCACCGAGCTCGACTACTCGACGCCGCGCACCAGCCAGTTCCCCAACGCGACGCTGAACGTCGACATTTCGCCCGAGTACATGGGCGTCGGATACGTCATCGGTCCGCGCATCGCCGGCACGATGTTCGCCGGCGGCGTCCTCTCGTGGCTCGTCCTGCTGCCGCTGCTGTCGATCCTCGGCGCCTACATCCCGGTGCCGTTCCCGCCGATTCACCCGAACTTCGCCAACAATCCGGCCACCGGTGCGGCGTTCAAGATTTCCGAGATGAGCGCGCCGCAATTGTGGAGCGCCTACATCCGCTATATCGGCGCCGGCGCGGTGCTCGCGGCCGGCCTGATCACGCTCGGCCGTACGCTGCCGACGATCATCGCTTCGGCGCGTGAGGGCCTCAAGGATTTCGGCGCCGGCGCCGGCGGCACGGTCCGGCTGCGCACCGAACGCGACATCCCGACGGTGTTCGTGCTCGGCGGCTCGCTGCTGCTGGCGATTTTCCTGGCCGTCGCGCCGAAGATGCCGACGCAGGGCAACTTCCTCGCGGCGATTCTCATCATCATCTTCGGCTTCCTGTTCGTCACCGTGTCGTCGCGGATCACCGGCCTCATCGGCACCTCGTCGAACCCGATCTCGGGGATGACCATCGCGACGCTGATTCTCACCTGCGTGCTGTTCGTCGCGTTGGGCTGGACCGGCGACGCCTACGGCCCGGTCGCGATTTGCGTCGGCGCGGTCGTCTGCATCGCGGCCGCGAACGCCGGCGGCACGTCTCAAGACCTGAAGACCGGGTACCTGGTCGGCGCGACGCCGATCTATCAGCAGATTGGCCTCGTCATCGGCGTGGTCACCTCGGCCTTCGTGATCGGCATGACGACGCTCTACCTGCACCGGGTGTTCGGCATCGGGACGCCGGCGGTTCCGGCGCCCCAGGCGACGTTGATGGCGACGATCATCAAGGGCCTGCTCAGCCAGAACTTGCCGTGGGGGCTGGTCCTGGTCGGAGTCTTCATCTCGGTGACGCTCGAACTGTGCGGAGTCAGGTCGCTGTCCTTCGCCGTCGGCTCGTATCTTCCCATTGCGACCACCGCGCCGATCTTCGCAGGCGGTCTCGTGCGCGCCTACGTCGAGCGGAAGACCGGCGCGGCTGAGGAATCAGAGGTGGGAGCGGGCACGCTGTTCAGCTCCGGCCTGATCGCCGGCGGCTCTCTCTGCGGCATCCTGTTCGCCGTGCTCGTCGGCACGGGGAGAATCGGGACCTTCCAGGCCATTGGCAACGCGATGCCGTTTCTGCACGACGGCACGAGCGGCTACATCGCGAGCGCGCTGTTGTTCATCGCGCTCGCCGGCGTCCTCGCGCAGTCGGCGCAGAAGAAGGTCATGTGATCGCTGTCGGGGCTAGGGGCTAGGGGCTAGGGGCTAGGGGCTAGGGGCTAGCTGACATGAGAACGCGAGCGAAAGTCAGCGTCGTTGCGCTCTGCGCGTTCGGTGCATTCACCACGGGCGGCGATGCGCAGCCGATGACGCGGCGCGCCACCAATCTTGCCGCCGTTCTCGCGTATCCCGGCTACTACCACGGACGTCCGATGCTGATTGTCGGCAAGGTCGGCGTCGAGAAGGACCAGTTCCGCGTCCAGGACGAAGCCGAGCATTCGATCCACTTGCTGTTCAAAGGCACGCCACCCGACGGCCTGGACGAGATCCGCGGTGAGTTCTGGGACCTTGGCCGGATGAAGCCCGACGATCCGCGGCTCACCGGCTACGACCTGCGCAGCGTGTTCAAGATCGATCCCGACGGCGCGTGGCCGCGCCCAGGCGAAGTGACCGCGATCGTAGCGACCGCGGTGTCGGCGGCGGCGGCGGCGCCGCCACCCTCGATCCGGACGATCGTGCTGCAGCCGTCACGGTTCCTCGATCAGAAGGTCGCGGTCACCGGCCAGTTCTCCGGCCGCAACCTGCTCGGCGATCTTCCGGACGCGCCCGCGAAGAGCCGCTACGACTTCGTGCTGCGGAACGCCGACGCCGCCATCTGGGTGATCAACATGCGGCCGCGGATGAAAGATGCCAACGGCAAGGATCTCGAGCTCGGTCTCGACGCCCGCATCGACACTGGCCGCTGGTTGAGCATCCGCGGCACTGTTCAGCAGGGACGCGGGTTGTTGTGGCTCGACGCCGAGGCCGGCAGCCTCGCGCTCGCCAAGCCGCCGACCGACACGTTTACCGACGACGAACCCGTTCGCGTCGCGATGGGCCCGCCGCCGGAAGTGGTGTTCAGCGCGCCGACGCAGGACGAAACCGACGTGCTGATGGGCACGACGATCCGGATTCAGTTCTCGCGCGATCTCGATCCGGCGACGCTGAAGAATCACATCCACGCCGGCTATTTGCTCGCCCAGAGCGTCGAGCGCGGTGAGCCGACGCCGCCGCCCGCCGACTTCACGTTTGGGTACTCGGCGTTCAACCGCGTCCTCGAACTGAAATTCACCCACCCGCTCGAACGCTTCCGGACCGTGAAGATCGACCTCGTCGAAGGCATCCTCGGCACTGACGGTCAGGCGCTCAAGCCGTGGACGCTCACCTTCGAAACCGGCGGCTCGTAGAATTAGGAATTTGGAATTTGGAATTCGTAGATCGCTTCGACGCTCCTCGAGTGATTCACCGGCGCTGAGTACGCGAGCGGGTCGATCGAGGTACGAATTCCAAATTCCTAATTCTTAATTGCTTGCTCAGGGGACGATCCGAAACGCCGAAATTGATCTGTCAGTTGCGCTGCTGATTTCGACGACGTAGTCGCCTGGCCCGAGCGGGGCGAGGGCGAGGTGTGCGGTGTGCCAGCGTGCGCCGTCGGCATCGGTGCGCAGCGCGGCGGTGACCGGGACGTTGAGCATCTTGCCGGTCCGATCGAGAAGGCGCGCGCTCACTTCGGCGCCGTCGCCGGCGGGAATCTCGACGCGAATTTGCTCGCTGCGCCGGAACCGGAGATCGGCGGTCGGCACCTCGCGGTTGCCGGTGGCCGGGCCGCGGCGCAAGAAGAGTGCGCCGGTCGTGTGCGGGGCGGGCGGAATCGTGACGCGTACGGTTTCGCGCGGCGGAATCGAGGCCGGCCCGCTGCGCGCGCCGACCCGCAGCACGTACTCGCCGGGCTCGAGCGGCTGCGAAGAGCTGAGGGCGATCCGGAACGTGCGCATGCCGCGTGGCACACTGGCGCGGCCGCTCGCGGCGGTCGCGTCGGCGGCGGTCGTCAGCGTCGCGGTCGCGTCGAATCCTTCGGCCCAGGCGTCGCCGACCGTGGCAATACCGCCGAGTTCCCCGACCACCCAGAGCGCCGCCGATCGATCGCCCGCGCCCGTCCATCCGGTGGCAACCTGCACGCGCAACCTCACGTCGCGCGCGTAGCCGGCCAGCGGCGCGATGGCCGATTCGATCGCGTGCGCCTCCGCCTCGTGCTCGGCGACGGCCGGATCCGCCGACGCCGCGGTGCCGGCCCGCGCAGCCGCGGTCACTGCGGCCGGCGTCGCCGCGAGGAAGCCGCGGCGTGCCCGCACCTGGACGCCGGGCCGCTTCACGCGCACGGTTATCGAATGAAATTTTCCGTCCAGCTTCCCACTCGAATAGTAGCCAAGCAGATAGTACGAGCTCAGATCGTCGACGATCCGCTTCATGCCGGCGGCGAGGTTGTTCGAGTTGAGGATCGCCAGGCCATCGGTGTTTTCAGCAAGCGTCCGCAGCGACGCTTCGCGCGCGCGCAAGCGCGACGCGTCGATCGTCGGCGGCACGATCGTCGTCGACCCCGGCGGCGGCAGGCCGGTTCGCATCCTGGCGATCGGCTCGTCGAAGACGACCAGACCTCGAGGATCGACGGGATAGAAGGAGGTGTTGGCGCCGTTCGCCTCGTCGAGCAGGCTGCGGAACTCGGCGTCGTCGTCGAGCATCCCGAGTTGGATGCGATCGCGCTCGCAGATGTCCGGGTTCGCGGTGTTGAAGAGATCAGACGTCGGCGGCGGCTTCGCCGTCAGCTTGCCGCCGCGGGGATCGACGCCGACCTGGCCAGGAATCGCCGGCGTGCACGAAGTCCGGTGGTTGGTCAGATCGGCGTCCGGCCGGAAGAGCCGCCAGCCGTCGCTAATCGCGATCACCGCCTTGCGCTCCTCACGCACGCCACGGAGATAGCGGACGAGATCGGTCAGGGCGTTGAGCGTGATCTTCTCGCGCCGCCGCTCGATCATCGTGTCGGCGATGCCGCGGTCGTCGGCCACGCCGCCGTCGGGGCACTTCTGCGGAGGCGAGCCCGGATAACAGTATTGATATTGCGTCTCCTGCTGATCGAACGACTGCCGATTGCGTTCGCCCCACGCCCAGTACTTCGCGAGGATGCCCTCGATCGTCGTCGTCCGCCGTGCGAACACGAGGTCCTTCGCCGACATCTCGGGCGTCATCACCGCGAAGACGTCGTCGCCGCCGATCAGGCGGTTGAGCGTGTCGACGAGCGGCTGGCGGATATTATGCGAGCCCTCGACGTCAACGTGGTTGACGTCGAGAAAGACGACGAAGACGCGCGCGCGCGGATTCTGCGCCGCCTGGCGGCCGGCTTCCACGGTGTTCGGCTCGGCGCGCAGATCCTGCGGCAGGTTGCCGCGAATCGAGATGTGCTCGAACTGCTCGATCGCCTGCGGGACGCGCTCTTCCAGCACCTCGAAGTCGTCGCGCGTGAGGTCGGCGATCGGCGCGCCGCCCTTCGTCGGGAAGACGTCGACGCGCACGTAGTTCGCTTCGGTGCGGAAGGTTGGCTGTGGAGGCGTCGGCGCCGCCGGCGGCTGGGCGTGGCCGGGACCGCGCGACAGCGCGATCGCCGTTGCGGCAACCGCGAGCCCCCAGCCCCTGGCTCCGAGCGACATGGCGGCCAGTCTATACCGGTCCCTCGGCGAGGAGCGATTCGATTCGCGCCCGCACCACGGCGATGAGCTCGTTGCGCCGCTCGAGCGTATAACCGGCCGATTCGACCGGTTCGCCAATGCGGATGCTGAGGGTCACCGGACGGATGATCCAGCTGCCTTTGCGCATCGAATCGCGGCCGCCCTGCACCGCGACCGGCACGACCGGCGCCTGTGCCTGGATCGCCATCACGAAGCCGCCCTTCTTGAACGGCAGCAGCTCCGCGGTGCGACTGCGCGTCCCTTCGGGAAAAATCAAAAACGAATTGCCGGAGCGGATCGACGCCGCGCCGGCCTCGATCGATCGCATCGCCGCTTCCTTGTTCCGCCGGTCGACCGGAATGAAACCACCGTAGCGGAAGGCGCGCGTGAGAACCGGAATCGCGTTGAGCTCCGCCTTGTACAGGATATGGAGCATCGGGTGAAAGGCGTCGAAGAGCACCGGCGGATCGATGTTGCTCTGATGGTTCGAGCAGTAGACGGCGGCGCGCCCGGTCTGCACGTGCTCGCGGCCGGCGACGCGGTAGCGGATGCCGCTCAGTGTCAACCCGAGCTTCACGCCAAGATGACCGAGTACGTAGAGATGCCGCTTCGCGCCAAAGACCGCCGCGATCAGCATCCCCGGCGGCGCGACGATCAGCACGTAAAGGGAAACGATGATGAAGGTGAGAATCGACCGAACGGCCGCGATCAGGAGCACGCGCGCCGCATCATAAACGAAAACGCCCGGCGAACCGTGGGGTTCACCGGGCGTTCACGACTTGCGACTTGTGACTCGACTTGTGACTCGACTTGGGACTTGGAACTTGGGTCTTGCGACTCTACGACGCGCGGGCGGCGCGGCGCGGCGCCGTCGCGTTCGCGACCGCGCGCGGCGCAACCTTCGCCACCTTGGCGCGCGCCGTCGTGCGCGCCTTGGTCGTGAAGCAGCGTTCGAGGGCGCGATCGACGCGGCCTTCGATCGCCGCGGCAGTCTCACGCATCACCTCGGACACTTCCGAGATGATCAGGAACTTCGCGCGATCGAGCATCCGCTTCTCCCGGAACGACAGGCTCTTCGACTTGGCGAGGAACGTGAGGCTCTTGAGCACGTCGGCGACTTCGTAAATCGAGCCGCTGCGCATCTTGTCCGAGTTGTCCTTGAAGCGTCCCTTCCAGTTCTGATGATTGTCGATCTTGCCGTCGCCGAGCAGGCCAAACAGCCGCTCGACTTCATCGTCGGAGATCGCGCGGCGGAGGCCGACGCCATCGACGTTGCTCACCGGCACGAGAACTGTCGTGTCGTTGGCGACGATGCGGAGGTGATAGAACCCGCAGGTGGTACCGAGGATGGTTTTTTCTTCGATGCGTTCGACGATCCCGAGCCCGTGATTCGGGTAAATGACCTTGTCGCCGACTTCAAATGTCACGGTTCCCCCTGAAAGA
>Ga0075425_100000208_pt1 | contig 52927 bp, 44 predicted proteins | sample SoiMethybrSBSTD4_FD_75300 | JGI IMG/M metagenome (GOLD analysis project Ga0075425, IMG submission 75300) | Bulk soil microbial communities from a Populus tree surrounding site in Tennessee, USA - Soil MetaG P. TD hybrid SBSTD4 | ecosystem: Environmental > Terrestrial > Soil > Tree plantation... | reverse complement strand
GATGTCTTCGCAATTGATGTCACGGGATGCCGGTCGCTGAGTTCTAGAGGGAGTTGGGCGAACCGGAGCTCGGGTTTCTCCTCGTGTGCAGCGCGGACTTTCTGATGGCCGACGGGTTTGCTCCTGACATCACGCTCACGCGGACGCAAACGATCATGCAAGGTGCAAGCCACTGCGATTTTCGCTACCGGCGACAGACAGATCCGGTCGCTGCGGGTCTTGGGCGACTTTCTTCACCCAGACGGGTACGCCCGCCGGGTGCGTAAGCGTAAAGTAGCGCCATTGCTGGATGAACGTCGTGCTCGCCGGCCCCGGGGCGCGGTACTGTCCTGTCAGCTCCACGTTGTTTGCGGCTTTGATCTTCGCCTTGGCACGGTGCCTTCTCGCTTCGCCGCGACCCGACGCGCCGCCGCCAGGGCCGCCCGCGCCCACGTGACAAGCTCATCGGGTTCGTCGAACAGCCGCTCGGGCGCGCGCCAAAAGGAAAGGTCTATGGTGCAGCCCTTCTTCTTGTAGGTGAGGGGCGGAGAGGATTTGGCTTCCTTGAAGGCCGTCCGGTTGTGATCATCAACGCGGAAGTAGAGCGCGTCGTCCGTTACCATCCCCAACATCAGTCCGTCGCAGAACACGCCGGTCTTGCCGAACATGCGCCGCATTGTCACTTGGCCGAGTGAGGCAAGCTGCTCACGCAGGAACTCGGCAAAACTGTCGCTGGCGACCATCCGTCATCCTTGTCCCCGACCTAACTCCCGGCCCAAGTTCAAGCCTAGCAACGACACCCAGCGCAGCGTGCCTGAGCAACATAGGCGGATTCGCGCGCGGTCGTTGGTTTCGAGAAGGCATCAAGATCGAAGGGCCAGACCTGGCGGCGAGCCGCACTGCGGATCCCGCCCGCAAGGATCCTCGGCCCAATGCCGTTCCGGCGCAAGCCGGCGCGAAGTGTTTGCTCGGAGGAATTCCATCAACCGTTGTACGCGGACAAGCGCCAGTCATCTGAGGCTGGCGCTTGCCGTGGCAACGGCGTGCGCGAGGCTTCCACGCAGACGCGCTGACAGGCTCTGGCGAGATCTCTGTCCCGACCTCGTCAAGGGTACATCCCGGTACGGACCGGGTGGCAAACGCGCGAATGGGCACTCAGTAATAGTAATAGCCGTTCCGGCAGGCGTAGTACCTACGCCACCAATAGGGGCTGCCCGTGTAGAGCGCACGGCGCCTTAGCCAATAACATCCGTCGCCGTAGGCATAGGAGTAGACGGCAAAGCGGCGATGATGCCGAAATCGGTGCACAAAGACGTGATGGGGTCGGGAGAATTGCCTGACGCTTGAGAAGCGGGGCCCCGATCCACCCCATCCCATGCCGCCGTGTCCGCCGTGTCCGCCATGCCCTCGCGCCAGTGCGGGGTGTGCCGCGCTTGCAAGGGCCAGCATGGCAAGGGCGGCCACGCCGGAGGCGAGAAGCTTGCAGTTCATGGTCTTCTCCTTTGCCTTTTGCTGCCGTTTCCCGGTCGTGCTCGGCCCAGTGATGTGTGACGGGCCTCACAGGTAGTCGTCACACAGCGCGTCGCGGTTCAAGGGCAGGAAGGCTTTTTCGGTCGTGAGCAAAATCCAATGATCGAGCCCCGGGTGCCGGCCACAATCACGGGTGCGCCAAGCCACTCCGCTTGGCCGATAGTTGATTGGTGAGCAATTTCAGTGAGCTATAAGCATTGATGCGACCAGCGCCGAAATCGTCGTCGCGGCCGGCCGGTCCAAGGTCTTCGGCGCCGGTGGCGAGGAGCTCGAGGATGGATTTAGCATCAAGACTGGGATCGCGCTCGAGCAAGAGTGCCGCAACAGCGCTGACGTAGGCTGCCGCGAACGAAGTCCCGGAAACATACGCGTACCCGCCGCGTTCGATGGGCGCCAGAATGTCCACACCCGGAGCCGCAACGGCAATGTAGCTGCCGCGGTTGGCGTACTGATAGGGCCGGTCTTTCTCGTCCACGGCTGTGACGGCGATGACGTCAGGATAGGCGGCTGGATAGACCGGCGGCGCCGTCGGACCGCCATTGCCGGCTGCAGCAACGACGGTCACGCCTTTCTCGTTGGCCGCGTTGAGAATTTTTTGCAGCGCTGGATCATGCGTCCCGATGAAGCTCATATTGAGAACTTTGGCGCCGTTTCTCACGGCCCAATCCACTGCAGATATCAGAATTTGCGTCGTGGTTGTGGGGCCATCGGTCTCCCCGTTGGCGCGAAAGGCGCGCACGCTGAGAATCTCGGCTGCTGGTGCCGCACCCTGCACCAAACCGTGCGCCCGGATGATCCCGGCCACAGCCGTGCCATGGTAGTCGGGCGCTGCGTCGGGTCGTCCGACCGCATTGAAGGAGCGCACGACGGCACCCCGCAAGTCGGGATGCCGGGCATCGACTGCGGAGTCAATGACTGCGATGGCAACGTTGCGACCAAGGGCAAGCTGGTGAGCGTCAGGCAGGTCCAGCTTGCGCACCGCGTATTGGGGGATTGAGGGTCGGAGGCTTCTGTTATCGGCTTGTTCTCTGGCGAGGCGATCCGCTTCGGCGAGCTCCAAGGAGATAGGCGCGTCGCCGGCGCCGCGCAGATACTGCTGGTTGAGTTGCGCGGAGCGAACGCGGGTATCGCGCTGCAATGCGGCAAGCACCGCCTCTTGCGACTGTCCGTGGCGAACCCGCATCAGCTCGGCACGCGCGCCGAGCAATGAGAGCGGCTCGCTCCGGATCCGCTGCAGTCGGTACGTGTGGGCAAGCTCAGCGGCCAGCGATTGTGGTTGGTCCTGGTCGATGAGGATAAGTATCTGCCGGGGGACTGGGCCGGGGAGGCGCTGGCCCGGGTCAGTGCGTTGCACACGGTGAGCCAATGATGGCTGCGCGTTGGTCATGCCCTGCGTCGGGGAGATGGCCGCAGGATGCCGCTCGCGTCGGGCATGTTTACCAAACGTGAGGCCCCTGGGTTTTTGGGCCTTTATCCCGTGCTGGCGAAGGTGCAGTTTGGGCCCGACAGATTGGTGCCAGGGACGCCTCCAGGTGCTCCGCGCGTGGGTGATTTGGGGGGGAGCGGAAAAGCGCAAGGAGCGGCTTGGCGCGACGGCGGCGTGGCCAAGGGCGCCGTGGCGACCTGCTGCGGGAGTGGTTGTGGTGGGGAGGAGCAGGACGCAGGCTAACAGCGCGGCGATGCCCGTCGACGGCGCTCGGAAGGCACGCCTGCCGGCCCTATCAAGGGAGCACTGCACTGTTTCGGCCGAGGCCATCAATCCCTGCTCGGCAAGACAATCCGGACCACGTCACGATGTTCCGCGAGCTTGCTCAGGAGGATATCGTCAGGCTGAGATTTATCGGGCTTTCTCAGTCGGATCTTATACACCCCACCAGGCTTTGGACCATCGACGATTGTGGCCTCGAAGTTGGCCAGGAAGCGTGCAATATCCGAAGCCTTAGCGTCGTCTGCAAAGGCGATGAGTGCTGCAGCGCCATCTGCGTGTGCCCCTGCGGCCAGCCGATAGGTGGGCTCGCGCGTGAGCAAGACCGCGATGAATGCCGCCTGGCCGAGGATGAGCAGCGCCATGGCGAGGGCGGCCCATTGTGCCCTGCGCACTGGAGGCATCCGAAGAAATTGGCCAAATTTAGCGAACCGGCCATGGCCACGGCTCGAGGCGACGCTATCAGGTAGGGAGGCCATCAGTCGATCGCTCATGCCCGAGCGGGGCCAACCCATGGCCTCGTTGGCGTGCGCAGTCTCTTGCCGCTCGGTGCCAATCAATTGCAGTTGGGATAAGGCATCGGGATGCTCGGCCAAAAACCTTTCGACCTTGCTTGTATCGGAGGGCGCGAGCTTGCCCGTCACATACCAGGGCAGGAGCTTTTCGATTTCCTCGCGTTCGCTATCCTCAATCATGGCCAACCTCGGTCAATGCCTGCCTGCCGCAGCAACTCTGAGAGCCGTTTACGGGCGTGGAAGAGGCGGGTCTTGACGGTGTTTTCGGGGATTTGCAGCACTGCTGCCGCCTCAGAAATCGACATCTCATGATAGTAGACGAGATCAACCACGCCCTTGTGTTCAGGGGAGAGTGCGTCGAGGCACCGGCGCAGAATGGCACCCGCATCGCGCTTCTGGGCGGCCACTTCTGGATCGTCGGCCGCGTCGGGGAGGGCGCAAGCGGCGCCTTCGTTCCACGATTCCTCTCGCCGCTTGCGTAGGCTGCTGATGGCCCGATGATGGGCAATGGATAGCATCCACGTGAGGGCCGCCGCTGTTCCTGCGAAGCTCTTGGCATGCCGCCAGATCTCAAGAAACACCTCGTTGGTGAGCTCTTCCGCAACGGCGGCGTCCCGAACCAGGCGCCGAATGAAGCGATAGATGCGAACGTGGTGGCGCGCGAACAGGACCCGCAGGGCGACAGCATCGCCGGCGGCGATTCGCGCGATCAGCGAGGCCTCGTCAGCCACAGCACCCATGTAGCGAGCCCATGTAGTGTGTCGCGGCGACCCCGATAACGGTTCATTTGCGGGCGAAAGTCGATGGCGGTCTGCGGCTCAGCCGCTGGCGCTGGCGCTCTGCCGGAACAAGGTGGTGCTGGCCGCCGACGTCGCCAATGCCCAGCCGCAGGCTTTGGAGCCAGAGCCGTGGGATGGAGCGCGTGAGCTGCCCACCCGACGGTGGCGGCCATCAGTTGGGGGTATGGCACGCCAAAGGCGCGCCCGGGCCATCATGCTTTGGTGGAGGTGGCATTCTTCTTAGCTGGTCGCGGTGCTCGACGGGGGCTTTCGAGCTCGGCGGCGACCTGCTTCTCGAGCCGTGACGCGTAGGCTTGCGCGTAGAGCTTTCCGGTGTCGGTTGCTTGCGTTCGCTTTTGCGGGCGTTCGGTCTTCTTGGGCATTGGCTCCTCCCAGTGGGATTCGTGATAGCCGATCATAGCATTTCGGCTGGCTCGCGCGGCCGAGCTTGGGCTTGACCCTGTCGGCGGGAGCGCATGCGGTGGCTGACCGTCGAGCGAGCAGGGCGGTTTTTGCAATCGACACGGGCTATGGCGTCTGCGCGAAGCGCGGTCCTTCCATGGCGAAGCGAAGGGCCTGCGCAGCGTGCCAGCCGTGTGGCGGATTGCCTTCCACGTTCTGAGCAGCGCGTTCCAGAATGAGCCGACCCTCTTCCCGAGAGAGGAGCCCCTTGTCATTGAGAACCTCGAGCGTGGCGACGCTGAGGGCGAACGCTGCCGCGGCGGTCGCCTCGTGGGTGATGGTCACCATCGAAACCTCCTTGCGTAGGGGTCACGCGCCAATTTGAGGCGACGCTCCCTGTGGACCGACCGGGCCGCCGGCACCTGCGCCCAGTACAATGCAATCTTCATAGCGCCATATTGAGCACCCTTCGCGCCGAGATGAAAGCCTATCACCCGTCGTGCCATCCAGATCTGCTGTCGTGCGACGCCACCGGGGCGCCGACCCGTTGCGGATGCATCGCGGAATTCAACGGCGCCAACTCATCGAGGTGCGCAGATTGGGCCAATTGTTCAGCTGGCGCTTGCGCCCTGCGGCAGTGGGGTTCGCCGGAAGATGAGGCGGGGACCAACCAAGAGATGCTATGGGGCGCAGGGACGGCTGATAGCCGTTTGGCGCAAGTGCCGGAGGAGAACGAGCTGGAGCGATCCATGAGCGGCACCAACCTGGCCGAAACCGCAGGGGATCGAGCGCGTGGCACACCAGTGCGCAGGCTGCGGTTGCGCGCGGCGCTGTTGCAAAGCAGTCACTGCCGGTCGCTATAGAATCGGCCTGCCATAGGCAGCTCTGCCGATGCATTTGGCTCCTCTTGCGTGCACCTGGCGGACGACAAGAGCAGACCTCTGGCGGAGAGCCCGCGGAATTGCTTTATTTTGCAACGCGCCTTTCATCGCCGGCAGCAACTGGCTGCGAGGATTAGCACCTGCTGATGGCGAGCGGTGAGACCTTGTGCACCCGGAGGGGGAGGGGATGTATGGTTTCTTAATACTGCTGCCGTTGACGCTCATCAGCCTGTTGATCGGATTTCTGGTGGCTTCGAGCACGCAGGTGGCCGACTACATTGCCTATATCAGCCACCGCGCCGACCCGAAACCATTGCACCTCAACGAGATTTGGAGCAATCGCGGCGTCCTGGCGCTGATCGGTGCTCACGTGCTCGCCTATGCAGTGCTCTGTTTTACGGCTGTGGCAACGGTTCGAACGGTCTCGGCGCCACTGCCTGCCGATCGGGCCGGGGCGGTGCGGTTCTTTCAAGTGTTGCTGGAGACCGTGTTCGTGGCTGTACCGTCGTCAGCCTTGTTATGGATCATGGGCCGAGCTTTGATTGCCGACAACAGTAACCCGATCCACTGGGCGACCCTATCGGTGCTGTGTGTGGGCATCGCCATTACGGTTGGCGTCACGGTGATGCGGCGCCCATTGGAGCTCTACACATCATCGCTGCGACCGTTTTCGGTAACAAAGGTGGATGCAGTCGCGGTCCTCTGTCTTGCTGCCATCGGTGCAGCGGCATTTGCATTCGCCAAAGATCCGATCGAGAGTGCGCATGTTCTGGGCATGTTCCCAGTGCTGATGCTGGCGACGGCTACGGCATTTCTGACACTGGCGGCGATATTCTCGCGAGCGGTTTCTCCGGTGGCGGTGATTTCGTCGCTGATGACGACTGTGCTCATCTTCTATCTGATGGATTGGATCACCTCTCCCACTCGTGAGTTCCGCTACACGAAAGTGGCCTATAAGGCGGTTACCGACGCAGCGGCGGGAGGGTCAAGCGTCGCCGACATTAAAGCGCAGCGGAAGATCCCAGATCTGGTTACGGCCTTTCGCCAGTGGCTGGAGCATCGACGTCCGGCAATCGAGGCATACAAGAAGAAGGGCCGTGCGTATCCCGTATTCCTTGTTACGGCGCAGGGCGGAGGGATTTACGCGGCTTACCATCCCGCTCTTTCACTTGCCCGTCTCACCGATCACTGTCCTGAATTTGCGCATCATCTCTTTGCCATAAGCTCGGTCTCGGGTGGGAGCCTCGGAGCGGCGGTCTACGCGGAACTTGTTCGCGCACTGCCGCCAACGCCGCTCAATGACCCGGCGAGTCCATCGGCGAGCTGCACTCCCACACGAGGTCCAACGGTCGACAATTATCTGCAAACGCAGGTTCAGAGGTTCTTCGAGACCGATTTTCTGACACCTGTCATTGCGAGTGCGTTCATCTTCGACGCTCCGAGCATCTTCATTCCGCAACTGCGCTTTGGCCAGGATCGCGCAAGGGCGCTGGAATTTGCATTCGAAGCTGCGTGGAAGCAGCTGAAGCTACCGGGAGCTGGCGATGGCCTGTCTGCCGGCTATTTTGGGCGCTGGGATCCGGCCGGGCGCGCCCCGGCGCTCTTCATGTCCACCACCGCGGTGAATTTTGGCATCCCGATCCTCGTTGCGCAGGTCGACTGGTCGTACAATCCCGTGAGCAATGTGCCGCGCACGGCCGCCCTGGCCCGATCGGCTGCGGCGGAGCGGAGTGCGCCCAGTCCGGGGCTTGTCGAGACGGTTCGCGATCGTCTGCTTGCCCCCGATGACCAGTTGCAGGTGGGTGTTGGCAATCTTTTGGATTTTCGGCCTGATATTCAGATGGCGACCAGCACCGCGGTCGTCTTGAGTGCGCGGTTTCCATTCGTCACACCCCCTGCCGCAATCACCGAGAATAGTCAGATCATCAAATCACGCGGGCTCTTCAACAAGACAAAGGTGCTCGAGCTCACCGATGGCGCGTTCTATGACAACAGTGGCGGCATTGTCGCACGCGATATTATTGCCGAATTGGTGCGGCGGCTGGAAAATGATGAGCGACTTAAGGAGTTCAAGAACGACATCAAGATTGAGCTCATTCGTTTCACGGACACGCCGGCAAAGCGTCAGGGAGGGGCTAGCGACTATGCCCACTCTGAGTTGATTACACCCCTTGTTGCCTATGATGCGGTGCGCCAATCGCGTGGTGTTCTGCTCACCGGCGTTTCGCGCAAAGCAGGGACCTCCAACATTTACCTGCTGGACGAGTGGTACGACGGTTCCCTGAACTGGCTGTTGTCGGAGGAAACCAAGCGGGACATCGAGACGCGAAGCAGCTGGCTCTCCGGGTCTGGTAACGTCGTTTGCTGCGAAGTCAGGGACCCGGTGGCAAGGCCGAAATCCTTTAAGCGAATCCCACTGTCCGACGCGGAGGCTCGAGAGGTAGAGAGGGCAGGTCTGATTGTGCGCCCATTCGTGCCTAATGCCCGCCAATTCCTCTGGGTGCTCGGTCTCGTCGATAACGGGGCGGAACCGACAGCCCCAATTGCGGAAACGGCCGGAACGCCTCTCGCTGTGCCGCAACCTTTATCAACCACCGGTTCTACAGCCCGACCTGGTGCGCCGCAGTAGAGGGTTGAAGGTGTTCCTACCGCGACGAGGCGACGACCCACGTCTCGCCTCACCGTGCCGGGGCGCGATCGCGAGAGCCTTGCTCAGATGCCCCCGGCAAAGGTCGCTGCTCGTCCGGTTTCGTTGGATCGGCTACGCCCCGCTCGCATTACCGTCGACGGACGGATCGCGACCGATGGCAAGTGCGGCGCCTGCCACCTCCCCGCACGCCTCAGGCCGGTGCTGGACCAAACACCAGCACGGCGTTGAGCCCGCCGAACGCAAACGAATTCGACATGGCGTGACTGACTTTGAGAGGACGCCCGACGTTGGGCACATAATCGAGGTCGCAATTTGGATCGGGGTCCGAGAGGCCGATGGTGGGGGGAACGAAGCTGTCCTCGATTGCTTTGACGCAGGCTACGGCTTCGACACCACCGCTGGCGCCGAGGAGATGCCCGTGCATGGACTTGGTCGAGGAGATTGCGAGCTTGTTTGCCGCATTGCCAAACACATCCTTGATCGCGCGTGTTTCATTGGTGTCGTTGAGTGCTGTCGCCGTCCCGTGGGCGTTGAGATAGTCGACCTCAGAGGGGGTGATATTCGCGTCTTGCAGGGCCTGGCGCATGGCCTCTTTGGGCCCTTCGATATCAGGGTTGATCATGTCCTTGGCATCGGAGGCCATGCCGAAGCCTTTGAGTTCGGCGAGGATGTTGGCGCCGCGCGCCTTGGCATGCTCGAGCTCTTCCAAGACCAGGACGCCGGCACCTTCGCCAAGTACCGTTCCGTTGCGTTTTTTGCAGAACGGGAAGCAGCCGTCCGGGGACAGCACGCGAATTGCCTGCCAGGCTTTCATCGAGCCGTAATTGATGGCGGCTTCTGAGGCGCCGGCGATCCCGACGTCGACAAGGCCCTCGCGTATGAAGCGCAGCAAGAGGCCGATGGCATGAGAGGCGGTTGCGCAGGCGCTGACCGTGCCGAAGGTTGGTCCCTTGATGCCGTAATCGATGCCGACATGCGCCGCCGCCGAACTGCCGATGAACTTGAGGAGCATCAAGGGATCGTTGCCTCGTCGGTTCTTCGTGAAGAGCTGATTGTAGGCCCACTCGATGGTGTTCAAGCCGCCGGCCCCCGTACCGATGATGCAGGCGGAGCGATGGCCGTCCCTGAGCGGGACCTCAAGCTTCGATTGCGCAAACGCTTCGGCCGCAGCCGCTCCGGCGAATTGCGAGTAACGGTCGGCGAGCAGCAGCAGGCGATTTCTGATCCGTGTCTTGGGTTCAAAATCCTTGACCTGGCAGGCGATCTGTATGAACAGATCGCGCACGTACCGTTCCTCAAAATCGATATCCCGGAGGGGACCGACCCCGGAGCGGCCTTCCTTAAGTGCCGACCAAAAAGTCGGGACATCATTGCCGATCGGTGTGACCACGCCTGTGCCTGTCACGACCACGCGCCTTGGTCCGGGCATCAGTCTACTCCCTTAGCTTTGCGGGACGTCGGCAGGCATGTGCGCTCCGCTCGACCAGCAGATTAGTCCCGATCTAGCGAACGGTCTGTTCCGTGAGGAACAGTGTACTGAGTTCAGGGTGATAAGCGGGCACCGGTTGACGCTGCGCCATCGGCGATGACTTATGCGTCGCTTGCCCATGCGATCGTCGGCGTCACCGAAGTCAAGGAGCCGTGGGCGTTCGCAAGGTGCCATCAGCAACAACGCGCTAGCCGCTGTTGCGCAACCCAGCCGCGATCCCGTTGATCGTCAAATGGATGCCCTGCACCACGCTCTCGTCCGCGTCTCCAGCACGATAGCGCCTCAAGAGCTCGAGCTGCATATGGTTCAGGGGATCAAGATAGGGAAACCTGTTGCGTATCGAGCGTGCGAGCAGTGGGTTGGCTTGCAACAGCGCTTTGTGGTCCATGATCGCGAGCAGTGCATCGATCGTATCGCGCCATTCGGAGCGGATGCGCGAGAAGATGTCCTCGCGCAGGGGCGTGTCCGCCACCAGCTCTGCGTAACGGGATGCGATGGCGATATCGCTCTTGGCGAGCACCATATCCATGTTCGACAGCAGGCCTTCGAAGAATGGCCAATCGCGATACATGGCCTTCAGAATTGTCATACCATCGCTGGGTCGGGCCTTCAGCCATGCCTTGACGGCGGCGCCGAAGCCGTACCAGCCAGGCAGCATCAACCGGCATTGGGCCCAGCTGAATACCCAGGGGATCGCGCGGAGATCCTCGATCTTGTTGGAGGATGTGCGTGATGCCGGGCGGCTGCCGATGTTGAGCTTGGCGATCTCGCCGATCACCGTCGATTCCCAGAAGTAGCGCTCAAAGCCCGCGGTCTCATAGATGAGACTGCGGTAGGCACCCAAGGCGTGTGCGGAAAGTTCCTCCATCGCCAGCGTGAAATCGGTGCGTGTCGGTTCGGATGGCTGCAGCAGCGTGGCCTCCAGGGTCGCGGCCGCCAGGGTCTCGAGATTGCGCCGTCCCACCTCGGGATTGGAATACTTGCTGGCGATGACCTCGCCTTGCTCGGTGATGCGTATGCCGCCTTGCACTGCGCCCCCGGGCTGGGCAAGGATTGCCTGATAACTCGGCCCACCGCCGCGGCCGACCGATCCGCCGCGACCGTGGAACAGGCGCAGGCGGATGCCGTAGCGACCGAATACATCAATCAGCGCGGTTTCGGCCTTATAGAGTTCCCATCCGGAGGTCAAAAAGCCACCGTCCTTATTGCTGTCGGAGTAGCCGAGCATCACCTCCTGCATGCGCCCGCGGCTTTCCAGCAGGCGCGCGTACTGTGGCAGATTGAGGAGGCGCTCCATAATGCCGGCGCAGTTGCGCAGATCGTCGATGGTTTCGAACAGCGGCACGATGTTGACGTCGAGTGCGCTTTCGCGCGTTCGCAACAACCCAGCTTCCTTGAGCAACATCGCCACCTCGAGGATGTCGGAGGCACCTTCGGCCTTGGAGATGACATAGTTGGGCACTGCCGCCCGCCCGTAGTGGCGATGCGCGTCTGCCGCGGCGTGGACGATCGCAAGCTCCGAGGTGGTCGCGGCAGAGTAGGCAACGAATGGAGAAGTGAGCGGTCGCACAGTCGAGAGCTCCGCCAAGAGAAGGCGGATGCGTTCCTCCTCGTCACGTTTGACATAGTCTGTGCCGGGCGATGCGATCTCCAATAGCTCGCCAATGGTGCGCTCGTGCACGTCGGCATTCTGGCGCAGATCCACCCCTGCCAAATGGAAACCGAATACATCGACGGCGCGACGCAATGTCTTGAGCCGACCGCGCGCGAGCGACATTGAGCCGTTGGCGGCAAGGGAGCGGTTGAGGACGGCCAGGTCGGCGGTCAGGTCGCTGGTGTCCGAATAGGGGGGTGCCTGACCCACGGCTTGGTGCGGCGCCTCGAGCCGATCGAGGGCCCAGGCAGTGGCCGCGAGGCGGGCGTAGATCCCGGAAATAGCGCGGCGGTAAGGCTCGTTGCGGCGATTGGGCGATTTATCGGGCGAGCGCTCCGCCAATGCCAACAGCTCGTCGGAAACACCAACGAGGCGGCCGTCCAACGAGAGCTCGGCGCCCAGCAGGTGGAGCTCTTCAAGATAGAATTTCAATGCGTGGTCGCTCTGTAGGCGCAGAGCCTGGCGCAGCACTTCTTCCGTGACAAATGGATTGCCGTCGCGATCGCCGCCGATCCAGCTTCCCATGCGCAGGAATGAGGCGAGCTGCATGCCAGCCCAAGTGGGATCGGATGCCGCGACCAGGTCCTCGAGCGTGGAATAAAAGCGCGGCAGTTCGCGCAAGAAGGTGTAATCGTAATAGGAAATGCCGTTTGCCACCTCGTCAAGAACCGCAAGCCTCGTGCCACGCAACAGGTTGGTTTGCCATAGCGTCAGCACGGCGCGGCGCAGCGCCGCGTCGCTGAGGCGAGCCTCTTCGGGTGTGAAGGCGGTACGATCGCGCTGCGCCAGCAATTCCGCTACCTCCATTTCGCGATCGATCATGCTCTTACGCCTGACCTCGGTGGGGTGCGCGGTGAGTACCGGTGTAACGTGGGCGGTGGCGAAGAAGCCCTCCAACTGGTCGCGCGCAATCCCCGCCTCCCTAGCACGTGCGAGCGCGCGCTCCATAGTGCCCTCGCGGGGCGCGGAACCAGCGATGGCGTGCGCACGCGTGCGACGGATATGATGCTGGTCCTCGGCGATGTTGGCGAGATGCGAAAAAAAGCTGTAGGCGCGGATCACGCAGAGCGCGTGCGCGCGCGACAGGCTGTTGAGTGTGGCCTCGAGCTCGCCGCGAGCGCTTTCGTCCTCACTGCGATGAAAGCGAACGGAGGTCTGACGGATGCGCTCGACCACCGCGAAAACGGCCTCGCCTTGCTGCTCGCGAATCGTGTCACCGAGGATGCGACCAAGCAGGCGGATATCGTCCCGCAGGGGGATGTCCTTTTCCGGGACTTCGGTCGCGTTGCGCGGCGTCATCGCAAGTGGTCCAAGGGATATTGCGGCATCCGTCATGCAACCGAGCCCCTTCCTGCAGCGACGGCGTCGCAGGGGCGAGCCCATGCAGCATCCGGCGCACTAAACGATGGGTTTTTGTGGTCCAGGCTACACGCGAATGCGCACGGACGCGACAGCGATGCTCAGGAAGCGTAAGGGACCGATCCGCTGAACAGGCCGCTCGCAATGAAGAAGCGAGCGAACTGGGCCGATGAGGCAACCCGCTCGCGGCGATTTCCCCCAAGACTTTCTGCGCTACCCCGGGCTCGAAGATGTTTGCAAAGCTGGGCGTTGGCCAGCCACCTCCGTCTTGGTCGACAAGGCAGTGAGCTTTGACGGAACAATCCCGGCGGCTTTACGTTGTTGGTCGAGTTTGGCATCGAGCCGCTGACGGTCGGCGGGGCTTGCATGCGAGTCGAGAATGCGACTGATGCACGCGGTGTTGGGGCTTCTCGGCGCAACCCTGGTTGGAGCAGCCTGGTTCGTGGCGTCGGCCTGGCGGCCCGAAATCCCTGCAGTCGAACTACCCGATAAGGCGGGCTTCGATCCGGCGCTCATCACGCGCGGCGCCGAGTTGACAATGCTCGGCAACTGCAACGTGTGCCACACCAAAGCGGATGGAAGAGCGTACGCGGGTGGTCGAGGGCTGCAAACCCCGTTCGGCACGATCTACGCAACCAACATTACGCCCGACCCCGATACGGGCATAGGAAGGTGGTCGGAGACGGCCTTCTTGCGCGCGATGCGCGAGGGCGTGCGGCGCGACGGATCGCATCTCTACCCGGTATTTCCGTACGATCATTTCACCAAGGTATCGGCGGCGGACCTGCGCGCAATTTACGCGTTCCTGATGACGCGCGCCCCGGTCCGGGCCGATACGCCAGCCAATGTCCTCCCATTTCCTCTGTCGATGCGCACCTTGATCGCCGGTTGGAAGCTCATGTTTCTCAAGGTCGGGGAACTCGAGCCCGATCCGGTACTTTCCAGGGAGCTCAATCGCGGGGCCTATCTGGTGGAGGGCCTTGCCCATTGCGGGGCCTGCCACACGCCCCGCAACGGCCTAGGCGCCGAGCGGAATGAAGCCTATCTCGGCGGCGGGGAGACGCAGGGCTGGTATGCGCCGGCATTGAACGCGTCCACAACCGCACCCGTGGCGTGGACCCAAGATCAGCTGTTCGCCTACCTGCGCAACGGCTTCGTGCCAGCACACGGGGTTGCTGCCGGCCCAATGCAGCCGGTCGTCAATAACCTCAGTGCGGTTGCGGAGGCGGACGTGAGGGCCATCGCCGCCTATATTGCGGCCCTCGTCGGCCCCCCGACGGCGGGACGCAGCGAACGGCTGGGCGGGCCAGGAGCGCGCGGCGACCACCAGTCGTCCGGGTCGCGCACGGACGGTGGCTCGCAGAGGTTCAGAAGCGCTGACGGAGCCATCATCTATGCCGGCGTGTGCGCCCTGCCACGAAGCAACTGGGCAGCGCTTTTCCGCGCGTGGCATTCACCTTGCTTCCAGCAAACTGGTCACCTTGCCTGATGCCCGCAACCTGGCGCATGTCATCCTTGAAGGAATAGCGCCGCCGCAGGCGTCCCCAGCTGCGCTGATGCCTGGATTTGCCGACACGCTCTGCGATGCGCAAGTCGTGGCACTTATGACCTATCTGCGCCGTTCCTTTAGCGATCGGCCTATCTGGGGCGATGTTGAGGACACGGTTCGCCGGGTGCGACGGTCGGCTGAAGGTTCGTGATGGAATGCGGGTCTGTGGGCCCACTGGGAGGTCGGATGCTCACGCTCAACGTCAATGGCCGTCAGCACCAGGTTGACGTCGACGCAGCTACACCGCTGCTTTATGTGCTGCGCGATGACCTTGCGCTCAACGGTGCAAAGTTCGGCTGTGGTCTCGGTCAGTGCGGCGCCTGCACGGTGTTGCTGGACGATAAGGCGGTCTTTTCATGTCTTACCCCCGTGGGCGTTGGCGAAGGCCGACGCATCACGACGTTGGAGGGCCTTGGCACTGAGGACAATCCCAATCCTCTGCAGCGCGCTTTCATCGATCAGCAGGCGGCTCAGTGCGGCTTCTGCATCGCCGGCATGATCATGCGCGCGCAGGCGCTGCTGCACCACAACACCCAGCCCACGGAGAAGGAGATTCGTGAACATATGCGGACCAACCTGTGCCGTTGCGGCACGCATATGCGCATTCTTGCCGCGGTCCGGCGCGCGGCCGCGACAATGAGATCGGCCGCAACCGAACCATCTCCGCGGGAGGCCCGTCGATGAGCGATCCTCGCGAGCGCGTATCGCGCCGCAGAGCGTTGTCGGGTGCTGGTGCACTCATTGTCAGTTTTTCGTTGGGGCGCGTTCTGCGGGCTCAGGAACTTGCACCTGCTGCTCCAGGACAACCGCCCCCGCAGCCCCTCCCTGGCAGTCTGCGTGCGACCCCGATGCTCGACGCCTGGATACGCATCGACGGCGAGGGCATCACCGTGTTCACCGGCAAGGTGGAGCTCGGACAGGGCATCAAGACTGCATTGCTGCAGGTTGCGGCCGAAGAGCTCCACGTCGAGCCTGGCCTGATTGGCTTGATCACCGCCGATACGGCCAGGACCCCCGACGAGGGCTACACTGCAGGTAGCCAATCAATGCAAGAGAGCGCGACCGCGGTCCGCCATGCTGCGGCGCAAGCGCGCGAACTCCTAATTGAGGCCGCTGCCAAGCGTTTTGCGGTTCCAGTGGAGGAGCTTACTGCACAGGACGGCGCGGTGATCCATGGCGACGGCCGCAGGGCCAGTTATCGCCAGCTTGGCTCCGCCGACCTGCTACACGTTGCGGCACAGCCGCGCTCCAAATTGAAGGGGCCCGGGTCCTATCGTGTTATTGGCCGACCAATGCCGCGAGTGGACATTCCCGCCAAGGTGTTTGGAGGCGTTGCCTACGTACAGGACCTGCGGCTGCCCGGCATGGTGCACGCGCGCGTGGTTCGCCCACCCAGTTATGGTGCGCGGCTGGATTCCGTTGAGATTGGCCCCGTTGAGCGCATGCCCGGGGTTGTCAAGGTGGTGCGAGATGGCAGCTTTCTCGCTGTGGTTGCCGAACGCGAGTATCAGGCGGTAAAGGCCATGGATGCGCTCGCTCTGGCGAGCCAATGGAATGAGAGCGGGTCACTGCCCGATGCAGCCCACATCTACGATTGGCTGCGTCGTGCTCCCTCGCAAGAGTATATTATTCGTGAAGGACGTTCCGACCTCGAGCCCAGTGCCCGCAGCCTGCAAGCAGTTTACCACCGACCATTCCAACTGCACGGATCGATCGGACCCTCGTGTGCCGTCGCTCTCGCCGAGGCGGGTGGGCTCACCGTTTGGACGCATTCGCAAGGCGTCTACCCGCTGCGCGGTGCAATTGCCGAGATGCTGCGCCTGCCTCGCGATAAAGTGCGCGCAGTCCACATGGAGGGTTCCGGGTGCTACGGGCACAATGGCGCCGACGATGTTGCTGCCGATGCTGCCCTCGTTGCGATGGCTTTTCCCGACCGACCCGTGCGCGTGCAATGGATGCGCGATCAAGAGCACGCCTGGGAGCCGTTCGGCGCGGCCATGGTGACTGGCGTGCGCGCCTCGCTAGATGATGGTGGGGCGATTGCCGATTGGCAGTATGAAGTTTGGAGTAATGCCCATTCCACTCGTCCCGGCGGGGCCGGCAACTTGATGCCAGCATGGCACCTGGCGGCGCCGTTCGCGCAGCCGGTCCCCCAACCAATCCCGCAACCCACCGGCGGCGGCGACCGCAATGCCATTCCAATTTATCGCTTTGCCAACATGCGGGTCGTGCACCGATTCATTCCCGGGATGCCCTTGCGGGTGTCGGCGCTGCGCGGGCTCGGCGCCTACATGAATGTCTTCTCGATCGAAAGTTTCATGGACGAGTTGGCAAAAGCTGCCAACGCGGATCAAGTCGAATTTCGTCTGCGACATCTGGAGGATCCTCGTGCCCGCGATGTCGTCGAGCTGGCAGCCGAGAAATTCGGTTGGCGCTCGACGGTCCCTGCAAGGGGACGTGGTCGTGGCTTTGCTTTCGCCAAATACAAGAACCTTGCTGCCTACACGGCAGTGGCCGTCGAGCTGGAGGTCGAGCATGAGAGCGGACAGGTTCGTCTGCTGCGCTTTGTGGCAGCCGACGACAGCGGCGAGATCGTCAATCCAGATGGCGTCCGCAATCAAATCGAAGGCGGCATAGTGCAGTCGGCGAGCTGGACTTTAGGAGAAGCGGTGACTTTCGATGCAACGCGCATCACCAGCCGTGACTGGAGCGCCTACCCCATCTTGCGTTTCCCCGAACTTCCCGAGAGCGTGGAGGTACACCTGATCGACCGGCCGGGTCAGCCGTACCTCGGCACCGGCGAATCCGCGCAAGGGCCGACGGCTGCGGCCCTTGCCAATGCCCTGGCCGAGGCCACCGGTGTGAGGATGCGCGAATTGCCGTTTACGCGGCGCCGCATCAAGGCAGCGATCGGAGTGTGATTGGGGGTTCGTTGGCGGCACTGGCGGGCGAGCTTCTGCCGGTCATCCCTCGAGGCTTGGGCCGGGCGCCCTCTGCCACACTGCCAGGCACCAGAGCCCGACGATTGCGATCAGGCAAAGGCTGTTCAAAGTGCACCGGCAAAATCTCTGCCGTGAAGGCCACTCTCCCGTGCTCAGCCGACCTCATGATAGATTGTTTTGGACGAGTGATGGTGATGAGAGCATGCGATGGACGAGAAATTGCTTCGCGATGCGGCCATGGATTACCACCGTGCGCCGACGGCTGGAAAGATTTCGGTCACGCCGACCAAGGGGCTCACCAACCAGCATGACCTCGCCCTCGCCTACTCGCCGGGCGTGGCCTATGCATGCCTTGCCATTCGTGACAACGCGCAGGAGGCGGCCAACCTGACATCGCGCTCCAACCTGGTCGCGGTCGTGACGAACGGGACCGCGGTGCTTGGCCTCGGCAATATCGGTCCGTTGGCTGGCAAGCCCGTGATGGAGGGCAAGGCTTGCCTGTTCAAGAAGTTCGCCGGTATCGACGTATTCGACATCGAGATCGATGCAACCGACCCTGAGCGCGTTGTCGACATCGTCGCGGCACTCGAGCCCACCTTTGGTGGCATCAACCTGGAAGATATCAAGGCGCCCGATTGCTTCGTCGTCGAACGCAAGCTGCGACAGCGCATGAAGATACCCGTATTCCATGACGATCAGCACGGTACGGCCATCATCGTCTGCGCCGCCGTCCTGAACGGCCTCAAGCTCGTTGGAAAAGAGATAGGCAACATCAAAGTTGCCGCCTCGGGCGCCGGGGCTGCCGCCCTTGCTTGCCTGGATCTCCTAGTGACCCTCGGGCTGCAGCGCGAAAACATCACCGTCGCTGACATCAAGGGAGTTGTCTACAGCGGCCGTAAGGAGGAGATGGATCCCGACAAGGCGCGCTATGCGCAAAATACCACGGCAAGAACGCTGGCTGAGATTATGGACGGCGCGGACGTGTTTCTCGGGCTGTCGGCCGGTGGCGTGCTGAAGTCCGATATGTTGAAGGGGATGTCGAGGAATCCATTGATCCTCGCGCTTGCCAACCCCGAGCCGGAGATCCGTCCGGAGCTAGCACTGGCGGTACGACCCGACGCGATCCTGTGTACGGGTCGCTCGGATTATCCCAACCAAGTCAACAATGTGCTCTGTTTCCCATTCATCTTCCGCGGCGCGCTTGATGTAGGTGCCACGACGATCAATGAGGCCATGAAGGTCGCGGCGGTGAGCGCGATCGCCGAGCTCGCTCAGGCCGAGGCGTCCGATATCGTGGCCAATGCCTACGGCGGCCAGACCCTGAATTTCGGTCGCGACTACCTCATTCCGCGGCCCTTCGACCCGCGTCTCATCGAGCGCATTGCACCGGCTGTGGCGAAGGCCGCCATGGACAGCGGTGTGGCCACACGTCCGCTACAAAGCCTCGATGCCTATCGGGAGCGCATGGCCCGCTTCGTCTATCACTCCGGCAACAGCATGAAGCCCGTGTTTGAGGCGGCAAGGCTGGCTCCAAAGCGCGTCATCTATGCTGAAGGCGAGGAGGAGCGCGTTCTGCGCGCGGTTCAGGTTGCTGTTGATGAGGGGTTGGCGCACCCGGTGTTGGTGGGTCGTCCGGAGATCATCGCCAGACGCATCGACGAATTCAGTCTTCGTCTCAAGCTGGGTGGTAACTGCGAGGTGGTCGATATTGCGAGCGATGCGCGCTATTCCGAGCTGGTGGCAGAATACTATGCGCTCGGAAAGCGCCGTGGCATTACCGAGGCTATAGCCAAGGAGGCGGTGCGCAGTCGCGCTTCTCTCGTTGCCGCCATGCTGCTGCGGCGCGGTGATGTCGATGCCATGTTGTGTGGCACCATCGGGACCTTCGATGAACATCTTGCTTATGTGCGGGACGTGATTGGGCAACGCGAGGGCGTGCTGACGCTAGCAGCCATGAACATGCTGATGCTGCCGAACCGGCAGATCTTCATTTGCGACACCTACGTGAACCACCAGCCGCGACCGGAAGACGTAGCCGAGATGACCCTGCTGGCAGCTGAGGAGGTTCGCCGATTTGGCCTCACCCCTATCGTGGCTCTTCTCTCGCACTCGAGCTTTGGCAGTTCGCCTGCACCGGAAGCTGAGTTGATGCGGCGCGCGCGCGCCATTCTGGTCGAGCACGATCCGGACCTTGTCGTGGAGGGCGAAATGCGCGGCGACGCGGCGTTGTCCAAGCTCGTGCTGGACGACGTGTTTCCCGGCTCGCGGCTTGCTAGAGATGCAAACCTGCTCATCATGCCGAGCGTGGATGCGGCGAATATCTCCTATAACCTGCTCAAGGTTGCCGCCGGCAACGGTATCACGGTTGGACCGATCCTGCTCGGTACCGCCAAGCCCGTGCACATCCTGGAGCCGGCCGTCAGCGTGCGCCGCATCGTCAACATGACGGCATTGGCTGTGGTCGACGTCGACACGCACCGATAATGGGTGCCTCGCGATCTGCCGGCGCAGCTCGCAGCCGCTTGGAGCCTTGTTCGCGGCAACCGGCTGGAGTTCGACGCGACTATGCCAGACGACCGCAAGCCGGAAAGCAGGGATGCGAGCCCACGCGAGCCGCGCGGTGTGCTCTCGATCCGTACCTTGTGCATGCCGACTGACACTAACCAGTACGGCGACATTTTCGGGGGTTGGCTGCTCGGCCAAATGGATATCGCCGGCGGCGTGTTCGCCTCACAGGTCGCCAACGGTCGCACGGCAACCGTGGCTGTCGATGCCATGACGTTTCGCAAGCCGGTAAATGTGGGCGACGTCATGTGCATCTATGCGGATCTGATCGCCATTGGCACGACCTCGATCAGCGTTCATGTCGAAGCGTGGGTGTTGCGGCAGAACCAGCCGCCCCGCATTCTCGTGACCGAAGGCAAGTTCGTCTACGTTGCCCTGGGCGGGGATCGCAAATCCCGGGCGGTACTGGGCTAGCCGTGACGTCATTCTTTAGGCGCCTTGGGAGCCTTCTCAGGCATAATCCAGGGTCGGCGCCCGACGCAGTGATGTTCAAGCAGGGCCGCTCGCCAGGGGGCCGACGCGCGGCCTAGCCTTGGAGCTTCTGGCTGCAGGGTGTGATCCACCACGCTCGTACGTGATGGACCACAGCCACTGCAGGTAACGTCACTGCGTGCCGCCAGCGGTCAAGCGCTCATTCGGTCGGCAAGGGTGCGGCGCTCGGCGATCTCACTGCCGTGGCCCATCCTGCGCGGCAACGTTGCAGCAGCGCGGCGGCACCCTTGGCTGCCACCATGAGCGCCGCCTGTGCTTGGGCCGCTTGCGCGGTCAGGCGAAGCTCTTCTGCGCTTTCACGCGCGCGCAGCTCGGCGATACGCGCCATCAGACTGTGTCGTTCCTGTCTTAGGACTTCCAGGGTCACCGGCTTCAAGGCGGCCCTGCTTTGCCGTAGCAATGTGCTGTACTCGACGTTGACGTTCTTCAGCCGCGTGCGCAGCTCGGCGATCTCTTGCATTGATATCCCTCCGTCGCCCACACTTGTGGCGATTCTTATGACGACAAAACGACGAAGGCTTGACCGTTCCGCGGCTTGCGTGGCCGCCCGTGATTGCGTGTTGCGAGATTGGCTCGGCGTGGCGCAACGGCAATCGCGAGATCGTGGGGGGCAGCCAGCCTCAGACCGCGCTCTTGCGGGCTATCTCGGTAACGAGAACATCCTTGGCCGCGCGACACCCGATCTAAGCGGTACCCCTTGCGAACTTGAGTTTGAGGTCAAGGTATTGCATTGCCCTCGTTTGGGGGTGCGCTCGCAGCCTCATTCGACCCGATCGCATCGGCTATTTCTGGGGCGGCACCGGCAATCGCGGAAAGATCAGCGCCAAGCGCCATATCCAAGTTATTCCCCGTGAATGTGGTGGCTGCGGTTCGCCGTGCCGGAAAAACAAGGACCATTCGGTCGGCATTGAGGTTTCTCGCTCCAAACGGGTGGCCCAGTCTCTCCAGTGGCCGGACAAGAGCAGCCCTATCTGCGGCAATGCTCGGCACCGCAACAAAAATGTCCACATGTGGCGCATGCCCAGCATGGCCAAGCTGCTATTGTTTGGTGGCCAATGACGGTTGCCCACGCCAGGCCGGTCGGACGGCGCCCCGCTTGCCTTCTCAAACTTGGCGGACCGCGCGGCGCCTCGCCCGCGATGTCGATCTCAGCCATGGAGATGGCGACCATTGACGTGGAAGATTGCGCACTCAAGGCCGCCGCCCACGGCCGAGATCGTGATGCACCGGGAGTGTCAAGAGTTCCAACAGGTGGGTGCTCGATAGCCCACCCCAGCCGGCCCGAGATTGGGAGCGCGGCTGCTGCTAGCCGGTCGCCGCTTCCTTGAAGCGGCGCAAGATCTCGATCTGGTCCTCAAACCTCGGAAGGCGATACATGGGGTAGAGCATCACCATTTGGGCGCCGAGCTTGCGCCAGCCATCCGCCGCCGCAGCCCAGCGCTGCGGGTCCTGATCGTGCATTCGCAACCAGCCCTCGATTCCAAAGTTGCGCGGATCGCGCCCATGCTTTCTTATCTCATCGCGCAACAGGGCGAGCTTTTGCTCGGCCTTCTCATCGGGCGGCATGATCGGCATCCAACCGTCGCCGAGCCTTGCCGCCCGCATCACCACGGCATCGGAGATGCCGCCAAACCAGATCGGAATCGGGCGCTGCACCGGTGGGGGCACGATATTGACGTCCTCTAGCGCATGAAAACGTCCGTTGAAGGTGACAACATCCCCCGACCATAATCGCCTCAGTACTTCGACCTGCTCGGCTTGCCGCGCGCCGCGCGTCTTCCAGTTCTCCCCCAGGGCCTCGTACTCCACGTGGTTCCATCCAACGCCGATGCCAAGCCTCAGTCGCCCAGAACTGAGGAGATCGACCTCGGCCGCTTGTTTGGCGATCAAGCCAGTCTGGCGTTGCGGAGCGATCAGTACACCGCTCGAAAGGCGGATGTGTTTGGTCACCGCAGCAAGAAAGCCCAGCATCACGAAGGTTTCGTGAAACGGGTCGGTCTCGTTATAGAGTGGTGTCCACCCATCGCGCGCGCTGGCGCCGAACACGTGATCTGGAACTTCGATGTAGGCGTAGCCGAGGTCCTCAGCGGCTTGCGCCCAGTCGCGAATTTTTGCGGGGTCGTTGCCGACGTCGCGCGTTGGGAACATGGCATTGAGATGCATCCTCTCCCTCCTTCGTGCTTCGCAAAACCTAGCCCAGTGCAACAGCGCTTGTCCTGCAATGCCCGCGCGGACCGGAGCGCGGGAGCGACGTCGGGGCGACGTGAGCTGCCGGGCAGTCAGACCGAGAGCGCTAGTAGGTAGCTCGACCTCCCGATATGTCGAAGACAGCGCCGGTGGTAAACGAATTTTCCTCGCTGACCAGCCAGGCTACAAGGGCAGCCACCTCTTCCACGGTCACGAAGCGGTGGCGAGGGATCTTCGACAGCATGTAGTCGATGTGCGTCTGGGTGATCTGGTCGAGGATCGCCGTCTTGGCGGCCGCGGGCGTTACGGCGTTGACAGCAATGTTGTAGCCTGCAAGCTCCTTACCCAAGGATTTGGTCAGGGCAATTACTCCGGCTTTCGATGCGGAGTAGTGCGCAGCGTTGGGGTTACCTTCCTTGCCTGCAATCGAGGCAATATTGACGATGCGTCCATAGTTCTGAGCGATCATCAGCGGGACCACGGCGCGGGAGCAGACGAATGGTCCATCTAGGTTGACCCGCATCACCTTGTGCCACTCCTCGACATCGGTGTCCCAAGTCGTGGCTGTAGCACCAGCGATGCCGGCATTGTTTACGAGAATCTCGATCTTTCCGAGCACCTTGGCGGTCGCGTCGACCGCCTGCTCGACCGCCCGTGGATCGGCCACGTCGCAGGCAATCGCGGTAGCAGCGGGTCCCAATGCGGCTGCGGTCTGTTGTGCGAGCGCAGTATCGCGATCCCAAAGTGCAACCCGCGCACCTGAGCGCACGAAACGCTGTGCGATTGCCTTACCAAATCCTTGCGCTCCGCCCGTCACGATCGCGGTGCGGTGCCTAAGATCGATATCGTTGCCCATCTGGATCCATCCTGCTGCACGTCATGGGGGGGTCGAACCATGCCGCAGATGGGGTCGGTCGCCAATAGCGGGCCAATCAAAACGCCAGGTGCCGATCGCCGGCGCGGGTAGGTGCGCCGGCTGCGTAAGGTTTCACCGCTCCCACGGGCCGCCGTCGTAGCGCACAGCTGGGCGCCCGGAATGCTCGAGCCAGTTGAGGAGCACCCAACCCGCGACGAAGCCACCAATGTGTGCCCACCAGGCGATGCCGCTGCCGGCAAATGGTGAAAGAAGCTCGCTCGTTCCCTGCAACACCTGCACGAAGAACCAAATACCGGCGAACACCATCGCTGGTACGCTGAAGAACAGCGGCAAGAAGATGAGCAGCACGAGCACGCGAATCGACGCGTAGGGGAAGCGCACAGCATAGGCGGAGATGACGCCGGCAATGGCGCCGGACGCGCCGAGCGCCGGTATCGGCGAGGTGGCATTGAAAGCGGCGTGCGTAACGCTCGCTGCAATGCCAGCTAACATGTAGAGGATCGCGAAGCGTACGGGACCGAGCCTGTCCTCGAGCGCTGGCCCGAAGATCCACAGCGTCCACATGTTCACGATGATGTGCAGGAAGCCGCCATGCAGGAACGTGTTTGTCAAGAAGGGTGAGAAGTCCGTTGGCGACAGACCAACCTCTGTTGCCCAGCCGGGGCTGAAGTAGCGTACGGGCACCAGAGCGTGCTGATAGAGGAACACCTGCAGATCGTGCGGGTTGAGGCTGAGCTGATAGACGAATACGGCGACGTTGAGCGCTATAATCGCCCAGACGACGAAAGGCTCATGCGTCCGGCTTACGTTATCGCGAAGGGGAAACAGGTTCGTCTCTCGCTCTGGCTGTAGCCCCTGAGTTGGGAACGACAGCGCGCAAAGACAAGTTCCCGCGAGGGGCGCGCCAGCACATACACTCTAGAGACATTGCGGCCTAGAGACGCTCCCGTCCTCTGCAGCATCGCCTGGGGACCAACTTGGATCAGCCACGGGTCGAGCGGCTCTGCCGGGACGTGCGGCGGCCAACCCTGCCCGGTGGAAGCGCCGACGGGCAAGCCAGTGCGTGCTTGTGGCTGTGCCCGCTGGTTGAGCCCTGCCGGCGCTACTCGGCTGCTTCCTGCGCCACGGTCGGCGCGGTGCCCGCGACCGTGGTACGGCGCATGTCGCGCGGCTGCGTGTCGTCGTAGCGGCGCACCCGGTGCATGGTTTGGCGATTGTCCCAGATGACGAGGTCGTGGAGGGTCCATTCGTGCACGTAGACGAACTGGGGTTGGGTGGCGTGCTCGGTGAGATCCTTGAGCAGCATACGCGCTTCGGGCATCGGCATTCCGAGGATGGCGCCGGCGTGCGACGAGAGATAGAGCGACTTGCGCCCGGTGACGGGATGCGTCCGTACCAGGCGCTGGCGCACCGGCTTGAACATCGCCTTTTCCTCCTCCGAGTAGTCGAGGAAACCCAGCGACCCGCGCGAGTACATGAGCGAGTGCTCGCAGACAAGATTCTCAATTGCACGCTTGGTTGCGCTATCCAATGCATCGTATGCGGCCCGCATATCGGCGAACTCGGTATTGCCGCCGGTCTTGTTCACCACGCGGGCGGACAACAGCGAATACTTTGCGGGTATGGCCCTGAACGAGCTGTCCGAGTGCCACAGCATGTTGCCGATGTTGAAAAGGCGCTGGCGGCTGTCACGGGAAAGCGGCTTGCCGTCCTTGCCGAGGTTGGAGACGTCATTCATCCCGACCGCCAGCCGCTTGTCTTCGGGTTTGGTGACGTTGCCGCCGCGGGCGTCCTCGATGCCCCCGAAATTGCAGGTGAAGGTCATCTGCTGCTCGTCCGTGAGGGGCTGATTGTGGAACACGAGCACGGCGTACCTGTCCATCCCGGCCTCGATGGCCGCCACTGCATCCGGCGTTAGCGGTTTGCTGATGTCCACGCCTGTGACTTCACCGACAAAGACGGGGTGGAGTTGGCGAATTGAGAGCGGCATGACGTGGTCCTCGGGCCCAGTGGGACTTATCCCCAGTATCCCCGCAGCCATCGAGCGACACAACCCGTTTGGCGCACCGTTTCGCGCCTTGGCGCGGCTGACATGGGAACGCGTGGCTCCCGGGTTGGTGCTGCGCTGGGCAGGGAGGCCACCCTTCCACCCTCCTGCATCGAGAGGACTTGGGCGCGAACGTCGTCGCAGGGGTGGGCTTTGAGAGCTCTATCGGAGGGGATTTTGCGCGCACAAAGCGTGGCGGCATGGGGCTGAGGTGACAAAAGTCGTCGGGGGGTTGTGAGGGTGCCGTCCACAGTCACGAGCTTGTGAAGCATGCGCGCCGCACTGGCGGCCTCGATCCGCAAAGCCTATGCTCAAGGCTCCGCTCACATGCGGCGCGTGGTATCGATGACGTGCGTGTCATGGCAATTTGGCCGGTAACGAACGAGCAACGAACGAGTAACGAACGCGGGTGTGAAAGGGAGTGCCTGCGGGGGCGGACGCCACCGGCGCGACGTAAAGGCGGGCTCGGCCAACGTTGTGTTGCGATGCGACAGAGCGAACGCGCAAGCCCCTAATGCGTGCGGGCAGCTGCGGCAGAGGAGGAAACCGATGGCCAATTTACAGGTGAATGGACAGGCGCGCGCCTACGACGGTGATCCGTCGATGCCGCTCCTGTGGTACCTGCGCGACGAGCTGGCGATGACTGGCACCAAGTTCGGGTGTGGGGTGGGCCTGTGCGGCGTGTGCACCGTCCATCTCAATGGCGAAGCGGTGCGCTCCTGCCAAGTGCAGATGTCGGAGGCCGCCGGCAAGTCAGTCACCACCATTGAGGGTCTGCATCCCAAGCACGAGCATCCCGTGCAGGTGGCCTGGCGCGACGTCGGCGTGCCGCAATGCGGCTATTGCCAGACCGGCCAGATCATGAATGCCGCTGCGTTGCTGGCCAAGAAGCCGGCGCCAACAGACGCTGAGATCACCGCCGCCATGGCCGGAAATTTGTGCCGCTGCGGCTGCTATCAGCGCATCCATGCGGCCGTCCGCGCCGCAGGCAAGGGGGCGTGATATGACCGAGCTCCATACGCATAGCAAGATCGCCATCGCCAACGTCAGCCGCCGCGGACTGCTCAAGGGCGTTGCTGCCACCGGCAGCCTGGTCCTCGTCGCGCAGCTCCCGGGCGTAAAGGGCGCATTTGCGGCCTACCCGACGGGCGCCCAATCCATGCCCAACGGTGTCGTCACCAATCCGAAGGTGTTTGTGTCGATCGGTGGCGACGGCATCGTCAACATCGTCGCCGCCCGGGCCGAAATGGGAAACGGTGCGGCGCGCACGGCTTTGCCCATGATCGTCGCTGACGAGCTCGACGCCGATTGGGCGCGGGTGCGCGTGGTGCAGTCGCCAGGAGACGAAAAAACCTACGGTAACCAGGACACTGATGGTTCGCGCAGCGTGCGTCACTTCATTCAGCCGATGCGCCAGTGTGGCGCGGCGGCGCGCAAGATGCTTGAGCAAGCCGCGGCCAAGAAGTGGGGTGTTCCCGAAGGCGAGGTCGAGGCACAGCTGCACGAGGTCGTGCATAAGCCCACTGGCCGCAAACTCGGCTACGGGGAGCTGGCCGCGGACGCGGCGGCGCTGCCGGTTCCGGCCGACGACCAGATCAAGCTCAAGGACGCGAGCGCCTTCCGCTACATTGGCAAGGGCACAGTCCGCATCACCGACATCGTCGACATCACCACCGGCAAGGCCACCTACGGCCAGGACGTGGTGCTGCCGGGCATGAAGTTTGCGGTCGTGGCGCGACCACCGGTGGTGGGCGGCAAGGTGGCGTCGCTCGACACGTCGGCAGCCATGAAGGTGCCGGGCGTGGAGAAGATCGTCACGCTTGAGCCGCGGCCGGCGCCGGCCAAGTTCGCCCCCCTGGGGGGCGTCGCGGTCATTGCCAAGAATACCTGGGCGGCGCTCAAGGGCCGCGAGGCGCTCAAGATCACTTGGGATGACGGACCAAACAAGGTTTACGATTCCAAGGCGTACAAGGCAGAGCTGGAGGCGAGCGTCAAGAAGCCTGGCAAGGTCGAACGCAACGAGGGCGATGTCGACCAGGCGTTGGCGGCGGCCGCCAAGGTGATCACGGCCGAGTACTACGCGCCGCACATCGCCCACGCGACCATGGAGCCGCCCGCTGCGACCGCGCGCATGCAAGGTGGCAAGTGGGAAGTGTGGGCACCCGTCCAGAGCCCTGGCGGCACACGCGACGATGTGGCGGCGGCAGTGGGCGTCAAGCCAGAGGAGCTGACCCTGCACACGACGTTGTTGGGTGGCGGCTTCGGGCGCAAGTCCAAGTGCGACTTCGCCATCGAAGCGGCGCTGCTGTCCAAGGAGATGGGCGGAGCCCCGGTCAAGGTGGTTTGGACACGCGAGGACGATCTCCGGCACGGCTTTTATCACACCGTGACGGCGGAGCGTTTCGAGGCTGGTCTCGATGCCACCAACAAGGTGATCGCGTGGCGTCACCGCAGTGCGGCCCCGAGCTTCATGGCCAATTTCGTGCCGGACCCGAAGCATCCCGGCAACATCGAGTTGGGTATGGGCTGGGTGGATACGCCGTTCAACGTGCCCAACATCCGCATGGAGAGCGGCGAGGCGCAGAGCCATGTGCGGGTGGGCTGGTTTCGCTCCGTCAACAACGTCGCACACGCCTGGTCAATCCAGTCCTTCATTGCCGAACTGGCCCATCAACTTGGCAAGGATCCGAAGGAATTCCTGCTTGAGATGATCGGGCCGCCGCGCATCGTTGATGTGGCAAAATCGGTGACCACGCCCTGGTGGGACTACGGCGAGCCGGCGCAGACCTATCCGGTTGATACCGGTCGTCTCAGGCGAGTGGCGGAGCTCGCGGCCGAGAAAGCCGAATGGGGCAAGCAGCTCCCGAAGGGGCAGGGGCTCGGCATTGCTGCCCACCGCAGCTTCGTGAGCTACATTGCCACGGTGGTGCACGTGGAAGTGAGCGACAAGGGTGCCATTTCGATTCCCAGGGTCGACACGGCCATCGACTGTGGTTTTTGTGTGCATCCCGAACGCGTGCGCTCGCAGCTGGAGGGCGCAGCCGTGATGGGGTTGACGCTCGCTAAGTACGGCGAGATCAGCTTCAAGAACGGGGCGGTCGAGCAGTCGAACTTCAATGACTATCAGCTGGTGCGCATCGATGAGTCGCCCAAACAAACGCGCGTGTACATCGTCGACAACGGCATCGAGGTGCCGGCGTCAGGCGTCGGAGAGCCGGGCGTTCCACCGTTCGCGCCGGCGCTGTGCAACGCCATCTTTGCGGCCACCGGCAAGCGTATTCGCCGGCTGCCGATTGGCGACCAGCTTGCCTGAGGCGTGATGGCTGGGAGGCGGGGCCCCCCCTCCCAGCTGGCCTGCCGAGGCCGCCTACCCCGGGGGGGTGTTCCCCTGCGGGGGGTAGCCACCGCGGTCGCGGCAGGCAACTGCCAACCTGCCCTTGGCCTGCCCTTGGCCCACCCTTGGCCCACCCTTTTGGGATGATGATCCGCGACCGGCTCGGGGGCGCAGCAGTTTTGGCTACAGCCAGCCCTTGCGTTTGAAATATATCCAAGGCAGCACCGCCGAGATGACCATCAGCGCCAGCGCCGAAGGATAGCCCCACAGCCACTCAAGCTCTGGCATGTGTTTGAAGTTCATGCCGTAGATGGTGCCGACCAGCGTTGGGGGCATGAGCGCTACCGCCAGTACCGAGAAGATCTTGATGATGGTATTCTGCTCGTTGTTGATCATGCCCAGCGTGGCTTCGAGCAAAAAGGTGATTTTGGCGGAGAGATAGCCGATATGGTCAGCGAGCGACCGCACGTCTCGGCTTGCGGTCTTGACGCGGGCACGCAACGTCTTTTCGTCTCCGCGCTCGCCCATGACATGGCCCAGATAGGTTGTCAGCCGGTCGAGGGTTAGCATCGATTCCCGCGACCTCGAGGTAAGCTCGCCCTCGCGCCCAATCAACTGGATCATGACGTCGAACCGGCGCGTGCGAGTGCGCTCTCCACCTCTGCCCGAGAAGATCGATTGTGAGAGCTTGTCGACTTCACCCTGGATCCGCTCGACGCGATCGGCCTCGCGATCGATGATGGCCTCGAGCAAGCCGACCAGCACGGCAGCCCCCGTCATGCAGGCGGCGTCCTTCTTCTGGGCGCGGGTGAGGAAGATTGAGAAGGCGCGCGGCTGCGCATAGCGCACAGTGACGAGGCGGGTGCCGGCCAAAATGAAGGTGATGGGTGTGGCGACCGGAGCATCAAACGGCAGGTCCGGTTGATGCAGGACCACGGCCGTCATGTAGTGCGCGCCGCCTTCTTGATAGAGGCGGCTCGACGCCTCGATTTCGGACATCTCTTCGCGCGTGGGTACGGTGATCGAGAGCGCTTGCTCGACGCTCAAGTCTTCATCTTTGGTGGGGCTTAAGAGATCCATCCAGACCGCCGCCGGAGTGATCGGTACTGCCCCCTCGTGCTTGATGAGCACGCCGTCGACGGCCTCGTAGACTGTAAGCATCAACGGTCTCCGGCTTTCTCGATCGCGGTAGTGCCCGAAGTTCGGGCAAAGTCGCAAGTGCACGATGCTGGCGCGATAGACAATTGTTGTTCAGCGTCACGATGCTGCCGGGCTCGGCGGTGGGCCGGCGACGAAGTGCGAGCGCCACGGCCACAGCAGCACAACAAAGCCGACCAGTGTCACTGCCAAAAGGCCAATGACGACCCATTCCTGCGTGCCCACCCCCAGCAAGTGGACGGCCCAGTCATTGAGGTCTTCGTAGCGCAGCACCGCGACGCCCGCGGTGACCACACCGGCAATCTGACCGATTGTCTCTCCCTGCTTGCCAAGGCGGCGCAGGAAGTAGAAGAGCAACAGCAGCGCCCACGGTGCGATTACCAGGCTCAACCGTAGCTGCAACCCACCCTCGCGGCCAAACAGCACGTTGGCGGTCTGCTGATAGCCGTAGTCCATCCCCGGCCATACCAGCATGGCGAAGGCGCCGATGATCACCCCGCGTTCTACCGCCGGAATGTGCTCGCGGTAGAGCTGCTCGATCCGGTTGCGGCAGCTCGCCAGGAGAAGGCCGATGGCAATGACGAGCAGGACGAAGAAGATCTTGAGCGGCATGAACACGCGATCATAGACGGCCGAAAGCGAGCGCTGGGCGGGGTCGGCTGCTCGAGCTGCGATGGCGTCGGCAAAGCGCTTTTGTGCCTGGCAGCAGGCCTCCGCATTGAGGAGTGCATCGGCCGGGAAGCAGTAGCGCACTTTGGTCATCTCGTCGGGGAGCTCCAACATTCGGTCGATCTTGCAGCTGCGCGCGAACTTGGAGAGCCCGACGCGGCCTTGACCTTCGGTGCGCAGGCGCGCCAATGCGGTCAGCATCGGCGCGCGCTGGCATGGCGTACTGCTCGCTCCCCCGCACCCTGGGGGATCGCCCGTGTCGGCCGCCAGGGTTTGTGGCGATACCTCCCAAAGGGCGCGGGGCGGCTTGTCCAGCCATTTTGCGACGGCCCAGGAGACGGCTGCGAGGACGATGAGGCCCACAAGGAACCGCACCTTCCCATAACGCAGACGCCGCCAGTAGAGATCGGCAAATACGACCGATGGCAGATAGAAGGCGCTGAGCGCCAGGATGCCGAACACGGGAAAAAAGAAAAAGAGATGGCTGTGGGCCAGGACCATTGCCTGCCAGTCGGTGCCCTGGAACTCCCGGATCAGGAGGCCGGTTGAGGCCAGGAACGATAGGCCGAGACACACGTAGGCCACGCCGACAATGATACGCGCAGGCGTCATGGCTCCCCCTGCTCTTCCCCGCCTTTGATCGCACGCCAATTATCTCTGGTCGGCGGCCCTCAGGCTAGCCTGATCGAAGTTGTTTGGGCCGCCACTGGCGAACCGATGGACGGGCCCAAAGCGGGGTCCAGATATTCTCTAGGGCGACATAATTCGACCATTTCCTGGTGCTGCAGTCCGGAACGGTGCGGGGGTTATGACACCCACGGGGGGCTCACATGTTCACGCGTAACTCAGCGGCCGAGCCAAGAGCGCTCGAGCCACGTCCCGCCCATGCGAACGGCGTCAATGGGACGCAAGCTCGCCTCAAGCCCGCAGCAACCGGCGAGAAATCGGTCATCGGCAACGATCTTAAGATCATTGGGCAGGGCCTCAAGATCATCGGCCGCGGCGTCCTGCAAGTCGACGGCGAGATCGAGGGCGATGTGCAGGCGGTTGAGGTCATCATCGGCGAGCAGGGCAAGGTGACGGGCATGGTGGCTGGCGAGCAGGTTGTCGTGCGCGGCAAAGTTTCTGGGGTCGTGTGTGCAAAAAGCGTCATGCTGCAAGCATCATCCGAGGTGCAGGGCGATATCCATCACATGTCTTTTGCCATCGAGCAGGGTGCCATGTTCGATGGCCGCAGCCGCCGCGCGGCGGACGAGGCCGCGCTCAATTCGGTAGCTGAGGGCAAGGGGTCCGGCCACGCCTATGCGAGCTGATCTCGCAGCGGCTATAAATTGGTTCAATGCGTTGGATCGCGTCCGCGCCCATCTGCTGGTGCTGGCCGCGGCCGCGTTCTGTCTATGCGTGTTGTCGTATGCGACGGGGTGGCCGCAAGGCCCGGGATCCGGTGAATTGGAAGGGAAAGCCGCGGTTGTCCTCGCTCAGGGCGCCGGCGTGACAAGGACGCGTGCAGCCTTGCCTGTTCTTCCGGCGCCCGCTCCCCGCGATATGGATTCGCTCGTGCGCGAGATCCAGCGCCAGCTGATCCGCGTCGGCTGCTACCACGGCGAGGTCAGCGGCAAATGGAGCGCCCAGTCGCGCCTGGCGATGCAGGCCTTCACCGAGCAAGTCAACGCCAAACTGCCGCTCGACCGCCCTGACCAGATCTTGTTGCGCTTGATCGAAGGTCACCAAGGACGGGCCTGCGGGGCGCGGCCACCGCTATCGCTGGTGCGGGAAGGCCGCCTTCCAGCGCAAGGTGGCAAGGCCGATTAGAGATGCGAAGCTGGGCTTGAGCCGCTAATACCGTTGCAGGCTCTTGAACGGTGCTGCTGTCCGCGGCCTCACCTTGGCGCGCGCTTTGCCAGAATGCGCTGCAGTGTGCGGCGGTGCATGTTGAGCCTGCGTGCCGTCTCGGACACGTTGCGGTCGCACAGCTCGTAAACCCGCTGGATATGCTCCCAGCGAACGCGGTCAGCGGACATCGGGTTCTCGGGGGGGGGCGCTTTCTCGTTGGCCGGAGCCAGCAACGCGTCGGTGACCTCGTCCGCATCGGCAGGCTTGGCCAGGTAGTCGACGGCGCCGAGCTTGACGGCCGTGACGGCCGTGGCGATGTTGCCGTAACCGGTCAATACAATCGTGCGTGCGTCGGGTCGGATCTTGGCGAGTTCGGCGATCACATCTAGGCCGTTGCCGTCCTCCAGCCGCATATCGACGATGGCGAAGGCGGGCGCCTTCTGTCGGATGAGGGTCATGCCCTCGGCCACGGAATGAGCGGTGCGCACTTCAAACCCGCGTGTCTCCATGGCTCGTGCCAACCGCTGCACGAAGGCTCGGTCGTCGTCGACCAGGATCAAGGATCGATCTTCCGGCAGCTCATCGGGTTTGAATGCGAACTCTTCGGCCACGGCGATTGCCTCCAGCTCGCCATAGTATAGCTGGCCTACCTTAGGCGCCCAAGTGCAACGGGCAACTTAATGAACGCCATGATCCATACCCGCCTCATCGCCACTTCCGCGCCCCGCCTCCAGGGTGGGCGCGAACCCCTGCTGCTTGCTTTCGAACACAGGACGTGGCCAGCTGATCTTTACGATGGCGCCATGCGCTGGTCGCGGGCGGTTTTCCAGGGCGACGGTGGCGCCGGAGCGCTCCAACAGGGTCTTGGCTATAAAAAAACCGAGTCCTAAGCCGGCCGGTTCGCCGTCCTTCGTCTGCCCACGCGGCCGGGCAGGGCGCGTGGTGATGTAGGGATCACCAAGGGCATCCATGACGTCGGCGGGCACACCCTGCCCGTCGTCGGTGATCTCGATGATCACGTGGCGTGCAGACCAGCGGGCCGCGATCTCGACGCGCTCGCGAGCAAAATCGACCGCATTCTCCACCAGGTTGCCGAGACCGTGGAGCACACCCGGCCGACGCTCGCCTACCGGCTCGTTCAAGGCATCTCCCTCCGTGTCGGGCTCGGGCGATGCGGTCACGACCAGCTCAGCGCTGAAGCCGCGATAGGGGCCGGCCGCCTCCTCGATTAGCTGTGTGGTGCTCATGCGCGCGTGGAGCGGGTCAGGCTCGGTGGGGCTGCGCGTCAGCTTTCTGAGGATTTCGCGGCAGCGGACGGCCTGTGTCTGCAGGAGCGCCAGGTCCTCCGCGAACTGGCTGTCTGCTCGCGCGCTCTTGTTGAGCTCTTTGGCAACCACGGCGATGGTGGACAGAGGCGTACCGAGCTCGTGGGCCGCTGCAGCGGCCAGGCCATCGAGTGCGTGCAGTTGCTGCTCGCGTGCGAGCACCATCTCAGTGGCTGCCAGTGCATCCGCCATCTGCCGCGATTCCTTGGCGAGCCGCCACGCGTAGAGCGCCAGGAACATCATGCCTGACAGAACCGACGCCAGCAGGCCCACGTTGTAGAGCATCGGTGGATCGAACTCGGCGGCGCGATGCCACGGCAGGGGCAGGCGATAGAACAGCAACAGTATGGTGGCCAGGGCGCCGAGCAGCCCGAGTGCGACGGTGTTGCGCGGCGGCAGCGTCGCGGCGGAGACGGTCACGGGGGCAACGAGGAGAAACGTAAACGGGTTGGCGATGCCGCCTGTCAAGTAGAGCAGCGCCGAAAGCTGCAGGATGTCGTAGGCGAGAAGGCAGGTGGCGAGCGCGGTGTTGAGGCGAGTGCGGACGGGGTAGAGGATGCGCAGGAAGACATTAAGCCAGGCCGAGAGCGCGATGAAGGCCAGGCAAATGCCGAAGGGCAGGGCAAAGCCGAGGACCAGGTAGACGAAACAGACGGTGACCAGCTGTCCGATGACGCCGAACCATCGGAGTCGCACGGCGGTTTGCAGGCGCAACCGGCTTTCGCTGCCTTCGGTACGGTGCCGTTCGGTTGGCGGCATGATCATGGGACCTGTTCCTGGCATCGGACGAGCGGCTGGGCAAGGGCCGCCCGAAGGGCTTGCCTTGGGCGCTCTCCTAGCCCAGATAGGGGGTTCAGCCCAGGTCGGCCCAGGTCACCCGTGGCCAGCCCCGGCCAGCCCCGGTCAGGTCAGTCGTGGCCGACGGCCACGGCATGGGAAGTTCGAGCCGCCGGCGCCGTTTGCAGGCTATCACGTCCGATGCAAAAGCCGATGTCGCACCCCAACAGGGCTCCGCCTCCGGTAAGCGTGCGGGAGCTGCGCAAGATTTATCGCGATATCGCCGCGGTCGATCGCATCAGCTTCAGCTTGGAGAGCGGCTCGATCACGGCGCTGCTCGGCGGCAATGGCGCCGGCAAGACCACGACTATTTCCATGCTGATGGGGCTCGTTGTGCCGACCTCTGGAGAGGCGCTGGTGTTTGGCGCGAACATGGCGCGCCAGCGCCATAGGGTGTTACACCGGATGAATTTCGAGAGCCCCTACGTCGATGTGCCGATGCGCCTCACCGTGCGGCAGAACCTTGAAATCTTCGCGCGCCTTTACGGCGTGCGTGATCTCAAGGGCCGGATCGCGGAGACCGCCGAAGAGTTCAGGTTGGCCGAGCTGATGGACCGACCCTACGGCAAGCTGTCGGCGGGTCAGAAAACACGGGTGAGCATGGCCAAGGCGCTGCTCAACGATCCGGAGCTCCTGCTGCTCGACGAGCCAACTGCCTCGCTTGATCCGGACACGGCCGACTGGACGCGCTCCAAGCTCGAGGTCTACTGCCGCGGCCGCGGGGCGACCCTAGTATTGGCCTCCCATAACATGGCCGAGGTTGAGCGCCTCGCGGATCGGGTGATCATGTTAGAGAAGGGGCGCATCATCGCCGACGAGACGCCGCCTGAGCTCATCAGGCGCTTTGGTCGCGCCAATCTTGAGGAGGTCTTCCTCGCCATTGCGCGCCGCGGCGTCGCCGACGGCGAAGCCGCGCGGAGCACCGCATGAAGCAAAGTGCGTCGGCCGTCCCGCGTCCCCCGCGGCTGCTCGAGCAGGCGACGGCGTCGGCGTCAGCGCGCCGTATCTATGGACTGGTGCTGCGCTACTGGTACGTGATCCGCTCTTCTTGGCCGCGCGCGGCCGAGCTCATCTATTGGCCGCTGGTGCAGATGCTCATGTGGGGGTTCCTGCAAACCTATCTCGCACAGACCTCAAGTTTTGCCGCCAAGGCTGCCGGGCTCTTCATCGGCGCCGTCTTGATGTGGGACATCCTGGTGCGCAGCCAGCTCGGCTTCGCCGTCGCCTTTTTGGAGGAGATCTGGTCGCGCAATCTCGGGCATCTGATGATGAGCCCGCTTCGTCCCGCAGAACTTGTCGCGGCGCTCATCCTCGTTAGTCTCATCAAGTTACTAGTGGCCATGGTGCCGGTGGCGGTGCTCGCCTACGCCTTCTTTGGCTTCAACGTGCTAAGCCTCGGTGTGGCATTTGCGGCGTTCTTCGCCAACCTGGTGTTGATGAGCTGGTCGCTGGGTCTCGTCTCCACGGGAGTGGTCCTGCGCTGGGGACTTGGTGCAGAGAGCTTTGCTTGGCTCATCGTCTTTGTGTTCCTGCCGCTGTGCTGCGTCTACTATCCCGTTTCGACGCTGCCGGTGTGGCTGCAGACGGTTGCGCTGGCGTTGCCGCCCACCTACGTATTTGAGGGACTGCGCGCCATCATTCTGAGGGGGGATTTTGTGGCCGATCTGATGGTCAAGGCCTTGGCCCTCAACGCTCTTTACTTTGCCGCAGGATCGGCCACGTTTGCCTATTTCCTACAGAGCGCGCGCATCAACGGCACGCTGGTGCAGATGGGGGAGTGAGGAACCATAAAAGTGGCGACACATCGATGGCGACTGGGGCTTTATATCTTCGCCGGCTTCTGGTTCGGCGGACTGGTGGCGTTTGCGCTGTTCCCTGCGGCACGCGAGCGGCTGCTGCCATCGGTTAATGTCCGATCTATGGGCCAGGCCTTGGTCGGCGGGCCCTTCACGCTTACCGACCAGACCGGCAAGCGTGTGACCGATCAGGATTTCCGCGGCCAGTTCCTCTTGCTCTTCTTCGGCTACACCAATTGTCCCGACGTATGCCCCACCGCCCTACAGATCATGGCTGCCGCGCTCGACAAGCTCGGGGCCAACGCCCGGCGCATCACGCCGGTGCTCATCAGCGTCGACCCTGATCACGACACACCGGCTTTGCTTGCCTCCTACGTTGCAAGCTTCCATCCGCGACTCATCGGTCTCACCGGCTCTCCAGCCGAGATCGATGCCGTCACCAGGGCCTATCGTGTCTACGTCAAGAGGGTACCCGACCCAAAATCCACGACGGGCTACAGCATCGACCACAGCTCCATCATTTACGTGATGGGGCCCGATGGGAAATACCTGGCGCACTTCACGCACGCGACGACGCCCGAGGCGATGGCCGACCGGTTGGCCGGCCTGCTGCAGAAGCCGACAATCTGAGCTGTCAAGAAGGCGCGCAGAGGGATGTGATGGACGTCCTGCATGTGGCAAAGAGGTCACTGCGTTTTTACCAATGCAACGAATCGGTGCACAGTTGGCCGGGTAACCATGCGAGACTCGCGCGTTTCGTCGGCTCAGAGAAGATGCTGTGGCAATTGGCATTCCAGCCGGCGATTGGAACTATGACTGGGGGATAAAGACGTGCTGCTCTACCATTGGTACGAGCTCGGCCGTGCCGCCTTCAGGCCGGCCAGGGCGGCAGCGGGCACGTGCCGATTATTCTTCAATCCGCTCAATCCGCTCACGCACACGCCGGTTGGCCGCAGCGCCATTGCGGCCTGCGAGGTATTCGAACGCGCCACGCGCCGGTATCTGAAGCCCGAATTCGGTGTTACGCGCACGCGGGTCGGTGGTCAGTGGGTGCGGGTCAGCGAGGAGGTCGTGTGGCAGGCGCCCTTCTGCCGTCTTTTGCGCTTCAAGCGCGACATCGATCCCGCTACCGCCGCGCAGCATCCTCGGCTGCTGTTAGTGGCGCCCATGTCAGGGCACTTCGCCACGCTTTTGCGGGGCACGGTCGAGACCTTTCTACCCGACCACGAGGTCTACATCACCGATTGGCAGGATGCGCGCAACGTCCCGCTCACGGACGGGCGGTTCGACCTCGACGATTACATCGACGCGATCACCGCCATATTGGGCTACTTCAGGGGCGACGTGCATGTGTTTGCCGTGTGCCAACCGTCGGTGCCGGTGCTGGCCGCCACCGCGCTGATGGAGGCGAACGCTGACCCAGCCGTACCGCTCACGCTTATGCTCGCTGGCGGGCCAGTGGATACGCGCATCAGCCCCACGGTTGTCAACGAACTGGCCGAAAAGCGTGGCACGGATTGGTTCCGTCGCACCGTGCTCACCCATGTACCGTGGCCGTTCCCGGGCCGGGGGAGGCAGGTCTACCCTGGTTTTCTGCAGCTGTCGGGATTCATGACTATGAACCTCGATCGACACATGCAGGCGCAGAAGGAAATGTTCCTGCATTTGGTGCGCGGCGACGGTGATTCTGCCGCCAAGCACCGAGAATTCTACGATGAGTACTTGGCAGTGATGGACCTGACGGCCGAGTTTTACATGCAGACGGTTGATACGGTGTTCGTCCAGCACTTTCTGCCACGCGGGCTCATGACTTCGCGCGGCAGGCCCGTCGACCTCGCCGCCATCCGCCGGCCGGCGCTGATGACCGTGGAAGGGGAAAAGGACGACATCACGGGTACTGGACAGTGCCGCGCCGCACTCGATCTTTGCACGGGGATTGCGTCAGAGCACAAGGTTCATTTCACCTGCCCTCGCGTCGGCCATTACGGTATCTTTAACGGCTCCCGCTTCCGCACCGAGATCGCTCCGCGCATGGCCAAGTTCATGCGCGCGCACGACCCCTGCGTGGCAGCCCAACTCACCATCGCGCAGCTCGAACACATGGCGAGAATGCCGCGTCGTGGCGGCCCGGCTCAAGAACTCGAGGCGCTGGCCTTCAGCTTCGCCGCGGAGTGAGACGCTCCTGTGCTTGTCAAGGGCTGCGTCGTGGCCTGTCGCCCCAGCGCAACATGCGCGCACGCGCCACCACAATCGGGGCTGTGCCTACCACAATTATTTGCTACGCCAGGATTTGCGCGCCTCCTCGTGCGCGCGCCGCACTCGCTTCGCAACACGTCACGAAGCGATTTCGTGGAGAGGGATCAGCAAGTGCAATCTGGCAAGAAGAAAAGGGCGAGGAGCGTCGCGTTACAGGTCCACGGTATCGGCGTGCCGATCGAGGTGCGACAGCACGCGGGTGCACGGCGGCTGACGCTGAGGGTGAGCAAGACGCGTCGGGCGGTCGTGGTGACAGTCCCGTCGGGATGCCGCATCGAGGAGGCCGACCGCTTCCTCAATACGCACATCGATTGGGTGCGCGACCGGCTTGGCCGCGTTCCCTCGCCCGTACCGCTCGCCGACGGGGCGATCATCCCCTTGCGCGGTAGCTTTCACCGCGTTCGCTTTGTCGGCCCGGTGCGAGGCAGTGCGGTGGTCGGGATCGAAACGACGTCGTCGGGGATGCCGCGCCTTGCAGTTGCGGGCCGCAGCGAGCACGCCGAGCGCCGGCTGAAGGACTGGCTGATCGCCGAGGCCCATAAGGACTTGGACCAACGCGTCGCCTGGCATGCGCGTAAACTCGGCGTGCGCGCTCGCCACATCACGTTGCGCGACCAGACGACCCGCTGGGGTTCGTGCTCGGCGAGCGGCCTGTTGTCGTTCTCTTGGCGGCTGATATTGGCACCGCCCTATGTACTCGATTATGTGGCCGCACATGAGGTTGCCCATCTCATCGAGATGAATCACGGACCACGCTTCTGGAAGCTGGTGGCCGGCGCTGTGCCGCGCCTCGAGGAGGCCAAGCACTGGTTGCGCAACGAGGGGACCGACCTGCACCGCTACGCGGCGTAAATTCTTGCACCGCCCTCACGCACGAGGGCGTGAAGTCGAACTCACGCCCCAAAGCCCAGCTGGCGCAGCAGGCCCTTTGCCTTGCTTACCCACCCTGTTTGGGGTGCGACGGGTGATGCTTCAGGGGCAGGCTCGTCATCGGCGATGGCGCGCTCGACAAAGTCGGTGCCGATCGGCTCGCGCGGGAGCAGGGGCCCATTTGCGGCTGGCGCTGCGCCGGTGGCAACCTCCGCGATCGATTTGCGGGCCGTCCCGGCTAGCAGTGCCGGTGTGCCGGCCTCGAGTGCTGTGAGCATGATATCGCGCCACAGGCGCGCCGGCAGGCTGCCGCCCATCACCCGATGCATGGGTCGGCCATCGTCGTTGCCAACCCACACTCCCGCAACGAATTCGCCGGCATAACCAACGAACCAAGCGTCGCGAAAATCTTGCGACGTGCCGGTCTTGCCGGCGGCCGCATGGCCGGGCAGTGCGGCGCGTTTGCCAGTGCCCGACGAGAGCACGGCACCCAGCATTTCGTTCATGGCCGCCACGTGCACCGGTGCCACCAGCACTTTCACCGGCTCGGGGTGGCGCTCGTACAGCACCTTGCCACCGGCCGTCCGCACACGCCTGACAATGTGTGTATCGACCGATCTGCCGCCGTTAGCGAGCACGCCGTAGGCGCTTGTGAGCTCGATGAGTGTCACCTCCGAAGTGCCGAGGGCCAGCGACGCGTCAGCACGCAACAGCGAGCGGATGCCGAGACGTTGCGCCACGGCGGCCGTCTTGCGCGGCCCCACGGTCATGTTGAGGCGTGCGGCGGCTGCGTTCATCGACAGGGCGAGCGCGTCCCGCAAGGTGACAGAGCCGCGGTAGCCTGCACCTTCATTGCGTGGGCTCCACCCAGAGCCGAGGATGGGTAGATCGAGTACCGTACTGTCGGGGGTCATGCCGCTCTCCAGCGCCGCCAGGTAGACAAACATCTTGAATGCGGATCCCGGCTGCCGCCTGGCCTTGATGGCACGGTTGAATTGGCTCTCGGCGTACGAGCGGCCACCGATCAGGGCACGGATTGCGCCGTTCGCATCCATGAACACGACGCCGGCCTGGCCGGCGTTGGCATGGGCCCCCTCGTTGGCTAGCGCTGCCTGCACCAGCCCCTGGGCGCGGTGCTGCAGCCCGGGATCGATGGTTGTTTCGATCACAAGATTGCTCGGCGGCGTTGCCACGAGGGCGGGCAAGAGTTCGAGAGCGGCATCGACGGCATATTCGACTCCGGATCGCGCACGCTGTGCCAAGCCTGAAAACTGCGGCGTTTGGCGGGCGGCTTCTTCGCCTGTCTCCTTCGATATGAAGCCCGCCTCCACCATCTTCGCCAACACGTTGTTGGCGCGTTCGCGAGCCATCGGCGGATGGGAGGCGGGGGAATACCTGGAGGGCGCCTTCAGCAAGCCTGCGAGCATCGCCGCCTCGCCAAGCGTTACATCGCGGGCGGATTTGGCGAAGAAGCGCTGTGCCGCGGTCTCGACGCCATAGGCACCCGCGCCGAAGTACACGCGGTTGAGGTAGAGCTCGAGGATGTTGCGCTTGCCAAGCCGCACCTCGAGCCACAGCGCCAGGATCAGCTCCTCGAATTTGCGCGCCCACGTGCGCTGCGAACCCAAAAAGAGGTTCTTGGCAAGCTGCTGCGTCAGGGTCGATCCGCCTTGCGCGAGCCGGCCCTGGCTCAAGTTGGTGATGGCGGCTCGGATCATGCCAGAGGGATCGATCCCCCAATGCTTGAAGAAGCGCCTGTCTTCGGTGGCAATGACCGCGTCGATGAGATGGCGTGGCATCAGATCGATCGGGACGTAGGCGTCACCGCCGCCGCGCTCGCTCAGAAGCGACCCGTCGGCGGCCAGCACGCGCACGGCCGGGGCGTGGTCCTTGAGGCGCAAGGCCATGGGATCGGGGATGCGCAGGGTGTAATAGGCGAGGGTGGCGACAATGATGAGAAGGGCGGGGGGGCCGAGATAAACGATGGCAAGAAAGCTGAGCCGGATCTCCCACGGCAGGCGGCGCAGGAGCAGGCGCGTGCCTTTGCCCTCACCAAGGGCCGCGGCAGCCGCCCGATCAGCCGTGCTGGGATCGTAATGGCTCATTGCCCCTGGCACCATGCTGCAAGCGTAGCCCGCGCGGCATCGCCGGCGCGTAGCAGTTAGGCTACGGACCGGTCTGTTAAGATCGGGTTAACTATGTGCCGATTGCGCGTTCAGAGGGGAAACTCTTCGCGTGCGGGCTTGGCGCCTATCCACTTGGAACCGAGCAGGATGAGCAGCCCGACAGCCATGCGCGCGGCGAGGACGAAGCCCATGTACACGATTAAGCGCTCATCGGCGAGCGCGCGCAGGACCGGTTCGTATTGCGCCGGCCAAGCGCCAGACACCAGGGCCTCGCCGACAGCGCGCGCGCCCTTGTAGAGCTGGAGCGTCGCTGCCGGAAAGAAGAAAAGGGAAAAGGCAAGGGCCACGGCACCAAGCACGAGCGAGAAAAAGACGTTTCCGAGCGACAACAAGAAGCGAGCTGTCCTGGGCACGCTTGGGCTCCCTCAAGTGGCGCATCTAGCGCGCCGACAGGACAGCTTAACATCGGCGCGTTTGCTTGCCCAAGAACGGGGTGGGTCGGGGGCCAGCGGCAGCCGCGCGCGGATCTTGGTCTGCCGTCGGCCCGGCGGTGGAGTTTGTGCGCGCTCATTTCGCAAGCGCGATCAATGGCGGCACCGGAGTTGGATAGGACGCGGCGTCCTGGCGTTGCAAGGGCGAGAGGTCTCATCGCCCGCAAGTCGGCCACGCCCGTGCTGATGCAGTTCGCTGAGCGGTGTGCGGCTGAGGCAACCGGGTCCCGCCGTCCTTGGAATGGCGCAAAACGCGAGCTCGTGCCGCCTCGTTTAGCCAACCAGCGGCATCACCTCCTCGGCGAACCGCTGCATGCGTTCGAGGGTCTCGGTAAGGTTGGCGGTCTGGAACGTCAGGCACAGGTGACGGACCCCTGCCCGCGCAAGCGCATCGACGTCGGCCGCCATATCCCCCGGGCGACCGGTGAGGAGGCGTCGCGTCCCTCCGGCGATCTTCTGGGCGGCCCAATCGACGGGCCACAGCACCACGAAGCCCACGTCGATGCTCTTTGGATCGCGGCCCGAACTCTCGGCGACGCGAGCGAGCTCGTCCACGCCTTTTGCCAGTCGCTCCGGTGTATCGAGCCGATGTTGAGGGTTGTTGGAAGCGGGGTACCAACCGTTGCCCAGCCGCACGACGCGCCCGAGGGCTTGCGGACTCTCGCCGCCGATCCAGATGGGCGGGTGGGGTTTGGTGACGGGCTTGGGCGCGAACATGACGTTGTCGACGTTGACGTATCGGCCCTGCAGCTTGGGGGCCTCATCCGTCCAGAGCGCCTTGAATGCGTTAAGGAATTCATCTGTCGCGCGCCCGCGTTCGACGAAGGGTGGCGCGCCAAGCGCCTCGAACTCCTTTTCAAGCCAGCCGACGCCGCAGCCGACGATCAGCCGGCCGGCGCTCAACACATCGACGGTGGCGAGCATCTTGGCGGCCAGCACCGGCTGGCGCTGGGGTACTACCATGACCGAGGTCAGAAGCCTCACGCGCTCTGTGCGGCCGGCGAGGAACGATAGGGTCGAGAGCTGTTCGAGGCATTCGCCCGCCGCGGCCGCCGCCCATTCTCCCGATTCGCTATAAGGATAGCGGGAGGCGATATCGCGCGGTACGATGATGTGATCATTGACGCTGATGAAGCCGAAGCCCAGTCGCTCGGCTGCCTCGCTCACGGCGATGTAGCCGCCGCGGTTGCCGAGGGCGCCGCGCGAAGAGGTGGCTACGCCGAAATCCATGGTTGTCCTCCTTAGGGAGTGGCATCGGGCGGGCGCGCATCCGGCAAGGCGGTGGAGGTCGCACGTTCACCCCGCCTTTGCCCGAGGATGTCACTGGGGCTTGCTTGGCTCAGTGTGGCTGTCGGAGCGCGCCGGCGATAGCCTAGCAGATGTTGTCGCTCTCACACAAAGTGCCAGCGCGTGTCTGTTGGGACGCCCTTCGTAGCCAGCGTGCGGTTCATCTGTTTGGTCGCCAATGGGATGGCGACAGAGCAAACGCCTTGCTTTGTGCGCTGCCAGGACCTCTCATTTTGCAACCATGGCCTGGAACGGAATGGTTAACGCAGCGTTGATGCTTGGGTCCTCGGGGAGCGCACGGAGTCAGGCCATGATGCAGTTCTTCCAGCAGCTTGTGCAGTTCTTGCAACAGGGCATATCCGCGATATTTCGCTTCGTTCAGATGATATGGACTTGGTCGGTCGGGCAGATCACACAGGTCGTGCAGTCACCCTGGCAAGGTTGGCCGATTTGGAAACAGGCTCTTCTCATGCTCGTCATCGCGGGGGTGGTTTGGGCCTTGTACAAGGCGGCTAAGGAGCTCTGGAAGGCTGGCGAAAGCGTGCTAGGCGCCTTCGCCTCACTGCTGGGCGTATTCGTGAAAACCCTGCCGCGTGTCGTGCTCGCCGGGCTCATTGCCATGGGTGGCGCGTGGCTGCTCAACAACTTCAACCCGGCGTCGGTGCGCATTCCGACGGCCTTCAACGCCCCGTGGCGGTGAGCGCTGAGACGCACATTTGTCTGCTTGGGCTAACACAGGGTGCGGGCGAGGCGGCATGGGCGCTGGCTGGAGCGTCGTCTCGCGACGGCGGCTGCGCCGGCCCCTGAAGGAACGTTCAAGCGACAAGCAGAGCAACCCAACGATGGTGTTCGCATCGTTGGGTTGCCAGGCCTGCCGGGCCAGAAAAAAGCGCAGGTGAGGTTGGGCTCGGAGCGAAAGGGGACGGGATCACACGTCCAAGTTCGCCACCGCCAACGCGTTCTCCTGGATAAAGGCGCGGCGGGGCTCGACGATGTCACCCATCAGACGCGAAAAGATCTCGTCCGCCTCGCCAAGGTCGCCGATTTTGACCTGCAGCAGCGTGCGCGCGTCCTTGTTGAGGGTTGTCTCCCATAGCTGGTCGGGGTTCATTTCGCCCAAGCCCTTGTAGCGCTGGATGGTGATGCCTTTGCGGCCCGTCTCGTAGATGGCCTCGAGAAGGCTGCGTGGCCCGTAGACAGGCGTGTCGGTGTCCTTGCGCCTCAGCTTGGCGGGCGCGGAATAGATCTCCTCTAGCTGCGCGTGCCGCTCCCGCAAGCGCCGCGCCTCCAGGGAGCCCAGCAGTGCGCGGTCGAGCGTGTGCACCTCGGTGACGCCGCGCACTTCGCGGCGGAAGACGAAGCCCTCATTGCCGAGGCGGCCGCTCCAACCCCGCTCCGTTTCCTCCGCGAGGCTATCGAGGCGCCTAGCGATATCGCCGGCGACGGCATTGGCCGCTTCCGCCGAGTGCAGCAGTTGCGGGTCGAAAGCACCGGCGATCGCTGCCTGTTCCACGACGAAGCGGGCATAACGCGAGTGCAAATCCTCGATCACCTTGGCAACGCCGCGCGCGTGCTCGACGACCTCGCGCAGATCTCTGCCTGCTCGCGCTTCGCCCGAGCCCAATTCCAGCACGGCCTCATCGAGTCCGGCATCGACCAGGTAGTCTTCGAAGGCGCGCTGATCCTTGAGGTAGGTCTCCGACTTGCCACGCGCGACCTTGTAGAGCGGCGGCTGGGCTATGTAGAGGTGGCCCTTCTCCACCAGGTCGGGCATCTGGCGATAGAAGAACGTGAGCAGCAGGGTGCGGATGTGCGCGCCATCGACGTCAGCATCTGTCATGATGATGATCTTGTGGTAGCGCAGCTTGGCCAGATCGAAGTCGTCGCGACCAATACCAGTGCCGAGCGCGGTGATGAGCGTGCCGATCTCCTGGCTCGAGAGCATCTTGTCGAAGCGGGCCCGCTCCACGTTGAGGATCTTGCCCCGCAGCGGTAACACGGCCTGGAATTCGCGATTGCGAGCCTGCTTAGCCGACCCGCCGGCGCTGTCGCCCTCCACGATGAACATCTCGGTGTTGGCGGGATCGCGATCCTGACACTCGGCGAGCTTGCCCGGCAGGGAGCTGATGTCGAGTGCCCCCTTGCGCCGCGTCAGCTCGCGAGCCTTGCGAGCGGCTTCGCGTGCGGCGGCCGCCTCGACCACCTTGGTGAGGATAATTCTGCCCTCCTTAGGATGCTCCTCAAACCAGGCCGAGAGCTGGTCACCGACCACGCTTTCCACCACTGGCTTCACCTCGGAGGAGACGAGCTTATCCTTGGTCTGGCTGGAGAATTTGGGATCTGCGACCTTTACCGACAGCACGGCGGTGAGCCCCTCGCGAGCGTCCTCACCCGACAGCACCACCTTCTCCTTCTTGGCGATGCCGGTCTCGTCTGCATACTTGTTGATGACCCTGGTCAGTGCCGCGCGAAAACCCGCCAAGTGCGTACCGCCGTCGCGTTGCGGGATGTTGTTGGTGAAGCAGAGCATTTGCTCGTGGTAGGCATCATTCCACCACAGGGCGACCTCAACGCCAGTGCCTTCTTTCTCGGCGCGCAGTAGGATTGGTGTGTCGATCAGCCCGACTTTGGATCGATCGATGTAGCGCACGTACTCGGCAAGGCCGCCCTCATAGCGCATCTCTTCGCGCTTTTTGTCGGCGTGCCGTTCGTCCACGAGAACTACGCGCACGCCCGAGTTGAGGAAAGCGAGCTCGCGCAGGCGATGCTCCAGCGTGGCGTAGTCGAACTCGGTGATGTTGTGGAAGGTCTCCAGGCTGGGCCAAAACGTTACTTCGGTCCCGCGCTTCTCGCCCGCCTCTCCCAACACCTTCAGCGGCGCCTCGGTGGCGCCGTTGCGGAAACGTACGAAGTGTTCCTTGCCGTCGCGCCAGATCTTGAGCTCCAGCACTATCGAGAGTGCATTGACGACCGACACGCCCACGCCGTGCAGGCCGCCCGAAACCTTGTAGGGATTGTCGCCTTCGCCTTCACCGAACTTGCCGCCGGCGTGCAGCTGCGTCATCACTACCTCGGCCGCCGAGATGCCCTCCTCACGGTGGATATCGGTCGGGATGCCGCGGCCGTTGTCGCGCACGGTGCACGAGCCGTCGGCATTGAGCGTGACCACCACCTCATCGGCGAACCCCGCCAACGCCTCGTCGATGGCGTTGTCGACGACCTCATAGACCATGTGGTGCAAGCCCGAGCCGTCATCGGTGTCGCCGATGTACATGCCAGGGCGCTTGCGCACGGCGTCGAGGCCCTTCAAGACCTTGATGGATTCCGCGCCGTACCGCTCTGCGCCGTTGGCCTTTTTGGCGTTCCCAGCGGCATGGCGATCGTCGTGGCGGCCATTGTCCTGGCTCATTCGTACGCGTCCTTTGCGGGGATTTTTCGCAGGCGCGAAGAATACACCAGAAGGCTGGTCATAGCACGCAAAAAGCGTTGGCTATTCAGCGGAAAATAATATGTGATTTCAAGGTCTTATCTTGGGATGCGGCGCTGCCTATGAGGCTCGGGCGAGGGGGGCTATCCGCCCCTCTTCCAAGTGCAAAAATTGTCCCTCTGCGGCCAGGGCTGAGAAGGCCTCGGGATCGGTGCCGGACATCCAGGCCTGAGTGTTGAGGGCGATGATTTCTGCAAGCAGTGCGGCTCTGCGCAGAGGGTCGAGATGGGCGACGATTTCGTCGAGCAGCAGGATCGGCGCCGTGCCGTGTTGGCGCTGTCTCACAACGTCGCAATGGGCGAGCACGATCCCGATCAGCAGGGCTTTCTGCTCCCCGGTGGAGCATACCTCGGCCGGCATTTGCTTGGGACCGTGCTCGACGGCGAGGTCGGATCGATGCGGTCCATCCAGCGTCCGGCACGCGGCACGGTCGCGCTCGCGCTCGCGCTCAAGGAGCTCGCAATAAGCGTCCTCGACCTCGACTGCCGGCCGGACGCCGAGCTCGGTCTCAAGCGTGCCAACCAAGGTGAGTCCCGCCCATGGGAAGAGGGCGCCGATGGCGGCGTTGCGCCGCGCGCCGATGGCGGAGGTAAGTTCGGCAACGGCCACTGCGCGGGCGGCGGCGATGGCGACGCCTGCTTCCGCCATGATGCGTTCAAAGGCCGCAAAGCGGGCCCCATCGCGTGCGCCATCTGCTAGCAACCGGTTGCGTTGCTGCATTGCGCGCTCGAATTGCCCCAGCAGCGAGCGGTAGCTCGGATCGAGGCCGCAGATGAGGCGGTCGAGAAAGCGCCGCCGGTCCGCGGCGGGCCCGGTGAAGAGGCCGTCCATGGCAGGAAGGAGCCAGACCATCTCGACGTGCTGCGCGAGGGTACCTGAGCCCGATTGCTTTGTTCCATCGATGTGCACGATGCGACCGGGATTGCGGCCCGCCTGGTCGGGGCGACGGCTTTCGGGCGGCGCCGCGAGGGTGGTGCCGATGTTGAGCGGCCCGAGCGGCGTGACAAGGCGCGCAGCGACGGTCCAGCGCGTCGCCCCCATGCGGGCAAGCTCCGGATAGGGCACGCGACGCAGTCCCTGGCCGGATGTCAGCAAGGACACCGCCTCCAGCAGGTTGGTTTTGCCGGCACCGTTGGAACCTGTGAGAACGACCGGGTTTGGCCGAAGGTTGAGTTGCAGGCTGCGATAATTGCGAAAGTCACTAAGCTGCAGCCGCTCGACCCAAACACGGGGTCCGCAGCCAGCCGGCGCGCCCATCCCTTCAGCATCAGCCGTGCGAACAGCTAGGCTTTCACCGGAGACCACCTGCATCAAACGCGCATCGGCATTAGGACGTAGAGCGCCCCTTCGTCGCTCTCGTCCTTGACCATGGTGGGTGACCCGGGATCGGCCAGCTGGAATTGTGCCGTCGTGCTCTCCAGCTGGCTGGCGATATCGAGCAGGTAGCGGGCGTTGAAGCCGATCTCGAGCGGCGTGGAATCATATTCGGCGCCAATTTCCTCCGTGGCGCTACCGCCTTCCGGGTTGTTGACCGACAACACCAGCTTATCGCCGGTGATGTTGAGCTTCACGGCGCGCCCGCGCTCGCTGGCGATGGTCGACACGCGGTCGACGGCGCTGACGAACTCGGCATTGGAAACCTTGAGCTTCTTGTCGTTGGCCTTCGGGATCACGCGCGCATAATCGGGGAAAGTGCCATCGATCAGTTTGGAAGTTAGCGTGATTGTGCCGATTTCGAAGCGTGCTTTGGCTGGTGAGATGGCGACAGAGACGGTATCGTCGCTGTCTTCGATGAGACGGTGGAGTTCATGCACGGTCTTGCGGGGCAAGATCACACCAGGCATGCCCTGAGACCCCCTGGGTGCGGGCAATTCCGCCTGGGCCAGCCGATGGCCGTCGGTGGCCACGGCGCGCAATGTCTGATCCTTGCCGCGTTGGGCCGTGTGCAGGAAGATGCCATTGAGATAGTAGCGCGTTTCTTCGGTGGAAATGGCAAAGCGCGTCTTGTCGATCAAGCGCTTCAGATCTTTCGCGGCGATTGGGAATGTGTGCGCGAACTCCCCGGCAGCAAGATCGGGAAAGTCCTCGGGAGACAGCGTCTGCAGATGGAAGTGGGAGTGGCCGGAGCGCAGCGTCAGGCGCTCCTTTTCGGGATCGCGCGTTAGCTCCACTTGAGCCCCGTCGGGGAGCTTGCGCACGATATCGTGCAGCATGTGCGCCGGCACCGTTACGGCTCCTGGCTTGGAGACGTCGGCGGGCGCGGCATCCGACACCTCGCGCTCCAGGTCGGTGGCTTTGAACTGCAGTGCGCGGTCTGAGGCCTTGAGCAATACGTTCGAAAGGATGGGAATGGTGGTGCGCCGCTCCACCACACTCGTCACGTGGCCGAGGGCCCGTAGAAGCTCACCGCGTTCGATCACCAGCTGCATCACGTCCCTCGCTGGTTGCTCCCTTGCGTGGCCGCAAATATCCCCTCGGCGCAGCCGTCACAAAACTCGCTGAACCTCCCCGGAAAGCCTCGCGCCATCGAGGAGATTCGCTGATTCCTGCAGGGTGGACCGCGACGCCTTGCTTTGCAAGCGCCGCCATTGCGGTTTTGGGGTCGTCTCGCCCCACGCACGTGCAGGAGCGGCGCTCACGCGCCGCTCCTCCCCGCTGCATCCGCCCCCTTGGACCCCCTGGCGGACGGATTGGAGACGCTTGCTGTGCTGCGCCTACCGGCTTAGCTGGCGCTTCAGCTCGTCGATCTCGTCCTTGAGGCGCGGGTTCTCGCCCACCTCCTTGTCGATCTTACGGATCGCATGCAGCACCGTGGTGTGGTCTCGGTCGCCGAAGCGGCGGCCGATCTCGGGGAGCGACCGCGACGTGAGGTGCTTGGCCAGATACATGCCGATCTGGCGGGGGCGCACCACCGAGCGGTGCCGGCGCTGCGAGAGAATATCCTGCTTGGAAACAGCAAAGTGTCGCGAAACGATGCGCAGGATATCCTCAATCTTGATGCGTCGCGGCTCGATGCCTTGCACGAGATCGCGGATGACGGTCTCGGCGATATCGAGTGTGACGGGTGCGCGCATCAGTTGCCACGTGAGGTAGAGGCGATTGATGGCACCCTCGAGCTCGCGTCCACTCTCTGTCAGCCGGTCCGCCAACAGGGCAATCACATCCCCTGAGACCTCGAAGGAGGGATCGGTTGAGCGCTTCTCCTGTGCGCGCTTCTCGAGCACCTTGAGCCGAAGCGCACCATCCATCGGGCTGATCTCGGTGACAAGGCCGCGTTGCAGACGCGAGCGCATGCGGTCGTTGAGGCCATCGAGCTGAACTGGGGGCCGCGCCGAGGCCACCACCACCTGTCGGCCACCATCGAGCAACTGGTTGATGATGTGCTCGAACTCCTGTTCCGTCTTCTCGCCGCGCATGAACTCCAGATCATCGACCAGCAAGATGTCGATCGAGCGGAACTTGTCCTTGAAGGCCATCGCGTCCTGGCTCTTGATGGCCTCCACGAACTGGTAGCGGAAGCGCTCGGCCGTTAGGTAGAGGACATTGGCCTTGGGCGCGCGCCGCTTCACTTCCCAGGCGATGGCGTGCTGCAGATGCGTCTTGCCGAGGCCGACGCTGGCGTGCAGGTAGAGCGGATTGAAGCCGCGCTCCTCGGCGAATACGGTTTCGGCAACCTGGATCGCAGCAGCATGTGCCATGCGATTCGCCGGTCCGACGACGAAGCTGTCGAAGGTGTAGCGGGGATCGAGTGGAGAGCCCTCGAAACCGTTGACGTTGGTGCGCCCCATGGCCTGTGCCGGCCCGGGCGGTTGCACCTGCACGCGTCGGGTCTCGCTGACCAGCAGTTCGCCGGAGGTCTTGGCGCGTGCCGACGCCAGGCCTGCGGCCTCGGGCGAGCGACCGTTGACAAAACCCGGCTGGCGCAATGCCACATCGACGCGCTCGACGCCTGTAAACTCCTCTGCACAGCACTGCAGCAGGTCGTCGGAGTAATGTGACTGGATCCAGTTTTTAAGGAACTTCACCGGCACGGAGGCGCGCACCACCCGCCCGTCGAACTCCTCGAATTCCATGGATGCGAACCAGCTTGAATAGATATCCTCGCCAAACCGAACGCGCAGCATTGCGCGCACCCTGTCACCTCTGGCATTGCACGATTTGCCCGTAGATGCTTCGGATTTGCTGTTTGCCTCGATGACGCCGGACGCGACATCCTGCACCTGTTGGGTGTGTTGCATGTTTTGACCCCCGCACTTGAATGCTCAACGCATCTGCACTGCCGCTTCTGCGTGCACGCCCGATCCCGTCCGTCCGCCTACACATCCCGGAACGCGACCGCGGCGATGCCTCTACGCACGCCAACACAACACTCAAACAAACCTTCGACTATTGGCGCGTGGTATCACCCCTGCGCCCAAGGCAGCCCTTTGGCCTTCCAACCACCGAGCTGGCCTCTGTGACGATTGGGGTCGAGTGGCCCTTCGAACCCATCCGCCACGTTGCGGCAGCACGCGTAGCCCGCTGCCGTCATTGCCTGGGCTGCCTTCAAGCTGCGCTGGCCCGAGCGACAGATGAAGAGCAGCTCGCTGTTGCGATCGGCACCAATAGGAGCGAGCGCTTCGGTGATGCGCTCGACGAATGCCGCATTAAGCCGGTCGTCAGGAAAGCCCTGCCACTCGACCAGCACGGGCCGCTTGCCGATCGCCGACAGATCCGGCAGGCCAACATAGGCCCATTCCGCGATCGTACGCACGTCGATCAGCACCGATCCCGCATCACCCTTCAGACGCGTCCATGCCTCTTCCACCGAAACGGATTCGATGTGGACCTCACCCACGTCTCTCTCCAACCGTGACGCCGCATATACTTACACGACCGCAAACTGCCGATCCCTCAGTAACCCTCAAGCAAACTTGAAGCTTTGCCCGGAGTAGATGCGGAGATACGCCCAACTACTCGACAATTGCAGCCAACAGGCAAGATCCCGAACTAACGCACACTCGGCCAACACTCGGGGTTTTCCGCGCCCGACGGCGAGTTCTCTTGTTTCACTGCCTCGCCTGTCCCTGTCATAGAACAGTGAAAGTGAGCTGGCAACCGGGCCCGGTTGTGCGACGTCGGCACCGCGAGTTTGCACAAGAGCGTGGATAAGCCACGTGCAGCGCAACGAACCTGGGGAGAAAGCCTTGAGTCCACGCGCAGATTCCACAAGTAATCCGCTGGCTGCCAATGTATTGAACAAGGCGAAACTTGAGCGACGCTCAGGACAAGAATCCGTTTGTCGTGGGAGACTCGCAAGACATCGTTGCGCACATGCGAGGCGGTGATGTGGGCGGCAACCAATTGGACTCGCGGCGATTCAACCAAGGCGTCGCGGTCATGGCTTGGGCGCCTGCTTGCGGCTTTTTGGCAACAGCAGGTTTATTTGCGGCCGGCGCAAAGCGCGGCGGAATGATCACCATTCAGGGCAGTTCCCGGACGCGCGCAGCGAGCCTCGACACTTTTCGCGCGGCCGATTTCTTGTGAACGACGCCCTTCTGGGCGCTGCGCATGAGAATCGGCTCGGCGGCGCCCAGCGCGCGCGTGGCGGCCGCCTTATCGCGGGAGGCCAGTGCCTCCTCCACCTTGCGCACGTAAGCTTTGAGCTGCGAGCGTCGCGACTTGTTGATCTCGGTGCGCCGGATCATCTTGCGCGCGGCTTTCTTGGCCGATGTGGTGTTGGCCATCGGGTTACTCCTGTGAGGACTGTCGGTTTGCGGTCGCGGAACGAGCCGCTGGGCGGCCGGGGCTCTAATAGACTGCCCCGCTTCCCAGGGTCAATGTCGATGCTCCAGCGGGAGTGCACGGGGGGTGCGG
>Ga0075425_100000206_pt1 | contig 53172 bp, 21 predicted proteins | sample SoiMethybrSBSTD4_FD_75300 | JGI IMG/M metagenome (GOLD analysis project Ga0075425, IMG submission 75300) | Bulk soil microbial communities from a Populus tree surrounding site in Tennessee, USA - Soil MetaG P. TD hybrid SBSTD4 | ecosystem: Environmental > Terrestrial > Soil > Tree plantation... | reverse complement strand
GGCTCGGTCCTCACCAAGCTGTCGGCGAAGGCCGGCGTCGGCTGGGCCGGCAACCACGGCGCGCCCGGCAGCGTGTACGTCAAGGGTACGAACTCGACCTACGGCGACCTGACCATCGACACCAAGGGTCTGGCGCCCGCCAACGGCGCCATCACCCAGCTTCCCTCGTTCGGCGCCGGCTTCGCCCAGAGCGGCAGCGGCGGCGCGGTGCTCATCACCGACCGCACCACCAACGTGCCGCTCTTCTTCATCGGCCACTGGGTCGAGATCCGCGACGTCAACAACGTCGTCAGGGGCATCTGGCGGATCCTCTCCATCGATCCCAACAACGGCAAGAGCGTCACCCTCGCCCCGAACGGAACAGAGAGCATCCCCATCGCCGTCGGCGATCAGTGGCGCGGCATCTACCGCTTCGACAACGTCACCATCAACGGCGTCACGCTGAACACCGCCGACCGCCTCGACTCGACGAACGCGGCGGTGCTGCTCAACAACGGCAAGATCGTCGGCAACAACCAGGGCCCGCCGGCCATCGACCTCACCAAGATCTCGATCAGCGTCGGGCCGTTCGGACCGGTGCTCATCGCCTCGGCCGGCGCGGTCTCCGATCCGGAGCCGCCGATCACCGCCACCGCCTCCGACCAGAACACCAACACCACGTTCCCGACCGTCACGGCACTGAGCGACGGAAGCTTCGCCGTTGCCCTCGCCGGCTCGGCGGGCGACTCCATCTACCTCTACGCCGCCGACAGTGCGCTCTATCCGCTGCGCACGGCGGCGAGGCTCGTCGGCCAACTGCCCGCGGCTGGAAGCGCGCCGCCGGCCATCCTGAGCTCCTCGGTCACCGGCGACACCAGCTTCCGGGCGCGGCGGCTCTCCGTCGAAGGCAACACCGCCGTCGTGACCACGCTCCGCAACGGCGACGGCACCAACTCCGGAACCATGCTCGTCTTCGATCTCTCCACCGGCTCGGCCGTCTTCTCGCGCGCCGTCGCCGTGGGGGTGAACGCCGTCGACGTCAACCTCCGCAACGGCGTCGCCTACGTCTCCGGCGGTACCAAAGTCACCGCGGTCGATCTCTCCACGAGCCCCGCCGGCGTCGTCAATGTCCCGAGCGCGTGCGGCGACAACTACGGCATGCTCGTGGACGCCACGTATCTCTACTCGGCCGGCGACTGCGGCAACATCAACATCTTCGACGTCACCAATCCGAAGGCGCCGGCATACATCCGCTCCGCGGGCACGCCGGCCGTCTACACGCAGCTCCTCGGCTACGGCAACTACCTGCTCGGCATCTCCAGCACGGCCGGCAAGGACCTCATCGTCATCGACCGCCGCGACATCAATAATCTGATCACCGTCAAGACCTTCGACGTCCCGAGCTTCACGGCCACGCGCGGGGCCTTGAACGGCAATCTCCTCTACCTCGGATCGCAGGAAGGGAAGGTCGCCACCATCGACCTGACCAACCCCGCCTCGCCGGTCGTCAAGTCGACCCTCACCGTGGCCTCGGTGGCGGCCTGGGACGTCCGTCTGGCTCCGCCGTACGCGCTGGTCGCGGCCGACACGGCCGGGACGATCGCTCTCGACCTGACGAACCCGATCGCGCCGAAGATCGCCGGCATCGCCGCGACGCCGCCGAAGGCCTGGTCGGTGGCGCCGCGCGGGACGATTGCCGTTGTTGCGGCCGAGGATCGGATCTACACGCTGCCGCTGGGCGCGCCGCCGCAGCTCGACCCGACCAAGGTCTCGCTCTCCTTCGACGGCCAGAACGTCACCGTCACCGGCGCCGCCAACGCCGTCGTCGGCTTCGCGCCGCTGACCGTGGAGATCCGCGACGTCACCGCCTCCACCTCCAAGACCGGCGTGCCGGTCGACGCCGCCGGCCACTTCTCCGACTCGCTGGCCGCGCTCGCCGGCGACGCCATCAGCATCGTCGTCACCGACGGCCACGGCGTCTCCAGCGCGGCCATCCCGGTCGGCTCCGTGCCGTTCGGAACCTCGACCTCCAGCGCGGCCATCACGCTGTCGATGGTCGGCGGCGACTCGACCTACCGCGCCAAGCGCATGGCCATCGACGGCGGCGTCGCCGCCACCATCTTCTTCAACAACGACACCGGCGGCGGCCCCCGTTCGAACAAGCTCGTCCTCTTCGACGTCTCGTCGGGCGCGCCGGTCTACTCGCAGACGGTCACGCTGTCGATCAACCCCCTCGACGTCGCCGTCCGCAACGGCCTGGTCTACGCCGTCGGCGGCACGAAACTGGCCATCATCGATCCTTCCGTCAATCCTGCCACGCAGACCTACGTCAATGAGAACTGCGGCGATCACTGGGCCGTGGCCATCGACAACAATTACCTCTACTCGGCCACCGACTGCAGCAGCGGCAACATCGACATCTTCGACATCAGCAACCTCAGACAGCCGGTTCTCGTGCGCAATACATCGACGTATCCCGGCGTCGGCATCAACTACACGCAGCTCATCCCGTACGGCAACTACCTCATCGGCACCTCGCCGTACACGCCGGGCGGAAGCGGCTACGACGTCGTCGTCATCGACCGCCGCGACATCGACAACCTCAACGTCGTCGCCCACGTCGATGTCCCCGGCCTCAATGGCTGGCGCGCCGCGCTCTCCGGAACCACGCTCTACATCTCCGCCATCGCCCAGAGCGCGATGGGCATCGTCGATCTGAGCAACCCGCTGCTGCCCGTGGTCAAGTCGACGCCGGCGACGGCGGGCGCCTCGAATGGCATCGCCGCCTCGGGCAACCGCGCCGTCGTCGGCGACGGCACGACGGGCATCAGCGTCTTCGACGTGACCAACCCCGCCGCGCCGCGCCTCATCGGCACGCAGCCCCTCGGCGGCGCGAGCTGGGACGTCGCCCTCTACGGCGGCCGCATCTGGGTGGCCGCGGAAGACCAGCTCATCGCCGTCAACAACGCCGTCACTCCGCCCTCCGTCGACGCCAAGCACGTGACGGTCGGCAGAACGACGAGCGGCGCGACCGTCGCCGGCGCCGCCGGCGCGGTCAGCAGCTCCACCGCCGGCACGACCGTCGAAGTGCGCAACGAGACCAGCGGCGCGAAGACCAGCGGCGTGGCCGTCGACGCGGCTGGCAGATTCACCGCCGCCCTCGCCGCCGCCGCCGGCGACGTCGTCAGCGTCGTCGCCACCGACGGCCGCGCGAGCCAGAGCAGCGTCGTGCGCGTCGGCTCCGTGCCCTTCGGCGTGGCCAGCTTCGTCTCCGTTCCGCCGTCCGTCTCCGGCGATTCCAACTTCCGGGCCCGCCGCGTGGCCGTCGACGGGAACACCCTCGTCACCTCCACCTACCGCGGCTCCGGCAACGACTCGAAGAACATCGTCGCTTTCGACGTCTCCACCTCGCCGCCGACGCTCATGCAGGCCGTGGCCCTGCCGGTGCTCGTCGAAGACGTCATCGTCAAGAACAACGTCGCCTACGCCGTCGGCGCGTTCAGCCTCGTGGCCGTCGATCTCTCCGTCAGGCCGGCAACGTTCGTCAACGTGACGGGCAGCTCCTGCGGCGATCACTACTCCGTGCTCATGGACGGCACCACCGTCTACGCCGGCGGCGACTGCGGCGACGGCCGCATCGACATCTACGACGCCACGAATCCGAAGGCGCCGGTGTGGTTGAAGAAATTCTCCGTCTCCTCCGGCGCCGTCTTCACGCAGCTCATTCCGTACGGCACGTACCTGATCGGCATCTCCGTGCACGACGTGGTCGTCGTCGACCGGCACGATCCGAACAACCTGACCAAGGTCGGCGACCTGGCGCTGCCGAGCATCTCCATCTTCCGCGGACGGGTATCGGGATCGACGCTCTACGTGACGGACGGGAAGTCGGTGACGGCGGTGAACCTGGCCAATCCGACCGCGCCGGCCGTGCTCAGCACGACGGCCGCGAACGTCCCGCGCGCCACCGACGCCGACGGCACCGCCAACCGCGTCTACGCCGCCGATGGAACGGCCGGCGTGACCGTCCTCGACGTGACAAACGTCAGCGCGCCGCGGATCATCGGCTCGCAGAACGTCTTCGGCAACGCCTGGGACGTCGTCCTCAGCGGGACGAAGCTCTACCTCGCCGCCGAGCACGTCGTCGACGTCGTCGATCTCTCCGCCACGTCGGGCGCTTCGCGGCCGCCCTCCGCCACGTCGGTTGCCCCGCCGCCCGCCCCGCCGTCGTCACTCGACGACGCGCCGGCGCGGGTCGAGCGGACGCTCATCTCCGTCACCCTGCGCGACGGCGTCGTCACCGTGCGCGGCGCCGCCGGAGCGGTCCGAGGCAGACAACCGATCGTTCTCGATCTCGCCAACGCCACGATGGGGACGGTCACCCCGCAGGTCCCGATCGCCGCGGACGGCTCGTTCGAGGCAACCATCGGTGCCGTGGCGGGCGATCGCCTGGCGGTACGCATCACCACCGGCGACGGCCAGCACGCCGCGGCCGACCTCGGTGAGGTCCATTGAATTGAATTTCGCGGCGCCGCCTCCGTGACGGCGCCGCGCGGTCCAAACGGAACACAGGAAAATTAGATGACTCGTTCGAAACTCGTTGCCCGCCTCTTCACGGCGCTTCTCGCGCTCGCCGGTCCTCTGGCCGCGCAGAGCTCGGCGCAGAATTCCTTCGCCATCACGCCGCAGTTGGCGTCGTACGCCCTCTCCTCGTGCGGCGACCTGACCGTCTCCGATGGCGTGATCGACTCGCAGGGCTTCTCCTCCTCCGTGGTCGGCAGCTCCGGCAACATCGTCTCGAACGGCAACATCAAGGTCACCAGCGGCACCGTCCACGGCGACGCCACGGCCGGTCCGGCCAAGACCGTCACCACCAGCGGCAGCGGCACAATCACCGGCACGAAGTCGAGCGCAACCACCGCCTACAACTGCACGCCCATCGACCTCGCGGCGCTGACCGCGACTCTGCAGAGCTCCAACGACGACTCCAAGCTCCCCCTCACCGGGCAGGGAAAGAACGCTGTCGGCGGCTCGACGCATTACGAATTCAACCTCAGCGGCGGCGACACCATCCACTTCCCCGCCGGCACCTATTACTTCACCAAATTCACCGTCTCCGGCGGCTCCGTCATCACCCTCGACGGAGCGGTACGCATCCTCTGCACCGGAAGCGTCAGCGTCAGCGGCGGCAGCTTCGTCAACAACAACCCGTATTCGCTGAGGTTCTGGAGCTCCGGCTCGCCGTTCACCATTAGCGGCGGCGGCACGCTGAACGGCTTCGTCTACGCGCCGTCCGCCTCGGCCACGATCTCCGCCGCGCACCTCATCGGTAGCCTGATGGCGCAGACCATCACCGTCAGCGGCAGCGCCCACGTCACCCGCGTCATCGACGACGTCCGGCCGCAGGTGGCCATCACCTCGCCGGCGAACAACGCCATCTTCGCCGACGGCTCGAGCATCGTCGTCAAGGGCACGGCCTCCGACGACCAGACTCCCATCACCTTGAAGGTCAATGGCAATGCCGTGACCGTCAACGCCGACGGCACGTGGACCACCACGCTCAACCTCTCCGGCGCCGGCTCTCCGGTGACGATCACGGCCATCGCCACCGACATCGCCGGCAACACCGGCACGGCGAGCATCACCATCCAGATCATCCCGCCGCCGATCATCACCTTCGTCTCGCCGGGGAACGGCGCGCTCGTCAATACGCGCACCGTCAACCTCACCGGCTCTGCCGGCACCGCCGTCACCGTCACGGTCAACGGCCAGCCCGCGAACGTCTCCAACGGCGTCTGGACGCTGAACAACTACGACCTCGGCGCCGACGGCACGCATCCCCTGGCCATCGTCGGCACGAACCTCGGCGGCTCGACGCCGATCAGCGCCTCCATCACCAACGACACCACCGCGCCGGCGATCCAGGGCACCATCACCCCCGCGCCGAACGCCGCCGGCTGGAACAACAGCAACGTCACCGTCACCTTCGCCTGCTCCGACGCCGGCAGCGGCATCGCCTCCTGCCAGGCCCCGATCCCGGTCTCGACCGAGGGGGCAAACCAGACGGTGACCGGCACCGCGACGGACAAGGCCGGCAACAGCGCCCAGGCCAAGGTCACGGTCAACCTCGACAAGACCGCGCCGAGGTTCACCTTCACCTCGCACGCGAACAACCAGATCGTCACCACGCCGGCGATCACCGTCTCCGGCGGATCCGACGACGCCATCAACGCCACCGTCAACGGCGTCGCCGCCACCGTCGACACCAACGCCCACACCTTCACCTCCGCGCCGATCACCCTCGCCGAGAAGGGCAACGCCATCACCGTCACCGGCAAGGACATCGCCGGCAACACGGGCACGGCCACGATCAACGTCATCCTCGACAACATCGCCCCGCACGTGGCCATCACCTCGCCGGCGAACAACGCCGTCGTCTCTGCCGACCCGGCCCACGTCGCCGTGGCCGGCACCGCCAGCGACGATCAGACCTCGGTCACCGGCGTGAAGGTCAACGGCCAGAGCGCCACGCTCAACGCCGACGGCACCTGGACCATCGTGCTCGACCTCTCCGGCGGCTCGTCGCCCGCGACCATCACCGCCGTCGCCACCGACGCCGCCGGCAACAGCGCCAACGCCAGCATCTCCGTCGTCACCATCCCGCCGCCGCTGCTGTCGCTGACGTCGCCGGCGCCCGGCTCGCTCGTGAACACGCGCACCGTCAACCTCGCCGGAACGTCCGGCACGGCCGTGACGGTCACGGTCAACGGCCAGAGCGCCGCGGTCTCCGGCGGCAACTGGTCGCTCGCGAACTTCGACCTCGGCGTCGACGGCGCGCACACGCTGACGATCGTCGGCACGAACCCCGGCGGCTCGACCACGATCACGCCCTCGATCACGAACGACACCACGCCGCCGACGATCACCGCCGCCAAGGCGCCGGCCGCGAATCCGGCAGGGTGGAACAACAGCGACGTCACCGTCACCTTCACCTGCTCCGACACCGGCAGCGGCATCGCCACCTGCCAGTCGCCGATCACCGTGTCGACGCAGGGGGCGAATCAGACCGTCACCGGCACCGCCACCGACAAGGCCGGCAACAGCGCCACGGCCACGGTCACGATCAGCCTCGACAAGACCGCGCCGGCGTTCACGATCACGTCGCACAGGGACGGACAGATCGTCAACACCGCGCAGGTCGTGATCAGCGGCGGCTCCGACGACGCCGTCACCGCCACGGTCAACGGCGCCACCGCCACGATCGACGCCTCGGCGAAGACGTTCACCTCGCCCGCGATCACGCTGACCGAGGGGAACAACACCGTCACCGTGAGCGGCAAGGATGTCGCCGACAACAGCGGCTCCGCAAAGATCACGCTGAACCTCGACGATATCGCCCCGCACCTCGCCATCACCGCGCCGGCCGACCACACCACCGTCCCCGATCCGAAGCACGTCGTTGTCAGCGGCACCGCCTCAGACGATCAGACCGCGGTCTCGAGCGTGCAGGTCAACGGCAGCCCGGCTACGCTCAACGCCGACGGAACCTGGACCATCACCCTCGACCTCTCCGCCAGCACGGCCACGGTCGACATCAACGTCATCGCCACCGACGTCGCCGGCAACAGCGTCACCGCCAAGATCTCCGTCGTCATCCTCCCGCCGCCGGACCTGACGCTGACGCTGCCGCCGCCCGACTCGTTCGTGAAACTGCGCACGATCGCGCTCTCCGGCGGCGCCGGCACGGCCGACTCGGTCACGGTGAACGGCCAGCCCGCCACGGTCGCGAACGGTGGCTGGTCGATCGCTTCCTTCGACCTCGGCAACGACGGTCCGGTGACGCTGACGATCGTCGGCACGAACGCCGGCGGCGCGACCACGATCACGCCGAAGCTCTTCCTCGACACAGTCCCGCCGACGATCACGGCCGCCGCGACGCCCGCGGCGAACGGCGCGGGATGGAACAACAGCGACGTCACCGTCACCTTCACCTGCGCCGACACCGGCGGCGGCATCGCCACCTGCCCCGCGCCCGTCGTCGTCTCCACCGAGGCGGCCGGCCAGGTCATCACCGGCACCGCCGTCGACAAGGCCGGCAACACCGCCGCGGCCCGGGTCACGCTGAACATCGACAAGACCGCGCCGCGCTTCACCTTCACCTCGCACGCGAACCGGCAGATCGTCAGCGCGCCGAAGGTCACGATCGCCGGCGGCTCCGACGACGCCGTCGCCGCCACCGTCAACGGCGTTGCCGCGGTCATCGACCCGGCGGCGAAGACCTTCACCGCGGCGCTGACGCTCGTCGAGGGAAGCAACACCATCACCGTGAACGGCAGCGACGTCGCCGGCAACTCCGGCAGCGCCACCCTCACGCTCGTCGTCGACACGCAGGCGCCGCGGCTCTCCGTCACCTCGCCGGCCGCGAACGCGTGCCTCAACGTCAGCGCGCTCGACATCAAGGGCACGGCGTCCGACGCGAACTTCAAGAACATCACCGTGCAGCTCGGCGGCACGACCGTCACGCCCACCGTCGACGCCGGCGGCAACTGGACGGCCAGCTTCACGAACGTCCCCGAGGGCAAGGCCCTCTTCACCATCCAAGCGACCGACACCGTCGGCCACAGCACCACGTCGTCGATCACCGTCAACATCGACCGCACCGCGCCGACCATCGCCATCACCGAGAGCGGCGTCCCCTTCACGGCCACGCTGCTCAACCGCGCCGTCACGCTCTTCGTCGGCACCACCGACGCCGACCCGACGCCCGCCGTCACCGTCACCCTCGACGGCGCCGCCTACGCGCCCGGCACGCCGATCGCGGCCGAGGGACAGCACACCGTCGCCGTCAGCGCCACTGATTGCGCCGGCAACAAGAGCGACAAGTCCGTGCAGTTCACCATCGACCGCACGCCGCCCACGCTCAGCAACTTCACGCCGGCCAACGGCGGCGCGCCGCTCGGCACGCTCCCGACCACGATCCAGGGCACGGCCAGCGAGCCCGCCACCGTCTCCGTCGCCGGCGGCGCGAGCGTCCACACCGACGGCTCGAACAACTTCACCCTCACGGGCGTGCCGTTCGCGAATGGCGTGAACCGCTTCCAGCTCCACGCCGTCGACGCCGCCGGCAACGCCTCCGACACCGCCTACAGCGTCACCGTGCGCACGAACGCGCCGATCATCACCATCGCCGACAACGGCACGCCGATCGTCAGCGGCAGCGTCTTCAACCGCGCCGTCACGCCCGTCATCACCGCCGACGCGGCCGACGACACCGTCACCGCGAAGCTCGACGGCCAGCCATTCACCTCCGGCACGGCCATCACCGCCGACAAGACCTACACCCTCGAGGCCACGGCCACCGATCCGGCCGGCCACACCACGAACGCCAGCGTCACCTTCACCGTCGACCGCACCGGGCCGCCGGTGAAGATCACCTCGCCGTCGAACAACGCCACCGTCGATGCCGACAGCGTCACCGTCACCGGCACCGCTGGCGACGCCGTCTCCGTCACCGTCAACGGCGTGGCCGCCACCCTCTCCTCCGGCAACTTCACCGCGAACGTGCCCCTCGAGCCGGGCTTCACCGTCATCGCCGCGGTCGGCAGCGACGCCGCCGGCAATCAGGGGCGCGATCAGATCAGCGTCAACCGCGGCGGCTCGGCCACCGGCGTCATCCTCACCTATCCGCCCGACGGCATGAGCACGAACCGCAACAGCACGGTCGTGACCGGGCGCGTGCTCACGCCCGCGGCCGTGCAGAGCCTCACTCTCGAGGGTCACATCGCCTCGGGGCAGAGCACCGGAACGCTGCAGGTCCCGCGCGATCCGAGCGGCTCATTCACCGTGACGAACTTCGCGCTCTTCGAAGGCGTGGAGACGATCACCGCCACCACCACGACGGCCGAGGGGAAGACCTCGTCCGCCGTCGTCAAAGTCAACGTCGATCTGACTCCGCCGAGCGCGCAGATCCTCGCCGGCACCCAGCCGCTCGACGACAACGCCCACTTCCCGAGCACCGTCACCCTCACCGCCACCGCCTCCGACCCCGTCATCGCCGGCTTCACTCAGGCGCCGACGACCGTCGTGCTGCAGATCGACGGCGTCGCCGCCACGCAGCCCGCCACCGTCACCGCCAGCGGCGGCCACAGCGCCGTCGCCATCGCCACCGACGGCGTCGGCAACCAGACCCGCGTGCAGCGCACCTTCTTCATCGGCACGACCGGCGGCAGCGCCGGCTGCGGCCTCGACGCCAAGTCGTTCGATCCCGCCGACGGCTCCGTCGTCACCGCCAACTCCACCACCCTCATCGGCCGCAGCGGCGGCGCGGCGGGAGTGAAGATCAACGGCATTCCCGCCACCGTCGCCAACGGCATGTTCTCCGGAACGGTGGAGCTCTCGCAGGAAGGCGCGAACGCCGTCAACGTCGTCTGCACCGACGCCACGGGCGCCACGACCGGCGACCCGGTCAACATCGTCCTCAACCGCGTCACCGCCGCGCCGTCGATCACCATCAGCTCGCCGTCCGAGGGAGCGGTTGTCGGCACCGACGTCATCACCGTCAGCGGCACCGTCCAGAACGCCACCAACGTCGACGTCAACGGCGCCGCCGCCACCATCACCGGCGGCACCTGGTCGGCCACGAACGTCCACCTCGCCGCGGGCCTCAACATCATCGTCGCCCACGCCAAGAACACCGCCGGTGCCGTGGCCGTCGCCTCGCGCCGCGTCACGTATCTCAAGAACCCGCCGACGATCTCGATCACCTGGCCGAACGACAGCTTCTCCACCGGCGCGTCCACGATCGACGTCAGCGGCACCTACACCAACCTCGACCCGGCCACGCTCCAGTCGTCGCCCGCCGGCACTGCCGACGCCCACGCCTGGTCCGACACCACCGGGTACTTCGTCTTCCACGCCGTGCCGCTCGTTTCCGGATTCCAGGCCGTCACCGTCACCGGACGCGACGCCCTCAACCGCTCCGTCAGCGCCACCATCAACGTCTCCTACACGCCGGGCCAGCCGTCGATCACCATCGCCTCGCCGGCGAACAACAGCTATCTCCCGGCCGGCGCGTCGATCCCCGTCAGCGGCGCGTTCCACGGCGCCGAGGGATCGCAGATCGACATCAACGGCAACGCCGCCACTGCCGACGCCGCCGCCTCGACGTTCAGCGGCACGGCCACGTTCTCGACGAACAATCCCACCGTCGTCACCGCGCACCTCGTGCAGCCGGACGGCAGCGCCGCGCTGGCCACGGCGCTGGTCAACCAGCTCGCCGCGGCGCCGAAGATCATCGCCGTCTTCCCCGACTCCGGCGCCACGGCCATCGATCCGGGCGTGATGGTGCTGGCCACCTTCTCCGCGCCGATGGACGAGACGACGCTGCGCACGGCCTTCTCGCTGCTCGACCCGTCGAGCAACCCCGTCAGCGGACAGCTCCGCCTCGACAAGGACGTCCTCAGCTTCGCTCCGGCGACCACGCTCACGCCGGGGGCGCAGTACACGATCGACATCAAGACGAGCGCGAAGGACCTCGCCGGCAACGCGTTGGCCAGCGAGTTCACGAGCAAGTTCACGATCTCGACGAGCGCGCCGACGGCGGCGCCGTCGGTGAATCCGGTGGCCGGCCCGATCTGCGCGTCGTCTGTGACGATTAGCGGCACCGCGCCCGCCGGCTCGCGCATCGAGATCAACGTCGGCGGCGTGCCGACGTACGCCACGACCGACTCCACCGGCAACTACAGCGCCTCGGTGACGATCCCGCAGGCGTCGGGCTACGACGTGGCCCGCGTCCGCATCATCGGCGCCGACGGCACGTTCTCCCCCTCCGCCTCGGTCAGCTTCCAGGTCGACTGCTCCGGCGCGCAAGTCCTCGGCGCCACGTACGACCGCACCGCGAACGCCATCTCCGTCACCTTCTCGAAGGCCATCGACGTCTCGACGATCACCATCGGACCGGCCGGCTCGGCGCAGCTCGCCCTGAGCGACGGCACGCAGCTCTCCGGCACTGTCGCCGCCGGCGGCTCGCCGTCGTCGGTCGTCATCACCCCGTCGGCGCCGTCGGGCGCGGCCGACCCGCGCACCAGCACCGTCATCCTCACCATCACGACTGCCGTCAAGGACACGACCGGGCGCAACCTCACCGCGCCGTTCCAGCAGACCTTCACCGCCAGCGGCCAGCCGTCGCAGACGCCGAACGACGGCAGCGGCTACATCAGCGGCCAGATCCTCGACGCTTCGAACGGCCGTCCCCTGCCGGGCGCCACGATCTCGGTCGACATCCCCGTCAACGCCCAGCGCAACCCGCGCCTGGCTACGAGCAGCGTTAGTTCCAGCAAGGGCTTCCGCGCCCGCGCCGCGGCCGTGACCGACACCACCGGCCACTACACGCCGCGCCTCCCCGAAGGCGCCTACGCGATTCACGCATCAGGCAGCGGCTACACCGACGTCTACCGCCAGGTCGTCGTCAGCGCCGGCGTCGGCGTGACGCCGATCGACATTCGCCTCACCCGCCGCGGCAACAGCGCCGCTATGGCCGGGAGCGACCTCACGCTCACGCACGGCGGCGACGACTCGCTCACGCGCCGCACGACGCTCACGATTCCGAGCGCCGCCGCGGCGAGCGGCACCGTGGCCACGCTCACCGCCGTCGGCGGCCAGGGCCTGCCCGGTCTCCTGCCGCTCGGCTGGTCGCCGCTCGCGGCGGCCGAGGTCCACATCGTCACGCCGAGCGCCACGCCGATCGGGACCGCGACCTCGACGCTCACCTTCCAGCTCGACGCCGCCGTGGCCTCGTCCGGCCGCGCCATCACCGCCGTCTCCTACGACGCCGCGCGCGACGCCTGGGACATCATCCAGCCGGCCGTCTCCGTCGGCAGCGACGGCACGACGCGCGTCAACGTCGCCCTTCCGGCAACGTCCGCCGACGCCACCGGCGCGAACAGCGGCACCACGGCCATCGCCCTCGTCTACCCCGACATCGCGCCGTTCGCCGCCCCGCCCGCGCCGGTCGCCGGCGGCGTCCTCACCGGCGTCGCCGATCCGTGCGCGTCCGCGGCCTGCCCGGCCTTCAGGGCGAACTCGTTCAACCTCGTGCCGCCGGTCGTCACGCCGAGCCAGCGCACCGTGGCCACGCTCGTCATCGACGGCACCGCCACGACGCCGCCGCAGTTCCCCTCCGGCACGGCCATCGACGCCCTCGTCAACGAAGAGCTCCGCCTCGTCGACGGCAGCATCGTCACCGACCAGCCCTTCTCGACCGACCTCATTCTCTATCGCTCCCTCGACACGAAGACCGCCACGGCCGACTTCCATCTCGCGCCCAGCGCCAACGCCGGCCGCGTGACGCTGCAGATCGGCTTCGACCACATCCAGATCCTGCCGTACCCGGGCCGGCTCGACCGCGGCACGCTCATCGGCCCGGCCGGCGGCCGCGTGCCGTCGGACGAGCAGGTGCAGGTCAACATCCCCGAGGGGGCGGCCACCGACGCGCTGCACGCCACGGCGAAGTCGATGACGACCACCGACCTCGCCCAGTTCGGCAGCATCGACGGCTTCCAGATCGTCGGCGGCTTCACGCTGACGCTCGATCCGACCACGACGACGTCGCAGCCGTTCGCCTCGACGCAGCTCCTGAAGTCGGCGAACGCCACGTTCACCGTCGACCCGGCAGTGGTCGGCAACGCGCCGCAGATGATCCTCGCCGAGGTCTTGCCGCAGACGACCTTCGGGCGGATGTTCCGCATGGCCGATCCGATGGCGGCGCCGCAGCCGATCGAGTCGTCGACGCTGCTCCGCGTCTCCACCGCCCCGATCAACGTGGCCACGCTGCCGGTCGACGGCATCGTCCGTCCCGGCCAGTACCTCCTGCTGCTCGCCAGGCAGCCCATCGCCTTCGCCACCGGCACCGTAGCCATGACGACCGGCACCGTCGTCGACGGCGCCGCGGTCGTCTCCGCCGGCCTCGGCGTGCGCGATCTGTCGCGCCCGACCGGCATCTACAACGTCCCGGTCGTGGCCAAGCCGGCCTCGCCGTTCGTCCTGACGCCGCTCCATCCGAGCCTCGGCGACGGCGTTCCGTACACCTCCACTGTCAGCCCCGACCCCGGCGCGATCCTCGCCGTCGGCCTCACCTTCGCCTTCCAGCCGCCGGCGCTGCAGAGCGTCACCGTCACCGGCGCGTCCGGCGGCGTCGACCTGATGAAGAACAACGGCGCCGGCGAGATCAGCCTCTCCACCGGCGTGCAGGCCGTCTTCAGCCAGTCGCTCGACCCCGCCTCCGTCACCACCGGCTCGCTCACCGTCACCAGCGCGAACGGCCAGCAGGTCAAGGGGACGACCACGCTCAGCGGCACCTCGCTGACGTGGACCCTCGCCGCCGGCACCGCGCTCGCCGTGAACACGAGCTACAGCGTGCAGATCAGCGGCACCGTCCGCGGCTCGCACGGCGCGCCGCTCGGCTCGACCGCGGTCTTCACCTTCTCCAGCGTCACCCAGCTCGTCAACACGAACATCAACGCCTCGAAGATCCGCATCACTATCCCCAACGCCAACGGCATCGCCACGATCACCGGCGACCCGGGCGCCCTCCCGACCGTGCCGCCCGAGCCGCAGGCGTGGCGCGCCGTCGCCCTCCGCCGCGGCAAGGCCTTCATCACGCAGTACCAGGCCACCGCGAACAACGACGGCAGCTTCACCTTCCAGATCGGCACCTGCGGCGGCGGCGGGAACTGCGTCGACAGCGTCTCCATCCGCGACCACATCGACCTGGAGATCCTCAACGCCGCGCAGAACATCGCCGCGATCATCCCCCTCGGCCCGTTCGTCACGGCCGACGGCAACGGCTTCATCGCCCCGAACGACGTGACCAGCACGTTCACGAGCAAGGACGGCGTGACCGTCACCGTCCCGGCGGGATCGTTCGATCAGCCGACCGTCGTCACCGCCACGAAGATTCCGGACAAGACGCCCTTCGCCGGCATCCCGACGTTCGATCACGACATGAACCTCTACGGCGCGGTGCAGCTCAACTTCGACTGCAGCGCCGGACAGCCCGCCGATCCCAGCCAGCCCGCACCCGATTGCATCGCCCACAACCGCATCGACGTCTCGCTCCCCGTGAGCGTCGACCCGGCCGGCAAGATCTTCCTCCTCGGCCGCCTCGGACAGTCGGTGCGCGGCCCGAAGATCGAGATCGAAGACACGCTCACGTACGTGAACGGCTCGCTGACGACCGCGGACCAGAGCACCGGCCAGTCCAAGCGCCTGGCCACGGCGTCCTTCCCGAGACTCGCCAAGGGCCAGGCCGTCCTCGTCGGCTCCGACGTCAAGAAGTTCCTCATGGGCGTGCTCCGCAGCGGCATCTACAACTACATCGACCTGCACGTCGACACCGGCTCCGGCTTCGGCTGGATGGCCACCGACGTGCTCCAGACCAACTACGAGATGTTCTGGGATTCGTGGGCCTCGCTCTACGCATCGCAGTTCTATCTGACCGAGGGCCACGGCCGCGTGATCATCCCGGTCATGACCGGCAAGCCGATCCAACTGGTCGGCTACGACGCCGGCACCGGCATCCAGGCCTTCCAGAAAGTCTACGACCCGCTGCCGATCAGCGATCCGGGCGCGGCCTACATCGTGCCGACGCCGTTCGCCGAGGGGCAGGGACCGTATCCCGTGTTCACGTCGCCGGGGCGTGTCGAGATCGTCGACCTCGCCGCCGAGAGCGATCCGCAGCATCAGATCGTCATCACCCGGAGGAACTTCAAGATCCGGCTCGAGGGCGGCAACGTCATCGTCGAGGACGATCCAAGCAACCGCCTCGATTCCGAGGTCGACGTCTGGGTCATGAACGTCTCCAAGGGAACGTCGCAGATCCGCGCCGGCGGAAGCGCCACGCTCGCCGCCGCCGTCGGGGACCGCGTCGTCATCCTCATCGGCGAGCAGAACGTCGACGCCGAGTCGAACCTGTCGCTCGTCTTCAGCAAGCCGATCGACATCGGCAGCAGCAGCGCCGCCGACGCCGTCGACACCTATCTCCACCAGCAGAACTTCTTCACCGTCAAGATGGCGCCCGCCCTGCCGCCCGGCACTCCGGCGGGCACGCCGCCGTCGTGGACCGACATCACCCAGCAGGTGAAGTTCAGCAGCGACTCCGGCGGCCGGCGCGTGAAGGTCGACGTCGGCGCCTCGTTCCAGCGCGGCGCGACCTACCACGTCTATCTGAACGCGGCCATCAAGGGCGCGCCGTCGCCCGGCGGCACCGCCGGCCTGGCCATCGACCAGATCACGGACAGCAACGGCAACGTCACCGGCGGTCTCACCTACCCGATGGATCTCTGGTTCAAGGTCCGCGACGTGCCGTCGCTCGGCGCGTTCCGGCTGCGCCAGGACAGCAGCACGTCCCGCGGCAACATCCGCGACTACGCGCTCAACGGCAACATCCTCTTCGTCTCCGCGAACGACGGCGGTCTGCTCGCGTACGACGCCGCCGACCCGGCCTCGCTCAACGAGCCCCAGCCGAACTCGAACACGCCGCCGCCGCTGCCGCTCGGCCGCACCGACGGTCCGAACGCCTTCTGGGCCGTGGCCACCGACCAGCACGGCCGCGTCTACTCGACCTTCGTCGGCAACACCTTCTGCGGCATCAACAGCTTCCGCATCGACGACTTCGTCGGCCACGACGGCGCCGTCGTCTCGCCGCCGCGCATCGCCCGCCCGCGCTCGGGCAGCACCGTGTCGTGGGTTCCGGGCTACAGCTCGGGGCTCGACATCACCGTCGTGCTGAGCGACCGCCCCGAGGGCTTGCCGCGCAAGATGCAGCTCGCCGAGCAGGACAACAGCATCGACCTCGGCACGCTCGCCGACTTCATCAACCCCCAGAGCAGCAGCATCCATCCGGCCGGCGTGACCATCACCCAGCAAACGACCGATCCGACGACCGGCATCGTCCAGCTGAAGGTCCACGTCACCAGGGAAGGCGGTTTCCCGTACGCCTCGCAGCGCATCACCCTCGAGAACACGACCCGCGACATGCGCTGGTCCGTCGACGCCTACGACAGCTCCTTCACCACCGCCGACATCGACTTCATCGTCGGCCTACCCCAGGACCGCCTGCGCCTCATCTACAACGAGCGCACCTGGGGCATCGTCACCATCTTCGGCTACGGCATCGGCGTGTTCGACCTGAACGCCATCGAGTCGAATGACGACACCTCCCACCAGCCGGCGGGCTACACGGCCGTGAGCGAGCGCGTCCGCATCACCAAGGACGACATCTTCATGCAGGCCACGCCGCAGGGCCCGCAGTGCATCGGCCCGCAGGATCCGGTGGCCATTCCCGATCTGTCGTTCTCGCCTGACGTGTCGCTGCTGTCGGGCATGGACGCCGCCAACAACCCGGTCCTGCGCGCCATCGGCGTCGACGTCCACCGCGGCGTCCTCGACGACGTGATCACACCGCCGGCGGCGAGCAACACGCTCGTCCCCGACTCCTGCAACGACCGCTCTCCGCGCGGCCTGATCCTCGGTCCGGCCACGAAGCCGCTCCACGTGCCGAATCCCGACGCCAGTCCGCGCGTCCAGGCGCTCGTCCCCTACTTCCGGAACGCGGCGGGGAACACCGACAGCCACGACCCGGCGGCACGCTTCAACGGCATGCAGCCGTACCACTGGCGCCTCGAAGCCCAGGACAACGCCGCCCTGCCCACTCCACAGCAGCAGCCGGGCCAGCCGAAGCCGCCGACATATGGCCAGCGCCAATCGCAGCCCGGAACCGCAGTCGACCGCGACTACGTGCTCATCCCGTCGTACGAGCTCGGCCTGATCGTCGTCGACCTCACCTACCCGGTCAAGCCGCATCCGGACAACGACAACGTCGCCGACATCATCTGGATCCCCGGCGGCGCCCTCGGCGTGCGCACGATCCCGCGCAGCCACTACGCCGCCGTCGTCGATGGCATCGGCCGCGTGCTCATCGTTGACCTCTCCCACATCGACCAGCGCTGGAACGCGTACGGCTATGCGATCCCGACGAACGAGCTGTTCAAGAATGCCAAGCAGGCGCTGCAGGGCGCGTCCGGCTACGGCATCGGCGCGCTCGATCCGCGCATCGTCTGGATCTCCCCGAATCCGATCGTCTCCAGCACCCTGCCGCCGGTCGTCGACGTCGACACCGGCATCATGTTCGCCGGCTCAGTCGGCGATCAGTTCACCAAGGTCATCGCCGCCTTCGATCCGCAGATCGAGATCCGCGCCGACACCGGCCGCGGCTCGCTCGATCAGATCGGCGGCGTCGTGCCCCTCGGCGTCGATCCGCCCGCCAACGCCCTCGCCGCGCCCCAGGCCGGACAGCCGAACAACGCCTCCCTCGGTGCGTTCCGCCTGCAGATCACCCTCCCCGGCGGCATCGCCGAGAAACTCGCCAACCAGGTCCTGCAGCTGGCCGTGGAGAGCGAGCGCGTGCCGGGTGCCATCGTCGAGCAGACGCCCGAGATCGACCACTTCCATCAGTTCCCGAGATCCGCCCTGCGGCAAGTCCGTCCCGATGGCTTCCTCGACAGCCGCGCCGTCCAGCCGGCCCAGTTCCAGCTGACCCGCTTCGCGCCCCCGGCGCTGGCGCAGGCGCTGCGCCGCCACAAGGGCTTCAACACTTTCATCTCGCCGTGGATCATCGCCATCGCCGATCCGCGCGCCAGCGCCTCGTACACCTGGGCCGATCCGACGCAAAAGAAGGCCCTCGGCTGCTACTCGTGCGACCGCCCGCAGGTTTTGCAGAACAAGACCGAGGCTGATGGCGTGTTCGAGATCTGGTCGGGCGGCCGCGACTTCAAAGTCCGGCCGGAGCTCGTCGCCAATAACGGCGGCCCGACTCTGCAGACGATCTTCGACGCCGCCGGCTACAGCTACCTCGCGCAGGGCGACCGCTTGGTGAAGCGCTTCCCGACGATCATGGGCGACACCACGCGCGCCCTCGACGTCGTCTCCGCCGGGCAGAACCCGCCCGCCGCCGGCGGCGCCATCCAGGAGACTGTGCTGCTCCACTCCGGCGAGCTCGCGACCTCGAACGTCGACCTCACCCCCGGCGGCCGCGCCGGCTGGAACGTCGTCGTCGACCGCCACTACCGCTCCCGCACCATGATCCCGAGCCCGTTCGGACTCGGCTGGACGTCGTCGCTCTTCCGCCACCTCCGTGCCCTGCCGAACGGCAACGTCGAGTACCGCGACGAGACGGGCGAGATCTTCACCTTCAATGCCCCCCCGAACAATCCCGGCAATCCCAGCGGCTCCGCCGATTACGTGCAGCCGAAGGGCCTGCTGATGCGCCTCGTGCGCACCGACGACGGCTGGCAGCTCATCGACATGAAGCGCCGCGTCTCCACGTTCGACAACTACGGCCGCCTCGTCTCCGAATCCGACGAGTTCACCGAGCTCGGCTCCGCCAGCAGCGGCAACAGCATCCGCTATCTCTACGACCTCACCGGCCGGCTGAAGAACGTCATCGATCCGGTCAATCGCGTGACGACCATCGAGTACTTCGACAACTCGTCGCTCACGGGCTGGAAACACGGCCGCGTGCAGTCGATCAAAGACTGGCGCGGACGCCTCGTCGAGTACGACTACGACGAGGCCTACGGCGGCGGTCGCCTGACGAAGGTGCAGCTCGCCGACGTCCCGAACGCCGACAACCACCGCCCGACGATCCTCTACACGCCGGTCACGATCAACGCCCCCTCCTACAACGACGGCCTCGAGCTCTACGGCGAGATCCAGGCCATCTCCGACCCGTCGTACAACAACGGCACGACCGTCGGCACGAACCGCGTCTCCTTCGGCTACGGCACGGGCAACGATCGCGGCAAGGTGGGCTCCGAGACGTGGTCGACAGGCGACGGCGTCTCGTTCACCTGGGGCGCGTCCCCGATCGTGACCGACGCCCGCCATCACGCGCGCACGTACCAGCTGACCACGACGGCGAAACCGGCCGACTACAACGTCGACCGCGCCCACGTCCACATCATGACCGACTCGGCGAAGACCGTGCCGTGGGACATCGGCCACTTCAGCACCGGCAACCCGAGCCCGATGCTCGACGTGAACGCGCTGGCGCCGGTGACCAGAACCTACACATACGAGTACATCGACGACGGCCGCCTGCACTCCGTCAAGCTCGACGGCGCCTACGTCACGACGATCGGCTACACGACGCTCGCCGACACCACAGCCCCGGGACAGGTCGTGACGTTGATCGATACGACGCCGGCCCCCGGCTTCTCGGCATCACCGCTGATCCCGTCCGCGGGCGAGGAAGTGCACATCACGTACGCGCCGCAGCAGAACGTGTCGAATCCTGATGGGCTCTTCGTCGAGTCCATGACCGCGAATAACGTCGGCGGCGGCGCCAACCTCACGCTCAACGTCGCCGAGCCGCATCGGCAGCTTCCGTCAATTACGACGGCGAATGACAGTGTTTCATCGACGCATGTTTACGCACCTACAGGCCAGATTCATCACGTGCAGTCGACCGGTGGTACCGACGGCTCCTCGAGCGGCGGCGAATCGACCATCGACTACTACGACCAGCCGAGCGACGACGTCTACCACCGCGGCAACCAGAAGTTCATCACTCTCGGTACTGATCTGAAGACGAAGTTTGACTACTCGCAAAACGGCACCGGCATGACCGTAACCGAGACCGATCAGTCACGCAATATCCAGACGATCACACAACTCGATGCCTGGGACCGCCCGACCGAGGTCACGACGAACGGCGCCGAGCTGACGGTCCACGAAAAGTACACGTATTACGCGAGCGGCCAATTGCAGTCCGTCACGGTCGATCGCACGCCCATTACCAGTAACGGCCCCGGCGCGACGACCACGGACACGACGACGCATACCTACGACGCTCTCGGCCGCGTGACCGATACCCAGAAGTTCAATGCTGTCGTCGATGGAAGTCCTTCCACGCTGGAGACGAAGGTCGTCTACAACACGCTGACTTCGACCACCACCACGCTACCGACGGGCCATGACGTTCGCACGACGCTCGACGACCTCGGCCGCACCATTGCCACCACTACTGACACCGGCACGCTGCCGATCGAGCATCGCTATGCGTACGATCTCGCCGGCCATCTCGCCTATCAGTCGGACAACTACATCGCCTCCGAAACGGCACACGACGCCGCCGGCCGCGCGGTCGGCATCCTGCGCCAGGACGGCACGTACAGCACGACCGAGCACGATGGTTTCGGCAACGTGCGCAACGTCGATCATTACGCTTCCGACGGCACCCATATCGGTCACACCGGCGCGGACATAACCGCGGCCGGCCGCCCGTCGCGAATGCAGACCGATGTCGGCGGCTCGGCCGGCACGCGTACGACAAACATCGCCTGGAACGGCGCCGGTATTATCAGCAACGTAGCCGCCAGCGCTCCAAGCTCGCAGACCACGCCGACGACCGGGATCAACCGCGCGGCCTTTGCGAATTTCGACGCCGCCGGCCGTCTCACTTCGCACGACTTTGGCCCCGGCACGATCGGTTCGCTCATCTCGAATCCGTTCTCGCATGTATCGGTCAGCGGTTACGCCGGCGGAACGAGCGGCTTGCCGACACAGGCTAGCGTCGCCGAGCGCGGCGGCTCCGCTCCTTACACGCGAACGTTTGACTACAACACCCTTGGCGATGCCATCAAGGCCACATTCGGCACGCTGTCTTGGAACCAGCACTTCGACCAAAGCGGCAACGTCACCAGTCACGCGGAGCCTAATCGCAACGAAACCAAGTACGACTACGACAGCCGCAGCGCGGTAACGCAGCAAACGCTTCCCGACTCGAAGCAGATCAAGTACGAGACCAGCGCCCTTGGCGTGCCGACGAAGTACACCGATCAGGTTTCGCAAGACACGGCGGTCACTGACAAGGATTTTGTCGGCCGGCCGCTGAAGCGCCACTACAAAGACAACACAATCGAGATCTTTGAGTGGGACGGCCCGCGCCTTTCGACCTACACAAACCGCCAAGGCAAGAAGCTCACGTATAGCTATTACCCCGATAACGGGAAGCTTCACCAGATCATCGGCGTCAATGGCGTCATCGATGAGTTCCATTACGACGCTGCTGGCCGCATGTCGGTCATGAAAACACCTGATGCCGAGATCGACATCGATTCGTACGACAACGATGGACACCCGCTCCACGTCAAGGAGACGCGCATCATCAACGGCGTCCCGATGCCGTCGTCGGCCCTCGAACAGACCTATACATGGAACGCGCACGGCGAGCGGACGTCGTGGACGATGCCACGCATCGGTACGCCCCAAAACGGATGGACCGACACCGTCTTCGAGGACCACGACGAGGCCGGGAATGTCATCGGCATCAAGCGCACGCAGTTCGGGTCCGGCTCGCCCGTGCCGACCGCGCTGCTCTCGTCGACGCCGTTCCACAACTTCGGCCACCCGGACCAGCGCAGCGTCACGACGAGCTGCGCCGGCGTGCAGGTCTGCAGCGGTGGCTCAATCGTGCGCCAGTATGGCTACAACGCCAATGGACAGATGAATTCGCTAACCGTCACCAGCAGTGGCGGAGCGTTGGCAGGCTCGGTCGCGAACTACGAGGCCAATGGCCTGCAGATTCACGATGTTCAACTCCTCGGCATCGGCGGCGGCAACCACCGCGACGTTTATAGCTACGACGATCGCAGCCGCCTTAAGGGCGCCGTACTGGACACAACCGACCCGAATGCCAACCCCGGCGGTTCGTCGCCAGGCACCGTCGGCATGAACTACACGAACGCCGACGGCGACGCCGACTTCCTCGGCGGAACCTCGCGCGTTCCGCGCTTGGACGCGGCGACGCGCCAGGCCCTGATGCAGCAGGGCGTGAACGTCGACAAGATCGATCCGCCGTCGACGACCGCGACGCCGGCAGCTGGCGGCCACAAGATCGCCTCGTTCGGTCCGACCGGCGGCACCATGCGTGGGTTCACCTACGACGGCTCGCTTCTCAGCGACGACGGCAAATTTGTTTTCACCTGGAACGAGAAGCAGCAGTTGGTCGCGGTGACGCAGAAGCCGACGTCGACCGCGTTCCCGATCCGCCGCATCCGTTACTACTACGACAGCCGCGGCCGCGTCGTGGGCCGTCTCGCGCAGACCGCGAATGTAACGACGCTTACCGATCCGCTCGACTCGCTGCAGTGGCAGACGGAAACGAACCCGTCCCTGCTTGCTGGCGACGGCCTGCCGGCCGAGACAACGTTCGCGTGGGACATCGTCTCCGATCGGTTGGTCGCCGTGTTCAACGCCAACCCACCCCAGAACGACCCCAACGGCGGCCTGCTGCGCCAGTTCGTCCACGGCGGCCTGACCTACGACGATCCAATCGAGGTGACGATGCTCGCCAACGGCGCGCTGAATCGCCTCTATCCAGTGTTCGACGAGGCCGCCGCCGGCTCGCTTCAGGCTGTACTCAACGTCGACGCGCAGCTCGTCGCCCGTAACCTGCCCAACGATGCCGCCGGCTCCGAGGACGTCGCGTTCGGCGGCGCGACGTTTGACAACGCGTCGATCCACGCAAGCAAGGACTCGTCCGGAAACCTGCAGTCGATCGAAGTGATCGTGCACGCCACCGAGCCACTCGACCCCGCGACGCTCGCGACCGGCCTGCGCCTCTCCTCGGTTGACGCCGGCGGCAACCCCGTGAAGACGTTCCCCGGCACCGCCCAAGCCGTGAGCGGCGACCCCTACTCCGCGAAGTTCACTCTCTCGGCGTCCGATTGGTCGACGCTCAACGATCCCGCCGCGCAGGCGCTCTCCATCGGCGCGACCCCCGCCCTCCGCGCCCAAGGTTGGGCCGGCGGCCTACCGGTCATCCCGCCCACCGAGTGGGCCACGCTGCACGGCGTATTCAGCAGCCCCACTCTTCCGGTCGAGATCCGCGACTCGCTGAGCTCCATCGCCACCTTCGTGTCCGGTGTCGGCAACAACGGCCAGGCTACGACAACGATCTACGACGTCCCCTCACTCGCTCTCATCGGTTCCACCGGCACGGGCGCCGACGCGATGAGCGCTTTGTTCACTGCAAGGTTCCAGGCGCTGCCGTTTGCCGACCCGGCAACGGGCCTCATTTACGCCAGAGCCAGGTGGTATGACTCAGAGACCGGCATGTGGCTTTCCCCTGATCCGCTCGGCTACAGAGACTCGTCGAACTTGTACGCATTCGCCGCGGGCGACCCGGTCAACGGAAGGGATCCTCGCGGTGAAGGCGGGCTTATGGACGCCTGGCGTGCACTCGGCAGAGATCCCAAGCAGGCCGAAAAAGATAAGAAACAGGCGGAATTCATCGCCACTGCGATCACCGAGACATGGGGGGCGATCAAGAACGTGGCCATCGGCGGCGGGAAACTGCTCCTGCGCCAAATGGATAAGCTCGATCGAATGACACGCGAGGGGCAGAGCCGACGCGGGCAGCAGTCGATCGATGCTTTTGTGAACAATGCCGCACCCGTCGTGTGGAACGTCCTATCCAATATGGTCGAACCAATTGTCGATCAACATCGGCCATACAAGGAGCGCATGGCTAGGCAAGCGGCTGAATCTCGGCGGCAAACGCAGGCCATTGACAATTTCTTGAAGGCCGACAAGGACAAGCAGCAGCAGATGATCGGCAGCGGCACGGTCACTGTAATGGAGCAAATCCTGATTGCCCGTGCCACGGGAAAGGTATTGGGCGCTGCTCGACCGAGATACGTTCCGATCGGTCACGGACAGTGGTGGATGGAAGTGTTTACCATGCCTGACGGCACGAGGCTGACCATCTACTCCCAGACAGGAGATCTGATTACGAATCGTCTGGGACAATTGATCGAAAGAGACTCTGTGCCCGCCGGCGTGTTCAGGCAGACCTTCCGGGCCGGCGAAGTCGCGCCCGATTTGACTCTTCTGCCGCCTGACGAGCTTATCGTAACGGCGACCGATCCGTCAGGAACACCGATCGTCGTGGATCGAGGAACGCTGCTTAGCGAGATCATGAAGAGATACGGCCCGGGCGATTATCATTGGGCTGCGTGCGCTGATTGTCCGTACATCCCCGACGCCGACAAGATGGTTTATGACAGTGAGGGCGTGACGCCGTTCTCCGACCGTTTTATAAAGCCCAATACCAACAATTTCAATTAAATCCCATGTATTACAGGGACCTGAGCATCTACGAGTACATCAAAGCTTTTTCACGCCCCGGTCTTCTGAACGTCGGCTGGCTCGATCGGGCCCATCCATACCCGATGGGCGACGTTTCGGAGGAGCTCAAGGATAGGCTTTTCGAACTGTGTCGGCACCATCGAACGGCGTTAACGAGGGGCTTTCATTACTGTCCGTTTTGCAGCCCTGCGCCGGGCGACCCGGATGTGCGTTCTCCTGAACGCTATCAGCGAGCGACCGTTCGTCGTGGGGGGGTCGAAGTTTCATTGGGAGCGGCCGAGATCAGAGTACCGGGGCTTGCGGAAAGAAGCTATGCGGCCCCGGACTTGATCCTTCATTATTGTGAGGCTCATCGCTATCTTCCGCCTCCCGAGTTTGTCGAAGCAGTCATGCGATACGAACCTTCGACGCACGATGATCCGACATGGTGTGAAGCATGCGGAACTCGTCGATGATTCGCCGGAAACTCACAACTTCCCCAACAACCCCCGCCACCGCCCCCACGCCCCCTCCCGCCCCTTCTTGTTCGCGGCGTACGCGTCGCGCGTCTTTTGATCCGCGTCGGCGGGGGGTGGGGGCGCGTCGCCGGCGCGCATGAAGCCGTGGCCGGCGCCCTCGTACGTCACGATCTCGTAGCGCTTCCCGGCCGTCTTCATCGCTTCCTGCGTTGCCGGCACGGTCGCGCCGATGCGGGCGTCGTTGCCGGCGTAGAAGCCGTACACCGGGGCCTTGATCGACGCCACCGACTCCGGGCCGCTGCCGTAGAACACGTACGCGGCGGCGAGGCTCGGGCGGTTCGTGGCGAAGCGGAATGACTGCGTGCCGCCCCAGCAGAATCCGGCCACCGCGACCTTGCCGTTTGAGGCCGGCAATTTTGAGACGTAGTCGGCCACCGCGTTCAAGTCCGCCGTGATCTGGTCGGGCGGGAGGTCGCGGATCGCCTTCCCGACTGCGTTCGCGTCGCCGGGCGGGAGGGTGGCGCCGGAGAGGAGATCGGGGGCGATGGCGATGACGCCGTTCTCCGCGAGCTCGTCGGCGAGGAGCTGCACCCAGTCCGTCATGCCGAAGATCTCGTGGATCACCACGACCGCGGGCGCCTTCGCCTTCACCTCCGGGTAGACCACGAACGCGTTCACCGTCCGCTCGCCCGACTTCACCGTCACCCACTCGCGATGGCGCGGCGACGCGGCCAGCCGCTGCTTCGCCCAATCCTGGCCGTAGACGCTCGGAGCAAGAAGCAGCAGAACCAGCAGTGCTTTCTTCATCGATTCACTTCCCTGCCGCGCGCCGTCGCGGCGGCGGCGTCTGCGTACTCTTCCACGCCCGCAGCAGCGCCCGCAAGGCCTCGGGGGCGTTCTGCGGCGGCGGATCGCCGAGCTGATCGTGCGAGTTCACGCCGTGGCAGGCGCTGCAGACGCGCACCTCGCCGGGCTGGAACGTCAGCCAGTAGCGCTCGCGCACCACCGGCGTGCCGGCGCTGTCTGTCGTTTGCCAGCTCAGGGCCCGGCGGGCCGGCACGAGCGCCGCCACCGAGCCGTCCGCCGCCACTTGCACGGTCGCCGCCGGCGCATCGTGCAGCGGCCGCGCGAGCACGCGCCGGCCCGCGCGCGGCGACGCCATGCCGCCCAGGCCGCGCACCTGGTCTGCCTGGAACAGCTGCAGATGCGCGACCTCGAACGTCTTCGCGCTCCCCTTCACCTTCTGCGTCGCGCTGCCGGCCACGCGGAGGTTGTACGGCTGCTGCTTATCCGCGCCGTCGCGCGCCGTCACGTTGCGGCTCACGATCACCGCCACGTTGCGCGCCGCCAGGCTGGCCCGGAACGCCGCCGGGTCGACGCCCTCCTCGCGGAAGATCCGCGCCTCCGGCTCCTCTAGCGGCGTCGTGCGCCGCGGCGGCCGCGGACGCGCGCGCACCTCGACCGGATTCAGCTCCCACATCTCGCCCGACCAGCTCACCAGCACGTCCGGATCGAAATACGAGACGCTCCCCTGGATGCCGTCCGTCAGCATCGGCCCGTTCACCACGCGAACGCGAAACGCGTAGCGCGACTTCGGCGCAGCGCGCGTGCCGTCGTTCGCGTCGGCGCGCGTCTCCGCAGTGTGCACCGCCATCAGCGTCCCGTCGGCGAGCGGCAGCGGATCGCGGTAGTGCCCGTCGCCGGGCGCGTCGGACGGATCGCGCGTCGCGCGCGGCGTCACGTACGTCACGGCGATCCTGTCCGCCGGCAGCGACGGCTCCGCGCCGAAGCGGACGATCTGCCCCGCCGCGTGCGTCTGGAACTCCGGCGCGTCGACGGCGAAGTAGACGCCCGGCCGCGCCGGATCCTCGCGTAGCTGGAAAAAATTCTGCGCCGCATCGACGCCGTTGAAGTCGGAGAGCCCGGCGTCGTTCATGCTCCGGTTGAAGTACCCGAAGAGCTCGTGGCGTCCGATGTGATTCACCGTCTCCTCGGATGTCCCGTCTTCGTTCATCTCCCACGGGAAGAAGTGATTGATGCTGATCCCCTCCAGGTTCGTGTCGGCCAGGAGATCCGTCCGGCTGCTGCGCGGCTCGGGAAACACCTCGACGCGCTGCGTGCTCCGCGCTGCGCCCGCCGACTCGTCGGCGTAGTCGAACGTCCCGTACGTCCCGCCTTCCGCCGCGTCGCTGTCGGCCTGCTGATCGCGCTGCAGGTGATCCCATCGCGTGAAGATCACGCGGCCGAAGCTGTCGATCGACGGCGAGAAGAGTCCCGACGGCGTGTGGTTGAGCAGGCGCAAATCGCCCGACGCCGGATCGAGACTCCAGAGGCCCGTCACTGTCGGCGCTTCTTCGTATTCGTCGAGCTGCGGATAGAGATGCGGTTCACTGCCGCGCGGCCGGTCGGACGTGAACAGGATGCGATCGTCCGTCCCGTAGAACGGACTTACGTTGTTATAGCCGGCGGGCTGATTCGGGATCTTGCGGATGACCGGCGCGTCTGTCTCGCCGAGGCCGGTGATCTCGTAAATCTGCCAGACGTACGTTTGCCAGACGTACTGCTGCGTTGGCGCGCCGACCACCATGCTGAACAGCGCCTTCGTCCCGCTCCAGTGCACCGACGGCTCGCGCACCGCGATCGACGCCGCCCCCTGCATGCCGCTGTTGCCGAAGCCGGCCGCGCGGGTGAGGTTCTTCAGCGTCCCGTCGGGATACTCGATCCAGAGATCGCCGCCGCGCGGCGCGCTCTCCATCGTCGGCTGGTGATTGCCGAAGGTCGAGACCACCGTCGTGAAATCCGCCGGGACCGGCACCTGAGTCACGAACAGGATCGGATTGCGGAGCTGCGCGGCAGCGACGACCGCGGCGAACAGCACGCTGTGCATGTGCGGTCATTATCCGCCGCGCCGGAGGAGAAAACGTGCGCCGGGTCACTTCGGCGGCCGGAAGCTCCAGCCCGCCACGCGGCCGCTGTTGTTGAAGACGACCTCGAAGAGCATCGGCATCTTCTCGTACTCGGCGAAGATCTTGACGACGCGGAGGTCGCGCTGCGCCGTGTACTCGACCTTCGTCAACGACTTGAACTTGCCGTAGAGCTTGGTCACGTCGTCGTACAGCGACTCGAGCGCGGACGGCGTCAGCTCCGCGCTCATCTTCAGGTCGAAGTACTTCGCGAGCTCCTCGAAGCGCCGGCTGTTGAACGCATCCAGCACCTTGCGGGCCACGAGCTCGAGCTCCGGATTGTTGCGCGGGACGGGGCCGAAATGCAGCGCTCCGATGCGCCCGGCCTCGTCGAACGTGACCTGCACCAGCTCCGAGGCCTTCTCGAAGCGCGCCGTCAGCTCGATCATCGGAAACGCGCCTTCGCTGCGCTCGTGGGCGGAGGTGACCGAGAGGAAGTGCCCGAGGTCGCGGTCGAACTGGGCCTTGAAATTGGCCAGCACCTCCGGCGTCACCGTGGCCCGCATCTCCTCGTTGAAATCGTTCGCGGCCGCGTCGAGCCGGTTGGCGGCGAAGTTGATGAGGAAGCGCCGCGCCACCGACTCCATCGGCGAGGGAGCGGCGGCCGTCGCGGAGACGGCGATCAGGAGGAGGAGCGTGGGGAAGAGCCGTTTCATCGCCGAGTCTAACGACACATCGGGGCGGCGCTCTTCCTTCTCCTCGATTCGTGTAGCCTTCGCGGATGCGCACGCACCTCGCCCTCGCCATCCTCCTCGCCGCCGTCTCCGCCGCCGCCGCCGGACCCGCCGCGCCGCTCGACGCGCGGCTGAAAGAGCAGAAGGCCGTCTTCGCCGAGTATTGGGAATCGAACCTCAAGCTCAACCCGACCCTCGCCACCGCCGTCGGCGACGACCGCTACAACGACAAGATCGGCGACTACTCGCTCGCCGGCATCCGGCATCGGCACGAGATCAACGACGCGTTCCTGAAGCGGATGAAGGCCATCTCGCCGGAAGGCTTCGGCGAGGAAGACCGCACCTCGCACGACCTCTTTATCCACAACCTCGAGGAGAACGACGTCGACTACGAGCTCAAGAACTACGAGATGCCCGTCGGCGCGCAGGGCGGACCGCACACGCAGCTCGCCGACCTGCCGCTGTCGATGCCCTTCGACAGCGTCAAGCACTACGAGGACTACATCGCCCGGCTGCACCGCATCCCCGCCGCCCTCGCCCAGGCCGAAGAGGTGCTCCGGGCCGGCGTGAAAGACGGGCTGGTGATGGTGAAGTTCCTCGCCGAGAAAGTCCCCGCGCAGGCGAACGGCATCGTCGCCGCCGATCCGTTCCTCACCCCCATCAGGAAGATGCCGGCCTCGTTCTCCGCCGCCGACAAACAGCGCCTGAGCGACGCCATCACCGCCGCGGTGAACGACGAAGTCCTGCCGGCGTACAGGAAGTTCGCGCAATTCGTCGCCGCCGACTACGCCCCGCACGGCCGCGCCGCGCTGTCGATCGAGAGCCTCGCCGGCGGCAAGCGGCGGTACCAGGCCGCCATCCACCGCCTGACCACGACGAACCTCTCCCCCGCGGAGATCCACAAGATCGGCCTCGGCGAGTACGACCGCATCGTCGGCGAGATGACGGCGCTGGCGAAGGCGAACGGCTTCGCCGACTTGGCTGCCTTCCGCGACCACATCGAGAACGATCCGAAATACAAACCCGCCTCGGCCCAGGCCATCCTCGACGACTTCCGTCACTACATCGACCAGATGCGCACGAAGCTCCCCCAGCTCTTCACGCTCATCCCCTCGGCGCCCTTCACCGTCGAAGGCATTCCGGAATTCCAGAAAGGGGCATCGACGCATTACGTGACCGGTTCGCCCGACGGCAAGCGGCCGGGACGCGTCGTCGTGGCCGTCTCCGACTTCGCCCACCGCACCATAATCAACGACGAAGCGGTCGCCTATCACGAAGGCATTCCCGGCCATCACATGCAGCTCTCCGTGCAGCAGACCCTCACTGCGCTGCCCGAGTTCCGCAAGCACGGCGGCAACTCCGCGTACACGGAGGGGTGGGCGCTGTACGCCGAGGAGCTCGGGAAGGAGGTCGGGTTCTACCAGGATCCGGGGTCGGACTACGGGCGCCTGCGCTCGGAGCTCTTCCGCGCCGTGCGCCTCGTCGTCGACACCGGCATCCACGACATGGGCTGGACGCGCGATCAGGTGGTCGAGTTCATGCGCAAGTCACACGCCGTCGATGAGCCGACGATCCAGAGCGAGACGGACCGCTACATCTCCACGCCCGCGCAGGCCTTGAGCTACAAGCTCGGCCAGCTGAAGATCCGCGATCTCCGCCGCCGCGCCGCGCAGCGGCTCGGCGCGCGCTTCGACGAGCGGAAGTTCCACGACGCCATCCTCTCCGGCGGCAGCCTGCCGCTCGACGTGCTCGACGCCCGGATCGAGCGCTGGACCGGCGAGCAGGAGCGCGTCGCACAGGCGCCGCCGCCCTCGCCAGCGCAGCAACTCGTCCGCAGCGGCAAGCTCGAGGAGGCGCTGGCCCTCTATCAAAAGGAGCCCGACTCCGCCGCCGCGAACAACGGCGCCGGCGTCGTGCTCGACCTCTTCGGACGCACGGCTGAGGCGAGAACGCATTTCAACCGCGCCATCGAGCTCGCCGATACGCCGGCGGCCAAGGCGAACGCCCGCCGCGCGCTGGCGATCTCGTACGCGTTCAACAACGACTGCGCGAATGCGGCGAAGATCGAGGAGACGGTGGCGGATTATTGGGCGAGCGTCCCCGACTACTTCCGCCAGGGCGAAGTGCTCAACGAGGCCGCGCGCGTCTGCATCGAGGCCGGCGCGTTCGACACCGCGGAGCAGCTTTACCGCCGCGGCGAGGAAGCGGGGCTGAAGGAGCCGAACATCGCCCCGGCCCGCGCCGCGCTGTGGAAGTTCCGCACCGAGCACGCCCTGGCCCGCCTCGCCGCGCGCCGCGGCCAGGCCGAGGAGGCGAAGAAACATGTCGCCGCCGCGCGGGCCCTGCTCGACGCCAATCCCGAGATGGCCAAGGATCAGGAGATCTTCTATCCGTATCTCACCGGCTACGTCGCCCTCTACACCGGCGACGCGAAGAGCGCGCTCGCCGATCTCCAGAAGGCGCGTCAGGACGATCCGTTCATCCAGCTCCTCATGGCCGAGGCGTACGAAAAACTCGGCGACGCCGAGCAGGCCACGGCGCTGTACCGGAAGGCGGCCTCGGCCACCGCGCACAATCCGGCCGTCGCGTACGCCCGGCCGCTGGCGCTGAAAAAGCTCGCGGCGAAGTAGCCATGCGCCGCTTCGTCCTCGCCCTTCTTTTCCTTTCGCCGGCGGCGTTCGCGCAGTCGTACGACGTCTTCGCCATCCGCTACGCCACCGTCCCCGACTTCCCGGTCGCCGGTCTCGTTCAGGGAGCGGAGATCGGACGGAAGACCGACATCGCCATGATGGTGTGGCTCGTGCGCGGCGGCGGGCACAACGTCGTCGTCGACTCCGGCTTCTACCGCCCGCAGTTTTTCAAGAGCTGGAAGGTGCAGGATTTCGTCCGGCCCGACGAAGCCGTCGCGCGCGCGGGCGTGAAGGCCGCCGACGTGACCGACGTGATCCTCACGCACGCGCATTGGGACCACGCCGACGGCGCGGATCTCTTCCCGAACGCGCAGATCTGGATCCAGAAGGACGAGTACGCGTACTACACCGGCGCGGCCTGGCAGCCCGGCGGAAAACACGGCGGCATCGAGCGCGAGGACATGCAGGTCCTTCTCGCCGCGAACATGGCCGGACGCCTCCACCTCGTCGACGGCGACCAGGAGATTCTTCCCGGCATCCGCGTCTGGACCGGTGGGCGGCACACCTGGGCCTCGCAGTTCGTGAGCGTGACGTCGAAGAACGGCACGATCGTCCTCGCCTCCGACAACGCCTACCTTTACGAGAATCTCGACAAGCATCTTCCCATCGCCCAGACGTTCGACGCGAAGTCGAATCTCGCCGCGCAGGAGCACATGAAGCAGCTGGCTTCGAGCGCGCGCCTCATCGTTCCGGGGCACGATCCCGAGGTCATGACGCGCTTTCCGAAGGTGGCCGAGGGCGTGGTGGCGATCAAGTGAGGATCATCGGTTCAGCGCCGGCCGCAGCGCCCGCGCGATGGCCTCGGCCATCATCCGCATTCCGTCGCCGTCGGGATGTCCGTCGTTCTCGATGCGGTCGTCCGGATTGAGCCGGACGTACACGTACGGCAGATGGGCGTCGTCGAGAATGCGCCGCCGCAGCTCGCGCAGGCGCGGCTCTTCGTCGCCGAAGTTCGGCACGACGATGAGCGGCACCGCGCCGCGCGCCCGGGCCAGCTGCACCGTCGCGGCCAGCGCCTGGCGCGTCGTGGTGATGCCGTCCTCGATCGCGGCGGCGCTGCGGTAGCCGATCAGCCGCCGGGCAAGCATCGTCAGCCGCCACTGCTTCGCCGCCGGATGCCAGACCAGGCCGGGCCCGAGGTGGGGCCGGTCGTCGTCGAGATTGCGGTCGAAGATCACCGGCGCGAACAGCATCACCACCGCCACGGGATGGCGGAAGCGCGGCAGCTCCGCGGCCAGGCGGAGGTACTGCTGATCGGTGGCGAAGCCGGAGACGGAGATGTTCGCGCACGGAATGCCGAGCCGGTCGCTCGTCTCCGCCGGGATGGTCTCCTCCCAATCGAGCTTCTCGCCGAACATCATTGACTCGCCGGCGAAGACGATGGCCGGCTCTTCGAAATCGACCGTCTCGCCGGGGGACGGCACGCGGTAGCCGTTGCCGTCGAAGGCGTATTCGAAACGCTGTCCGAGGTGGAGGTCGTAGCCGACGCGGGGCGCGTCGAAGAGCCAGCCGAGGCGGGCGTCGAGGTGCCGGCGCGGCTCCCAGCGCGGCTCGATCTCCTCGGCCGCGCGGATGTGGCGCGTCCGCAAAAACATCTCCGTGACGCCGAGAGCCATGAGAAGCGCGATCGACGTCGTCAGCAGATAGAGCGGCTCCTTCGTGATGGCGCGGGCGAGCGGCTTCCGGAGGACGAGCGCGAGCACGAGGCCGATCGCCGCGGCGGCGATGCGGACTTCCAGCAGCGTCCCGAGCATCTCCTGGCGCGATGTCCAGAACGACGGCAGGAAATGCGCGTCGAACCACGCCTCGTTCGCCGCGGCCGCGGCGATCACGACGGCACAGCCGATGCATGCCAGTACCACTTGAATCACCACATCGCCACGGAACCGACGGCTTGGAACCGACATCGTCATCATTTCCGGCACGACCGCGCGGCGCGCATGCGGCGGCAATCGATCGCCTGCTGACCCCCGTTCATCATTGGATCTGGCGCAATCCCCAGCGGCGCGTGCAAAAACTTCTCCGCTTCGGCGAGACCGAGACCGACGGCGGCCGCGATCTGCTCCGCGCCGCGGAGCTCACCGGCGATCCGCTCCTGCGCCGGCTCTACCTCGTGCACGCCGTCGACGAGCATCGCCACGGCGCGCTGTTCCGCCGCCGAGCCGCCGATTTGGAGTGCGGCGGCCATGCCGCCGCTGTCATCGCGGCGGCATGGCCGCCGCACTCCACAGGACACGGCCTGGACGACCTCGACGTCGGGCGCGAGACCGACGAGACCATGCTCGCCTTCCTCCACGTGGCCGAGAAGTCGGCCGCCAGCCGCTTCGCCGTCTACCGCAACGTCCTCCGCGCCGATCCGCCGACGCAGAGGATCTTCGACGACATCCTTCACGATGAGATGTTTCACATGAACTACACGCTCACCCAACTCGTCCGCGTCTCTCCGCAACGGCACCGCGCGAAGCTGTGGCGTGCGCGGCTAAGCCGTCTGTGGAACGCCTACCTCCGCGTTGCCAGCGCGCTGGCCGGCGTCATCGGCGGCGCCGTGCTGACGCTGCAGTATTTCCTCGTCCTGCCGCCGTTCGCGCTGCTCAGCAAACGCGCCGCGGCGCGCGAGCCGGAGGGGTGGCGGCCCGTCGATGCCGTCAACATTGATTTGCGTCGTCAATATTGATCATGAAGATCCTCGGCATCTCCGCTCACTATCACGACGCCGCCGCGGCCCTCGTCGTCGACGGCGTCCCCGTCTGCGCCGTGCAGGAAGAGCGGCTCTCCCGGCGGAAGAACGACGCCGCCTTTCCGCTGTCGGCGATCGAATGGTGCCTCGACTCCGCCGGCGTCGCGCCCGAGTCGCTCGACGCCGTCGTCTTCTACGAGCGGCCGATGCTGAAGTTCGACCGCATCCTCACCACGGCCCTGCGCGCCTTCCCGCGCTCGTGGCGCATGTTCCCGAAAGCGATGAAAAACACCCTCGGCGAGAAGGTCTGGGTGCGTGGCATCATCTCCTCGCATCTCGGCGTCCCCGCGAAGAAGATCCTCTTCACCGAGCACCACCAGTCCCACGCCGCGGCCGCGTTCCTCACCGCGCCGACGCGCCGCGCCGCCATCCTCACCGCCGACGGCGTCGGCGAGTGGGCCACGATGACCGCCGGCCTCGGCGAGCGCGAGCCGGGCGGCACGACGTCGCTCACGCTCCTCCGCGAGATCCGCTTCCCGCATTCGCTCGGCATGCTCTACTCGACCTTCACCGCCTACCTCGGCTTCAAGGTCAACGAGGACGAGTACAAGGTCATGGGCCTGGCCGGCTACGGGCAGCCGACGCTCGTCGACGCCGTGCGCCGCGTCATCCGCCGTACGCCCGACGGCGCCTTCGCCCTGAACCTCGACTACTTCGACTTCCACACCACGGCGGCGCGCTCGTATTCGCGGCGCTTCGTCGAGCTCTTCGGCCCGCCGCGCAATCCGTTCGAGCCGATCGACCTCGAGACGGAGAGCGGCCGCCGCTTCGCGGACATCGCCGCGAGCGTGCAGCGGGTGCTCGAAGACATCCTCGTCGACGTCGCCGGCGCGCTGCAGCGCGAGACCGGCGCGCGCGACCTCTGCCTCGGCGGCGGCGTCGCTCTCAACGGCGTCGCCAACGCGCGCATCCTGGCCGAGTCGGGCTTCGAGCGCGTCTTCGTTCCTCCCGCGCCGGGCGACGCCGGCTGCGCGATCGGCGCGGCCCTTTACGCCGATCGCCTCCACTTCCGCAACGCCGACCGCGACGTCCCCGATCACCCGTTCTGGGGGCCGCCGGTCAGCGGCGCCGACCTTGCGCGCATCGCGGCCGAGGATGGGCAGCAGGTCGTTGAGTGCGCCGAGGAGGCGATTGTCGACGCGGCGGCGGACGATCTGATGTCCGGCCGCATCGTCGGCTGGATGGAGGGCGCGCTCGAGTTCGGCCCGCGCGCGCTCGGCCACCGGAGCATCCTCGCCGCGCCGCACGACGCCGCGATGCGCGACCGCATCAACCGCGAGATCAAGTACCGCGAGCAGTTCCGGCCGTTCGCGCCGGTCGTGCCGATCGAAGCCGCCGACCGCTACTTCGATCTGCCACGTGGCGGCGCGCGCCTGGCCCGGTTCATGTCTGGCGTCTTTCCGGTGCGGCCGCAGTGGCGCGAGCAGCTCGCCGCCATCACCCACGTCGACGGCACCGCGCGCGTGCAGACGCTGGAGCGCGCGATGGCGCCGCGCCTCTACGCGCTCCTCGAAGAGTACGGGCGGCGCAGCGGCGTTCCGGTGCTGCTCAACACGTCGTTCAACCTCGCCGGCGAGCCGATCGTCAACCGCGCCGTCGAAGGCTACTCGACGTTCCTTCGCTGCGGCATCGACGTGCTCGTCGCCGACCGTACCCGCGTCGTCAAACGCGGCTCGCTGCTGACGAAACGAAAGGAGGAAGTGGCGTGATCAAACGACGTGGCCGCATCGTCCGCGGCGCCATCGTGCTCGGCAGCACCGCCGGCTCGATCGCCGACCTCGCCCTCGGTTTGTGGCGCAGCGAGTCGCACCGGCGCTGGCTGATTCCGCTGGCGGTCTTTCTCTGCGCCACCGGCCTGCTGCTGATTCTGGCGACGACCGTGGAGGCGCTGGCGCCGTTCATCTACGCGATCTTCTGATGGACCTGTTCGTCTGCCCCGACTGCGAACGTGAGCTCGATAAGTGGACCTGCGCTTCGTGCGGCCGCGATTTCGCCGCGCCCGACGGGATCCCCGACCTCCGGCCGCGCAGCGAAACAAGCAGCGAGCACGTGCGGCGGTTCTACGAAGCGGCGCCCTTCCCCGGCTACCCGGAGCGCGACAGCATCGAGTGGCTGCGCCTGCGCGCCGGACGCAGCGAGTTCGCGCGCATGCTCGACCGAGCCATCCCCGCCGACGCGACGATCGCCGACGTCGGCTGCGGCACGGGGCAGATGAGCCTCTTCCTGGCCCGCGCGGAGCGGCGCATCGTCGGCGCCGATCTGACGCGCGCGTCGCTCCGCCTCGGCGCCGCGGCCGCGCGGCGCTTCGGCATCGATCGAGTCCGATTCGTGCAGAGCGATCTCCATCGTCCTGCCCTGCGCAAGGGAGCGTTCGACGTCGTCTACTCCTCCGGCGTCCTCCATCACACGCCCGATCCGAAGCTCGCCTTCGCGCGCGTGGCCGAGCTGGCACGCCCCGGCGGCTGGATCGTCCTCGGCCTCTACAACGCCGTGGCCCGCATTCCGCTGCGGATGCGCCGCGCCGTGGCGCGGTTGTCCGGCTTTCGCTGGATGCCGTTCGATCCCGTGCTGCGCGACCGCGCCAACGAGCCGGAGCGCCGCGAGGCCTGGCTGCGCGATCAGTACCGCCATCCCGAGGAGCACCGCCACACGCTCGGTGAAGTGCAGCGGTGGTTCGCCGGCCACGGCGTCGAGTACGTCCGCAGCTACCCGAGCGCACTGCTGGCCACGGAGTCGGACGATCTGTTCGAGCCCGCCGGCGACCGCTGGGCGCCCGAGCAATGGCTCGCGCAACTCGGCTGGATGGCCGCGCTCGGCCACGAGGGCGGGCTGTTCGTCACGGTGGGGCGGCGGCGGGCTATGGGAGCAGCTTCGTCCAGTTCGTGATGAGGTGGATGGATCTCGGGACCGGCTCGCCGGCGGGTTGCGTCGTGATGATCCTCGGACCGGGGCCGACCGCGTAGGCGCCTACCACGTCCGGGGTGATGTCAAGGTCGACCGAGACCGGAAGCGTGGCCGGCGCGCCGAACTCCGGCGAGGCACCGTCACGCCGCACCTGCACGACGTTCAATTTGCCGCGACTGATGAAGAAAAGCTGTCTGCCGTCGAGTGACCATTTGGGGAAGACGCCGGTATCCGACGAGATCTGCCACTTTCTGCGGAGGTCGGGGAAGGCGGTCACGTAAACCTGCGGCGCACCCGATTCGTTCGAATTGTATGCGAGCCATTTGCCGTCCGGCGAAAGCGACGGACCCTGCTCGTCGGCCCGGCTGTTCAGCAGCGGGATCAACTTATGCTCCGGAATGGACAGGTATCCGATGTCGTAACCGGTATCGTTCTGTTGGATCGTCAACAGGATGTTCTGCCCATCTGCAGACCACGATCCGAGGGTGCCCCTGGACAGCACCGGCGAATCGTGAGCCGTTTCCGCGGCACTGCCGTCGATGGACTGGATCATCACTTTGTCCTGGTTTGCCGACCCATATGCGAACCGATTCCCGTCGGGTGAGAAGAGCGCGCTGACATACTGCGCGTTCGTGAAGGTGGCACGCGTGAGCATGCCTCGGTCGAGCTGCATGATCCAGACGTCGTAGGGATCGCTGCCGACGGCGACCGCGAGCTTCCGGCCGTCGCGCGAAACGTCCAGGACCAGATAGTCGCCGGGCTGCCCGAGCGGTTCCACCTGCCGTGTCGCCGGATCGAAGGACACGATTTGCCGCGGAGCGGTCGCCGCCGATACGTACAGGAGCGTCCGGCTGGTGGCGGAGAAATTTGCGAGATCGCGCGGCTTGAAGCAGTCCACCGATTCGGCGATCGGCACGGGCGTGCCGCTGACGATCAGCTTCGCGGCATCAAAACGCTGGGCTACAAGATTCCGGTTGCGAGCGAAGAGGATCCAGCCATTGACGAACGCGGCGTTCGAAGCGTTCTCAATGATTCGTTTCTCCGCGTGGCCGTCGATCGAACCGGCATAGAGCGCGCTCCCTCGGACAATGTAGAGAAAGGTTTTGCCGTCGGGAAGGAAGAACGGGTTCCGGTTGGTCCATCCCTTTTCTGGCCTGGTGACCGCGACCGGAGTGCCGCCTCCCTCGCTGACCCGGAAAAGCGGCTGCGAGATCCCAGGTGTGAAGACGATCACTCCGCGAGAGCTCCAGGAACCGCCGCGCCCCTCCGGTGCGTCGCACAAGATCTGCACGGCTCCCCCGTTCGCGCCGACGGTTTTCAATTTCCCGTCGGCGAAGAAGCCGATGTGCTGGCCGTCCGGAGCCCAGAAAGGATAGGAGGCCGTTTCCGTGCCGGCGAGCGTCTTCGTCTCTCCGCTGGTGAGATCGTGAACGGCCAGCTCGCGTTTCTCTTTCGTCCGCAGAATCATCGCCACTCGCCGGCTGTCCGGCGAGAGCACGATGGCGCCGTCCAACAGGGGCGGCAGCGCGACGCCCGCCGGCAGCAGCACGGCGGACCGCGTCGGCTGCTCGGCGGTGGCCAGCCGCCGCGCCAGGAAGGTGGCCACGACGATTGCCGCCCCGGCAACGAGGATCGCGGCGACGACGATTGCGCTCAGCAGCGGCCTTCGCGTCAGGGCCGGCGGTCGCTCCTCTCCCCGCGCCTCGCCGATCCAGCGAAGCTCGACCGCAAGATCGTGCGCGGATTCGAACCGCTGATCCGGCGACTTCTCCAGGCACTTCCGCACGAGGTGCTCGAGCCCCGGCGGCGCCAGCGGCTGCAGTTTCGTCAGCGCTTTGTGCTCGCTGGTCATGATCGACGCGATCAGGCTCGCTTTGGTCTGCCCTTCGAACGCGCGCCGGCCCGTCGTCAGCTCGTAGAGGATCGCGCCGAAGGCAAAGATGTCGGTGCGGGCGTCGGTGCTTCGTCCCTCGACCTGCTCCGGCGCCATGTACGGCAGCGTCCCGACGATCATCCCCTCGGCCGTGAGCGGCTTCGAGTCGCTCCCCTTCATCGTAATTTCGCCGACATCCTTCGCCAGTCCGAAATCGAGCAGCTTCACCGCGCCCGACTTCGTGATCATCACGTTTGCCGGTTTGAGATCCCGATGAACGATTCCCTGTCTGTGCGCGGCGGCGAGGCCCTCGGCAATCTGCTCTCCGATCTTCAGAACCTGCGGGATCGGCAGTGGCGTCTTCTTCTCGGCGAGCGTTTCCCCTTCCAGAAACTCCATGACGAGGTAGTCGACGCCCTCCTGCTCGCCGGCGTCGAACAGCGTGCAGATGTTCGGGTGCGTCACTTGCGAGATCGTCTTCGCCTCGCGTTTGAAGCGCTCTTTGCGCTCGGCGTTTTTCGAAAATTCGGGTGCAAGGACTTTGATCGCCACCTGCCGGTCGAGGCGCGTGTCTTTGGCGAGATAGACGTCGCCCATGCCGCCGGAGCCGATCGGTTTCACGATTTCGTACGGGCCGAGCTTCGCGCCGTTCTTGAGCCGTTGATGTTCGGCCGGCGCCTGTTTTGCGGCGAGATCGGCCAACAGCTCGCTGACGGACTGATAGCGCTGGAGCGGATCCTTGCGCAGCATCCGCTTGACGATGCGGTCGATCTCGGGCTGATCGGGAATGCTCGCCGGCTGCTCGTTGAGGATGGCGTAGCTGAGCGCGGCGTGGTAATCGCCGCGGAAGGGAAGATCGCCGGTGAGCAGCTCGAAGAGGACGACGCCGAGCGCCCAGATGTCGGCCTGCGGCCCGACGTCTTCGCCGCGGAGCTGCTCGGGCGCCATGTACGCCGGGGTGCCGACGGTCGTGTTCGACCTGGTGATCTTCGAGGCCAGGGTGATCTTGGCCAGCCCGAAGTCGAGGATCTTGACCACGCCGTCGGCCGTGATCATCACGTTGTCGGGCTTGACGTCGCGGTGGATGATGCCGGCGGAGTGGGCCTTGCCGAGGCCGCGGGCGATCTGCTCGACAATGCGGAGGGCGTCGTCGAGCGGCATCGGTCCGTCGGCAATCTTCGAAGCGAGCGACTCGCCGTCGTAGCAGGCCATGGCCAGGTACATCTGGCCATCGTCGGCCTCGCCGAAATCGTGAATCGTACAGATGTTCGGATGATCGAGCTTTGAGGCGGCGCGCGCTTCGCGTTCGAAGCGGAGCTTGGCCTCCGGATCGCTCGTCAGCTCGGGCGGGAGGAACTTCAGGGCCACGGTGCGCCCCAGCTTCACATCCTCGGCGCGATAGACCACGCCCATCCCGCCGCCGCCGAGACGGTCGGTAACCCGGTAATGGCCAACGGTGCGGCCGAGCATGGCGACTTCAGACGGAGATTAGGAAAAGAATACGCGTTTATGCAAGGAAAGGCATAGGGTAGGGAATCTGCCCCTTTTGTCACTCCTAGAGCAAAGCCGACATGCGATCGAGTATCCAGAGGTCTCTCCTGCCGGGGGAGCACGCAAAACTGCCAGCGGAGCATTCGTGGCACGACCACGCCGTGTTTCTGCTCCATGTCGCGGCCGAGGTCGAGCATTCGCTGATGGTGCAGTACCTCTACGCCGCCTACTCCCTTGGCGGCGCCGCGCTCGACGAGGCCGCGCACGAGACGGCCCGGCAATGGCGCGAAGTCATCCTCGGCATCGCCAAGGAGGAGATGGGCCACCTCATCACCGTACAGAACGTCCTTCGCCTCATCGGGGGCCCGCTGCATCTGGAGCGCGAGGACTATCCGTTCCGCAGCGAGTTCTATCCGTTCTACTTCACCCTCGAGCCGGCCACGAAAGGCTCGCTCGCGAAGTACGTGATCGCGGAGGCGCCGGAGGAGTGGCTCAAAACAGAGGAAGGGAAGGAAGTCGTCGCTCGCGCGCAGAAAGCCGACAAGGGACGCGCCGTTCGCCGCGTCGGCGAGTTATACGAGCAGCTCATCGATCTCTTCAAAAACGAGGGAGCGCTGACCGACGCCGACTTCCGCGGCGACACCGGGCCCTACCAGGCCTCGTGGGACGAGTGGGGACGCGGCTACGGCCAGGGGGAGCGCGGCAACGTCGGCGGCACGGCGCCGGCCAAGACGCCCGACGTGCTCGTGATCCGCACGCCCGACCGTGCCTCGGTCATCGACGCGCTCGAGAGAATCGCGCGCCAGGGCGAAGCGCCGACGCTCGGCAGAGGCGGCGCTCCCGACGAGAAGTCGCACTTCAAACGCTTCCTCGATATCTACCACGACTTTCCCGCGAGCAACCCGCCGTCGCGGATTATCCCCACGAATCCGCGCACCGCGGCGCAGGGGGACGGCGACGAGGCCGACACCGCCGGCCCGCGCGGCTGCACACGGATCACCGACAAGCGCTCGCTGTTGTGGGCGCACCTCTTCAACATCCGCTACCGCAAGCTGCTTTTCACTCTCAAGCACGTGCTGTACGTCGAGGCCGGCGCCGACGTCGACCGCCCCAGCGCGCGCGGCAATCTCATCGCCTGGGCTTTCGGCGAGATGTACAACCTCCGCTCCATCGCCGGCATCCTGGTCACGCTGCCGCTCAAGGCCGAAGGCGGCGACCGGCGCGCCGCCCCGCCGTTCGAAGTTCCCTACACGCTGGCCCTGCCCGATTGGAACTCCGACAAGTGGCGCGTCCATCGCGACCTCATCGCCGCGTCCGAACAGGTGATCCATCAGCTCGACAAGGCCGACGCGCCGCGTCACGACTATCTCCGCGCGCTGCGCGATCACGACAAGCGCAACCTCGACATCATCGGACGGCTGGAGGAAAACGCTTGAAGATCCGCGCCCTTCGCATCCTCCCGCCGCTGGCCATCGCCCGCCTCGGCTCCTCGCCGGCGCCGCTGGAGAACTACGACATCCGCGTCCCGGAGCGCGACCCGCTCGGCTTCCGCGAGATCCACGGCGCCCTCACCTTCGTCGTCGACCGCGACAGCGGCACGATCCGCCGCGCCTACACGCCCGACTCGGTGCGCTTCCGCGACGAGCGCGGGCGCGTGAAGCCGGTCGCACCGTTCCTCGAAGTGTGGGCCGAGGCCGGCGGCAAGCTGGTCCCGCTGACGGCCGCGCTCCTGGCCGGCGACAAGCTCTCTGCCGCCGACGTCGAGTGGCGCGTGCAGGTCGGCAATCACAAAGTCTTCCGCCGCACCGGGCAGATGGCCGACCGCGTCGACGCCGACAGCGGCTGGTTCAGCGGGCACCACGTGAAGGCGCTGGCCGGCAAATGCGCGAATTTCCTCCCGCGCAAGACGCTGCCGTTCGGCGACGTGCAATTCATCAAGCCGACGAAGGCCTTTCCGGAGATCCGGTTTCGCTTCACGCCGGGCAAGGGACTGATCTACGGATCGAATGATTCGCGCACGCGTTCCGAGGACGTCGCGGACGTGGTGTACGACAGCGGGCGCGGTTCGTGGAGCGGCTACACCGACGACAACGCCGACCCGGGAGCGATCGTCACGAATCCCTCCGGGATCTACGCGAACCTCGAGGATCCCGCCACCACGAGCCGCGGCTATCTCGACGACGAATGCGACGGCATCGTGGAGGTGCGCATCCGCGGCACGAAGCTCGCCGCGTTCGCGCGCATCGGGGCCGGGCCGCCCGACTACGCGCCGGACAGCTTCCCGGTGCGCACGATCGCCGACGAGCTCGAGCAGGTGCTCCTCGGCGCCGGCGTCGCCGCCGCCGACGTCTCGCCGGAGTGGACCGAGGAGATCCTCCGCCGCGTCTTCGAGACCGTGCGCCTGCAGAACACCACGGTGCTCAACGGCAACCCCGTGCTCAACGGCCGCGCCGCGAACAGCATGGTCACGCAGGACGTTCGGCGGGGACGCGCCGAGGAGCCGATCATGGCCCCGGCGATCGTCGACTCGCTGGCCGTGCGCGCCCTCCATCAAAGCGTCTTCGCCGCGATGCGCAGCGGCAGCGCGGCCTGGTTCGCGGAGGTGCTGCGCGAGTTCGAGGAGGTCGGCGATCTCACGAACGCCGGCCGGCGGAAGATGCCGGCCATGATGCGCGGCAGCGACGGCCTTTACCTCGCCCTTACGCGCCGCCAGCACAACGCCGTGCAGGCGTCGGGAAACTGCCAGGTCAACGCGGAGGATCCGGCCGCCGCGACGTTCACGGAGCCGGCGCCTCCGAAAAAGAAGGTGAGGCCATGAGCACGAGACCGCGGCCCAGAAACCGCACGGCGCGCGCCGGCGTGCCGCTGGCGGTGCAGGCGATGGAGGGGACGTTCGCGCCGGCGCAGATCGAGGCTGACGCGCTGCATGAACAGCTCTCCTATCGCGCCGCCGGCAATCCGCCCGGAACGCTGCCCGCGACCGCGATCTCGAACTGCTTCCCCGGCCTCGAATTCGACTTTCGCAACGTCTGGAAGTTCATCTTCAAGGGGATCGAGCTGCACGAGTCGGACAACCTCGTCGTCGGCACCGATCCGGATCCGAAGCTGGAGAAGCTCCGCTTCCATCGCCTCATGAAGATCCGCCTAGGCGACGGCGTGCAGAAGCTGGTCATCCAGATCCACGGCCCCAACCCCGCCGGCAACGAGACCGCCCTCGGGCCGAGCGCGCTCGAATGGGCGAACGCTCTCGCCAACGTCGTCCGCCATGGCGGAGAGACAGTGACGTGCGAGTTCACGAAGGAGCGGGCCCCGAACGCCGTCAACGCCGATGCCGAGACCATCACCGAGGAGCTGGAGGTGCGCCGCTTCTTCGAGCCCGGCACCGCCGTCATCGCCCGCGAACTGGTCGGCCCCGGCCAGCTGACGCAGAGCCTCTGCTCGCCCTGGCAGAACGATTACCGCGAATGCGCCTGCTACTACTGGGCGGCCAGCCGGCCTGACTACGTCAACGTCGAGCCGGGAGCGGACGGCACCAGCGCCGGTGACAACTGGATGCAGATTCGTGGATCGGGCCCGAAGCAATACCTGCCGGACGAATTTTCGGGACCGGGGCTGCTCACGTACGAGGATATGTTCCGGCGCTGGGAGACGGTGCTTCGCTTCGAGGTCGGCGGCAGCGACACCGATTGACGATGACCGCCCTCGCCGCCGCGCCGCGCAGCCCCTCCGTCCATCTCTTCGGCGGCACGCACGTGCTCCTGCCGAACGGCAATCGGATCTACGAGCTCGACGACGCCGACTACGCCGCGATGGCGGCGGCCCTCGACGAGCGCGACGAATCGGCGGTCGCCGCGGCGATCGCCGCGTGCGGTCTCGATGCGCCGCCGTTCGTCGACGACGCGCCGCTCGTAGATCCGCCGCTGCGCGCGGTGTCGCTCGCGGTGGCGCAGCAGTGCAATCTCGGATGCACGTACTGCTACGCGCAGCAGGGAGAGTTCGGCGGCCCGGCGAAGAATATGAGCCTCCCGACCGCGATCGCGGCGATCGACCTTCTGTTCCGCGACGTCAACGCCGGCGAGCGGGTGAACGTCGCCTTCCTCGGCGGCGAGCCGTTGATCAATCGCTCCGTCATCCGCGGCGCCACCGAGCACGCGCGGCGCCGCGCCGAGGAACTGCGCGTCGAGGCCACGTTCTCGATCACGTCGAACGGGACGCTGATCAGCGCCGGCGACGCGGAGTTCTTCGAGGAGCATGCCTTCGCGGTGACGATCAGCGTCGACGGCGTCGGCGCCGCGCACGACGCCCAGCGCCCGTTCAAGAGCGGCCGGGGAAGCTTCGGCGCGGTAATGGCGAACGTCGAGCCGCTGCTGCGCCGGCAGCGGCGCATGCAGGTCTCCGCGCGCGTGACGGTGACGCCGCGGAACGTCGCCCTGCGGGAGACGCTCGACGACTTCCTCGGGCGCGGCTTCCACAGCGTCGGCTTTTCGCCGATGCTCTTCGCCCCGTCGGCGGACGGCGAGATGCATGCCGCCGATCTCGAACGGATGCTGGAGCAGATGATCGGCTGCGGCGACGAGTTCCGCCGCCGCGTCGTCGCCGGCGAGCGCTACGCGTTCATGAACGTCGCCAACGCGATGCGCGAGATCCACCGCGGCACGCATCGCCCCTATCCTTGCGGCGCCGGCGCGAGCTACCTCGGCGTTTCCGCGGACGGCGAGCTGGCCGCGTGCCACCGCTTCGTCGGCGACGAGGCGGGAGCGATGGGCGACGTCGAGAACGGCGTCGACCGCGCGCGGCAGTCGCGGTGGCTGGCCGAGCGCCACGTGACCCGGCAGGAGCCGTGCCGCTCGTGCTGGGCGCGCTACATGTGCAGCGGCGGCTGCCATCACGAGGCCATCAACCGCGGCCGCGCGGCGTGCGATTACATCCGGGGCTGGCTGCACTACTGCCTCGAGACGTACGCCGCGCTGCTGCGCGAACGCCCTGACTACTTCGAGCCATGATCGACGTGCTCGTCATCGGCGGCGGCCCCGCCGGCAGCGCCACGGCGCGCCGGCTGGCGCAGCTCGGCCACACTGTGCGCCTCGTCGAGCGCAGCAGCTTCCCGCGCCCGCACGTCGGTGAGTCGCTCTCGCCCGGCGTGTGGGTCCACTTCGCCACCCTCGGCGTTCTCGACCGCGTCGCGCGCGCCGGTTTCCGCCTCTCGTTCGAGACGCTGCTGCGGTGGCACGGCCAGACGGAGCGGATCGTGAGCGAGCGCCCGTCGCTGATCGTCGACCGCGCGCGGTTCGACGCGCTGATGCTCGATGCCGCGCGCGACGCCGGCGTCGACGTGAGGCACGCCAGCGCATCGAGCGCCGAGGCGCGCTTCGTCGTCGACGCCAGCGGCCGCGCCGGATTCACGCGCCTTGCACGCCGGCAGACCGCGCCGCGCCTCATCGCCTGGCACGCGCGCTGGCCGGATGCTCGCCGGGAAACGTTGGTCGAACGCCTCGACGATGCCTGGCTTTGGGGAACGTCGCTCCCCGACGGCACCTTCAGCGCCATGAAGTTCGGCGGCGACGCCGCGCCGATGCTCGAGGCGCTGCGGCGCTCGCAGCTCTTCGCCTGGCTGCGCGATCCGATCGAGCCGCCGCGCGCGGCCGAGGCGACGCCTTACGTCTGCGACGCGCCGATCGATGCGCGGAGCGCGGCCGTCGGCGAAGCGGCGTTCGCCATCGATCCAATCTCTGCCTCGGGCGTACAAGCGGCGCTGGCCAGCGGCATCGCCGCCGCGATCGCCATCAACACCATCCTCCGCCGTCCCGAGAACACCGCCGCCGCGATCGCCTTCTACACCGCCCACGTCGCCCGCGCTTCATCGCGCCACGCCGCCTGGTCCGCGGAGTCGCACGGGGCAAAGTCGCCCCGGCGCCCCGCCGGCCCGGCGCCACCGATCGATCACGACGCGCTGCTCGCCGCAAACGCCGCCACGGTGACCGTCCCCCTGGCCCGCGGCGACTTCATCGAGCTCGCCTCCGCCATCCGCACCCCCTCCGGCGACGACGTCGCCTTCCTCGGCGACACCGCGCTCGTGCCCCTCGTCGCCTCGCTCCCCTCGCCGGCGCCGGTGCATCGCATTCTCGATCAGTGGTCGCAGAGCATGCCCCGCGAGCGCGCCGCCGCCGTCCTCGCCTGGCTCGTCGAGCAAGGCGCCGTTCGCATCTCGGCATGAACGAATGCGCGGTCGTGCTGCAGGCGTAATCGATGGCGCAACGCCAGACGTGGCGTCCCCAGCGGGATTCGAACCCGCGTTGCCGCGGAGTGAAACGCTCGCGCCCTTTCCGTCACTACCACGATAAGGAGATCCTCGATGCGCACACGATTTTTCCTCGCTCTCGTGTTCCTTGCCGCCGCCGCGGAAGCCCAGACGCTACAGGTCCGCCAGTACGCCGCGAAGTTCGTCTGCGGCAATGCCAACAAGCCGCAGGTCGCGCCGTTCGACTTCGCCTTCGGCAGCTACTACACCACGATCAACGTGCATAACCCGGCCCTGACGACGGCGATCGAGTTCCGGAAAAAGTTCGCACTCGCGGAACCGAACGAGCAGCCCGGCAAAGTCTCCGAGTGGTTCGGCGCCGCGCTGAAGCCCGATCAGGCGCTGCAGATCGACTGCGGCAGCATCTACAAGCACCTCGGCATCGTGCCCGGGACATTCATCGACGGTTTTGCCGTCATCCAGATCGCCAACCCCCGCACGGAGCTCGACGTCGTCGGCGTCTATACCGCGAACCCGGGATCGGGCGTCTCGACGATGACCATCGAGCGCGTGCCGGGACGGATCACGCAGTAGGACCAGGCGCAGCCCACCTGAGCGCACAACGCATCGAGGGCGTCGCGCAACGGCAAGCTCTTGCGGTCGAGCGTCACCTTGCCGGTCATCCCGACATCGATCATGAGGTCGGCGCCGAGCAAGTCGGCAAAGGCCCTGACGACGTTGCCGACTCCCGCCTTTTCGGACTTGAAGTCGACCGGTGAGTCCAGGCCGATCGCTCCGCTCGCGCGCGATCCCCGGAGGCTCATCGGCGCCAGGGGACCGTCGACCGTCAGAGTGACCGAGGACTTCGCGATTCAAGGGCAGCGTAGCAAACAGCAAGATTCCGCAAGCGGCACGGCGCCTCGGCGCTCATACTGATCATGGAAAAATGTCGACGACGAAGTTCCGCCGCGCCTTCCTGATCCGCACGCCGCTCGTGGCGGTCTTCCGCACCGACCATCCGCCGGAGACGCTGCGGCACGGCACGGAGGAGGAGCGCGAGGCGTCGCACGCGGTCACGTTCGTGGAGTCGGGCGAGTTCGGCGTCGGCGCCGGCAACCGCGAATGGCTTCTCCGCGAGCGCGGCCTGCTGGTCTCGCGGCCGAACGCGCTCTACCGCTACACCCACGCGCCGCGCGCGGCGCCCGACGTCTGCCTCACCGTCCGCTTCGCGAACGGCTTCGACGAGGCGTGCGAGCGCGAGCTCGCCGCCGCCGGCATCGTCCCGCGCGTGACGAACCGCGCCGCGTACCTGCGGTGGCGGCTGGCTTCGCTCCTCGACGCCGGCGACGCCATGGCCGTCGATGCCTGGAGCGCCGAGCTCCTGGCGGCGCTCGGCAACGGAAACGACGACAGCGGCCGCCTGCACCGCCCGTCGCAGCTCCGCTGGTACGCCGAGCGCGTCGAGGCCGCGCGCGCGGCGATCGAGCGGCGCTACGCGGAGCCGCACACGCTGGCGTCGCTGGCGTCGGCGGCGGCGATCAGCCCGTTCCAGTTCGCGCGCGTCTTCCGCCAGCTCACCGGCCGGCCTCCGCACCAATACCTGATGCAGACCCGCCTCGAGGCCGCGCGGCGGATGCTGCTCGACGGCGTCTCCGTCACGGACGCCTGCTTCGACAGCGGCTTCTCCAGCCTCAGCCACTTCATCCACGTCTTCAAGCGCCGCTTCGCCTGCACGCCGTCACGCCTGCGATTTTGAAGCGCACGCGTGTACTGCGACGGTTGCGTAGCGCCGTTACTCCTCCGCGCTCGGCCACGAGGGCGGGCTGTTCGTGACGGTGGGGCGGCGCGCGGGCTAGCTCGTTAGCGCATAGCTGCGCGACGTCTGCCGGACTTAATCACGAACGTTCGGGATCTACGAAACGATGCTGGGATTCCAAGAATAGTACGCAACACTGCTGCCGCAGATCAACACTCCCGTAATTCCGTCGCTGTAGTACCCCTGCGTGACCGATTTCAACGTCCATCCGCGTCGACTATATATCTGCGACGGCTCAAAGAGTATCTGCAGAATGTCGGCAGCCGGTCTGACAATCAGCGACAGCGGGGGGCGACACCGCTTAGGCGTCTCCGACGAAAGCAACGGTAATCACTTCCATTATGCCGACAGTTTCAGCCTGAATCTGAATGATCGCCGTGAACGCTCGCGTGTTCGGGAACACGATGTCGCTCGGTCTATGATCGCGACGCGTTTAAAGCGAGTACGTCCAAATCGCATGTAGCGCCGTTTCCCTGATCTTGAGAAAGTCCTCGCCGACTTGCACCAAAGCTAGTATCAGTGTGCCGCAGCGCGCCGCCGGTCACCAACCGACATACTTATCTCCGTAACCGTACTAAGGCGCGGCGAGCCGTTATCACTTGTGATCACGTGGAACACGTACTTGCCGTTGTCACCTAAACGCGGATTTACGATAACGACAATCGATGTGCTACCGACGTTCAGCGTCACGAAAGGAGGCTTATCTGGAGAATCGAAAGACAGCAGGTCGCCGTCGGGATCGAAAGCAGTGATCGTAGCCGCACCCGATCCTCCCTGTGGCACGTTCAACTCGTAGCTTATAGGCGCGACCGGACGACGATTGGCGACCCTTACTATCACCGGAATCATGACTGAATACCCGCGGTGAGTCACGACAACTGATGTGGTACCGTTTCCGATAGCCGTGATAACGCCTTCACGGGAGACACTCGCAATCTCGGGTGAAGCAACGTTGTAACTAGTCGCGGGGTCGGCGGCCACCATTAGTCGCGAGCCATCGCTTGCTGCTCGGCTCACCGTTAGCGCTGCCGTTTCGCCGGCGTATTGAAACATCAGTACCGTCGGGTTTACAACAATTGGAACCGCTTGCTCGGCACCGATTGCTATGGTTGTCATATTTGAAATCGTGCCTTCGCTGCTCGAAGCCACCGCGTAGAGTGTGATCTCGTTTCCGATGCCATTGCTCGGCACAGTATACGAAAACTGATATGGACCACTTCCCGTAATCGACCGCAGTGCGCCCGGGGCGAGCCAGATCAGAGAACCGGGCGTGAATCCGGTGGTAGATGCGGTGACCTCAATAGTTTCGCCTAACCGCGCTGTACTGGGTGCCGATAGAGTCAGAGTGCCAGCACCGATGGCAGCCGATTGTGCTGCAATTGCATCGACGGGTTGGCTATACGATTCCGCCACAACACTGTTTAAGGAAGTCGTCGCGAACGTTTCTCCATCGCCCAGCAGTAATGTCGCGGCTTCCTTCTGTATCTCCGTGGACTTGAGTTCTTCGGGATCGGGATCATCACCGATCCTTGTATGAACGAGGTTACCAAAAGAACTGAAAGCTAACAGGCCGCCGTGCTGCGACGTTAACGGCACGATCGTATCGTGCTGTTGATCGCCTCCCAATAATGAGTCGACGGTGTCACTAACGTTGATTAAAGCTGGCAGTCGGTTGAGCTCATCTTCTGTGCCAGAGTGGGAAGGCTCAATCCCAACGAAAGCATACGTAGGTACGTTGGCCAAACCAATATTTGCTAGCGCGCTGCTGCCTGGTTCGAGGTCGGTGACAGCGGCCCCGATCGGCTTATTTAAGGATTTGAGAGCGTCTGAAATCGTTGCGTGGTAAACGCACACGCCGAGGATCGTCTTGGCGCAAAACTTCGAATCTTTATGGTTTATTAGCCATGTCGCGAGTGGTGTGCCGCGATGGGGTGTTCCGATCGTGATCAAGCGACAAATACTGCCTCGTTTGTAGTTTGTCTTGTCGCGATACGGCTTCAGGCCATAGACAGTGAGGGCTCTCGAAATGACACCTCCCATGCTGTGGCCAATCACGTCAACCTGTGTGGTAGCGATTCCCTGATCTCGGTCAGCTTGGCGGGCCGCTGCGATGGCTGTGATCAGCGCGTCGATCGACGCAGAGCTCTTCATCGGATCGAACGAGGGCGTTGCAGAATCGGCAGAACTGTAATCGGCACGACAGTTGCCGCAGATTCTGAAGCCGGCACCCGAAAGGTAGGTCGCGAATTTCTCCCAAGCAGTTGGGTCGCTCCAGAGGCCATGGATCAACACTAGAGGTCGCGGCACGAGAGTTAGCGTGGTGGATATCGGGGCTGAGCTCGCAAACGTCGCCGTTATCGTAACCACTGCGGGTGTGTGGGCGTCCACGCCGGTAAATTGTGCCGGCGCGCGATATAGAAGCAAGAGGTACGACCCTTTGCCCGTATTCTCCGGCGTAACTACTATCTTCGGCGCAGCTGAACCACCGTTGCGCTGAAGCAAGCTGCCCAACGAGGCATCGCTTAACGGTCGGCCATTGCGCAGTAGCGCAAATGTGGCCGGCTGTGCTGCTCTCAGTCTTAGCACAAGAAGGGTCGTTCCGTCACAGCTAACAGAACTCCGCTTGACCCCTAGATCCAAGAGACGTGAGGTGTCGTCAACAGGAAACACTTCGCCAGAACCAGAATAGACCAGGTCGCGTCCTTCGCATGTCCCATTCGAGCCACACATCGGATCTACTATTTCAATTGAAGGCAGACTGCCAGACGTGACATTAAATGTCACAGCTGAGGATTGTCCGCCACCTGGTGATGGAGTCTTGACCACAATCGAGTGCTGCTTTGCGTCCGTTAAAAGCGATGCGGGTATCACTGCTACTAGTTGTGTGTCTCCACGGTAATCAGTGGAAAGCTGCGCGGTATCGAGAGACACCTTGGAAGCGGAGGAGAATTGCCGACCCTTCAAGATGATCGTAGTGTCATTGCTCCCTGCAGCAACCGACGCTGGCGAGATCGAATCGAGAATTGGCTGAGGATCTTGAACGTCGATATCGACCGTCGCCGCATCGGTGTCCTGGCCCGAGTGGACCTCTAAGAGGTACGTTGTTCGTATGGCTGGCGACACTGTGAACGTGCCTATCAAGGGTTGTGCTCCAATGCCATGATCGAGCGTAACGTCGCCCGCGCTGGCATTCCACATGAGCACAGCGCTTTCGCCGCGGGTCACCGTTGCTGGTCGGACGACGAACGAATTTATGAGTCGTTTGCGTTGCGTAACCTGCAAGAGGGTGAACCAGTTCCAGCTGTCGGTCTTTCCTCCCGGGATGACATTGGTTTTCACCGCACCGTAGAACGTCCCGGTCGTGCTTGGGGTGAAGTTCAAGCTGAAGATCGCGTTCCCACCCGCAGGGATCGGCTGCGCGGCAGCCATCTGATCGAAGTCGTAGGGACTAGCTTTATCAATGTCCGCTCGCATCTGTACGCTCGTGCTCTGGCTGCTCGATCTAGCATTGTTCACGACCGTCCGCAGTTGTAGCTGGGTCCCGACCACAACACTCGCCCCCGTCACATCAACATTGTCCGACACCCTATAGACCCGCAGCGATTGCGCGTACGGATAGTTCCTCCGCAGCGTCAGCGCTGCCGCAGGGGTGTTGACTGTCATCGTAGCGCTCGCCCATAACTCCCCCAGCGAGTCAAAAGCATTGGTCCCTTCGTAGTACGCCTCGAAGTAATAACTCGTCAGCAGGGTGACGTCGTGGTAGCTCACTTGCCCCGAGCTGTTGGTCGCCTGCGTGTCGACCACCGCACCTCCCGCCAGGTATCTGACCACCTTCGCTCCGCTCCGCACCGTCCCATCGACGTTCTGTACCGTCACGGTCAGCGTTGCGGAATTGGAGGTCGCCTCCGTGAATGATCGGAAGCTGGCTCGGGCGGTGAACGTCGTTCCGCTTGCTTCACCGATGGTCCAGTAGTAGGTCGATGCCGTGCCGATGCCGGCCTTGACTCCTGCCCACTGGCTCGCGTCGATCGTTCCGCTCGTTCCCGATACGCTGAACATCCAGACCGTCGAGGGGCTCGAGCTGGTGGCAAACGCCAGGGTCAAGCCCGTGCAGCTGCCGCTCGTCGTCCAGGTGAACGTCTG